>WNFI01082857.1_pt1 | contig 18086 bp, 20 predicted proteins | sample 5400471 | NCBI WGS metagenome assembly WNFI01 (sample SAMN13153348, study PRJNA577476) | soil metagenome | isolation source: 100 cm saprolite on Douglas fir-dominated hillslope | place: USA:California | collected 2013-09-17 | reverse complement strand
CCCATCCGCCAGGAGTCATCCATGCGGCTCTCGCCGCCATTGACTCCCGGCTATCCGCTGGGCGCGGATGGACTCGGGTGGGACGTCCTCAGTCGGCTGATCTGGGGCGGACGAGTGTCACTCGTCGTCGGGATCGTGCCCGTCTTGCTCGCGGCGTTGCTGGGAGTCGCCATTGGCCTGGTAAGCGGGTTCTACGGTGGGCGTCTCGACAATCTGCTGATGCGCTGCCTGGATATCATCTTCGCGTTCCCGGCCATCCTGCTGGCGCTGGCTATTGTTGCCACGCTCGGGCCATCCGTCTCGAACGCCATGCTGGCGATCACCGTCGTCGCGGTGCCGCCTTTCGCCAGGCTCATCCGCGCCGCGGTCCTGACCTTGAAAGCACAAGCCTTTGTCGACGCGGCTCGCGCGCTCGGAGCGAGCCAGGCAAGGATCGTGGTGCGACACATTCTGCCGAACAGTATTTCGACGGTGGTCGTCTACGGCACGCTGGAGGTCGGCAAAACGGTCGTGTTCGCCGCCGGTCTATCCTTTCTCGGGCTGGGTATCCAACCTCCGAACCCGGAGTGGGGAGCGATGCTGGCCGAGGGCCGGCAGGTGCTTGCGGTTGCCCCGCACGTGTCGACCGTGCCCGGGGTGATGATCTTCCTGGTTACGCTCGGCTTGAACGCCGTGGGCGACGCAATGCGGGATGCGCTCGATCCGCGTCTGCGCTAATGCTCTCGGCGACCGAAACGCCGGCGTCATCGGCATCGGCGTGTGTGCGCAGCGCGAGACAACGCCGTCCGAGGAACGCGGCCCGCGGTCTGGACCACTTCTTGGGCGCGCATGATTTCCTCTTCGGACGGAGTGAAGAGGGCATTGATAATCGGCACCTGCCGTGGGTGGAGCGCGGAGCGCCCGAAAAACCCGAGCGCACGCGACTGACGCGTGGTGTGGTCGAGGCCGACGTCGTCATCCAATCGGGTATACACCCCCTCGACGGGAGGTCGCAGACGACAAGCGCGGGCCGCCAGGACCAGGTGCGAGCGCGCATGCAGCGTCTCGAGCGCATCCGCGGTAGCGGCGCCGCCTACGTCGAACAGGAAATCAGCCGCGCCGAACGCCAGCGCCATTACCTGCGGACTGGCTGAGGCGATTTCGGCGGCCAACAGCACCCCAACGGCACTTTCGATGTTGCACACCAACGGCACGCTACGGCCGGTCTAGGTCTCGACCAGGCGAACGGACTGCGCGGACTCCACTTTGGGAATGCGCAAGCCGTCCAGGCCGAGCCCGAGTGCCGCCTCCGCATCAGCCCGTCCCAGATCGGTGTCCGGATGATTGATCCGCACGAAGACCGCCGGACCGGCGGAACCCGCCCGAGCGCGGACCGTCTCAGCCACCATCGCTCGGGCACGTAGTTTCTCACCCGGCGGGACGGCGTCCTCGAGGTCGAGAATCACCGCGTCGGCGCCGGCCGTGAACACTCGCTCGAGCAATTTCGGATTGTTGCCCGGCGCGTACAGCCAGGGGCGAATTGGCGGGAGGCTCATGCGGACGCCTCAAAGCCTGCCGCGACGAGACCAGCCTCGCTGCACGCGGAACTCATCAGGCTAGACTTTATCCTCCATCGCCGTGGGCACGGCGTGGCACGCCACCTGGTGGCCGGGCGCCTTGAGCTCCAGGGGTGGATAGGTGACGCGACACACCTGCATCGCCAGGGGACAGCGGGGGTGATAGTGGCAACCTGCCGGGCGATCCACCGCGCTCGGGATCTCGCCCAGGGGTGCGCTCAACAGGCGGCGCTCGCGTGGATCGGGTCGCGGAATTGCGCTGAGCAGCGCCCGGGTATACGGATGCAAAGGGTGCTCCTCCACCTCCGCTTTGGGGCCCACCTCGACGATTTTGCCCAGGTACATCACGGCGACTCGCTCGCACAAGTACGAGACCACGCTCAGGTCGTGGCTGATGAACAGGAGTGTCAGCCCGAGGCGGACTCGTAAATCGGCTAACAGGTTGATGACCTGGGCGCGAATGCTCACGTCCAGGCTGGCCGTTGGCTCGTCGGCGATGATGAAATCAGGCTCCAGGGCCAGCGCGCGCGCAATGCCGACCCGCTGCAATTGCCCGCCGCTGACTTCGTGCGGGTAGCGAGCCATGAAGGTACTCGAGAGTCCCACCAGGTCCAACAATTCTCGCCCGCGCGCGAGACGGGATACGCTGGTGCCGATGTTGTGGATCGCCAGCGGCTCGGTGATGATCTCCGCGACGGTCTTCCGCCGGTTTACGGCTGCGTACGGGTTCTGAAAGACCATCTGCATTCGGCGGCGCAGCGTTCGAAGCGGCTGGCCGTGCGCACCCGTCACGTCCTGCCCATCGACATAGATCCGACCACCCGTGGGTGGATACAACTGGAGCAACGTACGTCCGAACGTAGTTTTGCCGGAGCCGCTCTCGCCAATCAGACCCACTGCCGTACCACGCTCGATGGCGAGGTCCACCTCATCCACGGCATACACCACGCGCTTGCGACCAAAAGGCATCCCCCGGAGCGGGAAGTGTTGACTCAGGCGCTCGACGCTGACCAACGGTGTCATGCGTACAGATGGCAGGCCGCGCGTTGATCGGCTGTGCTCGTGGGAACTAGCGACGGGCAGACCGTGTCGCAGATTGCCCCGATGTATTGTTCGCACCGCGACGCAAACGAACAACCGGGCGGCAGCCCGGTGAGATCCGGCACGTTGCCGCGCATCGATTCCAGCCGCGCGCCGGATGCGGGAAAGCGCGGCAAGGATCGCAGGAGCTGCCTGGTATAGGGGTGTTTCGGAGTCTCGAACATCGAATAGACATCGGCGTCTTCGACCAGCCGTCCGGCGTACATGACCAGCACGCGGTCACACAGTTCGGCCACGAGCGCCAGGTTGTGGGTGACCAGAATAAGCGCCAGGCCGAGCTCGCGCCGCAGGTCGCGCAGCAACTCCAGGACCTGCGCTTCGATGGTGACGTCAAGACTGGTGGTGGGCTCATCGGCCAGCACCAGCGATGGTTCCCCACCCAGGCACGCCGCGGCGATCATGATCCGCTGCAGCTGACCCTGGCTGAAGTTGAACGCATATTGATTCAGCTTTGAGCCCCCGGCCGTGTCGACTCCGACGCGGGCAAGCATGCGGCCGAGCTCACGGTCGTATCCGCCCGCGGGCAGCCCGGGCCGATGCAGGCGGAGGATGCGACGCAACTGATCGCCGATCGTCAGCGACGGGTTGAATGCGTTCACCGGGTCCTGAAAGATCAGGCCGATCTCGCCACCCCGGACGCGCCGCACGTCGTCCTCGCCGAGCCTGCGCAGGTCCCGGTCGCGAAAGATCACCTCACCCGAAACAATGCGACCGGGTGGGTTGATCAGACCGAGCAGCGACCGCAGCACCGTGCTCTTGCCCGAGCCACTTTCGCCGACTAGCCCGACCGCCTCACCCGGCCGGATAGAAAACGACACGTCTTCGACGGCGTGGACCATGCCGCGGTCGCTCGGAAAGCGGGTGCTGAGGCCGCGTACGTCAAGTAGCGGCGACTGCTCAATGTCGTTCAAGTCGCGGATCCAGGGCATCGCGCAGGGCGTCGCCGAGCAGATTGAAGGAGAGGACCGCCAGGGCGATGCCGGCGGCGGGGCACACGACCAACCACCAGGCGCCGGAGATCACGAATCGGCGCGCATCGGCCAGCATGTTGCCCCAGCTCGAGTCTGGCGGCTGCACCCCCAGACCGAGAAACGACACCGCCGCTTCAGCGGCGATGGCGATCGCCAGCGAGAAGGCGGCCTGCACGATGAGCGGCGCCTGAATATTGGGCCAGAGGTTGCCGAACAGGAGGTCACCGGTGCCGGCCCCGAAGGACCGGGCAGCCATGATGTAATCCTCGCGGACTTCGGCGAGGACGCTCGCGCGTGCAACCCGCGCAAACACGGGGGTGCTCACAACTCCAATCGCTAGGCCGACCAGGGCGATGCTGTTCAGCCCGAGTGGACCGATCTGGATGGTCTTTGTCTGGAGGATACCGGCCAGTACCGGCACCAGCACCAGGAGCGGAAATGCGAGGACGACGTCCATGCCCCGCATGATCAGGGTGTCCCAGACTCGACCGGCGCGCAGTCCGGCGGTCATCCCGAGCAGTGTCCCAGCCGTGAGCCCCAACGCAACTGCCCCAAGGCCCACGAACATCGACACACGCGTCCCGAACAGGAACCGGCTGAACACGTCACGACCGAAATTCTCAGTCCCCATCAGGTGCGCGGTGCTGGGCGGTCGCAACCGTTCGGGCGACAACGCCGCGGGGTCATATGGAGCCACGAATGGACCAACGAGGGCGATAAGCACGAGCAGGAGCACACCGGCCATTGCAATTACGGATACTGGCTGCCGTGCGAGTTGGGAAATCACCTGCGTCAGCCCTGACCTGATTCATAGCCACTGCGGATGCGCGGGTTGATGACTCCGTACAGGACGTCGACGATCAGGTTGACCACAACGAACACGACGGCGATGAACAGCATGACGCCGATGGCGATCGGGTAGTCGCGCGACGCAAAAGACTCGATCAGGAGGCGACCCAGCCCGGCAACGCCAAAGACGCTTTCGATCACCACCGAACCGCCGAGAAGGAAGCCGGCGATGATGCCCAGGACGGTCAGGACCGGCAGCATGGCATTGCGCAGAGCATCGCGCCAGATGATTTCCCGTTCTGACACACCGAACGCTCGCGCCGCGGTGATGTACTCCTGGTGGATGACCTCCAGCATGCTCGAGCGCGTCAAACGCGCGACGAGCCCGACCTGCGCCAGCGCGAGCGCGAGCGACGGGAGCGCGGTCGTCTTGAGGCTGCCGAGCGCATCGGTGCGCAGCGGAACGAACCCCTCATACGGCATGATGCCTGGGAAATACCAGCCGAAAAGCAGCACGAGCACGATACCGATGACGAAGTTCGGTACAGAGATGCCGAACAGCGAGACGACCCGGACCGTCTGATCGATGAAGCGGTCTTTGTGCAACGCTGAAAGGATGCCGAGTGGCACGCCAATCGCCACAATAAGTATCAACGCGGTGATGGAGATCTGGGCAGTAACCGGCAAACGCTGCCCGATCAGCAGCGTGACGGGTTGGCGGGTGGAGTACGACACACCCAGATCACCATGGACCACACGACCGGGCCAGGTCAGGTACTGGACTGGCAATGGTTGGTCGAGCGCGAGCTCGTGGCGAACCGCCGCGACCACGTCCGGACTCGCCTCCAGGCCGGCTTGCAGTTGCGCGGGGTCGCCGGGCGCCAATCGCAGCAGGATGAACGCGACAATCGACACGCACACGAGCACGGGGACCGCGAGCGCGAGCCGCGAGAAGATCAGCCGTAGCATCTTTTCAGCGGGTCAGGCGGGTTGGAAGGGCGGCGCGGGACTCTCAAACTCGGCGTGCATGGGCGCGAGGATTCTGGCGATGAGCGCGTCGCGCTCGGCCAGGCGTTGAGCACGCTCCGTGTCCGTAGGCTCGTAGCGCTCGAGCTCGGTCAGGTCCAGCGCGCCCGAGCGTTGGAGTAGTTGCTCCACGGTATGCAGCCGGTCCCGCAGGACGTAGACCTCCGCGGCAAGCTCCATCACCACGCCCAGCATCCGGTCAACGGTCGGGTCCCGAAAGAACGTGAGGTCCGGCACTCACGCCACCTTCCAGGCGCGGATGACGACCCACGGAAAATGCCACTCGGCGCGCTCCGGCCAGGTGCCGTCAGCGCGAACGCCCCCGCTGCGCTCGTCGAATGGCAGCATTTCGGCTTGCTCGACCGCCAGTACGCCGCCTGGCCGCAGGATGCGGAGCGCCTCGCCCAGAACGCGTCGCAGTACGGGCATCGGCATCTCGTGAATCAGCATGGTGGCCGTGACGAGGTCGAATGACGCATCCGGAAAACCAGTCGCCTCCGCCGCCCGCTGGTAGAAGGAGATGCGTTTGCCCAGCCGCTCCGCTTGCTGATGCGCAAGCTTGAGGTTCGGCGCTGACAGATCGATGCCAACAACAGAGGCCTCCGGAAACGCGTCGGCAAATGGGCGCGTACTCTTGCCGAAGCCACAGCCCAGGTCGAGGATGGCGCGATAGTCCTGGTGCGGAATGGCCTTCTCGACGAACAGTCGATGAAATCGGTAGTCGTCGTTCTGGCCCATCATGACCACTTTGGCGCCGACCTCATAGACGAACGCGTTGGCCGCACTGGACCAGACTCCACCCGGTTGGATGTGGAATTCGGTCTGCGCATAGTAGTCTGGCAAAGGGAGGTTCGGATCGAGCATCAGGCTGCCCAGCGGTTCGGCCGGAGTGCTCTCGAGCTGAGCGTCCAGCTCCGCCGCGCGGGGCCGAATCATCGCCTCCAATCGCCGCCACATCATCTTCTGGGTATTGCGCTCGAGCCACTGAAACAGCGGGTATGCGGGTAAATCCTCGACAATTGCGCCGGCGCTGCGCGGTTCCGTCGGGAGCTCGCCCACCTCGGTTCCGCCCGCCCGTGCATCCGCAGGTGTTGGTGTGCCGGATTCTGCCACGCGCGCGTCGTACTGCTGCCGCAGCCGCGGGTAGACCTCGCCCGCGAAGTATTGCTTCAGACCGAGGACGAACTCCAGGTACGCGCGGTCCTCGCCCACGGGTGCGACGGACTGCATCTCAAGAGCCACTGGAGCGAGCCATCAGCGTCCACCCATCAACATCATTGCTCAGCCAAGCTCGGCAGTGCGGAGGTCGTACTGCGCGAGCGGCGAGGATTGGTAATTCTTCACCTTGCTGCTCAGCGCTTCGACGTAGTTGTGGTATGCGACGGTCAGCAGGGGAATCTCCTCCGCGTCGATTTCCATGACCCGCTTGTAGTGCGGCTGGGCTGTGTCGCGCGACGGGGCGAAGACCGCCGCGGCAACTTCTTGATCCATTTCTGGATTTGAGTATTTGCCGAAATTGGCCGACGCGTTGGTCACGAAGAGCGAATTGATGGAGTCCGGCTCCAGGCCGCTGTTGGAGCCCGTATACGAGTCCGTCAACAGGATGTCCCAGTCGTCTTTCTGGAGCTCCGGGCCGAACGCGGCGCGATCGATCTGGCCGATGTCGACATTGAGCCCGGCTGCCTTGGCCGCCGCCTGGATCAGCACGGCCGTGCCACTCAGCGCGTCGTCGTTGGCGGTCGTAATGACAAAGCGATCGCTGGCGCGCGCCGACTGCGCGAGCTCGGCGCGCGCTTTGTCGAGGTCCGGTTTATCGGCAAATGGTTTGAAGTTGGGGTCGAAGACCCAGAGCTCAGGTCGCATGAACACCTGGCCGGGTGTGCCCTGGCCAGCCCAGATGTTCTGCACGATGGCCGAGCGATCCATGGCCAACGCCAGCGCGCGCCGGAGATGCCTGTCGGTCATCGGGCCATCCGCCCGCTTGAAGTTGATGTAGCCGTACGTGCTGGCCGGTGCGCGCACGGACTGGATCGCGACGCCGCGGTTCTTGAGCAGATCGAGATCGGTGAGCGCGGGCTCCGGCGCCAGGTGCGTGACACCGTTGGCCAGATTAGCGTACCGGGTGGAATTTTCAGGAATAACGTAGATGCTTACCTCGCCGATCTTTGGCTTCAATTCGCTGAGGTGATACGCATCGTGCCGCGCCATCTGGATGAGCGACCCCTTGTCGTATGCGACGAATCTGAAGGGGCCGGTCCCGTCAGGCTTCTGGGCCAGATCATCTTTGGACTGGTCGGCATTGACGATGGGGATCAACGACAGCTTGGTCAGGAATGGACCGAAGGGTTTGTTGAGCTTGAAGACGATCGTGTTGGCATCCTGGGCGGTGACTGAGTCGAGCACCGAGGACACCGCGGAGCGCCAGATGGCGCCGTAGTCCGCCTTGAGGAGCGTGTCGTAGGTGAACTTGACGTCCGCCGCCGTCATCGCCTTGCCGGAGTGAAACCGCACGTTCGAGCGCAGCTTGATGATGTATGTCTGCGGATCGGGCATTTGCGGCATGGAGTCGGCGATGTCGGGCACCAGGCTGTTCTTGGTGTGTGGGCGCAGCGGCGGCCGCTGGCGCGGTGGTCGGCGCAGGCGCTGGCGCACTTGTGGGCGCCGCGGCTGGCGTGGTGGTGGGCTTCGCGGCGGCTGCGGCTGCCGTCGGCGCGGGCCCGGCCGGGGTGGTCGGCGCAGGTGCGGGCGCTGCGGGAGTACAGGCTGCGAGCATCGTCGCGGCACTTGCGAGGCTCGCCGAGCCCAGCATTCGCAAGCAGGTGCGGCGGGTCATCTGCTGCGCGCTCGCGTGGGTCATGCTCCCCGTCCTCTCTGTGTTCAGCGGTACCCTGCATCTTATGCCACGGCCGCACATCGAGTTTGTTCAACAGCAGGACCTGCCATTCGAGGTCGCCGAGGGCGGCATCAGCGTCAAACGGCTCAGTGTCGATGCCGAAACTGGCGCTTCCAGCACCCTGGTCCAATTTCCTGCTGGCTGGCGTCGGCCGGGCGCGAGCCACTTCCTGGTCGACGACGAGTTCTACGTGCTGTCAGGCGACCTGACCATCTCGGGCGTCACGTACACCGAGCACTGTTACGGCTTCTTGCCTGGCGGTGTTACCCAGGTCGACGCGTCCTCGGAGGGCGGGGCCTTGCTGCTCGGGTTCTTCCCGGCTCGGCCGGCGCGCATTAGTGGTGAAGCGCCACCAGCGATCCTGGACGAGCGCCGTCTGGTTTCGCGATTAAAACTGTTCGAGCAGCCGTGGACCGCCAATTTTCACCCCCAGTTTCCCATCGGCGCGGGCCGCAAATGGCTGCGCCGGGACCCGGTAACCACAGACGAAACCTGGATCCTGGGTACGCTGCCGCTGCGCAATGGCCGCCGTCCGGAAAAGCACCCCGTCGTGGAGGAGATGTATCTGATCTCAGGCGAGTTGATCGGGCCGCAAGGCGTCATGCGCCCGGGCGCGTATTTCTGGCGTCCGCCGGAGGTGTGGCACGGTCCGTATGGCAGCAAGACCGGGTGTTTGATGTTTTTCCGGACGGTGGGTGGTCCGCTCAGCACGATCTACACGGAATCGGAGCAGGAATTCGAGTGGAACCCGGCCGGGTATCGGCCGATCCTGCCGCCCGAGTTGACGGCACGCGTCCACGCACGGGCCTAGCCCGGCTTCAGCACCCCGAGGAACACAGATAGAACCACGCAGGCGTAGATCGTCAGGATGATGGGATGGGTCAGGCTCAAGCGCTGGTTGAGCGCCGTTTCCCGTTCGGGCGTGCTGCCCCGGCGATGAATCTCAGCCATGAGCGCCATGCTGGACGTGCCCGGCATCAGTCGCAGCGCGTTGCCAACCAGAATCACGAGGCCAAACAGGGCGACTTTGAGCGACAGCCAGGTCGTTTTGAATACGACCAGACCGAACAAGCCGCCGAGCAGGGCGCCGATGATGGCGGCCACCCACAGCCAACGTGCCCACAGGTCGATCCGGCGATAGGCGCGGATCCAGTTTTGCTCGCGTTGGCTGAGCGCGCCGCTCACTTCCAATCGATGCTGGAGCATGAACGCGTACAGGATGGCCGCGCACCAGGCGATGGCGGCCACCCAGGTGAGCCAGACCAGTGGGGCTGAGACTGAGGTCCAGCCGCCGAGGAACGCCAGATTCATGCCGACAGCGAAGATCAGCGGGACGCTCAGCCGCGGGCCAAGATCCAGGTAGCCCATCAGTCGGCTGACCAGGAATCGCGCGCCTGGCTCGTACGCGCGGTTACGGATCATGTGCGAGCCGACGAATACACCCGCGTCGACGCCCAACCAGGTGACGGTCAACAGGATGTGGACTGCCACCAGCAAGCCATACATAGCGCTGTGCGTGCATGGTAACGGGCGGCATACAATCCGCGGCTGAGTCTCAATGGCGCGATTTGATCTCGTGGTGGTGAACGGTACGCTCGTCGTGCCGTACGTCGGTGAATTGCGGGCGGACGTCGCTGCGCGCGATGGGCAGATCGTGCAGATCGCGGACACCATCGACCCGGCCAACGCCGAAACAGTCGTCGACGCCCGGGGGAAACTGGTGTTCCCGGGCGGAGTGGACGCCCACTTTCACATCGGCATCTACCGCCCCCTGGCCGAGGATGCAGAGAGTGAAACACGCTCGGCACTGGTGGGCGGCGTGACCACCGTCGTCAGCTATTTTCGCACCGGTTCGCATTACCTGAATCGCACCGGTCCATATCGCGAGATCTTCCCCGAGGTCCTGGCGGCTACGCACGGCCACGCCTTCACAGATTACGGCTACCACATCGCCGTGATGACGACGCAGCAGATCGCGGAAGTCGAATGGCTGGTCCGCGACGTGGGCGTCGGCTCATTCAAGTACTACATGTTCTACAAAGGCCTCAATCTGTCCGGATCCTCCACCGCAGGGGCCGCCTACACGATGAGCGATGTCTACGACCTCGGCCACCTGTACCGGTTCATGCAGGCGGTCAGCGCCGCCAGCAGCAAGTATGGCGGTCCCGGTGGGCGCATCAGCCTCAGCATCCATTGCGAGCAGCCGGAGATCATCCGCACGATGATCGACGAGGTGAAAGCCAGCGGCCTGGAAGGCCTCGAGGCCTACAGCCAGGCTCGACCACCATTTCAGGAACGGCTCGCGATTGCCGAGGCGGTGCTCCTGGCGGATCAGACGCACTGCCCTATTAACCTGCTGCATCTGTCCAGCGCCGAAGCCGATGTCGAAGCTCTCTGGCGCGGCATCGCGCGCGGTGACATTCAGCAGGTGGCATCGGATCACGCGTGTTGCATGGAGGAAATCAAGCAGGGCGGCACCTGGGAAGCGCAGCCTGGGTTTGGCGGCACCGCGTTGCTGTATCCAGTGCTGGTGAGCGAAGGCCACTTCAAACGCGGCATGCCGCTGCAGCGCGTCGCGGAGCTGGTGGCGGCGCAGCCGGCCCACACGGTCGGCCTGTTCCCGCGCAAGGGAACGATCGCCGTCGGCCAGGACGCCGACCTGACGGTGCTTGACCCGGAGTCGGAGGCGACCGTGACGCGCGATCGATTGTTGTCGGCCCAGGATCACACCACGTTCGAGGGGTACCGGCTCAAGGGCTGGCCGACGCACACCATCCGGGCGGGTCGCGTTGTGTATGCGGATGGTCAGGTCGTGGGCCAGCCTGACGGACGCTATCTCAAGCGCCCGGACGCTCTCCACCGCGCGCGGCCCGACCGCGCGTGACCACCCCATCCCCGCAGGCGCGCCGTCCACCACTCACTGGCGTGCGCGTCCTGGACCTGGCCACCCTGTTCGCTGGCCCGCTGGTGGCCACGTTCCTCGGCGACTTCGGGGCCGATGTCATCAAAGTCGAGCACCCCCGCGGTGACCCGGTGCGCGGCCATGGCCATGCCAAGCATGGGATCGGGTTGTGGGCGAAGATGATCAACCGCAACAAGCGCACGCTCTCGCTGGACCTCTCGAAACCGGCGGCGCAGGAGATTCTGTCCGAGCTTGCCGCACATTCGGACGTATTGATCGAGAATTTCCGACCGGGCACGCTCGAACGGTGGCATATCGGACCCGACCAACTGCAGGCGCAGAATCCGAAGCTGGTTATGGTGCGGATGACGGCCTTCGGGCAGTTCGGCCCGTATTCCAATCGCCCGGGCTTCGGCACCATTGCCGAAAGTCTGTCTGGTTTCGCGTCGATCACGGGTCAGGCGGATGGACCCCCCACGCTCCCGCCGTTTGGACTCGCCGATGGGATTGCCGGGCTGGCCGGCACCATCGCGACACTGATGGCTCTGTATGCGCGAGACGCGGCGGGTGGCACTGGTCAGGTGATTGACGTTGCCATTATCGAACCAATTCTGACCATCCTCGGGCCGCAGATCACCGTCTTCGATCAACTGGGCATCCTGCAACAGCGCACCGGCAATCGGTCGTACAACAACGCACCGCGCAATACCTATCGCACGCGCGACGAGAAGTGGGTGGCGGTTTCCGCCAGCAGCCAGTCCATAGCGGAGCGCGTGCTGCGGCTGGTGGGGCATACCGAGGTCATTGGCGAACCATGGTTTGCCACTGGCGCGCAACGGGCGCAACACGCCGACGAACTGGATGGATACGTGAGCACGTGGATTGCTCAGCGAAATTTCGATGACGTCATGCGCGCGTTTGAAGAGGCCGAGGCCGCAGTCGCGCCGATCTACGACGCTTCCGACGTGGTGCGCGATCCACAGTTCGCGGCGTTGGAGAGCATCATCACGGTTCCGGACGAGGAACTGGGGCCACTCAAGATGCAAAACGTCCTGTTTCGGTTGATGGGCACGCCCGGGCGCGTGCGATGGTCCGGACGCCGCATCGGTCAGGACACCGAGGCCATCCTTGCCGAGATCGGCAAAACCACGCAGCAGGTTGCGGACCTGCGCGCTGGCAGCGTCATCTGAAGTGATGCTCGACGCGGTGGCGCACGGGCGGGTGTACGACCTGGCGCATCCGCTGGAGCCGGCGATGCCGGTGTCGCCAAATCACCCTGGGTACCGGATGGCGCTCCTGCGGCGGCACGGCGACATGGTGCGCGCCGACGGCGGTTCGGCGGCCAACGAAATGATCGTCCTGGGTGGACACACCGGGACGCACCTGGATGCGCTGGCGCACGTGTCGCAGGCCGGCAAACTGTTCGGCGGCGTCGAAGCGTCCGAGGTCCAGGTCGGCGGGCGGTTTGCATCACTGGGGGTGGACACGGTCGAACCGATCTTCTGCACAGGCGTGCTACTTGACGTGGCCGGCTGGCGCGGGGCGCCGGTGGGCGCGGGCGAGGCCATCACCGCCGACCACCTGGAGAGGGTCGCCGACCACCAGGAGACGAAAATCCCCCGCAACGGCGCGGTACTCGTGCGTTCAGGCTGGGCGCGCCACTGGACCGAACCGACGACCTACCTCGGACAGGCGAGCGGCGTGCCCGGGCCGGATGCGTCGGCCGCCGAATGGATTGCGCGCGCCGCACCGCGCGTCACCGGCCACGACACCATGGCCTACGAACACCTGCCCCCCGGGACCGGTCACGCGCTGCTGCCGGTGCACCGCATCCTCCTGGTGGAGCACGGTGTGCATATTCTGGAGAATCTGGACCTCGAGCGCCTCGCGGAGGATCGGGTCTATACGTTCCTATTCGTGTGCCTGCCGCTGAAATTCGTGGGCGCTACGGGCTCACCAGTTCGGCCGATCGCCGTCGCGCTGTGACGCGAACGCTTACGCAACATCTGGCGGACTTCGCCGCTCAGACAACGTTCGACGGCCTGCCCGCAGAGGTCGTCCACAGCGTGGAATTGCGGTTTCTGGACACACTGGGCATCTGTCTGGCGGCCAGAACGTTTGGCCTCGTCGACGGCGTACAAAAGATGGTCCAGGTATGGAGCGGCAAACCCGAAGCGCGCTTGATCGGCGCCGACCTGGCTTGTCCGGCGCCGAATGCGGCACTGGTCAACGGCACCCTCGCGCACAGCCTCGACTTCGACGACACGCATTTGCCGTCGGTGCTGCATCCGAGTGCCAGCATCGTGCCGGCGGTGCTGGCCATGGCTGAAGCAACCGGGCGGACCGGCGCTGACGCACTCCTCGCTGCAGCGCTTGGCATCGAAGTGACTGTCCGAATTGGCATGGGCGGTTATCTGCCCGAGGCCGGGAACGTGTTCTTTGAGCGCGGCTGGCACGCGACGTCGATCTGCGGCACGCTTGGCGCCGCGGCTGCCGCCGGGCGACTGCTCGGGCTCGAGTCTGAAGGCATCATGAATGCGCTGGGGATCGCCGCCAGTTTCGGTTCGGGAGTGATCGAAGCCAATCGCGCGGGGGGTACGGTCAAACGCGTCCACTGCGGCTGGGCGGCCCATGCGGGACTCACCGCGGCGTTACTGGCGCACCATGAAATGAGCGGTCCGCCGACCGCGCTCGAAGGCAGATTCGGCTTCTTTCAGGCCTTTCTCAGCGGTCAGTACGATCCCACTGCCATCAGCGATGGACTTGGCGAGCGCTGGGAGGTACCCGGCATCTTCTTCAAGCCTTATCCGGCCAACCATTACACGCACGCCGGGATCGACGCTGCCCTGGCCATCCGCCGTCGACTGGGCGGTGTTGGGCGTCTACTTCGAGGACTTCACCGATGCGATGGCGCGCGACCCGGCGCGCCTGGCGCTGGCCGCAAAGGTCGCCACATTTGTGGATGCGGAGTGCGACACGGTGTTTCCGCGCGAGTTCCCGGCGGTGGTCCGCGTGCACCTGCGCGACGGCCGCCTGCTGGAGGAGCGCGTGATGCACAACCGCGGTGGGCCAGCGCAGCCACTCAGCGACGCAGAGGTCCAGCGCAAGTTTGCGCTCAATGCGGGGCTCGCGCTTGCTCCGCTGGCCATCACGCGTGTGGCGGAGTCCGTCTTCGGCTTGGCCCAGATGGATTCGGTCGCATCGCTGCTGGAGGCGACGGCGCCCTGATCGATCAGGTCTCCGGCGCATCGAGAAACTGGCGGACGAGGCGGGCCACTTCGTCGGTCGCGAAGTACGCGATATCCAGACCGAGATGCGGCAGGTCGACAAAGCGCGCCTGCGGCGGCAGACCCCGGCTCTGCAATACGCGCTCCGTCTGCACCCACAGGTCGTCGTGCGGTGCGAGCACGAGGACCGGCTGGGCCAGGCCCGCGAGGCGCTGCGCCATAGGGTAGTCGAAGACGGCTTTGTACGGCCACCACACGTTGGGTCCGGCCAGTAACTCCTGCAGCAATCGCCACTGAAACAGGGCCAGATCGTATGGTTGGGTCCGGTACAGGAAGCGGCGCTGCCAGTGCCACAGCAGATGTGAGCCATCTTCCGCGGGTGGGGGCACGCCCGCCAGACGGTAGCGGCGCTCCGCGAGTTCGGCGAGGGTATATGCCGGGATGCTGACCAGCACCAGCCTGCGGACGCGGTGCGTAAACGACGCAGCGAGCTCGACGGCCTCGACCGAACCGGTATGCGTGCCCAGGACGTCACAAACGGGTACTTCGAGCGCATCGAGCAGGTCCAGGGTGGCCGCGGCGTACTCGGCCATGCTGAGCGGTCGATCGGGCGTGTCGGAGAACCCGAAGCCGGGTCGGTCGGGGGCGATGGTCAGCCGGTCGGTGCCGAAACGTGGCAGCAGCGGGTCGTACATGGCGCTGGACAACGGGGTCATGTGCAACAGCAGCAGCGGCAACCTGCGCGCTGCGGCGTCGCCCGGTCCGCTGAGACGCACGTGCAGTTGGCCCGAGCGCGTGGGCACCAGCGCACGCCGAATGGCGGTGCTGGTAGGGCCCGGTGCGCTCAGCGGATCAGTCATTCGCACCATCCGCACCAAGGAACGCATGTATCGCGATCTGGGTGGCACCGAGGCGATCGGCGGAATCGAGCCAGTTCACCGTGATATCGGGACGCTGTGCGCGGACCGCCTCAGCGTGATGGGCGAGAACATCGTCATGCGCAACACACAGCATGGCTGGCACCGCGAGCTCGGCCAATGCCGCGCGAGTCGAGAAGCGGTACGCGGCCCGGTAGCCCAGCGCGTAGTGCGGACCGGCTTTCATCAGGTCCACCACGCGCTCGTGGAGCATCGACATGGCGGGCGCCCGGCCCGTGGCGTGCGCGCGGTCCTGCTGGTACCACGGGTAGAACAGGATCATGTCGCGAACGTAGTTCCAGCCCCAGACGACGTGGGATCCGTCCGACCGCGGCGCGAATGCAGGGATATAGTGGGCGAGGTGGTCGGCACTTTCTTCGGGCGAGAAGACCGGTAGCCCGTCGAAGACGACCCGCCGCACTCGTTCGGGGCGGCGCACCGCGGCTTCGAGCGCGATCAGTGCGCCGGTGTGCGATCCGAACAGGTCCACCGGTCCGGCGCCGAGTGCATGGATCACCTCCAGTACGGCGTCCGCGAATTCGCCGATGCTGGGATCGGTTGCGGCGAGTGGGTCAGACTCACCGAAACCGGAGATGTCCATGGCCACGACCGGACGCTGCTGGGACAGCATTTCGGCCAGCGGCAGCACGGTGCGGCTGGAGCTTGGACTGGCATGGAGCATGAGCAATGGCACGCCAACCGGACCGGCGCGCCGGAGGTGGACCTGGCCGAACGACACATCCACGTACTCGCGCGTAAATCCAGGTCGCCGGGACGCGATCGGTCGTTCGGGGGCGCGTCCGTTCTGGTGGGTCTCGGTCTCGCCGAAGCGCCCCAGGATTGGCACGCGGACGTTGCCGAGCGCGGCCGGAAGGTCGAACCGGAATGCGGCCTGGTCGGCATCGCCCCATCGTTCGCCGGCGCGCAGCAGATCCACAAACTCCCGGTGGAGTTCAGCGGTGCTGGGTAGGCTAGAGTTGAGACGCGCGGCCGGAGTCCGCGCGAACCAGGGCCGAAACACGTGCATGTCATGGCGGATCATCCACGCGCGCAGCAGATGGCTGCCGTCCCACTCCGGCGCCAGCGACGGCGTGAAGTTGGACTGCATCCAGGCCAGTTCCTCCGGCTGAGATGTCACAGGCTCCTGCAGTACAAGCGATCGCACGCGCCGATGATGTCGAACGGCGAATGCCACGGCCAGTGTGGCGCCGCTCCCCGAGCCGACCACGTCCGCGCACTCCAGGCCGAGCGCGTCGAATGTACTCGACAGCGCGTCGGCGAAGTCCTCCATCGATGGATCGACGCCTGGTAGCGGATCCGATTCGCCATAGCCGGGAGTGTCCAGGGCGAAGACCGTTTGGCCGCGGGCTGCTATGCCCGTGCTGAATGACGGCTACTGTCGCCTAGAGTGACGAATCCGCGCCGCATTCGTGCAAGAACCCGTCGACGATCGCCACCAACGCCGCACCATCCTGGTCGGTCACGTTACGGCCACCGCATTGTGCAGCCACTGACTGTTCGGGCCCGCTTGCAGGAGCTCCAGCATCGCGCGGCGCAGGATGTCGGGGGTCCAGCCAGTACCAGACGCGGCGCGGCGGCGCACCCATCGATCGCTCAACCAGATCTCCGCGTGCGTCCAATCCGGCGGCCCCTCGCCGCCCAGGCGGACCTGTCGCGCGGGCGTCATCAGTGGGACTCCCCACAGGGCCAGCGCACTCACCCACGCTGGCTGCCGCGTGGCCATCAGGAGGCCGATCGATGCACCGGAGTGATGACCGAGCAGGCTCATGCGCGGGATGCCAAGCGCGTCAACCACCTGCCAGACACCGCTGGCGTAGTCGCTCAGCGACGGTGGCTGATCCGGGGTCACCGACCCGCCATGACCAATCAGGTCCGGCGCCACGGCGAAGTACCCCCGGGTGGCCAGCTCCGGCAGGATCGGGTCCCACATCGCACCGGAGCTCGGGCTCTGGTGGATCAGGATGAGTGGCGTTCCGCCGCGTTCACCGGCCACGCGATAGTGGAGCTGTCCTCCACTGGGCGCATCGAGGTACCCGCGCCTGATCATCCGGCAACCGCTCGTGAGGTGCGGTCGGCTGCCTCAATCAGCCTCACGAAACGACGGCCCGACTGACCGGGTCGATGAGCCTCGGCCGGACTTCCTGGTTGAACAGCTCGAACGAGCGCCAGACCCGCGCGGGCGTGTTGTACCCCCAGACGAACCACAACATCATGTGCTCAACGCCGACCGCCGCGTACTCGCGCAGCGTGCTGGCGACGGTCTCCGGGCTGCCGACGATCATCGCCCGTTCGACCAGGGCCTGGCGCGATTCGGGAGACACGCTCGTGGCGTACACGACTCGGCCGTCACTGGTGCGGGAGATCTCCGCCTCGAGCGAGTCGGCTGAATTGGCCACCCACGCCGCTTGTAAATAGTTCATGACGGGCTCCTGGACCTCGGCCCACGCCTGGGCGTCGGTCTCGGCGACATAGATCATCTTCAGCGCCGCCGACCAGTGGAGGCACTCCTGCAGTATCGACGGTGAGTGGCCGGCCGCGGACAACGTCTCACGGTACAACTGCCACTGGTGCCCGGTTCGCTCGGGCGCGAACCGTCCCATGAAGATCGGCCAACCACGTTCGGCGCTGGTGACGACGCTCTGGTCGCTGACGCATGCACGGGCGAGAAGCGGGTGTGGCTGGC
>WNFI01690979.1_pt2 | contig 18087 bp, 17 predicted proteins | sample 5400471 | NCBI WGS metagenome assembly WNFI01 (sample SAMN13153348, study PRJNA577476) | soil metagenome | isolation source: 100 cm saprolite on Douglas fir-dominated hillslope | place: USA:California | collected 2013-09-17 | reverse complement strand
TGATGCCATACTGGCGCGCCCGGTAATACATGGGCACGTCGGTGATGTCCTGACCGTCGTACAACACGCGGCCAGTATCGGGAGGGATCAGCCCAACGATGGCGTAAAAGGTGGTGGTCTTGCCGGCGCCGTTCGGGCCAAGTAATCCAACTACTTCGCCCTGTTCGACCCGCAGGCTGACACCGTTTACAACTCTGCGGCCACGATACGACTTGCCAATCTCTTCCGTGGCTAGGGTACGCATTTATCGTGCCATTAACCGGCCACTATCGGGCCACTCGGGTCTGAGTTACCACAGGAGTACTTGCCTTGCCTTCTACGAGCACCCTATCATCGCCCCTGAAGAAAGTCAACGAAACGCCGGTAATCTTGCCTTGTTCGGCATCAAAAATGCTCGGCGGTCCGCCGGTGAGCACAAACTTGTCGTCGTCGACGGTGTAGACGAGCTTTTCTCCCGCAGCGCGTCGACCGTTCTGTTGGATCAAAACGTTGTCATCTGCCTCCATGCGATCAAGCTGTCCGGTTCCCACAAGTGATTGATTCGTAGCCGTTTGGCTGCGAGGCAAGAGATAGGCATCGACCGTTTTGGCGGAAGCGGTGAAGTCGGAACCTTTGGCGATTACGCCACCGTCGTAGTGAGCTTTGCGGTCGGAGTCGGCATAGGTAAGTTGAGCAGCAGTGATGACAATGGGGCTTGATCCAGCGAGATTTACGGCCTTTTTATCCGCTTTTCCCACGCTGTTTGCAGATTTTTTTTCAGGCGTCGAATTTACGCCCGCTCCGCCCTTTGCTGCCTGCACCAGAATCGTTTGCACCGGCTGAGTGGAGGTCCCTTGGGCGGTCACGAAGCGCCGATCTCGTTCAAATTGGATGGTCGGAGCCTCGATGATATTGGCATCCTGCCAAAGGCGGGCCTGCCCCGAGTACAACGCAACTGTCGGATTAGCATGGGCCGTCATGCTATGCGCGGTTACGTGAATCGGCGAAGAAGACGCCAGCAGTGCCCCGTTCGGCTGTTCCTTCAATTCGCTGTACGTGCTCTTCACGTCGCCTTCGGCTAGGGCGTCGCCATTGGCACGGTTGATGCGGATGGTGGTCGCGGTCGTGGCCATGCCGCCTTCGGTTACGCGCGGACTGCCCGCCAGCGTCAGCACTTCGTCCGAAGGAATGTACTTGGCGCTGTCCGCCCAGGCTTGCAAGCGACGAGCGGGAGCTTGGCCATCCGAATATTCGACATTGCCCTGTTGCACGATCGACTCAATGCCACCTTGCGGGAGAAAAGCAGCGTCTACAGTAAGACTGGTGCTGACTCGGTCCGGCTGTCCGGGGCTCGAGCTTACGATACGAGCGTCGGGTTCTCCGTGAATATTCGACAGCCGATTATGGGCCAACTCGGTCTGCACGAAATTTGCCGCGAACTTGCCCGCGGTAACAACGGTGCGCTGCGGAGGATGTGTGCGCGAGTCCGCAGAAGTTGCATTTTGATCGGAAGCCAGCGTGATGCGCGCAGCTCCTCCGGTAACGGCACGGCTTAGAATGTGCCCCTGCGCCACCGTGAAATCGATCATTGAAGAGGTCAGCTCAAAATCTTGCTCGGCAGCCGCATTGCTCGCTGTCGCCTTTTCTATCTCCGGCCTCTGAGTGAGGCGCACGCCGTCGGAGGCATGTACCATCTGGAGCTGGCTTTCGCCTGCAAAGTCAAAAACAACGCGGCCAGCTTCGCCCTGCATGGGCTGCGCTCCGGTTTGCTTGATTTGCACGTTGCCGGTAAGAGTGGCCGTGCGCAGCAAATCGCGCGGCCCCGTGAGCAGAAATTCACTCTGATCGGCGCGCGCGTGGAGTTCAGAAGGCTCATCCTGTCCGGCGGTCTTACCATGATTCGCGACTCGTGCTCCCCCTGTAGTCTTCGTCGCCAGCGTCTTGCCCTTCACCGCGCGCGTGTCGGCGGCAACATTCCCCGTCGCCAGAATGCGTTGCACTTCATTCTGCTCGCCCAGGTAAAAGACAGACTGATCGGCCTGGAGCATCCCTCCGGCGCCACGCACTCGCGGATTGTCTAGCACAATCTGCCGCGGCTCGTTTGTGACCGTGGCATGGGACGCCTCAATCGTCGCCGAACTCGGCCCGTTCACCACCACGTGAATCTGCGATTGCAGCGCCAGCGTGCTGGCCTTGCTTTCGTATTTCACGCCCACCGCCCATCCCGTGGCCTGCGGAGCGCTGAATTCGACCCGCGCGTCGGTCAAGGCGTTTCCCGTCTCTCGGTTAAAGACGAGATCGCGTGTCGTGAGGTGAATCGGATTCTTCAGTTCTTTGGGGGTAGTCTGGTCGGGATTCGTCAGCCCGCTGGGGTTCGCCTCCAGATCAATCTGCACATCCCCGGTGGCGCGAATGTTGCCAGTGTCAGGATCATAGGCGAACTCGTCGCCGTAAATTTGATCGAAGCGCGCGGAGTCGCGCCCGTAGAGCACGATGCTGACGTTGTGCAGCTCCGTGCGTCCGTTGAGTTTGAACTCTTTCAGATCACTAGCTTCGATAGTAAACAGCGTGCGCTTGCCGTCTGACTTGGAGAACTGAAATCCCCGCGCCGTCTGCTTGATGTCGATTCCAATCTTGTTGGGAATTTGCTTCAGCACGTTCTGCGCCCGCGAGCGCGCATAAAAATACATCCCCGCGATCATCGCCGTGAATAGCACGGCGATCACGGCCAGCCAGCGTCGCAAGCGATAGACCGGAAGCGGCATCTAGAGTTCAGTCTAATGGAAGTGGGAGGAGAAGTTATGGTCGCGGGGAGCGGGCATGATCTGTCATCCCGCCCATAGCGGAGGGATGCGAGCGGAGTGGGTTGGGACGACTCGACCGTTCGCTCGTCGAGATGATGGTTGACTTAGTCCTACGACTTAGTCTAGTTTTTCTTTCATGGAAGTCAATATCCATGAGGCGAAGACGCACCTCTCGCGTCTGCTGCAGCGCGTGGCTGCGGGTGAGGAAGTCACAATCGCGCGCTCGGGGGTGCCGGTGGCGCGACTGGTAGCGATTGAGCCGAAAAAAGATGCGGTTCGTCCACTGGGGTTCGCACGCGGGGAAGTTTGGGTGGCCGATGATTTCGATGCGCCTCTGCCGGATGACTTGTTGAAGGCATTTTACGGCGGGGAGCTTCCGAAACTCGAGAAACCGCGCGGGCGAAAACGCCGGTGAAATATCTGCTCGACACTGCGATTTGGTTGTGGAGCACGGATACAGTCCACAAAATTAGCGAAACTGGACTGGAAATATTAAGCAATGGTCGCGAAGAAGTTTATCTCTCCGCCGCGACGGTGTGGGAGATAAGTATCAAAATGCGCCTCGGGAAATTGCAGTTTCCTGGGCCGCCCAGTCAGACAGTACCGGCGTTCATGTCCAAGCAAGGCTTGCGGCCTCTTACTGTCACTCATATCCACGCAGTCGGTGTGTACGACTTGCCGTTGCATCATGGCGATCCCTTTGACCGGCTCATCATTGCGCAGGCGATTGCCGAGGAGATGGTAATCCTCACGTCAGATCGCGCGTTTGAGAAGTATGCGGTGGATGTAGTGTGGTGCGGGAAGTGATGTGAATCTAGCTAGGGGCGGTTGCCGCGTATGCTGTCACTGCGTTGCGTGCTGCGGGCCGCCGTTAGGCGCGTATCGTTTTCGTCTTCATTCACAGATTGCTGAAGCATCTTCCAGTCGCGAGCCACTTCGCTCTCGGAAATACCATTGGGCAAGCCGTGGTGCAACTCCGATTGCAACCTCGCTTCGAGCAACTGCCGCACGAGTTGCGGAGGTGCGCCGCCGGTTAAGATATTTCCCGCAGAAACGCCGATCTGCATCAGCCGCCCATCCACTCTCACCTCAAGAATCGGCCTGCCTTGATCGTCAAAACTAGTCTGCGCTTTGGATTGCAGCTTTTCCCAAGCTTTGCCGGCAGTCGCGCCAACAGCCGTTTCGGTCATCAAACTCTTCAGTTCATGCTGATATTCGCGGCGATCTTCTCGCGCCAGCGGCTTTTCGGGGTCGCTGCCCGCGACGAATACCAGGGCATCGCGCGCAGGGTCGAAACGTCCCGCACCACTTCCTACGTATACGGCGGCCACGCAGCCGGCAAAAATCGGACTCACCACCACACTGGGCACAATGTACTTCTTCGACTTGAAGAACGATTCGACGACGCCGTGCACGGCCGAACTGCGGGGCAGGCTGCCCGGAACCTGGGGAATGACGATCCGCGAAAATTGCAACGCAGGATGACGCGCATTGAATTTCACCAGCGTCTTCGCCATCTGCTTGGGCGTGGTAATGCCAGCGTCGGCGACAACGCTGCGGCGCAGCGCCTTCGGATAATAAAAGTTGATGACATCTTTGGCGAAGTCCGCGCAGTTGTTCGACACCGTGCGGAAGTGCGACCGGTTCGGCCCCGCGTTGTATTTGCGGATCAGCGCGTCATCCTGCCGCGAAGTGGTTTCGATCTGGAAGCCGTAGATGGCGCGATCATAGGACGATCCCACCAGTTCGTACCAATTGCCGCCCGGCGCTTCTCCATTCCTGGCGTCAGGAGCAACTTCGGCGAGATATTTGCGACGGTAATGATCGCGGAGCAAGTTGACCATCTTCGCATCGGCGAACAGGGGAATATCTTCGGCATGATCTACCGCGTAAAGATATGGAATCAGCGGAATGGCGACCCAATCGTATCCGCCCACGCCGTCATAGCGACTGAGAACAATGCCTGTTTCACCGGGAACACAGTGGCGAAGGACTACGGGGGAATCGGCGCACACGCCAGACAAATAGACCGCGGCATGGCCAGTGGCAGTGAAAAAGCCCAGCTTGCCATATGGTTCCTCAAGCAGCAGTGTGGCCGATGATGCCGCAGCGAGCGAACAACAAGCGAACATCATCGCGGCCAATTTGAACAAAACGCGCCGCATTGGTTGGATGTGGCGTGTGAACATTAGTCCCCCTAAATAATCCTGCTAACTCTCTTAGTAAGAACCCTTTGGCCAAAGAATAGTTGTCGGTAATTGGAAAAACCAGTTACGGAAGTTCAGTCAAATTCGGAGTGAGTTCAGAACAAAACAAGGCAACAATTTGATCCAAACATCGCGCCCATCGAGGTTAAGTTAGCGGAGGATTTAATCATCGCGAATTGACGAGACGAGCTTTGGCCCAGCGCGCGCTTTCAGCCACGGATTCGTCTTCATCGGAGGCTAATTTTTCGAGAGTCGGAAGAAACTCCCGGCGGCCGCTGTTCCCCATAGCGATCGCGATGTTGCGGCGAATGCCGCTGCGCTTCGTGCGCTTTACCGGCGATCCGCGAAAGACTTCGCGGAATTCTTCCGTGCTGAGTTCGGCCAGCCATTCCAGCGCGGGATTTATGAGCTGCGGGCGCGGCTCAAATTCGGGCGCCGTAGACACTGGAGCCTTCCGATTCCACGGGCAGACATCCTGACAAATGTCGCACCCGAAAACGTGATGCCCCATGCCGGGGCGCAAATCTTCAGGAATCGATCCGCGTTTCTCGATTGTAAGATAGGAGATGCACTTATTGGAATCGAGCTTGTAGGGACCGAGAAAAGCATTGGTGGGGCAGGCGTCAATACAGCGCGTGCAACTGCCACAACGGTCGGGAGCGGGCAGATCGGGAGCAAGGTCCAGCGCGGTAAGGATCACGCCTAGAAACAGCCAGGAACCTTTTTTCTGATTGATGATGCAGGTATTCTTCCCGATCCAACCCACGCCAGCATACTTCGCGTAGACACGTTCGACTACGGGCCCGGTGTCAACGTAGCTGCGGGTGGTGAGACTCGTTCGCTCGTCCGCCGGAATAGCTTCTTGTAGTGCGCTTTCCACCTGCTTGAGTCTTCTTAGAACCGCGTCGTGATAATCTTCGCGGCTCCATGCGTAGCGTGAGATCCATCCGCATGTGGGATCGTTGACTTGAGTCGAGTACGGCTGATCGACGTTGTAGTTGATCGTGCACACCACAACGCTTCGAGCCCAGGGCGCGACTCGTGCCAGAGACGCCCGCTTCAATTCGCCCTGATCGTCGCAGGCTTCCAGATATTTCATCTCGCCGGCGTGTCCGGCGGCAATCCATTCTGGAAAGTATTCCAGCTCTCGCGCATCACTCGCTGGAGCAATGCCCGCGAGATCGAAACCGGCTTCTTCCGCCGCATGCTTGACGAGGGCTTTCAGATCGCTGGTTTGACGGATCAAATGCGGCCTCTGTCGTTCAGGTTGCTCGCGATCACACGGAGAAGAGCGGAAGGTCGAGTTCCAAACTGGAAATCCGCGCGAAATTTTTGCCGCGAAATCCTTGCCTTCTTTTGCTCAAAGTATAAAGCTTCTCGCTAAAGAGTCACGCATCTTCCCTGCGCGTTCTCCGAATCCATCAGCCAAGGAGAATTTTGAATGCCACAAATCCCTCACGCGCAACTCGCATCCACCACTCAAGTATCCGTCATCAACGAGAGTACCGTACTGACCGATGCTGAAGTGATCCCAGTCGTGGCGGCCCTACAGCAGCAGATCACCAACGACTTTCGCCCCGCCTGGGGCACAGACGCGGAACTTACATTGATTCCGCAAGGCACGCAGCCGCCACCGGCAAGCTGGTGGCTGGTAATTCTCGACGACTCCGATCAGGCTGGGGCGCTCGGCTACCATGACCTGACTCCGGACGGCCTACCCATCGGCAAAGTCTTTGCCGCCAGCGACCTGAAGGCAGGCACTTCGTGGAGCGTTACCGCCAGCCATGAATTGCTCGAAATGCTGGCTGATCCCAATATCAACCTCACGGTGTTCGTGCAGGATGCGAACACCAGCGGAACGCTCTACGCCTACGAAGTGTGCGACGCCTGCGAAGACGACAGTTTGGGCTATCAGATCAACAACATTCAGGTCTCAGACTTTGTCTATCCGGCTTGGTTTGAAAGTTTCCGGGCGCAGGGGTCGACGCAGTTCGATCGCACGAATCAGATTCAGAATCCGCTGGAGTTACGCCCCGGCGGCTATATCGGGATGTTCAACGTTACCGGGGGCAGCGGCTGGCAGCAGCGGACCGCGGAGAGACACCTCACGAATATGAAGCATCGAGCTCACGTAGGGTCGCGCCGCGAACGCCGCGCCACTCCGCGAACGGAGTGGATCACCAGCCTGCCGCAACGCAAAATTAACAGCAATGCACAAGTGTACCGGCAGCATCTGGAGACGATTCAACGGCGGAGAGAGGCCGCCTGAGGCTCGTCGTCTTGTACTCCCCCATCACCAGCCCCGCGAGAGCGGGGCTTTTTTGATTACAGGTCCCCAGCAAAGGAGGGTCGTCCAGGCTGACAGTCATTCCATGCTGCGCTATGCTCTGACCATGCGTGCGAAAAACCTCAGCTTGGTTGCTGGCCTGCTCCTAATTTTCTCCACTCTTGCCGCGCAACAGGCCGCAACCACTCCCGTCGTCATCCGTGTTACGGACCCAAGCGGAGCGGGAGTGCTGCATATCCCGGTGCGAGTGATTCCCTCATCTGATGCAGCCACGAAAATGGAGACCGACGGCAAAGGACAGCTCGCCCTCGATCTGAAGCCGGGAGGCTACGCGGTGTTCGCGCGCGCAGCGGGATTCAAGCCCGGCGTTGCGCCCTTACCACGACCCGCAAGCCTTTTCTCCCGCCGATCTGAAGGCCATGCCGCACATCACAGTGACGATGCACAATTCGCACACCAATGCTAATGAAACTTACTCAGGGGTGCACTTGGCCGATCTTCTCGGAAAAATTGGTGCGCCGCTAGGCAAGGAACTGCACGGTGAGGCACTCGCCAACTATATCGTCGCTACCGGTTCAGATGGATATCAGGCTGTTCTTGCTCTAGCAGAGGTCGATCCCAGCTTCCATCCGGGAGAAGTTCTCGTTGCCGACACTATGGATGGCAAGCCCCTCGACGCGCACTCCGGGCCATTCAAGCTCATGGTCACGGAAGACAAGCGGCCGGCGCGGTCGGTGCGCAATCTGGTGAGTATTGAGCTTAAGTCAGCTCAATAGATCGGCCGCTTCTGTAAAACCGTCAGCGCTATTTTTGTCCGGCAGTTTTCGCTCCCTCTGTTTTTATCTTTTCGGTCAAGCGCTTCCGGTGGTCCTTGAACTGATCGAGGTTCTTGTCGTTTGTTTTTGTCCCGACCTCGACGGCCTTCTCACAGTTCTGCAGTGCGAGGTCTAACTTACCGGCACTCTCGTATCCATCGCCGAGGCTGTCATAAACGTTGGCCGAGCCAGGATAGAGCTGCAAGTTGCGCTGGAAAGCGGCGATCGCCTCGTCGATCTTCTTGTCGGCCATCAGGCGATAGCCGAGACTGTTGATCAGATTCTCCGGTAGCGGAACTGGATAGCCATATTTTTGCGAGAGCTCGCGGTAATGTTGTTCGATGCCGCTCATCGCGCCTACAGGCATTCCTTTGTCGTCGCGCGGCATCTCCCAGTCGGGAAAAATGCTACGCAAGCCCGCATAGTGCGCGCGCAGTACCGTCGAGCCGTGGTTTTCATCGAGGAATCGCGCGGATTCCCACCGGAAATCCTTCGGTGCTTTCGCGGTCAGCGACTTCTTCAGCTCCTCGAACCCACTTTGCATGTCCGAGCTCTCGTTCCCCAGAGAGAAGAAGATCGCCTTGTTCAGTTCGGCATGTGCGGCGAAAAAATCCTGGGCCTGATGCAGTGTGTACTGTTTCTCCCACCACAGGCTCGGGCTCACGGCGATGTAGGCCTGAAACATGTCAGGACGCGAGGTAAGAATGTGGATCGCCATAAGGCCGCCGAGCGAGTGTCCGGCGAAAATCCGGTAGGGTGCAGTGCGGTAACGCTTCTCGATTTGCGGCATCAGTTCGGTCTGGATGAAATCGAAAAAGCGGTCACCGCCGCCGCTGGTCGGCAGGTTCTCTTTGCCAGAGGAATCCTTCGCGTCGGAGTGCGTGGGCGTAAGGTCGCGAGTGCGATCGGTATTGGTGATGCCTACGACGATGAGAGGCGGTATGCGCCCGTTGTCGACCAGAAAATCGATGGTGCTGCCGATCTCGTTGATGTGGCCGTCGCCATCGGTGAGGTAGAGCACGGGAAGCGAGTCTTTCCCCGACTCGTAACCGTGAGGCGTTCGCACCCAGATGATACGATCCTCGTTCAGAACGTTCGAGTGAACGACGAGCTTCTGCGGGATGGGCGGCGCGATATCCTGCGCCGAAGCGATGGTCAAAACAGAGAGAGAAAAGGCCGCAAGTACAAATCGGCACACGAATAGCTTCATAGGTCTCCGAGGTCTTCAGAACAGACGGGCGAGTGGGAGGAACGTTATCGCAGGACCAGATGGAAGATCTTCAGATGGAAGATCAAGGGATGGCGGCTAGATACCCAGCTTCTTCACTTCCTCGTTGTAGTACTTGCGGTAGAGGATGTCCCACTCCTGCGAGCCTTCAAGAATGGTGCGCTTCTGGCTTTCGATCTTACATTCACCTTGTCGCGGCTCAGTCTCACAGCACCGCCTTGTACTTGCGCACCAGTTCGCTCTTCACCTTGCGGAACATTTCCTGGTAATTGGCGCCGCTCTTGCGCATCTCGTCGGAGTAGGCTTCAAGGATCACGCGCACTTCGTCGTTGATGCGATCCTCGAGCGTGAGTTCATCGAGCAATGCGGCATGCACGCGCTCGGTTACCGCGGGAACAGTCGCGGTCTCGATGTGCTTGCCTGCAATCAGTTTCTTGGTGACTTCGCGGGCCAGGTAGCCCACATATTCTTTGGAAAGCAGCATGTGCGGATCGGGTGCGTTGCGTGCAAGATGTCAGCGTGAATTAGAAAGTGTAACACAGCGGAGGGTTGCGCCTCGAAGCCCAAACACCAGAAGCCGTCGGACGTAGCAAGTTCCGCCGCAGCTTTCGCCCTTTCCGCGATGCAGGCGCTATCCAGCCAGAGTGGCCAGCGCGGTTTCCAGGATCGCGGCAACCAGAAACGCAAAAACCAGATAGCCAGCGATCTTGCCGAAATCGTCGGCCTTTTGTGCTTCCAAACTTTGAACTGGTTTCGTTGCAGCCATGTTTTCCTCGCAGGGTTGCGGATGAGCCTTCCCGAATAACCGCAGCCAGTTACTCTGCGGGATTATACACCCCGCCCAATTTCAAAAATCCGGTATCAGGACAGTGTGCTTTCATGTCACTGCGCTGGCACCGAAGTGGCGAACAGAATACAATGACTGGCTGAGCTCGAATATGTCTCCCATTCCTGACGATCTCACTACTTTGAAGGACGACATGAACCATGCACTCGTGGACCCTGAAGCGCAGCGAACTCGACGAACTGGTGCAGCGCCTTACCGCCTCGGAGTTCAGCGACGGCGATGACGTGGAAGATGCGCGCTGGCTCCGCGCTCACGACGGCAAGGTAGGATTTCTACAGCTCGGCTGGGCTTACCAGGGATCCATGTTTCTTTGTGAAGTCAGCACCGAATGGTACGAACGCTACCAGCGCCTACTCGATGTCTCCGACGAGTTCGGCGGATTCGCCATCGACGAACCCGATCAGGACGACGAGACGTAGCCGTGCGCTGGCAGCTGCGTTCGCAGGACTTTGCGCAGTCCAATATCTTGGGGCAATCGCTTCGCAATCTTTCCGACTCACCTCTCCGATGTTTCTCCCCTAACGGAGCCGCCTCGTCGCGAAACTTTTTGCAGACTCTCGCGGGCCTTCTTCTCCAACGTGGAATTTCCGACATCGACTCCGTGACGCGCTACCTCTCGCCCTCTGTTTCCCATCTCCACGACCCCGAGCAGATGACCGGACTGCGCGCCGCGGTTGACCGCATCGACGCCGCCATCGAACGCAAAGAAACGATTCTGATTTATGGCGATTACGACGTCGACGGTACCACCGCAGTAATTGTTTTGAAGACTGCTATCGAACTCTGCGGTGGCACCACCGAGTTCCACGTCCCGCATCGCATTCGCGAAGGTTACGATCTGCGCGACGACGTCATCGAACGCGCTGCGGCGGCGGGAATCAAATTAATCGTCAGCGTGGACATGGGCATTCGCGCCTTCGCCCCCGCCGAAACCGCGCGGCGGCTCGGTGTCGACCTGATCGTCACCGACCATCACCTGCCCGGCGCCGATGGCGTGCCGAATGCGCTGGCCGTGGTGAACCCAAATCAGGCGGGATGCTCTTATCCCTACAAGCAACTCTGCGGCGCGGGCGTAGCCTTCAAACTGGCGCAGGGATTGATGCAACGCCGTCTCGACGCGAAAGATCACGCACGATATTCGCTGTCGTTTATGAAAGTTGTGGCCATCGCCACCATCGCCGACGCGGTGCCACTCACCGGCGAAAATCGAGTGTTCGCGGCGCTCGGGCTTGATGCCCTCCGCAAAGCTGTGAATCCTGGACTGAAGGCATTGCTCGAAGTGGCGCAGATTTCTGCGCAACGTCCGCCGACCTCAACCGAAGTTGCCTTCCGCATCGCTCCCCGCATTAACGCCGCTGGACGCATGGACGTGGCTCGGGACGTGATTGAATTATTCAGCGTAAAAGATCCGGCACGCGCGAAAGAGCTTGCTGCGAAGCTTGACCAGCTAAATACCGAACGGCAGGACGAAGAGCGCCGCATCCTGCGCGAAGTGGAAGAACGTTTCACCGCCGACCCCGCGCTCGCCGACGCCTACTGCATTGTGATCGACGGCGAAGGCTGGCATCGCGGCGTCATCGGCATCACCGCCACGCGCGTGGTGGAACGCTACAATCGGCCAGCTCTAGTCATCTCGCGCGAGGGCGACGAGTCATTCGGTTCGGGTCGCTCTATTCGCGCTTTTCACTTGCTCAATGCGATCGAGTCGTGCGGCAGTCTGTTCTCGCGCTATGGCGGACACTCTCACGCCTGCGGTTTCGCCATGCCTACCGCCAACGTCGCAGAACTTCGCGCGCGGGTCGACGCATTTGCGCGGGCACGACTCGCACTTTCCGACTTCGATCCGGTGCTCGACCTGGACGCGGAATTGACGCTCGACGAAATCACTCCCGAACTGTTTCAAGCATTGCGTCTGCTGGAACCCTATGGAGTGGGGAATCCTGAGCCGGTATTTTCGGCTCACGGCGTGCGTTTGACCGCGCCTCCGCGTATTTTGAAAGACAAGCACATTAAGCTGAAACTGGGGGCACCGGTTCTTTCATCTGAGCCCATTCCTGTCGGTGTAGGCGCGCAAGCGGCCCGCCAGGAGATGTCGGAGGTAGCAATTCTAGCTAGTCCACTCTGCTATCCCGATTCGGCGCCAATCCCGCACCAGGATTTGCGCGCTGCCATGGAAAGCCGCGGGGCGGTTGGCCAGGATTCCGGCCCGAGTTGGCGGAAGGCAATTACCTTCGACGCCCTGGGATGGCGTATGGCCGAGCGCCTTCAGCAGACGCCACTGCTCGCCGGCGACGCCATCGACACCGGTTATGTTGCAGCCAATCTAGCGCCCTTCGTGGCTTTCTGATAAAAGGAAGCGGCGGATTAATCATCGCTGCACACTACTCCAGCGGGTGTGTCGTCCAAACGATGCCTCACCGTTCTCGTGTCCGCAGAATCCGCAGGAGGATGGGTTCAAATGAATCGATTCGGCAAATGGCTTCTCATTGCACTAGCCTCATTGGCAGTTCTGCTGGTAATCGCCGTCACTTTGACCATTGGCTGGCGCCCCTTCCTCGGACCCCGCGCCCGTCCCCTTACGAACCGCACCTTCGAGCGCACGCCGCAGCGTGTGGAGCGGGGCCGCTACATCGCGACCGCTTTGAGCGGTTGCTCTTATTGCCACACACCGCATGACTGGACCGATCCCGGTACTCCCATGCTCGCGGGCAAGGAGGGTGCCGGAGAAATGCTGCCGTACACCGATCTTCCCGGGCGTATCGTGGCTTCCAACCTCCCACCCGATTCGGAAACCGGCGCCGGACGCTGGACCGATGATCAACTCGCCCGCGCCATTCGCGAAGGCATCGGCCACGATGGGCGAGCACTTTTTCCGATCATGCCCTATCAGCACTATCGCAATATGTCGGACGAAGATCTCGCTTCCATCGTTGTCTACCTGCGATCGCTGCCGCCTATCCACAACGAGCTTCCTGCAACCGAGATCATTTTCCCCGTAAAGTATTTGATCCGCAGTGCTCCTCAACCAGTCACCTCGCCCGTGGCCAACGTCGCCTCCTCCGACCAACTCAAGTACGGAACTCACCTCGCAGACCAGGCAGGTTGTATCGACTGCCACACCGCTCAAGTGCAGGGACAAAACGTCCCAGGCATGGAGTTTGCCGGAGGTTTCGCGTTCACAGGCCCTTGGGGTAGCGTCGCCAGTGCGAACATCACGCCCGATGCCACCGGAATTCCCTATTACGATGAGGGTCTTTTCCTAAGCGTCATGCGCACCGGACAAGTCAAAGCCCGCAAGCTCAGCCCGATCATGCCCGTGATGATTTACAAGAACATGACCGACGATGATCTCAAGGCGATCTACGCTTTCCTTCGTACGTTGAAGCCGGTGAAGCACCGGGTGGACAACTCCGTGCCACCAACCGAATGCAAGCTCTGCAAGCAGAAACACGGTGCCGGTGATCAAAATTAGTAGCTCGGCGTGGTAGCTAACGCGCCTCCAACCTAATACCCTGTCCCGTCGCGAGGCTCTTAGCCTGTGCCCCTAGGTCATCTTGGGGCGATCCTATTCCAACTGACGGTCGATGAGCGGAGTAATACACCAGAAGCAATAAGCAATGTATACTTCTCTGCTGGCTGGGAACCTCCCCTCTGCAAGCCGCCGCCCCGCCGAAACGTGAGTCGGAGAAAAACCATGCAACGCAGAGAACTGTCAGTCGCCGTAGGGAGGACTTTCGCGATTATCGCACTGTTCGCAACGTTTACTGCGAGCTCAAGAGCGGGCGTCGCGACCGAGACCGTGCTGTACAACTTCGGGCACGGCGGAGACGGCCATAACCCGCACGGTTCCCTGGTCTTCGACACGCAAGGCAATCTCTTCGGCACTACGTACGGCGGCGGCAGCGGCTACGGCACCGTCTTTGAGCTGACGCCAAACGGAGCTGGCGGCTGGCAAGAAACGCAGATTCACCGTTTCAACGGCCAGGACGGCATTGGCCCCATTGGTAACTTAATTTTCGACGCGGCCGGCAATCTGTATGGAACGGTGACTCAGTTCGGCCCCAAAGGGAAGGGCGCGGTTTTCGAGTTGACGCCGACCGGGTCCGGCACTTGGCGCGAGAGCATTCTTCACGCCTTCGCTGGCGGCAGCGATGGCGCTGGCCCTGTAGGCGGCCTCGTCTTTGATTCGGCCGGCAATCTGTATGGCGTGACGATGGAGGGCGGTGTGTCGAATCTCGGCACTGTCTTTGAGTTGTCGCCTTCGGGCAGTGCTTGGAGGGAGAAGATCCTTCACAGCTTCGACGGCACCGACGGCGGCTTCGCGTTTGCTGGTCCTGCTATGGACTCACAAGGCAACTTGTACGGCACGACGAGCGGGGAAAACACAGGAGGCGGATACGGTTCCGTGTTCGAGCTGACGCCTACCTCCAGCGGGGCATGGCAAGTGAGCAGGCTGCACATATTCATCGGTCTCGATGGGGCGCAACCCTATTCAACGCCGACTCTGGACGGTGCGGGTAATGTGTACGTCACCACGAATGCGGGCGGAACCTTGGGCTGGGGTAATGTCGTCAAGCTCACACCCATCTCCGGAGGGTGGAACGAAACGGCAATCTATAGTTTCACTGGTGGGGCCGACGGTGCAGGCCCGTTTGCGGGTGTGACCATGGATGCCTCGGGCAATCTCTATGGCACAACGCAGATCGCTGGCGGCGGGTCAGGGACAGTCTTCCGCCTGACCCGAAGCGCGGCTGGAACGTGGGGTTTGACTATGCTTTTTCGCTTTGACGGCGTCGACGGCGGCCAGTCGAGCGGTGGTGTGATCCTGGACGGCCAGGGAAACCTCTACGGCACCGCCAGTACTGGCGGTACCAGCCGCTTTGGCGTCGTATTTGAGATCACTCCCTAGACGCTTCAGCCTTCGCCGCGTATGAATATTGATGATCTGCTCCGGATTGCGACCGAACGCCGCGCCTCCGACTTGCATTTGAAGGTTGGCAACTATCCGCATCTGCGTATTGACGGCGAACTTCAGCCGCTTACCGACCAGCCCCGCATTACCGCCGAAGACATGCTCAACATGGCGTTCAGCATGATGTCAGCCCGGCAAAAGCAAAAATTCAAAGAGACCACAGAAATCGATATGGCCTACGGCGTCGCCGGCCTGGGACGCTTCCGCGTAAATATCTTCCAGCAGCGCGGCAATGTGGGACTGGTGCTCCGCGTCATCCCCACCAAGATTCGCGCTCTCGACGAACTCTTTCTGCCCAAGGTCGTCGAGCAGATTTGCGAGATGCCCCGTGGTCTGGTGCTGGTGACAGGCGTCACCGGCTCCGGCAAATCCACCACGCTGGCCGCTATGGTCGACAAGGTGAATTCCAGCCGCGCCGAGCACATCGTCACCATTGAAGACCCCATTGAATTTCTGCATCGCGACAAAAAAGGTTATGTCAATCAGCGCGAGATCGGGGTCGACACGCCCTCGTTCGGCGCTGCCCTCCGCGCTTCTCTCCGTCAGGATCCCGACGTGATTCTGGTCGGCGAAATGCGCGACCTGGAAACCATTTCCACCGCGCTGCACGCCGCCGAAACCGGCCACATGGTCTTCTCCACGTTGCACACTCTGGACGCCGTCGAAACCGTCAACCGAATCATCTCCATTTTTCCGCCGCCCGAACAGAAACAAATTCGCATGCAGTTGGCGGCCGTGCTGCGCGCCATCGTCAGCCAGCGTCTGGTACGCCGCTGCGACGGCGACGGTCGCGTGCCCGCGGTCGAAGTCATGATCAACACCGCCTTCATCCGCGAATGCGTTCTCGTGCCAGAAAAGACGCGCTCCATTCGCGACGCCATCGCCGCCGGAACTTCGCAATACGGCATGCAAACCTTCGATCAGTCGCTCTGGGATCTCTTTCAGGCCGGGCTGGTCAACTACGAAACCGCGCTGGAGAACGCCTCCAACGCCGACGACTTCAAGCTGCGTATGCAAGGCATCGCCTCGACCGCCGACATTTCGCGCCAGTCGATGCAGACGGCCGGCTTCGGTGGCCGGTAGCGGCAAAAACCGAACACGAAGTACAACCGCCGGGGCACGCGGAGGACGCCGAGAAATAAAGTTCAGTGTGGTTTCCTCTGTGCCCTCTGTGTCCTCTGTGGTTAAAGCCTTTATTCCTCCGCGCCCCTCTGCGTACTCGGCGGTTGTAATTCTGGCGTGTAGCTTCCGAGCAAAGCTTGCGCTATCGTTAGCTCATGCCGTTCTCCCGTCCCAAGAAAAAGTCTTACTCTGAGGACGAACTTTACGCCTACGCGGTGGGTGCTCTTGGCCGCCGCATGCGCACCGTCGCCGAACTCAAGCGCCTGATGCGCGCCCGCGTCGAAGACGCCGAATCCGAATACGGACAGACTTTGATCGAGCTGGTCATCCGCCGCCTCAAAGATCAGAGCTATCTCAACGACTCGCAGTACGCCGCTTCCTATTCATCCTTGCGCCGCGACAATCAAAAGTTCGGACGCATGCGCGTCATCACCGACCTGAAGTCCAAAGGCGTCCACGGCGAGGTCATCGAGAAGGCCATGGCGTCAACCTACGAGAGCGTAAACGAAGAAAAGCAGGCCCGCGACTACCTCCACAAAAAGCGCCTGGTAAAACCAAAAGATCAGAAGCAAACCGCCCGCATCTTCCGCCAGCTCATCCGCGCCGGCTTCGGCACCAGAACCATCATGACCATCCTGAAAAAGTGGGACGTCGACGACGAAACCCTCAGCGCGCTGGAAAGCGAATCGGCGTAGAGTGACTGGCAAGAAATGAAAACCGCCGAGGACGCGGGCGCGACCTCGGTTCTTTGAGCCCGCACTGCACAAGCGAACACGCCGAGCGGCTTTCAGCGCCGCGTTACGGCAGTAACTTGTTGAGAACGCTGGGCACAAGCAGAATAGCCCAATCCCCCCAGCCGTTCTACCAGCATGCATACTCTTACTGCTATTCCGGCAACATACGACTACCGCCTTGTCTTGCTGTCGGTTGTGATCGCCATCTTCGCGTCCTACACCGCACTCGATCTTGCCGGACGCGTCACCGCGACCCGAGACCAAGCCAGATCAGCATGGCTGATCGGGGGCGCCACAGCAATGGGGACCGGCATCTGGTCGATGCACTACACCGGCATGCTCGCGTTCCGGCTGCCGATGCGGGTTTATTACCACCTGCCGACGGTAGTGTTGTCGCTGCTGGCTGCCATCTTCGCGTCTTTCATTGCCTTGTGGGTCGTCAGCCGCCCGCGCGTGACGACGCTTCACATCGTGGGCGGCAGTTTGTTGATGGGCGCCGGGATTGCCACCATGCATTACACGGGAATGGCGGCGATGCGTCTGGAGGCGCATCACCATTACCACCTGGGCTTGTGGCTGCTATCGGTGCTGTTGGCGGTCGTGATTTCTCTGGTAGCGCTCTGGCTCACCATCCATTTTCGTGAAGAGAACCGGGGCCGGTTGCTCAAGTTTTCTATTTCCGTGGTTATGGGCCTGGCGATTCCGGTCATGCATTACACGGGGATGGCCGCGGTTAGCTACATGCCCACGAACACGGCGCCGGACTTGTCGAACGCGATCGACATATCGGTACTGGCAAACTCCGCAATCATCCTCATAACTCTGGTTATGCTGGCTTCCGCTCTTTTGTCGTCGCTGGTCGATCGCCGCTTTTCAGCCCAGGCAAAAGAGCTCGCGCTCAGCGAGCAACGCTATCAGCACTTATTTGAGAGCAATCCTCACCCGACCTTCGTCTTCGATTTACAGACGCTGGTTTTCCTAGCGGTAAATCAGGCGGCAATCAGCAAGTACGGATTCTCGCAGGAAGAATTTCAGGCCCGGAAGATTACAGAATTGCACTCGGCAAAGGAACTGGAGCGTTTGCTGGAGACG
>WNFI01037870.1_pt1 | contig 18087 bp, 17 predicted proteins | sample 5400471 | NCBI WGS metagenome assembly WNFI01 (sample SAMN13153348, study PRJNA577476) | soil metagenome | isolation source: 100 cm saprolite on Douglas fir-dominated hillslope | place: USA:California | collected 2013-09-17 | reverse complement strand
CCCGCCGGCGAGACGGTCTACTTCGCCACCGCGAAGACTCCCCAGCGGAGTAGCGAGCCGGCGCCGGAAGAGACGGCGGTGGAGCCCGCGGCTCCGCGCTCCAGGTTTGAGCTCGGCGACTGGCTCGCCTCGGAGCTGGACTCAGGATCCCAATCTCCGGAAGCCTCCACAGGAGCGCAGCCCGAGCGCCAAACGCAGCAGCTGGCGTGGACCGACCCGGGCCCTGGGGTCAACGCCGCGGATTCGGGCGAGGCCACTGACGCGCCGGACGAGGAGCCGTCCGCGGAAGCCGAGCCGCCTGCCGGGCCCTCGTTGTTCGACCTCCACCCCGATCCCTCCGCCCCGGATCCGAGACCCGGTGAGGACCCGCTGGCAGGCCGATGAGGCGCGCGATGCGCTTCACCTACCGCGCGTTCCTTTGGCATTGGCGAGCCATCCTGGTGATTGGCGCCGGGTTCGGAGTGCTGATCATCCAGCAGGCCGCCCAGTTCAGCTCGCTTTTCGGAAGCGGGGCCACGGATAACGCCGGCGCCGTCGCCGGGATGCAATCCCTGGCTCGGACATTCGCGGTCGCGATCCCTCCGCCCCGGCGTGTCGACACGGTCGCGGGGTTCGTGGACTGGCGACTGCTCGGCGCCAGCACGATCTATCTCGCGATTTACGGGCTGATCGCGGGCGGCGCGGCGCTCCGCGGCGAGGAGGAGAGCGGCCGCGTCGAGAGCTGGCTGGGCACCGGCCTGGGACGCTCGACGCTGGTGCTGTGCCGGATCGTGGCGTTCGCGCTCGCCCTCGTCGCCGGCGCGGCCATCGCGGCCGCGCTCAGCATCGCGGGGACGCAGGCAGCTGGGCTGGCGGTGCCTCCAGGACCGCTGGCCCTCACCTTGTTGATGTTGGTGCTGCCGGCGCTGTTCTTTTTTGCCCTTTCGATGCTGATGACGCAGGCCTTGCCCTCCAGGCGAGGCGCTACCGGCCTGGTCGGAGCCCTGGCAGGGTTGACCTTCGTGCTGGCCAACCTGTCCTACGTCGTCGACGGACTTTCGGCGATCCGATGGGTGAGCCCCTTCTTCTACTTCGACGAGGGGCACGCCCTTGCCGAAGGCACGGAGGCGCACCCCGCCTACGCGGCGGCTCTCCTGGTCGCGACCGCGGCGATCGCCGTGGCCGCGGCCGCTGTCTTCAGGCTGCGCGATGTCGGCGCGCCCCTGATCAAGGCGCGGGACCAGTTATCCGAAGCCCCGCATCAGCTGCCCTTCTACCCGCGCGGGCTGATCACCGCCACGATCTGGGACTTGCGCTGGACGATCTCAGGGTGGACGGCAGGGATCGTTCTCCTCGCCGCCGTGGACACCGCCAGCCTCAAGCCGGTCACGGAAAGCTTCAGCAACTCGATGGCGCTGAAGACCTACCTCGCCAAGCTGGGCGGTGGCGACCAGCAGCTGGCACTCGACTTCCTCAACTTCGCGGTGTTCGTGCTCGGCGCCACCCTTATCGCGACCACTGCCATAAGCGTCGTCGCCGGCTTCGCGGCGGACCAGCAGGAGCGCCGGGTTGAGGCCGTGCTGGCGCAGCCCGTTCGCCCACTCGACGTCCAGGTCGCCCGGCTGGCGGCCCTGCTGGTCGCGGTGGGGATACCCACAGCGGCGCTGTTTGGGACGGTCGTGGCAACGGCCGGCTGGCTCGGTATCGACCTGCACCGGGCACACCTCCGAGGGGCGGCCTTGATGGTCCTGCCGCTGGCGCTTGCCGTGGGCGTCGCCGGCGTGGCGATGCTGCCGCGTTTCACACGACTGGCGGTCTGGGTGCTCTCCGCGGCCGTGGGGCTGTCGGTGCTGGTGGTGGTTGTGGGCGCGGCGTCGGCGTGGGCAGTGCCAGACTGGGTCACTCGGGTGACTCTGCTGCGGGCCTACGGCAGCCCGGCGATCCAAGGGATCGACGGCGGCGGCCTGACCGTCCTGCTTGTCATCCTCGGCGCCGGCATCGTCGCCATCGCTGTCCAGGCTCGATCGGAGATGAGAGCGGGCTGACCGGTCGGGCTGCCTCGGGGACGATTCCCGTGCTAGCTTCCGTCAGTCGATTCTCATGGAGGAAGGAGTTTTGCGGTTCAAGGAACGTGTCGCGTTGGTCACCGGCGGCGGTCGGGGCATCGGGGCCGCATCGGCCAGGCGATTTGCGGAGGAGGGAGCCGCGGTTGTCATCGCCGACCTGGACGACGGCCCGGCGCAGGAGGTTGCCGGCGAGATTGAGAAGGCCGGCGGCCGGGCGCTCGCGGTGGCGTGCAACGTCACCGAGCGCGACTCGGTCCAGGCGCTCTTCAATACGGCCGTCGAAAAGTTCGCCCAGGTGGACATCCTGGTCGCCTGTGCCGGCATCATCCGGGACAACCTGGTCAACAAGATGACCGATGAGGACTGGGACGGGGTCATCGACACGCACCTCAAAGGTGCCTTCCTTTGCAGCCAGGCGGCACAGTCGGTGATGGTGCCGCGCAAGTACGGGAAGATCGTCCTGCTGTCATCGACCTCGGCGCTGGGCAACCGCGGCCAGGTCAACTACTCCACCGCCAAGGCCGGACTGCAGGGGATGGCCCGCACCCTGGCGATCGAGCTGGGCCGCTTCAACATCAACGTCAACGCCGTGGCGCCGGGCTTTGTGGACACCCGCATGACGATGCAAACGGCGGAGCGCATGGGCGTCGACTACGAGAGCTTCAAGACGGCGGTAGCGTCGCAGACCCCGCTTCAGCGCGTCGGCACGCCCGAGGACCTGGCCGCGGTCATCACCTTCCTCTGTAGCGACGAAGCCAGCTACGTGTCGGGTCAGACCCTCTATGTCCGTGGAGGGCCCTAAAGGGGGACCTCCAGCCCACTCAAACCATGGGAGGGTGTGGAATCGATACCAGCGGACGCGGCGTCGGGCTCGGCGACGGTGAAGGCGGAGGGCTGTTGGCCTGACCGGCATCGCTGCCGGGTCGTCCCGGCTCACCCGGCTGATGTTTGAGATCGAAAAGCGCCGGGTTCCGGCGGCGTCGTGATAGATCACCAGGGCACCCACCTGGACCTGCAACAGCGGCGTGAACAGTCCGGGGTTGTGCCCCATCAATGTGAGTACCGCATCAGGCGAGCAGGTGTAGCGCGCCGCGCTGATGTGGGTCAGGTCCAGCAGGCCCGAGCAATCGTTGTACGCCGTGATCGGCACGTAAAGGTTCACCGCCGGCACCCTCAGCCAGTTACCGCGGTCCACCGCCGGTGCGGACGGAGCGTCCTGGCTCAGCAGTCGCAAGCTGGATGGAGCCCCTTCCGGGGGTTGCTCGGCAGCCGCCGAGTGACTTACGGCAGGGCGGCCAGCCGGGGCTTCGGCGCGCACCTCCACTGGCCGATGGAGGCCTGCTGGAAAGGCCGACATCGAGCTGGAGACCGTCAGCGCCAGTGCCAGGGGGAGACCCGACTGGATTAGACGACGCCCGAAGGGGGGGTTCAGGGGCGCCACCGCACCTACGTCAACCGGGTGGGAACCGGACGTCCGATGGCAGCCCGGCAGCTCGCAATGCCTGCTGAAGGACAGCCGACGCCGAGGCGTAGCCGGCGTCCGCGGCACGCGCCGCCGTGATCGCCCTGCTGGTTGTCCCCGGATCCGACGCGGCGGCGCGGAAGAGGTCCGCGGCTCGGGCGTAGCCGTCAAGGGCGCTCAGGAAGCCCGACTGGGCTGCACCGATGCCAGCCGGCGGGCTGATCCGGGCCAGGGCGGACTTCGTCCGCCGGAAGGTCAGCGCCCATCCACCCGCCCGGGCGGCGAGCAGGTCGGCCTGGAGGGCGCCGCTCTCCCAGCTCCGCACGGAAGGCTTCATGTCCGTCTCGACGACCTGTCCCGCGGGTGCGGTCAGCGTCGCCACCGCGTTGGCGTAGGCCTGCAGCTCCGCCCCCGAGGCTGCCGCGGGCGCCGCCGGAGCCGGGCGCTCCAGCACGGTCAACACCGCCAGCCCCAGCAGCATCACCACCCCCAGCGGTGCCAGCCAGGCGCCGCGACGAATTCCTCGCAGCATCGGACTCTGTCCCGCCCACAAGCGCCGTTGACGCACCCAGAGGCGGCGTCGACCAGCGGCGGCGCTCAATGGGACGCCCCCACGGCGGCGCCGCCGAGGTAGGTCTCGACCAGCGCGGGGTCGCGCAAAAGCTCGCCGCTATCGCCCTCAGCCACTACCTCACCCTTGGCCAGCACGTACGCGCGGTTGGTGTGCTCCAGCGCCATATGTACGAACTGTTCAACCAGAAGGATAGTGGTGCCGCCCCGGTTGACCTCGACCAGAGTCTCGAAGAGCTGAGCCACGATCATCGGCGCCAGCCCCAAAGACAGCTCGTCGATGATCAGCAGCTTGGGGTCCGGCATCAGCGCGCGGGCAACGCCAAGCGGTCGTGGCGCCGGACCCAGTAGCCCATGCGCAGGTTGTCGGCCACGCTCAGGGTGGGGAACAGGTCGCGGCCTTCGGGAAGATGGGTGATCCCAAGCCGTACCACCTCGTATGGCGCCCTGCCGTTCACCTCCGCGCCCTGGAATGTGATCGAGCCGCGGCGGGCCTCGACAACCTGGCTGATGGCGCGGAGGGTGGTTGTCTTGCCGGCGCCGTTGGCGCCCAGCAGCGCCACCATTTCGCCGGTCGCGATCGCCATCGACAGACCTCGCAGGGCCTGGACCTGGCCGTAGTAGACATCCAGGTCGCTGATCTCCAGCAGGTTCATCAGGCGGTCGCCTCCACCGGCTGGCCCAGGTAGGCCTCGATGACGCTGGGGTCGGCCTGGACCTCCCAGGGCATGCCGTGAGCGATGATGCTGCCCTGGTCCAGCACGTACAGGTAGTCGGAGACACTGGTGACGGTGGCGATGTCGTGCTCGATCAGGAGCATGCTCAGGTCGAGCTCGTCTCGAACGTGGAGTAGGACCCCGGCGAATCGCTCCGACTCGGTGGTGTCGAGGCCAGAGGCCGGCTCGTCCAGCAGCAGCAGACGTGGCGCGGTGACCAGGGCGCGGCCGAGTTCGACGATCCGCAGGACGCCAAAGGGCAGGTCGGCGACCGGGGTCTGGGCGACCCGGCCCAGGTTGAGGAAGTCGATGATGTGGCCTACCTCGCGTCGCATCTCGACTTCGGCCCTGATGGCTTTAGGCAGGGCAAACGTATGGCTGAGGATTCCCGAGTGGTTGCGCAGATGGGTTCCCACCAAGAGGTTCTCGAAGACGGTGAGCTGGGGGAAGAGCTGCACCTGCTGGAAGGTCCTGCCGACACCAAGGGCGGCACGGCGATGGACGTCCATCCGGGTCACGTCGGTGCCCAGGATCTCGACCGAGCCGCCGGTTGGTGTGACCAGCCCCGAGATCGCATTGAAAGTCGTTGTCTTGCCCGCTCCGTTGGGGCCGATCAGGCCGACGATCTCACCGGCGCGGACCTCGAGGCTCGCCTCCTTGACGGCCTGGAGCCCGCCAAAACGCACTCCCACATCGGTTGCCCGCAGCAGCACCTCGGTGGCGGCGCGTGTCTTCGCCCGGCGTCGCGACTTCTGTGCGGAACGCGCGGCGGCGAGCTCGACGACCGGTGCGGGGGCCGCCATCGAAGCGACGGCCACGGGCGCCTCGAGCGACAGCGCCGGTTCCGGGGCCGCGAGCTCGCCGTCAACAGCGAGTGTCCCCGCGGCTGCGACGGGCCTGGCGCGACCGAGCGAGCCGACCATCCCCAGCAGCGTCGCCAGGCGGTCGGCGATCGCCGGGCCGATGGCCGCCAGGCCACCCGGGTACAACAGCAGCACGGCCAGCAGCAGCCCAGCCGAGGTGATGTCGAGGAACCCGGCCAGCGCCTGGACCCGGAAGAACAGCTCCGACAGGCCGGCGAAGAGGATAGCGGCGAGGGCGGCGCCCTCGATGCTCTCGATCCCGCCCACCACGGCGATGCCGAGGAAGAAGAGCGAGGCCAGGATGTCGAACTGCGCCGGCTCGACGCTGCGCTGGTAGATAACGATCAGTGAGCCCGCCAGGCCGGCGATAAGGCCCGCGAAGCCGAAGGCAACCAGCTTGTACAGCGTCACGTCGATTCCCAGCGAGGCGGCCCCGATCTCCGACCCCCGCAGGGCCAGGAACGCACGCCCGGTCCGCGAGTCGGCGATGTTGGCGATCGCGTAGATCACCGCGATCGCCACCGCCAGCACCAGGATGTAGACCAGGGTCGGGCTGTTGAAGTCGAAATAGGGCAGCAGCCGTGGGTCGCCGATGGGGTTGACGTGGGCCTGCGCCGATCCGCCGATGATCCCCAGGGCGTCCTGGTGGAAGAGGAAGGAGTCGGCCATCCAGGCGAAGACCAGCGTCGCGATGGCCAGGTAGAGACCCCGCACGCGGAGCGCCACCGCTCCCAGTATCAGCGCGATGGCGGTGGCCGCCGCAGCGCCGACAACAATGCTCATGGGGACCGGCAGGTGGAGACGATTGACCGCCAGCGCGGTGCTGAAGGCGCCAACCCCGACCAGCTCGGCCTGGGCCAGCGATATCTGTCCCACCCAGCCAGTCAGCAGCACCACCGACAGCGCCACCAGCAGGTAGAAGCCGGCAAGGATGGCGTCACCGACGACCGAAAAGGGCACAAACGGCAGGAACGGGAAGACCGCCAGCCCGACGACCAGGACGGTTCCAAAAATCGCCCTGCGGCGTTCGGAGCCGCGGGATCGCGGCTTGCGGCGCCGCAGGATGGGCGCCGCGATGCCGGAGTTGCGACCCTCGCCGGCGACCAGCCGTTTGCCGCGGGTGGCCAGGACGACGAAGGCGACCACCATCAGCAGGACCTGCGGCGCGCCCACACTGGAGGCCGGACCGCCGATCACCGGCAGCGTCGCCAGCGTGGGGATCTCCGCCTGGACCAGGGCGACGATGGCGCAGCCGATCAGCGCCCCGGTCAGGCTGTCCAGACCGCCGATCAGCGCCGCCACGAACGCCGGCAGCACAAGGTCGGTGAATCTGAACAGCGCCAGGCTCACCAGGGTGGCCACCGCCCCGATCCCAAACATCCAGAGCGCGGCGAATCGCAGCGAGCCCGCCCCCACCGGGATCGCGCCGAGCGGGAGCAGTCGCGGAGGCAGCAGCGGCGCGCTGCCATAGACCTTGACCGCGACGGCGACCGCGAACCCGTAAACCGCGATCGTCCCGACGGTCTGCGCCACCGGTCCCTGACGGCGGAGGCGGCGGACGACCACCGCCTCCGTCAAGACACCCAGCGCGGCGCCTCCCGCCACTGCGAGGATCACCGCCAGCGGAAGCGGTACCCCGAGCTTGGCAAGGCTGAAGAAGGCGTATGCCGGCACCAGGGCGAGCGCCCCATGGGCCAGGTTGAGAACGCGCGAGGCACGATAGATGACGACGATCCCCACCGCGAAGAGGACGTAGACGCCCAGCAGCGGAATCGCCAGGACGGCACTGGTCAGCGCTGAAGACAGGAATTCCATCGGGTCAGCCGGTCCGCGCTACGGGTGGTCCTGGCCGACCCAGGGATCGGTGACCCAGTCGGTGTTGAGGTACTGGAAGCCGTTGAAGCCCTGGCTGTACTGGATGTTGAAGCCGAGCATGGCGACGTTGGCGTAGTGGTTGCCCGGCTTCCAGGTCAGGGGCTTGGAGAGCGCCGAGTCGAAGGTCATGCCATCCAGGGTCGCCTTGAGAGCCTGGCGGGTGAGGGTCGGCCCGGTCTTCTGGAGCGCCTGGACGAAGAGCTGCATACCGTCGTATCCGCCCTCGAGGAACTGGTTGTCGACGTCGGCCGAGGCACTGATGCTGCGAATCGCGTTGACGTACTTGTTGACCGCGTCCGAGCCGCTGAAGGGCTGGCGGGGCGGATAGTAGCTGCTCCAGACGATCATGTTGTTGCAGCGCGCGCCGCAGTTCTGGCCGAAGGTGTCGACGAACAAGGGCTGCGGTCCCTCGGTGAACTTGGCGCCGTTGTTCATGCCACTGGTGTTGAACCAGGTCTCGGCGGTGGACGGTTCCAGCAGCACAAAGATCATGTCGCAGCCGCTCACGCCATTGCCGCCGCCGCATCCGCCATTGAGCTTGGCGCCGTCGTTGGAGTAGTCCTGCCCGCCGGCGTCGATGCCAACGTCGGCCTTCACGGCCGCCCCGGGGAGCCGGGACACCGCGCCCCGGAAGGCGGCTTCGCCCTCGGTGCCAAACCGGTATGACTTGTCCCAGACGATGCCGAAGCTGCGAGCGCCCTTGTCGTAGGCGCTCTTGACCGCAATGTGCGCGGTCGAGATCGTGGAGGCCGACACCGGCCAGATCCAGGGGTCCGAGTACTGGCTGTAGAGCATCCCGTCGGTGCCCACCACCGGGATGCCGGCGCGGTCGATGTCGCCCGATCCAGAAGCGGCGTCGAGTCCCTGTGACGACGGCACCACGGGGAGCGCGAAGACGCCCTCGGCGATGAAGTTGCGGATGTCCTGCAGCCCCTGGGGCGCGACCCATCCATCGTCCACCAGGCCGTTGGCGAGATCCAGCTTGCGACCGCAGACGCCGCCCGCGGAGTTGACCTGGTTGGCGACCGCGATCATGCCCAGGCGCACTTCGCCCAGGAAGCTCTCGCCGATACCGCTCTCGACGACGGTTGATGCGAGCTTGATCGAACCGCCGCTGACGCCGGTGTCGGTCTTGCCACCGTTGCGGCCAGCGGCGCACGCCAGCTGCTGGCTCGCGGCGGCGCCCGGCCCGGAGGCGCCAGCCTGGGCGCCTGGGCCGCCGGCTGCCGCGGGGGAAGGCCTGGCGGGGTGGCGCGGCGACGCGCACGTCCGGAGTTGTCTGTTCCTCGCTCATCTCAACCTCCACTCAGGGCAATCAACAGGCAGCGCCGGCGCCAGGCGATCCCCAGCGGCGAGGCCATCATCAAGAGCAGCGCAGCCACCACCAGCCCCGTCACGGGCGACCTCAAAAGGACGGCGATGCCGTCGAAGACGCGCTGCAGGGCGCGAGTGATCAGGTGCCACAGCGTGGGACCGGCGTTGGCCGGGGCGGCCACCGGGGCCAGCTGCCCCACCGGCGGCAACGGTGCGATTGTGTCGGTGGTCGGGCCGGTGTCGGTCGAAACGAAATCGTTCGAGGCGGCGGGCTGGATGCCGTAGTGCGTCTCGGCCTCGGTGCCGGAAAGCTGCAAGTTCAGGCGCGAGGGCTGGAACGAGCTGTCGTTGACATAAGTGATCTCGAGACCCGGCACCTGGTTGGACGAGTCGTAGTTGAGGACGTCGTCCTGGAGATGCTCGTAAAACTCCCGCTTCCCGACCGATTGATAGCCGCCTGGGCTCCCGCGGAATGTATTCGCGGAGCCATCCGGTGCGGGAGTGCCGAAGATGATCTGGCCCGGCTCGATGGCGTTGAGGGCGCCCAACAGGGTGCTGCACGATCCAACCGTCCCGGTTGGGCCGTCGGTCTCGACACAGGCCCCGCCTCCGATCGGCGCGCCACCGCTGGCCACCCCACTGACGAGACGGCTGTAAGTGCATCGAGCAGTTCCGGTGCGTCCGTGCGCCTGGCAGCGCATGTCCGACTCGACCTGGTTGATCGTGACAACGCCCAGATCGATCCCGCGCGAGATTGCTTGAGACTCAGAGATGATGCCGGCGCTGGGGTCCATCCAAACATGTGTGTTCGTGACGCTCTGCGCAACGGACATCGGTAGGCTCAGCGTCGTTGTCTGGCCCGTCAGCTTGAGGCTCAGGCCATAAGGGCCCGCGGAGCTGGCCGCTGAGGTGGTGCGTCCGCCGTCATCGCAGTTCACCGTAGCGCCAGTGTCAGAGCTGTCGGCTCCCCCCGCCTGCTTGGAGCCCGGGTCGGAACAATGGACCTCTTTGAACGGCCAGGTAGGCGCCACCTGGTTGCTGGCGATTTGGTTCGCGCTGGCGTCGTCAGCGCTGGAGGCGATGGCGTTGGAACTGGCCTGGTAGTTATCCAGGTTGGACCCGTGTACAACCCCGAAAGAGAGGTCGCGAGAGTTGTCATCCACGGGCAAGGGTGGAGCGACGGGACCAAGTGCATTCGGACCGAACACATACTGGTAGCCGTTGAACGAGGCTCCGTTCACAAAGCCTCGGGTCCCACCCACCAGCCTGATCCGGGACCCGATGGCCTCGGCGTGGCCATTGAACTGGGACGCCGTTACCCCTGGCGCCTCGTTGAGCTGGGCGGTGTACGAGTCCGGATTCGCGGGAGATGCAGGGCTGAGGTTGGGAAGCTCGTCCTGGAAGACGTCGAAATAGGGCTTTGGTGTTGAGTTCGAGTCGGCGCAGTTGGTGACCTCTTGCGCAAACAGACGGCGAGTCCGCGAGTCCACAGCCGCTGAGCCGACGGAGCACGAGAACCCCAGGACCACAACTCCCTGGCCCGGTGGTGTTGCCGTCGCGTCGCCCACAATGACGCCCCCACGACCAAGCGAATAGTACCGGCCGCCGCCGACGGCCATCATGAACCCGCCGGTGATGTCCGGCGGCCCCCCGACGGTAGGAGCGCCGAGGTAGACCCGATGCTGGCCATCGAAGACCACCGCTGCAGGCCCCGACCCCGAGTTCTCCGCCTGCTGGTAGGGCGGACTGGCAGGCCAGAACAGCCGGCCGCTCGCGGGATCGGCCAGACCGCCGAGCACGCCGGAGCGACCGATCGAATAAGTAATTCCGCTGCTCACCGGGTTCAGGCTGGAGTCCAGAGGGATCACGTAGCTCAGCATCGAGATAGCCGCGAATTGATCTTGATCAAAAACAGCGGGCGCCCGGTTGAATAGGCAGCCAGTCAAGATAGCGGTCTGGCCCGCTTGCCTCACCAGGGCGATCGGATCATCCGCTTTGAAGGGCTCACCCGTTATCTTTGGGCTGTAGGTGCACTGATCTAGGGCCAGCAACCAGGCAACCGCGCCGTCGTGCACGCTCACTCGCGCCAGGTATACGTCGTCGGCCGCGGCCGGACCACGTGTCGACGTGGCCCCGAAATAGGACCTACTTTGTTGAGCAAGGATGAGATACAGGTCATCCCCGATGGGGTCGTACGCCATCCCCGTCGGGACGATGCTGTCGTCGCCTGCGGGACCAGTGGGGTTGCGACTCGGCACCAGGTTCGTGGGCGACGACGTGCTGGCTTGGGCTGGGTTGGAGGGCACCTGGATGTCCGCCATCGGGGCGATCGGGCCATGCCCCTGGACCAGGTCCGCTGTGGAGAACGAAACGATGTCGTTCGGGAAGCCCGGGGTTTGACTGATGAAATACGCGAAGACGCGGTGGTGAACCTCGTCCACGGTGAGCTGACGCGCGTCCAGCCGATATAGGTTCGCGGACAACGTTGGCACCCTGTCGGATAGGACCTTTAGGGTCGAAGTCGAAAAGGTCCGGAAAACCAGCCCGTCGGCTGCAGAGCAACCGGCCGTGCCGGTAACCGCAAGCTGTAGGACGATCACAGCGCCGAGTGTCCGATCGACACCGGTGGCGGTCTGCTGATAGCACGCTGAGGTCAGGTTGAGCCGGCCGATCATGGGTATCCCCGGCTGTGCAGCCGAGGCACCCGTAGGCGGCGCCGCCAGTGCCGGTCCGAGGGCGACAGCGCCAACCCCCAAGGCGACCAGCACGGTCCTCAGCTTCAGCACGCTGACTCCACTACGAAAGTTGGCTGGCGGAACGCGCTTTCGGATCCGCCAGCAACCGACACCCACACGACCACGTTGCCGGCCGCTGTGCCCGGTGCGACCACCCAGCTGGCGACATAGTTCCCTTGGCTGTCGATGTGTCCGGTCCCCACGCCTCCGTACTTGCGACCGTCATTGCCATCCGCGTATTGCGCGTCGAAGGTCACCCCGTAGGTGGGGGTGCTGCGCACGGTCAAGGTCTGGGTCCGGCCGGGGACGAGGCACGTCGAGGCCAGCGTTGCGGTGGCCTGGGCAGGGGTGGTACCGGCGGCGTACTGCGACGCGCTCGGAGCGGGAGAGGGCGCCGCGGCGGTCTGGGCAGACGCTGAAGGCTTCGGTCCGGCTGCCGGCCCCGTCACTGACCCGCCGGCTGCCTTGGAGGCGTTGGCTGCCGGCGGCGACACCCGGCCCGGGTCCTTCACAAGCTCGGTGGCTTTTGACGCCGCTGGCGAAGTACCCGCGGCGATATCCCCGCAGCCCGCAACGGCGAAGCTCGCTACGCACATGCATGCCGATAAGGCAATAAGCCTGAAACCGGCCAGGCGACGCCCGGCGAGTTTGTCGTCCAAATTGACTTTTCTCCGCTGAATTCCGCTGTTTCCGCTGTCTCGTTTCGCTTGCGCTGGTCGTTGGTTCCGCTGCTGCTTCGATGCCGCCCGGACTCGCCGGGCTTGGTTGTTGCGGGAGGCCCGGGGGAGGGCCTCCCGCAACGGTTGGGTGGGGGCCTAAGCCCCCGCGCCCACCGCGACCACGGTCGCGGTTACTGTGGTCGGGGTGCAGGGTGGCGTGAGGCTACCCGCGGTAGTACCCAGCGGCAGGAACAGCGCCGCTGCGGCGCCGATGGTTCCCCCGGTGGGATGGAGGGTCAGGATGGCCGTTAGGCCGACGCGAGTCCAAGTGAATGTGCCCGAGGCTGCACCGGCGCTGTAGCTACCGTTGGCGGTACCGGTCGTCGGCGGGCAAGGCTCGTTGTAGTTGAAGCTCGACGTGAAGGGGGTTAGCACTGCTGCCGCGCCATTCGCCACGCCGGTAGCGCTTCCGTTACAGGTGCTGCTCCCGCTCCCGGGGAAGGGGCTCAGGGTGGTGCTGCAGTTGATGACAGCCGCAAGCGGGGCGGCCGCCGAGGTGGACATCGGCTGGGCGATCGCGATTCCGCCGGTCGCCAGCGCTGCAACGGCGGCGAGCCGTGCCGAACGCATGATTGTGAATTTCACTATCTCAATCTCCTAAACTTTCTGTAGTTCAATGGGTCGGCGGGCGCTTGCGTCCGCCGGCTCTTTTATTTGGTGTGGGGGTTTCGTCGTTGAGCGGCGCCCAGCGCGCGCAGCCAATCCTTCCCGGCGCTTCCTCCCTATCCCCTTGTCAGCTGGCCGCTCGCATGGCAGCCCTACTACGAATACGGAGCAGGGGCCCATTTTGTTTACGAGGTGCCGCGCCGGGATCTGACGTAAACGTTTGGGGCACCTGCTACGTATTCATGACAGGTGGATGGGAAAGACTCGGAGCCTGCGGGCCCTGACGCTCGCGTCCTGGGCCGGTTGACGGTGGCGGAGAAGGACGTGCTGCGCCTGCTCGCCCAGGGACGAAACAACGACGAGATCGCGCAGGCGCTGGGCAAGAGCCGCGGCACCGTCAAACACCAGGTTTCATCGGTGCTCCACAAGCTCGATTTGCGTGACCGCGTCGCCGCCGTCGTCTGGTGGTATACGACCCCGTCTCGAGCGCCAGAGGCGACCCCGCTTGAAGGCAAGAAATGACGCGGGCGCGCCTGCGCTTTAGACGCGCTTATGACGCATGGGCCACCCGACCTATTGACAGGGCGTCGGGCATTTGAAAAGATCTCCGATTACCGACGAGGGCGCCCGGGGCTTTAGGACATCGACATGTCCAAAAGGCGTCTCATTACGTCGGCGGGGTTGTGGCAGTTTTGGGGACCAAGCAGGCCGCCGTGGCGGCCAAAGGCAATCGCACAGTGATTGACGTCGACGCGACGCCACGAATGGAGAGCGCGACGCAGCGGATGGAGCGCGCCTTTCAGGCGCACCACGTCGCGGTGCTGAGGTTCTGCGTGTCGCGGCTGCGGGACCATCACGACGCCGAGGACGCGGTCCAGGAGGTGTTCGCGCGCGCCGTCAGGCACCAGGACGAACTGGTCGGCGACACTCTCGGCTGGCTGATCCGGACGGCCACCAACGTCTGCACCGACGAGCTTCGCCGCCGCGCCCACTACGCGGCGGACACCGAACCTGAGGGACTCGAGGATCGAGAGCCGGCCGAGACAGCGGACCCGGAGGCTTTGGTAGTGCGCCGGATGCTGATCGGCGATCTGCTGCGGCGGCTCACCCCCGGGGAGCGGCGGGTCGTCACCGACAGCTGGCTGCTGGGGTCGGGCGATGCGGAGCGAGGCAGCATGGGGGTCCCCACCAGTACCACGCGGGTGCTGCTCTGCCGGGCACGACGACGGATGCGGAGTTACCTCGACGACTTCCAGGAGAGCGCTTCGCTATTTGTCTTCGGTCTGTGGCGCGGGCGCAAGAACCGTGTCGCCGGGGCCGAGGCCTGGACCGGAGTGATGCGCCTGGGAGTACCCGGCCTGGTGGCGGCGACCGTGGCGCTGTCCGGCGGCGGACCGATCCCCGCAACGACGGACTCGGCTGGCGGCACGGCCGGCCAGTCGCGCGATATCGCGATTCATGGAGCCGCACTGGAGCCCGATGTCCCGCTGGCGATATCGGGTGGCGGCGTTTCGGTGACGTCGGCACCGACGCCTGTCCGTCCTGACTCCCGGGGCCTGGCGCTGCCAGGTTCCGCCCATCAGGCAAAGGCCCAGGATGCGGTCATCACCGACATCGAGCCGTCGCCCCAGTACAGCCAGGACCACACATTACTGGCGACGGGAACCGACCGTGCCTGCAACTCTTCCCCCTGCCAGGCATTGTTCATAAGCCACGATGCCGGTCATTCATGGACGACCATGCGGGCATCGAAGTTCGCGTCGACGCAGCTACTGCTTCCGCCGGCAAGCTTCGCGCAAGGACACTTCTTCGGCTTCGGGGTCGCCGGGCTGCAAGAGACCACCGACGGCGGTAAGACGTTCGCCACCAGCCTGCCAGACCTCGCCGGCTTCGCGGCGACGCAGCCAGCCGGAACGGGATCACTGTTCTCGGTCAGCAATGCTGCGCGCTGGGACTTCACCGGCGGGCAATCGCCGACCCTCGGATCCGCGTTCCTCCCGGGCTGGAACGCGGCGGGACCACCGACGTTCCTGGGTCCGTCGCTGCCCGCTCTCCAACCTGTGCTCCACGCCACCCCCCAGGCCGCGTTCGACGTCCAGGTTATGAGTTGTGCGACCACGTGTTCCGCTGGGCCGGTCCTGCCGTGGAGCCAGAACACGACCATGGTCCTCTCACCCGACTTCGCTCGTGATCAGACGGTCCTGGCCATGAACGGGTCGGCTCTTGCCATCAGCGCCGACCGCGGCGGTTCATTCCGAATGGTGTCGCTGCCAGCTGGGAAGACTGTCGCGAGCGCCCAGGCGGTGGCGGGAGCCAACGCCACCAGAATCGTCGCACAGACCACGTTCGCTTGTTCGCAGGACGCCGGCGCCTCCTGGTCCGCTTGCTAGCCGCGCTGCCGGCGTAAACGATTTGGCCCTTCGCAACGTATTCATGTTGAGACCATGAAGGACATCGCCACGCCGTTCGAGCCACAGCGCCGTTCCGCCGAAGAGCGTAATGTCGGCGCCCGCGCCGCGCTGGTGGCCTACCTGCGGCTGCTGGCCGCCTGCATTGAAGACGAGGCCGACATGCTCGAGGACGAGCCGGCCCGCGCTGGTCAGCTGCTGGCGCGGTTCAGGAGCGAGGTCCTCGACATGACCCTGGGCGATGCGCCGGTCGAGGCACTGCTTCAGCGCACCCGCCAGGACCGTGTCTACCGCAAGAAATGAGCTTTCTCCTCGTCGCAGCCAGTGATGAGACGACGGGTCCTAAGTAGCTCGCGACGTAGTGGCGCCGCGCTGGCCCTCTGCCTGGCTACACTCGGAACCCTCACCCCGACGGCAGCCACCCCGGCACACGCATCCCTTGTCAACGACGGAACATGTGCCGTGACGATGACGATCTCCGCCGGCGCCCCGATAACGAAGGTTCCGGCTTTCATCCCTCTGAGCTATACCGGCCCCGGGACGTGCGAGGGCTATCCCTTCGTAACGCAGACTGTTTTCATCTCGGGTTCGGGCTCGGCGAACATCGGCTGCGACCTGTTCGAGACGACCGGCAGCGCCTTTAACTTCTCCTTCAGCAACACCGGCGTGGCGTCGACCCAGGGGTCTCCTGGGGTGGGCACACTCTCCAGTGTGTCTTTTGTCTTCCCGGGAGTGAACGATTTGACCTTCGACGCGACGGGAACGTTCGTGTGGTCCAACGCCAGCCAGCAAATCGCGTGCGCCACCAGCGGAACTTCCACGGTTACCCTGACCGGCGTCATCGTGTTCCAAGACCCCAACTTGAGCGGGGGCTCCTAGGACTCCAGATCCTCGAGAGGAATGGCGATCCGTAGTAGTCCACTCCGTCCGTTGCGCCGACGCCGCCTGGGCCCGGAGCGGCGCCCAGCGGCTGGATGGGGAAGAGCTCCTACCAGCTGAGCTGACCGCCGGAAGCGACGACGGCCAGGCGGGGCAGGAATGTCTCCCAGCCGCCGGCGTGGAATTCGACCTGGCCTGGCGGCAGGCCAAGATGCCGCAGCCGCAGGATGGTGCCGTCGCCATTGGCTGTGAGCGTGATTTCAACCCGGCTCATGCCAGGCTTGACCGGGTTCCAGTCACCCTCCCACCCCCAGCTATAGGCGACCCTCTTCGCGGGATCGGCCTCCAGCAGCTCGCACCGGGCGACGGGGCCGAGGTCGCCCGCGATATGAATGCGGTAAACCTGCTGCGCCTGCATGTCGAGCTCCACCTCGGTGCCCATCCACTGCTGCCACTTGGCCGCGTCGGTGAGGAATTCGTAGACCGTGGCCGGGGTGGCGTCGATGCGGACCTCGCGCTCGAGGGCCGGTTCAATCGACACGTTTGCGCCGACCTCTCTCCTCGCTCTCGGCAGCCTCGCGCAGCAGATCCAGCCTTTCGTCCCACAGGCTTTCGAGGAAGCGCCGCAGGTCGGCCAAGCTCTCGGGCCGGGCCCGGTAGAGCCTTCGGGTGCCGGCGCGCCGCTCGCTGATCAGCCCCGCGTCCTTGAGAACTCGCAGGTGCTGCGACACAGCCGGGCGGGTCACGTCGAAATGCGAGGCGATCGCCCCCGCCGCCAGCTCCTGGTCACGAACCAGCCGCAGGATGTCTCGCCGTCGGGGCTCGGCTATCGCCCGGATCGCGGAATCGATTGGCAACCTCTCGCCTCCGGCCATTATGATAGCATACGCTTACGTTAGCGCTGACTTACAGACCGTGAAAGGAGGTTTTCGGTGATGAACCAAGCAGCAGTCGAGCTCGCGCAGAAGTTCAGGACGGCACACCGCGGGCTGGTCGATTTCATCGGGTCCTGTTCCGATGAGGACTGGCGTACCTACTGCGAGAACGAGGAGCGTGCCGTGGGGGTCGTCGTCCATCACCTCGCCTTCGTCCAGGGCAAGGTGGTCGAGATGGTCGACGCCGCCTTGGGTGGATCTCGTTATTCGCTGACCGCCGAGGATGTCAACCAGATCAACCGCGATCACGCGAAGGATTTCGGCGACTGCTCGCGGCCGGAGACCATTGAGCTGCTCAATCGCAACGGGCGGCGCCTCTCCGAACGTGTCGGCGAGCTGACTGACCGCCAGCTCACCGAAGCAGTCGACGTCATCGTGAACGGCCAGCAGATGCGAAGCCTCAAGAACGTGATCGCCCTGGTGGCCATCAGCCACATCGAGTGGCACATGGACAGCGTCCGGGCAGCCCTCCAACCGGCTGCAGCCATCCGTTGAGGAGAGAGTGATGAGAGGTCCGTCCACCGTGCCGCCGATGCTACGACCGGCCATTGCTGCAGTGGCTGCCGCGTTTCTTGCCCTGATGGGCGCCGCTCCGCCAGGCCAGGCCGAGGCACTGGCAGTGGGCTCCGTCAGCGCGAGCGGCTCGCCGCCCGGCCAGTCGACGAGCGATGGAGGAGTTGCCGAACGGCAGGTGACATTTGAGGTCATCAATCGGAACACGTCGGGCGTTCCGTGCGCCTCCGACGGCAGCTCATACCTCGTGCATGGCACGCTCGTAGCCCCGCCATCGGGGCTCGCCCGAGCCAAGCTTGGCGCGATCACCGTCTACGTTCACGGCTACAACGTGGCGGGATGGATGTGGAACTTCAAGGCCGTCGCCGGCTTCGACTATGCCGCGGCGATGGCGCAACGAGGCCACGTCTCGCTCGTGCTGGACCGCCTCGGGTACCTTCCCAGCGG
>WNFI01039755.1_pt1 | contig 18088 bp, 31 predicted proteins | sample 5400471 | NCBI WGS metagenome assembly WNFI01 (sample SAMN13153348, study PRJNA577476) | soil metagenome | isolation source: 100 cm saprolite on Douglas fir-dominated hillslope | place: USA:California | collected 2013-09-17 | reverse complement strand
CGCGTCACCCAATCATGAGGTCCTCATATCGTACTTAGACCATGGCGCTGAGAAGCTCATCGTGCCCCTCGCCCATGCGTCTGGTGTTATTGGTTATGTGCCATCGGAACGAATTCTCCTTCTTTTAGACGTCGCCAATGTAAGTGCTGTCTCGGACAAGACCCGTTCTGGGGTGTCGGGCGTCCTTCTCAAGTCGCCTTCCCTTGAACTCGACCTTATCTCCTCCGTATCCCATTTCTTTTCCGGCTCCGCCATCTTTGTTTTATCCACTTCACCCACACCACCTACTTTACACGCGATTCGGGAACTGCGTTCAGTTGGCGCCATTCCTGTCCTCCCGACTTCACAGTTGACACTCGGTCAATCCAGCTCCTCCCAGCTGAGTGCCACCGATGCATTCCTCGCGCCGATCCGATCCGATCGTCCCGATGGCCTTTTCCCCACTGTGGTTTCTTCCTACACCCAAGGTGGTCGTTCTCTCGGACTGGTATATTCCTCTCGTCAATCCATCGTCGAATCTATCTTATCAGGGCAAGGAGTATATCACTCCCGGAGACATGGCCTCTGGAGGAAGGGTGAAACCTCTGGTGCAACGCAGGAAGTCATACGCATCAATCTCGACTGCGACACAGATTCTCTTGAATTCAGCGTCATTCAGAATGGTGCCGGTTTCTGCCATTTGAATCGCCCTTCATGCTTCGGCGAATTGAACGGACTGGCCGCGTTGGAAAGCACCCTCAAGTCACGTCTGGACTCTGCTCCCGAGGGTTCATATACGAGCAGACTTTTCAACGATCCCGACCTTCTCCGATCAAAGATCATGGAGGAGGCAGACGAACTTTGCAGCGCGGAGACAAGGGACCAAGTTGCATTCGAGGCCGCCGACTTGATCTACTTTACTTTAACTCGGTGCATAGCCGCAGGTGTGAGTCTCGTTGACATCGAGCGCAACCTCGACGCCAAAGCACGCAAGGTCTCCAGAAGACCGGGAAATGCTAAGGCGCGGTGGTCCTCAAACACTACGACTTCGACTGAACCACCCCCTCCCGTCCACACAACCGTTTCTCCACCAGACGGGAACACCGCCATTCGCATGCGCAAGTACACAGCGTCATCCCTTTCCCCGTCTGAACGTACCCAGCTTCTTCGTCGCCCTGTGCTCAAGTTCGATGCCATGATCGACAAAGTCAAGCCCATCGTGGAGTACGTGCGCGCCCAGGGCGATACAGCGCTGCTCGATCTGACAGCCAAATACGACAAGGCTCACCTCGACAGCACGGTCATATTCCCTCCTTTCCCTCCCGAAACGCTACAGCTCGACGATACCGTCCGTGCTGCGATAGATGTCGCGTACGCCAATATCCGCAAATTTCATGAAGCACAGACAAGCGCGGACACGCTCGTGGTCGAGACGACGCCCGGTGTCGTTTGCTCGCGCTTCGCACGTCCCATTGCGCGTGTCGGTCTCTATGTCCCCGGAGGCACGGCAGTACTACCCTCTACGGCACTCATGCTCGGTATCCCCGCACAGGTCGCTGGCTGTAATAAGATCGTCCTCGCCACCCCGCCCCGCCCAGACGGTAGCATCTCTCCCGAAGTGATGTACGTCGCGCATCTTGTCGGCGCATCTGCGGTCCTCAAAGCGGGCGGGGCCCAGGCAATCGCTGCGCTCGCATATGGCACACAGACCGTGCCCAAGGTGGACAAGATATTCGGCCCAGGTAATCAGTGGGTGACGGCCGCCAAGATGCTTGTGCAGAACGACACTGATGCCCTGGTCGCAATCGATATGCCCGCTGGACCATCCGAGGTTCTGGTAAGTCTCAGCCACCATCTCCTCATCCCGTGACCGCCTCTCTCTTTGATGGTAAAGCGAAAGAAACAACGAAACCTAATATTGTGAATGATAGGTTATCGCGGACGACACGTGCAATCCCGCTCATGTGGCCGCGGACCTCCTCTCTCAAGCCGAGCACGGCGTCGATTCACAAGTGGTGCTCGTCGCCGTAGATCTTCCACAATCGATTCTTTCCGATGTAGAATCACAGGTGGATGTTCAAGCACGCGCATTGGAGCGTGTGGACATCGTTCGCGAATCTGTTTCCAGAAGTATCATCGTGCAGGTGGCCAACGTAGATGCCGCGCTGGAATTCTCGAACGACTACGCTCCAGAACATCTTATCCTGCACATCAAACATGCTGCCGATGCCGTAGCGCGCGTCCAGAACGCAGGAAGCGTCTTCGTAGGACCATTTTCCCCGGAGAGGCAAGTCTATATCCGCTTTCTGACCCCTAATGTAGCACTGATGATGGTTGATGGTTATCTGCCTTGCCGTGCACTTCTTGTAGCTGTGGGGACTACGCATCGGGAACAAATCATACATTGCCAACGAATGGATATGCACGCCAATATAGTGGTGTGAACACGCTGTCATTCCAGAAGCATATCACTTCACAGGAGCTTACTGCTGATGGCCTGAGGGCACTCGGCCCTGTAGTGGCCACCCTTGCGGATTGTGAAGGGCTACAGGCGCATGCAAACGCAGTTCGGATCCGACTCGGTTCGACATGAGGGCGCTTGGTTGGCGAAAGGAAGTGGAAAAAAGAAATGCCTCATTGTAGTAGCACACTCGCGGCATGGGGCACAAAATGAATTAACCGCAGCCCTATGAATTCCCGGATGAAAAAAGGATCTATAGCACCACGATAACATGATGTATGCTTGAACAAGATGTAGGACAATTGAACTCAGTTTGTTCGGTAGAGAGCGCGCTTGGCAACCTTGGCGATGAGCGGTGTGTCGGGGAAGGCTAAAGCCTCGAGGTTTGTAGCATACTAATAGAAACGGACATCAGACTGCGGTGAGGATGAATAGGATAGTGATCGGAAAAGCGCACTGGAGTGGGAATATCGGCACCAGTGACGCGCTCCACAGGCGCATCAAGATAGTCAAAGGCTTCACTTTCGACGATTTGGGCACAGATCTCAGACCCTACGCTGAACGCAGGGAAACCACCCTCGACGGTGACCAATCTTTGGTTAAGTGAGTATTTGCACACGTGCGAAACCAGCTACCCATACTCACCGGTTGGTCTTCTTCACCGATTCTTTAATTGTACCGATATCCAGTGGGCGAATGGAACGGAGGTTGATAACCTCTGCCTTGATACCCTCTTTGGCCAGAAGATCCGCCGCTTCAAGACTGTGAGTCACCATCTTGCTATGTGCAACGATGGTAATGTCACTCCCGGAACGCTCGACCTTGGCCTTTCCAATAGGAAGGAGGAAGTCATCTGACATGGCCTCCTTGGACATTGGGAATGAGACGCCGTAAAGCATCTCATTCTCAAGAAAAACTATAGGGTTAGGGTCACGGATAGCGGTCTGGGAAACGTCATATTGGTTTAGCGCCCGGAGATTTGAGTCCGAAATCTTACGAACCTTGAGTAGGCCCTTGCAATCCTCCGCACTCCACGGGCTAACGACTTTTAATCCGGGAATTTGACCGTACCATGCCGCATAATCTTGCGAGTGCTGCGCGGCAACTCCGGCAGCTGCACCGTTAGGACCGCGGAAAACAACAGGACATGGGACATTTCCACCGGACATATAGTAGGTCTTGCCAAAAGCGAGCGTACATCGGTCGCAAGCCAGCGAGAGCGGCACCGACAGCGAGACCAGCAAAGCCCATTTCTGTAATTGGAGTGTCGACGACGCGCTTCTCGCCGAACTTGTCCAACAAGCTTTTGGTGACCTAAGAAAGATAGAATAGGTTGGATACATATATACGCGTGACTGTATTCCGAACTGACCTTGTAAGCACCATTGTAGCGGGCGACTTCCTCACCCATAACGAAGACCGATTCATCACGGAGCATTTCTTCCTCCATAGCCGTGTTGAGTGCCTCACGAACCGTCATCTGGGAAAGAGGTATATAGGGCATGGCTCAGCGAAGGCAAGCGTGACGAGGCACGAACGGTGTTGTTTCCCGCTTCCGTGGCATATGAACGAAACGCGGTGCCGCGTTGGGCAAGGGATGCGCCGGCACGCAGGTTTGCCAAGGCAGGTATGAGTCGGGAGAAGGGCCTCGCTGCCATAGCCTTTTGATGTTTTTAACGGGAGGAAGAAAAGAGGGAGAGGGAAAGGATGAATTGAGTGGAGAGTGGAGAGAGACGAATACCGAGCGCTATCCATTGGCCGATGCTGACAAACAGGCATCAACAAACCCTCACCCAGTCCGATTTCTCCGTCATGTCCGTCGTGGTCATTACTGGCGCTTCGAGGTTCTGCTTGAAAGTCCGAGACTACACAACGTTTTTTAGTTGATTGTTGGTCTGCACAGGGGAATCGGCCTCGCAGCCACTTCATTTCTACTCAAAACCTTCAAGGCGACCGTCATCGCAATCTCACGTACTCGTTCGTCCGAGCTGGATGCTCTAGCTACCGCGCATTCCGAATCCCTGCAAATTGTCCAATGCAACATGCCAGTTCCATTCCGACCCTCGCTTCCGAACCTCTCGCTAATAATCTGCACAGAACCGACGAACTCGCATTCACCTGGGCTATTCAATCCGTACCTACCAAACATGGTCGCCTAGATGGTTTGGTGCTCAATGCTGGCACTCTGGATCCCATGACGCGAATCACCTCAACCGACACGTCCCTGGATGCATGGAGGACGCATTTTGAGACCAATGTGTACTCTCTTGTTACTGCACTGAAAGCCGCTGTTCCGTCACTCCGTGAGAGTCCTAATGGGGGCAAAGTTGTCTTTGTTAGCTCGGGTTCTGCCGTCGGTGGTATCGCGGGGTGGGGTCCCTACAATGCGAGTAAGGCGGCCATGAATTCTTTGAATCGGTAGGATGACGTCCGGATATCAATTGCGGCCTTTCGCGCGCGCTCATGTTCTGTGATCAGTACATTGGCCAACGAGGAGAAAGGAAAGATCGTATCCATCGCCGTACGCCCCGGAAAAGTGGATACCTCTGTCCGGTTTCTCTTATGTTTGTACCAACCTCTTTCGTGGCTTACTGGAGCGTAGATGCAAAGCAACGTTCGTGAGTGTGGCGGCGTCCACATGGCACCTAGTGATCATGACAAGTTCGTACGGGAGAAGAAAGAAGGCTCGCTTTTGAAACCTGAGGACCCAGGACATGTGATAGCTGCCTTCGCGGTCAACGGGCCTGAGTCTCTCTCTGGCGAGTTTGTCAGCTGGGACGACCCGAGGTGTCGCGAGTTCAGGCGGCCAGTATAATATACGTCGTTCCAAGTAGGAAGTTCAATAGCTGTATCTGTACAGGCAGAAAGAATGCAAGGTCGAAGGACTTGTCTCCCTTCTCTTGTAGTTCGTGATGAGTTCTCCGTCTGACCGTATCGACGTTCACCACCATTTCTTTCCGCCCTCGCTTTCGCCCGTTAAAGCAGCACAATCCCAAGCAGTCGGCTTCCGCACTCCTACAGAAAACTTGCCATGGAATGCGGATTTGAGTTTACGTGCCATGGACTCGCTAGGCATTCAGCTTGCCATTTTATCATTACCTGTGGGCCTCGCAGAGTCCTCTCATGAAGCCAGGAGGATGAATGCGCAGATGCATCAAATCGTATCACAGCACGAAGACAGGTTCGCGTTTTGGGGCTGCTTGGGTGACTGGCGTGATGTTGAAGGTAATCACCACTCATTACCGAAACTGACCGATCATCTCTGTAACGTTGTTGTCATTGTTGGATTCTAGGCGCGCTCCAGCTCATCCCATATGTATTCGACGAGCTCGGTGCGGTGGGCATTGCTGTCTCCTCGTCTTACGGCTCCGGGGATGAAGCTAGTAAGTCCACCTTCATGATTTTCCTTGACCAAGAATATAGAATATAGGCTCATCAGCAACAACCAGAGTACATAGGCGATGACATCTATGACCCCATCTGGTCCACGCTCGACACGCGAGACGCAATCATTTTCATCCACGGCACACAAACACCCTCTTCAACGCCAATCCCACACCCAACGCTCGGGCTTCCCATCACCGAGGTAATAAACTTACCCAGCTACCAATTGGGCCTGCCGCCCCTTCAGAAAAACCCAACAGCTGACCACGTCCCCATGCACCACTATACAACTATTGTGACAGGTACCCCACGAGACGTTCAAAGCCGCCGCTCAGCTCGTAGTAAGCGGAAAAACGCGCCGCTTCTCGCGCCTCAAAACCATACTTGCCCACATGGGTGGGAGCACGCTCGCGTTGGCGCCGCGGGTCGCCGGGCTCGCCCGGTACATGGGCGCGCCACTTTCGGAGGACGAAATCCTAATCGAGTTTCGGAAATTCTGGTGGGACACCGCGCTGAGCGGCGGTCCCCTCACAGCAGCGACAGCATCATGTGGAGCAGAAGCGTGGAGCTCTGGGGACCGGATCCTTTGGGGAAGCGACTTCCCTGGTGAGCAAAAAGGTCCTGTTACACCCTTATTTAGGCGGCTGATGGAAAGCGGTAGCGGTTTCGCTGGATACTATCCGCTGGTTCGACAGCCATCTCGGGAAAGTATATCAAAACAATGCGACGCAGCTGGAGAACGTACGTCGTAAAAACATCCTAGCGCTTTTCGAGTCTCGTGGCATTAGGGTGTTTGGTAGTAGTCGATTCCAAACAGATAGTTGACCGGGCAAATGTGACCGTGACGACGTGCACGCACACTCTAGATGTGCCTCCAGAGCAGAATAAGGATCCACCATAAGGATATCATTCAAATTTATCTACAAAGTCCGGCGGGTAAAACAGGATGCGGGATATCACGCAAAATATCTGTCGAGGTCACTTGTAACATTCTGGCTCTTTCAACCATGCCATTAATTCGTTGAATCCTTCGGTTCCGGGAATAAGAGCCAACCCATGTTGGCCCTGGGAATTGAAATAAAGTCCTCTACGGACTCCGTGCGACATCAAATACCTCTTGATGCGCTGTGGGAAGATGCTCTGTCAGCCCTTCGAGCAATGCGTGAGGTACCGGGGGGGCTTACCGGTGCACAGAGAACCATATCGTCGTTTGCCACAATGAACTTGTTCCGCGAAGGGTCATGTGCGTGTGGTATCTCTTCAAAAAACAAAGTGTTCGCCGCCCAATCGAACTGTCTTTGAAGCAAGTTGGCAATGCCAATTTCGGTGCTGGAGAAATAGTTCAAAAGAAGCTGTGGACCCTATAAAGAAACATGGTGCAATGATGAAACTACTAAAACCATAAGTAGTACTAGGGTGCTGTGCTCACAGTGGTTGGATGATTGTAAATGAATTTGAGAGAAAGGTCTAAGTCGGACCGTACGTGAACAAGAAAAGAATAAAAATCACAACAGATGATCACGTACCGCCTTCCCAACTACAGAACGTGACAGGGTCGATGAATAGCGATCGTGCAACAAGTTCCGGTGCGTCCTTAAGGAGCCAGGCATGGGTGAATGAACCATGAGAATGACTTGTCATGGTGACGCCCCTTGGCTTTGAACTCTTTGTTTCCCCCTTCCGAGCGTGCACCGGATTTGGCACCCACCCAAAATCGATAAGTAGCTGGCGCACGGTAATCACAGTCTCCTTCCGGCTCTTGGGGACGAGGAAACGAGGATGGAAAATCTGTTGACTTACGTGGGGCTGCAGGAGAACAAACAGCGGACGATCGGAGACCCGAGTGAGAAAACTGTAGATGATTGTGCTATACTGGAGCAGACCGATGCCCAAGCCATAGACAAATACAATAGGCGTTGGGTCTTTGCACACGTCCCATGTTGGCGGGACGCGCACAAGATAGTCGAGACCGTGGCGGCTGCCAAGGGTCATACCCCACACACGAATAAATAACTGCTTCATGATAAAGTCGCTGAGAGCGACAAAAAGGTAATAGATCAGCGGGCGCCACCTGATACTGACAGGATCGAGAGTGGGAAGTCTCGGCTGCGCGGAGGGATTTGAGCCTTCTGGTATCTTAGTGCCTGAGCGCTTTTCCAACAAGTCAAGGCAATCTAGGAGAGCATCGAGTCGCGTGGGTGGGATCTTGTCAAAGTCGGGCATGTGTTCATAGTAGAGAGACCAGTAAAGCCAAGCACACATCTCCTTCCTTCGAATTTGAGACCACGGAACTCCTCCAAACCTGTCAAGGGTTGATCAGATCAGCTATCGTCTGCGTAGTTTGAGATGTGTGAGATGGATCCATGACGCACCAATTCCTAAATTGATTTTGGAAGTCAACAGCACGAGGGTCTGTAGGACTCAGGCCCTCGATGGCCCCGGCGAGACTTTCAGGGTGAGATACAGCGAGGGTCTCCTCGTTATTAGCACCGTCAGGTAAATTGGCCAGACCAGACTGGGCAATACGTTTGAAGGCGAGGGTAAGCTCCTCAGTATTTCCTGGGGGAATCGGACAAAGGCCATCGACAAACTTGTACAGAATGTAGTAGTGTATTGAGAACAGGACCTAGAGCAAGGGAGGTTGAATAAGCGAAGAGCGCCTTGCCATGCCACGAAAGGCCCCAAATACTACCGCCTCTGAGCTCGTAGAGGACGAAAGACCAGGAGCAGATGGGGATTGACCATACTGGCAAGACGCAGAAGACGAGAACTAGGTAAAAGCTGAGGGTACGTGTGGGAGAATGAGGGTGATGGTCTGAGATGGGCACAGGCATTGAAAGGGACGGAAAGCGAGAACGGGGACCAGAGACATTGAAGGTATATGCAGAGAACAATCCTATGACGTAAACCCCCATCATTTTTCACTCCTACTAAACTGATACAGCCAAATGCTCCTCCGCAACTCACTCAACTCGCTGGCGCACTCCGCCCTCACCTCCCTGGTCTGCCCCTCGATCCTATACATCCACTCTCACTGATTGACCTATTGTTTCAGCGCGCAGCATCCACACTCTCCGCTAGTGTCTCAAAAGTTGCGGAACGGGTACGTAGCGCTCGGCGCTCGAGTTGGTGTCTCTTCATTCATCCCGGCTTTGCAGCTCCCAACTAAGTACGGCGGCGTGTACACCGTGAGTCACGCATTCATGTGTTTTTCCTCCTGACTCATCGAGTTTCAGGTGACTCTCATCCCTGGTGACGGCATCGGTCAAGAGATCACAGAATCAGTCAAAGAGATTTTCGAGTCTGCCAATGCCCCAATAGAATGGGATCAGTATGATGTGTCTGGCATGTCTTCTTCTGGTGAGGCTCTCTTCAAGCAGGCTATGGAGAGCTTGAAACGCAACAAGGTTGGGCTCAAGGGTCCGTCACTCATCCTCCCGTTTATTGCAACCCGTTAACCCCCGCATAGGCATCCTATTTACTCCGATCTCCAAGTCTGGTCACATCTCCTGGAATGTCGCTATGCGTCAACAACTCGATATTTATGCATCTGTAGTCCTGTGCAAGTCACTTCCCGGCTTCCCTACCCGTCACTCCGACGTCGATTTTGCCTTAATTCGCGAGAATACCGAGGGCGAGTACTCCGGTCTCGAACACCAGAGTTATCCTGGTGTCGTTGAATCCTTAAAAGTATCCACGCGTGCCAAGGCAGAACGCATCTCCCGCTTTGCTTTCGATTTCGCGCTAAGGAACGGCCGCAAGGTACGCAGCGACCATCCTAGGTGTAATCTACTTCCCAATTGATACATCATTCAGAAAGTGACTTGTGTGCACAAAGCGAACATAATGAAGCTCGGTGACGGTCTCTTCCTCAATACGTTCCGTCGTGTTGCGGAGGAATACAGCTCATCTGGCGTCGAGTATAACGACATGATCGTGGATAACACCTCCATGCAGCTTGTTGTGAAGCCTCAACAGTTTGACGTCATGGTCATGCCTAATCTGTATGGTGCGATTGTATCGAACATCGGTGCCGCCCTCGTCGGTGGTCCTGGTGTGGTCGCAGGCTGCAACGTCGGCCGCGTAAGCAGTTCATGAAAACGTCCATCGTTTCTTGCTGACAGGTTTATTTGTCCAAAGGATTATGCGCTCTTTGAGCCCGGATGCCGTCACGTTGCGAAAGACATTATGGGACAAGATCGGGCAAACCCCGCTGCGATGATTCTCTCCTCCACCATGATGCTCCGACATCTCGGGTTCGTCCTATATTGCGTACTCTGCCTGATACTAATGTATCCCAACTTTAGTCTTGATCACATTGCAAATAAGATCGCGTCCGCCACCTTCCAGGTTCTCAACGTTGGTAGGGTAAAGACTGCTGATATGGGCGGTAAGTCATTGGTTTCCTCCGGCTAGTCACCTATTCCAATATTCCGTCGTGCAGGTTCATCGACTACCTCTGAGTTCACGGCTGCAGTAATCAAAAACCTTGAATAAAAGTCATGTGCCAGCACTGCGACAGCTGGAGCGAGTTCAAATTCGGGATTGGATTATTGAGCTATCGTCTCGCTTCATAGTGATACACCAATGTAGACATTTATACCAACATCATGGTAGGACGCTGAGTTCCTCGGCAGTGAATCCTTCGAATTCAGTATCGAACGGTGTTCTCGGCTCCACCTCGGACTCTTGGCCTACTCGGGCCCCATACAAAGCATCGTCTGACTCTGAGTGCGCAGGTTCCTCAATTGAGTGTGTTTCATGCTTTACGAGCGCCTGGCTGCCATCGCCGGTCGTCACCACCCGGCCATTCACCCCACTTTGCTCGAGCCCAACCCTCGATCCCTTCTTCCGCAGTCCAAGAAGGGTTTCACATTTCAGCTCTCCGCGTTTACCCCATCCATTCACATCGGGCCGAAAGTCAGCATAAAGTGCGAAACCCGCACGGTTCAGTTCCACGGGATCATCATAGCTTTCCGCAAGAAGGCGCATGGCGCCCAGCACTGCCGGAGCCGTCTGCCGTAATGCGCGTGTGATGTAACTGTAAGCTGCGCGTGGAGACGCAGCGCCTCCACCAGGCGTGTTACAGCCACTGCTGTCCTCGGTGGTGAACGCGCGCCATGACCCCGAGGCGATACGAAAGAGGGGGATGCGGCGACCGAGGAGGTCCACGTAAGGTTGCGCTTCGACCTCGGCGTGCGCGGCTTTGAGATCGGTTTCGCGTTTTTTGTCATAGATGCCGAGCGAGACACCTTTGGAGACCGCATTCATTTCGGTGTATACCGAGGCTAAAAAAAAAGGAATTTAAACGATAAGAGTTATTACAGTACGAGAAAGTGAAGAAGGCAACAAGGGAGAGCAAGAAATCAGCGTTGACGTGACGTGACGTACCGATGCTTAACGCTTCGTCGCGGGAAAAGCCCAGTCGCTCAGCGACGACGCAGGTCCATGCCATCATGACCGGTGCGCGGTTCACGACGGTAAATTTATGCCTAAGCGCGTCTTCGTCCAATATCTCGTGAAAGTTGAGATCATCAAGTGAGGCAGCACCTTCTTCGTCCGCATCTTGGCCAGGCAGGAACTCGTTCTCGAGCAGTCGCGAAGGTGATGATGATGATGACGGGATGCCAGTGTCATCATGTTTGGGTAAACGGAGACGTATGATTACCGTGGAAGGCTCTCGTGATAGAGATGTGCTATTTTCGTCTTCGTCGTCATTATCATCTTTGGCTCCTGGAGTTCTGTTTGCAATCCGTCGCTTCTTGGCGTCTTGGTGCTTCGCGGTTGTAACGGCAATCGCACGATAACCGGCAGCATTTAGTGCGGAGAGCACGAGTCTGCGATCTTCTTTGTCCGATACACCGAGAGATAGAAGCTTCGAGTCTGTGAGCTCGCCGAGACGAGCTGGAGTATTGTAGTCCTTGTAACTGAAAGATGGTCCCTGAATAAGCTTTGTTATTTTCGGGCTGAGAGGACAGAGGGGCAGCACATCTTGCTTGCGACAGTCATAGCACGCGATATTGGAAGATTCTTCATAGTCAACAGTTGGAGGAAGGTCTGGAGAGACAGCTTCTGGTAGTCGGCCATCGTCAAGTTCGCTCACTGCACATGCGTCTACTATCTAGCACAGTCACGTGGATCAATCGCATAAAAACTTAATTTCACATCTACTACTCCCACGCTCAGTTTTAACAACACAGGCGCACGAACATCCATCTACTTGTCAAGGAGAGTGGTTTCGACAATGATATCGGTGACCCTATAGGGATCTGCACAAAGCACATGAAAATCTATCTGGTAGTCAGAACTAGATCAACTTACCAGCATTCGAGGCGGGACGACGGTCCTCCAAATATCCGTAGCCCTTCTCTCCAACATGTCTGGGAATACGAATTGACGCGCCACGGTCCGCAACTCCCGCGGAGAAGTCATGGATGTGACCTGTCTCGTGACGGCCAGTTAACCGTTGATCATTGTCCTCTCCGTAAACAGCAATGTGCTGTTCGTGACGTTTCTCTAGCTTCTTAATAGCCTCGTTAATAGCCTGAATGCCACCGGGTTCACGCATTTGTTTGGTGGAATAATTGCTGTGGCAACCAGCACCATTCCAGTCGCCCTGAAGAGGCTTCGGGTGGAAGGAGACTTTGACGCCCCACTGCTCTGCGACGCGGATAAGGAGGTAGCGGGCTACCCAGAGCTCATCTCCCATCGAAATACCCTCACAAGGCCCGACCTGGAACTCCCACTGAGAAGGCATGACTTCTGCGTTGATTCCACTGATCCGGACGCCAGCATAGAGGCAGGCACGGTAGTGAGCCTCAATCAGGTCACGACCGATGACGTTTCCGGCGCCTAATTATTAAATTAAAAAAACAGTCGATAAGATGACAGGCAATTGACAGCACATATGGGATCTTACCGGCGCCACAGTAGTAAGGTCCCTGTGGGCCAGGGAAACCACCTTTGGGCCAGCCGAGAGGTCGGTCGTCAAGGTCGATGAGGGTGTACTCCTGCTCAAGGCCGAACCAGGGAATGGCCTCCTTTGCCAACTCCATGGACTTGGCCGCATTATGACGGAAGTTTGTCTTATTAGGAGTGCCGTCGCTATTGTAGGTGGAAGCGAGGACGAGGATATTGTCACCACCGCGGAACGGATCCCTGTAGAACGCGACTGGGCGAAGATAAACATCTGAATCGTGTCCGGGAGCCTGGTCGGTGGAAGAACCATCGAAGTCCCAGTTAGGGAGCTGGCTCAGGTCGGTAACTTTCTCGGTGATAGTCTGAATAGAGATCACGAGGTTAAAAAGAGACGGCATCAACGTAGAACACCATGTGATGTACCTTGCTCTTACAACGAAGTTCGCCGTGACCACCAATCCAAACGTCTAAGAGAGAAGGTCAGGCGACAGACGGTGGTGGTGGCAAAAAGTAGTTACATTCAGCCTGGATGCTTTTTCCCTGGTCGAGACGAAGGAAAGGGGCAAGAAGTTCGGGGCGGTAGCCAGGAGTCATGATGATAGATCTAGAAAATGCGGCGAATGACAGAGATCTATGAGAGAGGACGATGGGAAAAGGAGAATCAAATGGACCTGTGCAGCGGCAGTGCACTTGAACTCCCCGGGTAGCCTTGTATACGCTTGTTTGGTAGAGAAAAGTGGCCTGCGATTGGCCGATAACTGCTCCCATATCTCGTTTATCCATCTACTCGAAATCGGCCGACACTTCGGCGTGGCGTATGCAATCAGGGCCCAGTCTCGCTATTCCCTGGATGTGGCCCTCTAGTCCCACGTTCTACTAGTCATGTGTCTCCTCCTCTTGCGACCTTGACCTAGTCAATTCACCCCTTGATGGCAGTGGCGCTCACTTTTCTCTTCTCGTCTTCTCTTCTCGTCACCCTCTTATTTTTCGGTCGCGTGAGCCATCGTCACGGTGCCGATTGTCGTGCAAACAATGATCCAGGCCGCTTCTCAACGACCTGGACTCACCAGCGCGTGATCTCTCTTGTCGACCATTTCATATCGGCCAGAACAGCTCCGAGGATCTCCAATTACCAACATAGTGGTTGGAATGGTGGCGTGTATCAACAATACGGTATAGATGATGGGTATGTAGAATACTTGAATTGACTCGGAAATGGATGGCGAACCGTTATCACTTCCTCGTAGCCTTGCGGCGACGACCTCCCGCTTTCTGAGCAGCAGGTCCGATTTTCATAGGTTTGATATCATTGCGAATATCATTACGATTTCGTTCCTTATCTGGGTATTCAAGCTCCGGTTCATCAGCCCCCCCATCCTCACCATCTCCAGCCTGGATTACCGCGTTGGGTTGCATTTCTCGCCCGAGTACCTTGCCGACGAGAGCGGCAACGAGAGCAATAAACCAAGTACTACGCAAGGACGGAGGGGTCGCCGCACTGGCGTTGATGGGTGTTTGTTCACCATCTGCCTCCAACTAAAATGAGGCGTAATTAGTTTTTCATCATGTGGCACACATAAGGAACATACCATGAAAACGTCTCCGTTACTTTCCACGAGCATATCTATAGACTTTCCCAGTACCACGTTGTCGTCCTCATCTAGACGGGGAGGTCCACCCAAATTCACCTTGACCTAATCACACGGTGAAAAGACATTCAAAAATGACACAGAAACCCCACCTTTCTTCGACCACCGACTGGTAGCATCTTGGGCCCCCACGCAGCCAGCTTCGCCTGACTGATGATATGCTCTACGCGGGCCAAATCCCGTTTGTAGTTCACGTGTTGAATAACATGGTGCAATCCAGTAGACAGAACTGTTAGGAATACCAGCACAGTCTATGTGGCCCAAGTTAGGACGACTGTGTAGAAGAAAGTGAATTGTCGTCGTACCCCTAGGCCCGGGCGGAAACGAGAATAATAGTACCCAGTCCCCCGCCAACGTGGCACTCCATTTTTGTAAAAGAAGTCATATCTGCGTATTTTGCATATAAGGCGCATCAGCTTCGGTTGTCCGAGGAGTAACCAGGTAATTTCACAAGACACCGACCGCTCACGACCGTCTTCGCTTCTCAATATTGACGCGATGACACCAAGACGCGCGAATCGTTCCTGAACACCCTTTACACCCGGATTCTTGTCAGGGCTACAGTTCATTAAGTGAAGGACGTAAGAAAGTGAAACAAAACTAGGGATACTGAGAAGCGCACTGAAGGAGAATGCTCTTTCTGCGGTATGCGCGGCCAATCTCTGCCATAGGGGCAGAAGGTGATACTTCAAGCCATGAATAGAAGGTGGTACCCTTTCCTGAAGGATAAAAAAAACGGGTTCAATGCTTCCTATTAAGCTGGGTTGAGGGGTACAACCTTCTGAGGCTTCTACAGCGCTGACCAGGTCGAAAATTTCATGGTCCTCCTAACACCCAAGTTAGGAGGATGTTTCCGAGGACATCAAGGCGCGTCTTGACTTACTTTGGTCCAGCTTCAAGGAACATCCAGAACGTTAGTTCATGTCAGAGATAGCTCCAGCTCGTGAAAAATCACGTACGCATGCACCAGTCCAACAAAAAATGCATAAGTGGCGAAAAAAATTGATAGATACCTCATTCGAAAAGACCTCAGGCACCAGGCCGTACGCTAGATGCTGGTGAGAAACGGCGACGTGGCAGTGGCAGAAAGGAGATGCGGACTGGCAGTGACGCAACTCGGTGGCGGCGGCGTGGGCGATCCAGGCCGGCCCGCGTATCATGCGACTCATGCGACGGCTACCTGGGCGCACGCTTCATCTCTCATCCGTCTCTCGTCAGGCCGCAGACCCTATGGCTCCGCGGCGCAAATGTAACGTGTGTGGTTCCCAACAATGGCGCAAGGAGCCAGCAACCGGGCTCGTCGTCTGCAGCGAGGGTCACGTCCTTCAGGTATGTGCCTCCAAATCTGGCGCCGAGCGTGATCCATCTGGCTCAGTGATGCCCTGGAATCGTAACATCGCAGAATTATCTCAACGAGACGTATGAGACGTATGATCACGGTACATTTCAGTCACGCAGGCGTACGTTGAAATCGACTCGAGAGAAGCGGGAACGCACAAGCAAAGCAAACCCCGAGCGTACGCATACTCTTTATCGTGTCTCCTCAAAGTGGCAATCTCGTTCGCTGAGACCTCGATCACTTCTTTGGAAACGCAGTTTACTATGGCGCGCGGGCGCAATACCTTCATTTCCAATGCCTGCAACTCTTGTTGCGGAAGCAAGTCAAAGTGTTGATTCAGCTCTGGGAGCTTCCGACCGAGTTTGAGGTTGGTATCCATTTTTTGCTAACCACTCACGGGAGAAAACGGTTCGATAATTGTGCAGATTATCTGCAGAGACTTGTGGACGCTACACCTGAGCTTGTTACCTTCTCCCCCACCTCCGGAGCCCCTGCTCCACCAGCAAGCCACACGGGGACATGTCGGTGAGCACGCTTCAGAAGAAATCGATACACAAGGAGAGAAGGCATCTCCGGAGTTATCCGATGCTCGCTCTCCCGAAGGCGACGATTTCGAGAACAATACAGGCGTAGATGAGCTGCTCCGTGCACTTTCCGAATCAAGCTCCTCGGAAGACGACAAGAATGAAAGCCAAGGGCAGCCGCGTCCTAAACCCGAAAGTAGTGGGCGTAAACTAGAACCATTTGGTCGTAATAGTCCTGCCAGCAACATAGCATTGCTCATGGTGGCGTGTTGGACGCTGCGTTTACCTGTCATGTATCTAGATCTTATAAGGTTAGCGTGTCGCATGGAATATTGACGTTTGGCGGACATGCAACTGACTGAACATGTCCGTCAGGTTGATCGAGTCTTACGACCTCCCCTACCTGGAGCCGCTGCATCACCTACCAGCCACAATGGTCCGCCACCTCACGAAGCACAATGTACAGGCGCTCTCACCGGCGGTAAGTAGTACATTTACTCTGTGCGCGACACGGATGAGGAACAAAATGGCACAGCATGCACCAACGGCTCTGTTCCTGCATAGCCTAACGGCACGAGTTGCACGAAGAATGTTGGGATCATACAAAATTTATACGCCAGAATTGAATGCCGCGCCTATGTTATGGCGTGTAGTGCGGGCCCTGGGCGGGAGCCGTGAGTAGTACGCCTCATGGGCGCATCTGTCAGTATATAATCGCTAATTGGATCGTGTCATTATTCTCAGCTGTGCTATACAACCTTGGCAAAACGGTTGCGCACGTGTTGTCATTGCCATTAGCGCTCCATCACATGCTTGCCTCCCGCCTCGTGCACCTGAGGGATGACGACCCTGACAGCCACAAATACGACAACGTTCCGCCTGAGCTGGCATTGATGGTAGCAGTGATCATTGTTCTGAAGATGGCGTACGGGCTCGATGGGCAGCCACGGTACGTGAGCAAGTTGCATCAGGCCTAATCACAGGGGCTGAGATTCTGCCGATCAGGGTGCCTAAGAATGGCACTGATCCGGCGTGCGCTCTCCCTCGGTTAGAGGATTACCTGCTGACATTGAAAGGGTTGAAGGAGGCACACACGAGGAGTAGAGGAGTCTTATTCTCAGCGTCTTCAGATATGTAAGCGGAATTAATTGTGCTATATGGAACTAGAGAAACGTATTCTGGCAGGTCAATTCTAGATCTAGACGAGCCGACGTTGGATGAATACTTGGAACTATGCCAAAGGGGTCTGCTGAGGCCAGAGACACTACGCTCCGGTATGGACGGGAAGACTGGCAGATGGGGCAGATAATTAATCCAAAGTGGGCAGATCAGCGAACTCTGGAGGACTTCTTTCCTCTCAAATCGGGCCGAGTTGGACCTAGCAGTGGCAAACCGGCCATTGAACGGCTAGAGGATGATCAACGTGCGCCGAGGGCTGGCGTGGCAATGGAAGACGGCACGGATAGGGAAGGGCGTGAACCGGGGGAAGCATATAGAGTTTACAGATCCCGGGATGTGTTGGGTGTTTTGCCGGAGGAGATGGACCTCCTCATCTCGTACGGGGCGAGATGGGTGGGAGTGGACGAGGAGACGATACTCAGAGTGAGCGAGGGATATGAGCGGAGATTGTCGACCTGGCTTGGGCGCTAAAAGCAAGAGGAGGGGATCGAAGGCCGACGGCGGACGAATTGGTGGAGCCGTTCGGGCCGACCTCAAGGCGGCGCTCCAATGCGCCCGCCCACGACTGGCGATGGCCACCTGTCAAGTTTCTATTTCATTTTGAACCATGCCGGTCTTCATCGTCTTATACCTCTGACCATTTCAAATCCCCTCG
>WNFI01495255.1_pt2 | contig 18089 bp, 14 predicted proteins | sample 5400471 | NCBI WGS metagenome assembly WNFI01 (sample SAMN13153348, study PRJNA577476) | soil metagenome | isolation source: 100 cm saprolite on Douglas fir-dominated hillslope | place: USA:California | collected 2013-09-17 | reverse complement strand
GCAGGGTGGCCTGGTGAACCGGGTGAGTGGGATAGGCGTCTACCTAAGGGGCGCCCGTTTATCCTGCCGGTCGGTGTGGCGAGTCGCGGCCTCGCTCCGACAGGCAGTAGGTATGGTAAGCGCGGCTGAGGGCTGATGATCCGGTTGCACGCCATCGGGGGATGCTCTGTTGCCGCTGCCGGTTACGGAGAGTAGCAGCGCTGCTACCGATGGGGGGGGACCGTGCCAGTCATATCCGTGCCTGAGGCCTTCAACGAAGAGGAGCTGTACATCGACCTTCGGTCGATCTTCGGGCACTCGCTGTTCGTGAAGTGCGAGGGCTTCAACTTCGCCGGGTCGATCAAGCTGAAGGCCGCGACCGAGATGGTGGAGACCGCCGAACGGCAAGGAGTCCTGATGCCCGGGTCGGTCCTGGTCGAGTCCTCGTCCGGAAACCTCGGCGTGGCACTGAGCATGATCGCGGCGAGCAGGAGCTACCGGTTCCTGTGCGTGACTGACTCCCGCTGCAACCTGTCGACCAGGCGGCTGATCGAGGCGCTGGGCAGCCAGGTTCATGTCATCGCCGAGTCGGACGGGGTCGGCGGCTTCCTCGGCGCGCGGATCGACTACGTCCGCGCACTGTGTGCCTCCGACGACCGGTACGTCTGGCTCAATCAGTACACCAATCCGAGCAACTGGCAGGCGCACTACCGCACGACGGCGCCGGCGATCGCTCGCCAGTTCCCGCAACTAGACGTGCTGTTTGTCGGGGCGGGTACCGCGGGGACCCTCATGGGCTGCGCGCGCTACTTCCGGGAGTGGCACCGGCCGGTGCGGGTCGTCGCGGTTGACAGCGTCGGCTCGGTGGCCTTCGGTGGTGCGCCCGCCCGCCGGATGATCCCCGGCCTGGGTACGAGCATCCGTCCGCCGCTGCTCGACGATTCCTATGTGGACGAGGTACTACGCGTCGAGGAGGCGGACACCATCCGTGCCTGCCACCATCTGGCCAGGCACGGATTCCTCCTGGGTGGCTCCACGGGCACGGTGGTCAGCGGCGCGATGAGCTGGCTGGCCGGGCATGACGTGCAAGGACTGACTGCGGTGGCCATCGGTCCGGACCTCGGCGAGCGCTATCTCGACACCATCTACCAGACCAACTGGGTCCAGGATCTTTACGGCGAGGACCTGCTCAGTCCGGCCGAGCCGACCACGGGTTCCCAGCCTGACCCGCATCACCGACGCGGTCGTCACCGCGATTATGCCGTGCCTCTCCGAACACCTCACGAAATTGCCTTCTGACTCAAGGAGCTCACGTGGTGGGAAAATCGGTCGAGGCCTTTACGGCCGATCGGGCTGAATTTTCAACTGGCCTGGATGGCTGCGCTGGACTGGCGAATGGCACTGAGACGCTCCTCGCCGAGGTGCTGGCTGATATCGTGCACGTGGAGCGGGTATCGGTCGATAGCCATTTCTTTGATGACTTGGGTGCTGACTCATTGGTGATGGCCCATTTCTGTGCACGGGTCAGGAAGCGGGCGGATCTGCCCTCGGTATCGATGAAGGACATCTACCGGAATCCGACGATCAGAGGCCTGGCAGCGGCGCTCGCCGACGCCTCGGCTGCCCCCGCCGAGTCGCCGGTTCCGGCGCCGGCCGAGGTGGCGACGCCGGCCAGCACGTGGCAGTACATCCTCTGCGGAACGCTGCAATTCCTGTTCTTCCTCGGATATGCCTATGGTGCCGCCCTGGTTAGCTCCCGAGTCTACGAGTGGATCTCCGCGAGCTCAGGTGTCACCGGCATCTATCTGCGGTCGTTCCTGGCCGGCGGCGCGGGCTTCCTCGTCCTGTGTGCCCTTCCGATCCTGGCGAAATGGTTGCTCATCGGCCGGTGGAAGCCCCAGCAGATCCGCATCTGGAGCCTGGGATACGTACGCTTCTGGATCGTCAAGACGCTGGTCCGGTCGAACCCGCTGGCCTTCGTGAGCTTCGGTTCGCCGCTCTACGTGCTCTATCTGAGGGCGCTGGGCGCCAAAATCGGGCCAGGCGTCGCCATCTTCTCCAGGGCCGTGCCCGTGTGCACCGACCTGCTCACAATTGGCGCAGGTACGGTCATCCGCAAAGACTCGTTCTTCGCCTGCTACCGGGCGCACGCGGGCCAGATCCAGACCGGTCCCGTGACCCTCGGCCGGGATGTTTTCATCGGCGAGAAGGCCGTGCTCGACATCAACACCTCGATGCGCGACGGGGCCCAACTCGGTCACGCCTCCGCGCTGTACAGCGGCCAGGCGGTGCCCGCTGGTGAGCGGTGGCACGGGTCTCCCGCACAGCGCACGGAGCTGAACTACCTGAGGGTCGGCCCGGCTCACTGCGGCACGCTGCGCCGGGTCGGGTTCTGCGCCGTCACCTTGTTCTATGTGTTCTTCCTGTACCTGCCGCTAGCGGTAGGGGGGTTGGACCTGCTGCTCAGGGCCCTGGGACCGAGCACGGGCGGGACCAGCGCGCGGGCGTTCTATGTCGACGCACTGGTCCTCTCCCTTGTGCTCTTCTTCGGCGCCATACTCGTCGGCCTGCTGTTCGTAGTTACGGTCCCCCGCGTGCTCAACCTCTTCATCGAGCCGGACACGGTATACCCGCTGTACGGTTTCCATGACCGGATCCACCGGGCGATCACGCGGATGACCAGCATAAAGTTCTTTACGCACTTCTTCGGTGACAGTTCCTACATCGTCTACTACCTGCGCTGGCTCGGGTACGACCTTTCCCGGGTCGAGCAGACCGGGTCGAACTTCGGCACAGAGGTGGGGCACGAGACCCCCTACCTGAGCTCCATCGGCACCGGGACGATGGTCGCGGACGGGCTGTCAATCATGAACGCTGACTTCTCGAGCACGTCCTTCCGGGTGTCCCGGGTGTCGATCGGGCCACGCAATTTCGTTGGGAACAACATCGCCTATCCCGCCGGCGGCAGGACGGGCGAGAACTGCCTCCTCGCTACAAAGACGATGATCCCGCTCGACGGGAAGATCCGCGAAGGAGTGGGCCTGCTGGGCTCGCCGTGCTTCGAGATTCCGCGGTCGGTCGAGCGTGACAGCCGGTTCGACCATCTCCGGGCCAGGAGAGAGCGGCGCCGCCGCCTGGCCGCGAAGAACCGTTACAACATCCGGACCATGGCTGTTTTCCTGTTCGCTCGGTGGCTGCACGTCTTCATAGCCACGGTATTCGGCTTGGCCGCCTTCGATTCCTACGGAAGGTTTGCACAGGTGCCGGTGGCCGCGTTCTTCGTACTCGGCGTCCTGGTCACACCGGTCTACTTCATACTGGTGGAGCGCGGCATCAGGGCCTTCCGCCCGCTGCAACCGAAGTACTGCTCCATCTACGACCCGTACTTCTGGCGGCACGAGCGCCTCTGGAAAGTACCCGGGGAAAACTACCTCCATATGTTCGACGGCACGCCTTTCAAGAGCGTGATCTGGCGGGGACTGGGTGTCCGGATCGGCAGGAGGGTCTTCGATGACGGCTGCTACCTGACGGAGCGGACCCTCGCCACCCTCGGGGACGACTGCATACTCAATGCGGGGAGCAAGATCCAGTGCCACTCACAGGAGGACGGCACTTTCAAGTCCGACCGGACCACGATCGGCGCCGGCTGCACCATCGGGGTCCACGCAATGGTCCACTACGGCGTGACGATGGGCGACGGCTCGGTACTCGCCCCTGATTCCTTCCTCATGAAAGGCGAGGAAGTCCCGCAGCACGCGCGGTGGGGCGGAAACCCGGCCACGGAGACGTGAAATGACCAATATCAGCCTGCCTGACGCTGTGACCCCTGCGGATGCCGGCCGGGAATTCTGGCGTGGCGTGCTCGCCGTCGGCGGGTTCACGTCGATCCCGCGATGGACCCTCGACCCGGTGGCTGGCGTCGGCGAGCACGAGGCAACTATCCCCGGCCACCTCGTGGCGGCCCTGCGTCGGCTGGCGGACGAACTGGCGGTGTCGCTCACCTCGGTGTTCCTGGCCGCGCACGCCAAGGTGCTCGTCGCGCTGTCCGGCGAGCGCGAGGCCATGACCGGCTACGCCGCCCTCCAGGGCGGCCCGCCGTTGCCCTGCCGCCTGACGACCAGGCCCGGCTCGTGGCGGACGGTGCTGCTGGACACCCATCGAGTCGAGGCGGACCTGCTGTCACACAGAGACTTTCCCGTCGGTGATCTCAGGCGTGAGCTGGGCCTGACCGAGCAGCTGTTTGAGACCATGTTCGATCCGGCCGGCCAAGACGGCGGCGACCTGGCCGGGGGCATCGCGGCGTGGGTGGGGATCTCACAACACGGCGGCCGGCTCGTGCTGCGGCTGCGGTACCGCACCGATGTCCTCGATGCGGCCTGCGCTGCCAGGATTGCCGGCTATCACCTCACCGCGCTCGGGCTGATAGCCGCCGATCCGGATGCCGAGCACGGGCGGCAGAGCCTGCTCTCCGCCGTGGAGCTCCACTACCAGCTCGAAGGGCTCGCCGGACCGCGAAGGGAGCTGCCGGACCGCCGGTTCCACGAGCTGTTCGAGCACCGGGCAGGGGGGCACCCGGACGCCGTCGCGGCCGTGCACGGCGACCGGCGGTGGACCTACCGGGAGCTCAACGCCCGTGCCAACCAGCTGGCACGAGCCCTGCTGGCGCGGGGGCTGCGCCGCGAGGGTGTCGTCGCGGTGGTGACCGAGCGCAACCTGGACTGGATGGCCGCCGTCCTCGCGGTCTTGAAGGCCGGTGGCGTGTACCTCCCCCTCGAGCCGCATTTTCCGGCTGATCGCATCGCGACCGCGCTCTCCCGTGCCGAGTGCGGGCTGGTGCTGACCGAACCCGGCAGCACCACCACGCTCGACCAGGCCCTCGACTCGCTGTCCGGAGTTCAGACGCTCTTCGTCAACGCAGCCTGCGAGGAGGGGCATGCCGACGGTAATCTCGGCGTCGGCGTTGCGCCCGACCAGCTCGCCTACATCTACTTCACCTCCGGTTCCACTGGTGAGCCCAAGGGCGCGATGTGCGAGCACGGTGGCATGCTCAACCACCTCTACGCCAAGATCGACGACCTGCAGATCGGCGAGGGTCAGGTAGTCGCCCAGACCGCACCTCAGTGCTTCGACATCTCGCTGTGGCAACTGGTTTCCGCCCTCCTGGTCGGCGGGCGGACCCTGCTGGTCGAGCAGGAGACGATCCTGGACGTCCAGCGGTTCGTAGACAAGATCGCTGAGGGCAGGGTCGCTGTACTCCAGGTCGTGCCGTCATACCTCGAAGTGGTGTTGTCCTATCTGGAGCAGCACCCGCGCGAGCTGCCGGACCTGCGGTGCGTGTCGGTCACCGGGGAGGCGCTGAAGAAGGAGCTCGCGCAGCGCTGGTTCGCGGCGAAGTCCGGGATCAAGCTGGTCAACGCCTACGGGCTGACCGAGACCTCGGACGACACCAACCATGAGGTCATGGACCGGGCGCCGGACACCGAACGGGTCCCGCTCGGTCGCCCGGTCAACAACGTGCACGTCTACGTCGTCGATGAGCACCTGACACCGGTGCCGCTCGGTGCCCCAGGTGAGATCGTCTTCTCCGGGATCTGCGTCGGCCGCGGGTACGTCAACGACCCCGAGCGCACCCGGCTGGCCTTCATGGCCGATCCGCACCGCAAGGCCCAGCGGCTCTACCGGGGGGGCGACTACGGCTTCTGGCAGCCCGGGGGCAAGCTTGAGTTCCTCGGCCGCCGGGATACCCAGGTCAAGATCAGTGGCTTCCGGATCGAGATCGGCGAGATCGAGAACACCCTGTTGCGAGTGCCCGGTGTCCGCGACGGCGCAGTGGTGGTCGCCGGGCAGGCCGACCAGAGCAAGTACCTGGTGGCGTTCTACTCCGGCCCGGAGCCCCTCGAGGTCGGCGTCCTGCGAGCCCGGCTGGGTGAGTCGCTGCCCGCCTACATGGTCCCCTCGGCCTTTCACTGGCGGGAAAGTCTGCCGCTGACCGCCAATAGCAAGATCGACAGGAAGGCGCTTACAGCGCTCGCCCGAGAATCCGACGTCGTCGACGAATACCACGCGCCCATCACGCCGACCGAGCAGCGGCTGGCGGCCGCATGGGCGAAGGTGCTCGGCATCCCGCCGGACCAGATCGGCCGACGGGACCAGTTCTTCGACTTGGGCGGCACGTCGCTGTCGGCAGTGAAGCTGGCGATCACCCTGGACCGTGCGGTGTCCCTGAAGGACCTCAACGGTCACCCGATCCTCGCCGATCTGGCCGACCTGATTGACGGCAAGTCCGACATGCGCTCCGGGCTGCTCGAGTCACTGTCGGAAACTCCATCCTGAGCAGCAACTGAAAGGAGATCGAGATGTCATCTTCAGCGCTGGCGTCACTGCTCGACGTGGACCTGCAATCCGGCAAGCCTCCGGTGCTGTGGGCCGGGGCCGTCGGCGACGCGCCCGGCTGGGCAGCCGAGCACCGGGACGCGCTGCGCGCGATCGTCGCCAGGCACGGCTGCGTCCTGGTCCGCGGCCTCGCCCTGCGCGATGCGGCCGAGACCGGTGTCGTCTTCCAGCGGCTGGCCACCGGCCTGATGACCGAGCGGGAGACCTTCGCGCCCAGGCGGATCTACTCCGACGGTGTCTATTCCTCATCGAAGTGGCCGCCGAATCAGCCGATGTGCATGCATCACGAACTGAGCTACACGCTTCAGTTTCCCGGCCTGATGATGTTCGCGTGCCTCACTGCGGCCGCCGATGGCGGGGCGACGGGGGTGGCCGACTCGCCGGCCGTCCTCCGCGCCCTGCCTCCCGAGCTGATCAAGCGCTTTGAGCGGGAGGGCTGGCTGCTCACCCGCAACTACAACGAGGACATCGGAGCGTCGGTCGCTGAGGCGTTCGGCACCGACGACCGCGGCGCCGTTGAGAGCTACTGCCACGCCAACGCGATCGAGTTCGAATGGCAACCCGACGGCGGGATGCGCACCAGGCAGCGCCGCAGCGCCGTGGTGCGCCACCCGCTCACTGGCCAGCGCTGCTGGTTCAACCAGATCGCGTTCCTCAACGAGCGGACGATAGACCCCGAGGTGCGCGAGTACCTGGTGGACATGTATGGCGCCGAAGGGCTGCCGTTCAATACCTGCTTTGGCAACGGCGACCCGATCGGCGAGGACGTCGTTCAGCTGCTCAACGAGGTCTATGAGGCCAACACCGTACGCGAGCCGTGGCAGGCGGGCGACGTGATGCTCGTGGACAATGTCCGCACCGCGCACAGCCGGGAGCCCTTCGAGGGGCCGCGCGAGGTACTCGTGGCGATGACCGACACCCTGCGGCTGGCCGACTGCTCGCCGACCATCGAGGTGACCGCCCGATGACCACCACCGGTTCCACCACAGCGGAGTCCGCAATGTCCGAGCCGATCACCGTGCCGCCGTTCGCGGTGATCTCCGGTGCCCAGGTTCAGCACGCGCTGCAGGGGCGCGAGACCCAGATCGTGGAGTTGGTTGAGGCCGCCTACCGGCTGCACAGCGCCGGTGGTTCGGTGAACCCGCCGTCCTACTTCCTGCGATTCCCAGACCGCCCGTCCTCCCGGATCATCGCGCTGCCCGCCTCGATCGGCGGGCAGTCCCGGGTGGATGGCCTGAAGTGGATTTCCAGCTTCCCGGATAACGTCGCGGCCGGCATCCCGAGGGCCTCAGGCGTGCTGATCCTCAACGACCACGACACCGGCTACCCATTCGCCTGCCTGGAGAGCTCGATCATCAGCGCCACCAGGACGGCGGCGCTGGCGGCGCTGGCGGCTGACTGGCTCAGCCGCGGCCGGCAGCGTCCGACGCGCGTCGGGTTTTTCGGAGCGGGCCTGATCGCCCGCTACATCCACACCTTCCTGGCCGGCACCGGCTGGTCGTTCGACGAGATCGGCGTGCATGACCTGTTCGCCGACAGCGCGGCCGGCTTCTGCGGTTACCTGGAGCGCTCGGGTGCCGCCAGCCGGATGACTGTGTACGACAGCGCCGAGCAGTTGATCCGCTCCAGTGACCTGGTGGTGTTTGCCACCGTTGCCAGTCAGCCGCACGTCAACGACCTAACGTGGTTCGAGCACAATCCCCTGGTGCTGCACGTGTCGCTGCGCGACCTCGCGCCGGAGATCGTGCTCGCCTCGACCAACATCCTCGACGACGTTGAGCACTGCCTGAAAGCCAACACCTCGCCGCATCTGGCCGAGCAGCTCACGGGCAACCGGGACTTCGTGGACGGCACGTTGGACGACGTGATGGCCGGGCAGGTGACGGTGCCGGCGGACCGGCCTGGCGTGTTCTCGCCCTTCGGCCTCGGGGTACTCGACCTGGCCGTGGGGAAGTACGTTTATGACGAGGTCGTACGCAACCGTGAGCTGCGCGTCATCGACGAATTCTTCCACGATCTGCGCCGGCATGGATGAAGAGCCGAGCGCTCGCGGGCGGCCTCGGTTCGTGCCGGCCGCGCCGTGGTGGGGCGCTGCGTCGGCCACGCCCGGCCACATCTGCGTAAAATCTCGGTTCCGCCTCGGCAAAGAACGCACCGAGAATCCTTGCGTCCGTCGGGCATGCGGGTGCCATTTGCGGGCTCGGGGATGTTAACGTTCCGTTATGGGGCAACTACGTTGCGTAGATGGGACCGTTCTCACGGTGGTCGCGGTTGCGTGCAGTGACCGGAGGGGGACACCTTACGAGATCACTCTCGACCTCAGGCGGGGTCGCAAGCCGTTCGCTTCGGTCGGCGAGCGCTGCGGCTTCCGGCTAGCGCAACTAGCGGCGAGCGTGACCGCGGCCCGCGAGGATCCCGAGCTGGCCAGGGTGTGGCCCGATCCTGATGACCGCTTTCCCGAGCCGGGGCCGCGGCCTGGCGGGGGAGTCGGCGCGGGGTTCCGGCCCGCGGAGCGCGAGTACTTCTTGCTCCGCTCCAGGAACCCTGACGACCTGCCGGGCAGCGGCGAGTTCCGGTGCGTGCTGCGGGACTCGGCGGAGTGGCTGGGCGGGCGCCGCCCGGGCGCCCGGGGCCTGCCGGGCGGCTGGCGGCTCACCCGCCGTGCGGTCATTGAGGCATGGGGGGCTGACGGGATTGGTCTGCGAGCGGTCCTCACCTCAGCGGAACTGGTGACATTCTTGGATACGGTGCTTAAGGAACCGGCCGGCGGGCAGGCCTGCGCCCGTGCGTCGGCTGGTGCCCAGGCAGCCGGAAATAAGCTGGCAGGCACGGGTCGGCCAGCTCGGCGGCAGCCTTCTGCTCGCGGAGCCTGCTCCGCGGCGGGGGGTTGAAGGGGTCGTCCCCCTAGGGCTAGCAGGGAAGGGTCCGGATGGGAGTACGCGATCTTGCCTACCGGCTTTACGAACGTAGAGTCGAGGCGTCGCTGTCGCCGCAGTCGATCCCCCGGCACGTCGGGGTGATGTGCGACGGCAACCGGCGCTGGGCTCGCTCGGCGGGCCTGGCCGACGTCCGAGCTCGAGCCGCTCCTGCGCATCATCGAGGACACCGTGCGCGAGCTTGTCACGCAGAACTGGCACGTCAACCCGATGGGCGCGCTCGACCTGCTGCCCGCCGGCACCGCCCAGGTGCTTAAGGACGCGTCCGAGGCGACCGCGGAGCAGACCGGGCTGCTGGTGAACGTCGCCGTCTGCTACGGCGGGCGGCGCGAGATCGCGGACGCGGTCCGCTCGCTGCTGCAGGACCACGCCACCCGGGGAACCACGATCGAGGAGCTCGCCGAGATCCTTGACGTCGAGCACATCGCCGAGCACCTCTACACGGCCGGGCAGCCCGACCCCGACCTGGTGATCCGCACCTCCGGCGAGCAGCGGCTCGGCGGGTTCATGCTCTGGCAGAGCGCCCACTCGGAGTTCTACTTCTGCGATGCCTACTGGCCCGCCTTCCGGCGGGTCGACTTCCTCCGTGCGCTGCGCTCCTATGCCGCGCGGCACCGCAGGTTCGGCGCCTGAGCGAGTTACCGTTAGCAGCCCGCGGGCCCGTCGTCGCTCAGGAACGCCCCGCTGACCGCCCGGGCGCTTCAGGTCCCCGATCCAGGCCATGCGACCGGGGCGGCGGGGATGACCAGGAACGGCCCTGACCAGGAGGCACGCGGGGGTCGGCCGGATGTCGGGCACGTTAACAGCGTGGCGGGGCACTTCCGGGAAACGGCGGACCGAGGGTAACGTCTGGGGTGACGGGCGGTGCGTAGCCGCCCGACGGGAAGGCCCTCGAGATCCTCGAGCTTCGTGTCCTGGCACGCAGGCGAGATGAGCGAAGGGCCGGCGCCCGGCCCTCTGCTGGCCGGTCCCGGTCCAGCCGACACATCTGTGTCCGAACGCGGCGCCGCCCCCGGCGCCCAGGGGAGAGAGCGAGTGGCCAGTCCCTCAGCGCGTCGCACCTACGTCCTCGACACCAGCGTCCTGCTCGCCGATCCGGCCGCCATCGGCCGGTTCGCCGAGCACCGGGTCGTCCTGCCGGTGGTGGTCATCACCGAACTGGAGGCCAAGCGCCATCACCCGGAGCTCGGCTTCTTCGCCCGCCAGGCGCTGCGTTACCTGGACGACCTGCGGGTCGAGTACGGCAGGCTGGACGCCGACCTCCCGGTCGGCGACGAGGGCGGCACGGTCCGTGTCGAGCTGAACCACGCCGACCCGTCGGTCCTGCCGGCCGGGTTCCGCCTCGGCGACAACGACACCAGGATCCTGTCCGTGGCGCGCAGCCTGGCCGCGGAGGGCGACAGCGTCGTGCTGGTCAGCAAGGACCTCCCGCTGCGGGTGAAGGCCGCCGCGATCGGCCTGACCGCCCAGGAGTACCGGGCCGAGCTGCCCGCGGACTCGGGGTGGACCGGCATGCGGGAGCTGGACGTCACCGCGGCGGAGATCGACGAGCTGTACGCCGAGGGGCGGCTGGACTGCGCGGCGGCGCGGGACCTGCCCTGCCACACCGGCCTGGTGCTGGTCTCCGGGGCCTCCGGCGCGGGCAGCGCCCTGGGCAGGGTGCAGCCGGACAAGTCGGTGCGGCTGGTCCGCGGCGACCGCGAGGTTTTCGGGCTGCGCGGACGCAGCGCGGAGCAGCGGGTGGCGCTCGACCTGCTGCTCGACCAGGACGTGGGGATCGTGTCCCTCGGCGGCCGGGCCGGGACCGGGAAGTCGGCGCTGGCGCTGTGCGCCGGCCTCGAGGCCGTGATGGACCGGCGCCAGCACCGCAAGCTGCTCGTGTTCCGACCGCTGTACGCGGTGGGAGGCCAGGAGCTGGGCTACCTGCCCGGCTCCGAGGCGGACAAGATGAACCCCTGGTCGCAGGCGGTCTACGACACCCTGTCCGCGGTCACCTCGCAGGACGTGATCGACGAGGTGCTGGCCAGGGACATGCTCGAGGTGCTGCCGCTGACCCACATCCGCGGCCGTTCGCTGCACGACTCGTTCGTGATCGTCGACGAGGCCCAGTCACTGGAGCGCGGGGTGCTGCTCACCGTGCTGTCCAGGATCGGCAGCGGGTCGAGGGTGGTGCTAACCCACGACATCGCGCAGCGCGACAACCTGCGGGTCGGCCGGCATGACGGCGTCGTCGCCGTCATCGAGAAGCTCAAGGGCCATCCGCTGTTCGCGCACGTGACGCTGGTTCGTTCGGAGCGCTCTCCTATTGCCGCGCTGGTTACGGAAATGCTAGAGGACGCTACTCTCTGAAGTAATTTGCCCAGGCGCTGATCCCGGCCGCTCCCCAGCGGTCCTGAGCAGGGCCTCGGCGATGTGGAGGTCGCTGGGGTATGTGATCTTGATGTTGCGCTCGCTGCCGGGCACGACGCGGACCGGTATCTCGGGCAGGTAGCGGAGCACGATGCCGCAGTCGTCGGTCGCCGGGCGCTGCGCGAAGGCCGGGTCGGCGTCCGCGAGCTGGTAGGCCCGCCTGATCACCGAGAGCCGGAAGCCCTGCGGCGTCTGGCAGCGTGCGAGGGCATCGCGGCGCGGCATGCTCGTCACCACACCGTCGCTGACCTCCACGATCGTGTCGGATGACGGGACCGCCACTCCGACCGCCCGCTCCGTGGCCAGCGCGCTGACGCAGTCGGCAATGATCCGCTGCTCCAGCAGCGGCCGGGCCGCGTCATGGAAGAGCACGTCGCATTCTTCCTCGCCGAGCGCGGCGATCGCGCGGCGCGTCGAGTCCGTGCGCGTGGCGCCGCCCTCGATGACGCCCGTCACCTTGCGGAAATCGCTGCCCGCGAAGCGCTCTGTGGCCTGGGCGGTGAGACCCGCTGGCATCACGATCGTGATCGCGTCCACGCCGTCAGCCTGCTCGAAGGCCGCCACCGAGTGCTCAACCAGACTTCGGCCCGCCAGGACGTGCATCTGCTTGGGCATGCCGCTGCCGAACCGCCGACCGGTCCCGCCGGCCAGCACGACCGCCACCGTCCGCATGAAGGGACCCTACTGCCAGGTCTGCCTTGATCCTGCTCTGGGTAGACATAGGTACGCTAAGTCGCCGCTGACGCGCCACGAGGGAAGGCGGTGCCTCAAAGGGCGCCCCGTAGGCGAGCGAGAACACAGTACTGGGAGCCGGATGGGCCGGAAAGTCGCGGCCGGGCCGAATGCCCGGCCGGCGGGGAACACGTCATGAGCATGCCGGAGGTGCTGGACAGCCTGCCCCGCCGCGTGGCCGACTGGGCGCTGAACCGATCCCTCGCCCCGAACTCGGCCAGCGGCATCTCGCTGGCCCTCGGACTGTGCGCCGCGGCCTGGTTCAGCGCGGGCACCCGGCCCGACAACATCAGGGGAGCGGTCGCGCTGTTCGCCAGCTACCTGGCCTGGCGCGCCGCGCGGTGGCTGGCCGACCCGGGCGCCGGCGCCGCGGCACGGCCCGGCCCAGGCGGCGCGGGCACACTAGCCGAGCTGAGCGCTACGGTGTCCGATTGCGCGGTTTATGCCGGCCTTGCCGTGGGCGGATATGAGGCGCACTGGAGAGGCACCTGGGGGCTTGCAGCCGCGGTCGTGATCGCCGCGGCCGTGCGCAGGACCGCCGTGGCCTGCGGAGGTCATGTCGCGGGCAGGTCCGGCGACGGGAACCCGCTGGGCAGGGCGCTGAGTCGCCGATGCGGGTCGGGTCGTCCGCCCAGGCGGAGCTGTCGGCTCGACCGGGGCCGCCGGCTCGAGCCGAGTTGTCGGCGCGAGCCGAGTTTTCGGCCCGCGTGGATTCGCCTGCCCCGGAGGATCCGTCCGTTACAGAGGATTCGCCTGTCCCGGCGGATCGGTCCGCTATGGCGGATTCGCCTGTCCCGGCGGATCGGTCCGTCATAGGTCTGTCTGTCGGGGCTGACTCACCGGGTTCGGCCGATCCGAGCGCCCGTCTGGACCCGCCGCTGCCGGCCGACCAGACCGGCTCTGTGGACCCGCCGCTGCCGGCCGACCAGACCGGCTCTGTGGACTCGCCGCTGCCGGCCGACCAGACCGGCTCTGTGGACTCGCCGCTGCCGGCCGACCAGACGGGCTCTGTGGACTCCTGCGCCCCGGTTGACGCGCACCCCCGCGCGCGCTCGCCGATCCCGGTCGACTCGCGAGCCGGGATGGATTCGCCCGTTCGGGAGCATTCGCCGGCTCGGGTGGACCCGCCGGCCCGGATGGGCTCGCCAGGGCTGTCCACCTCGGCCGCCCTAACCCGGCTGGCCAGCGGTGCCGGACAGTCGGAGACCCCGATGGCCCTGGCTAGCTCGTCCGAGACGACCATGACGCTGGAGCTGATGATCCACCGAGAGCCCGACCCGCGCCGGGAGCCGAAGCCCAGAACGGTCCTGGAACCGGGGGCTCTGGCGACCATCGTGGCGTACCGCGACGATGGAGCAGCCGCGGTCTGGCTCAGCCGGATGGTCAGGGGACAGTTCGTGCCGCTGCCGCCCGCGGTGGCCGGGCTGGCCGCCACGTCCCTCCTGGCCGGGCTCGGCATGCGGAACCTGGGCGGGATGCTGCTGCTTACCCCCCTGGTCGTCATGCTGCTCGCGGCCTTCGGGGCCAGCCACCCGCACGATAGGCGCCTCGACTGGCTGGCGCCGGCCGTGCTGGTGGCCGGCCAGTTGGTGTACATCGCCGCGATCGGCTTCTCGTTCGGCGTCTGGGCGCCGGTGACGTTCACGCTGTGCGCGCTGATCGCGTTGCGTTACGTGGACCTGGCCCGGCGCGACCGGCGTGACGCCGCCCATGCCGCCGAAACCAGGCTGGGCTGGGAGGGGCGGATGCTGGCGGTCGGCATCGGGGCCATGCTGGGCATCACCGCGATCGCGTATGTGGCGCTCGCGGCGTACGTCGCGGTGGTGGTCTGCGGGAGGGTCAGGACAAGCGTTCTCGCCGTGGGAGGAGCGGAACGCCGGTGATCCGGTGACCTGACCATTCGCGCGAGATCGAGACCGGCCCTTTCCCGCATGCTGCGCAGGCTAAGCTTTCCTCAGTGGAGGAATGTCTGCGATCATGCTTTCGCTGAAAACAGTGTCGGCGCCGGGCGGCGCGCCGAGCCCCTGGGCCGGGCGGCTATCGCCGGTCAGAGTTCCGCTGTACTGGACCGTGGCCGCGTTCGTGGTCTGCGCCGCGTTCGCGGGCTGTGTGGCTGTATTCAGCACGAACGACATTCACCAGCTCTGGGGATTGATCGCCGCCTGCTCCTACGCGGCGGCCGCGGTCGCCGTCCTGGCCTGGCGGTCGCGCGGGATCGATCTCGCCCTGCTGCTGAGCGTCAGCGGGGCGCTTATCACTCCGCTGTTCATGAACGCCGCGACGGGCCGGAAGCAGCCCGAGGTGGCGGTGATCGCCCGGTCTGCGAAGCAGCTGGTGCAATACCACTCGCCGTATCTGGGGGCCGCCTCGCTCGCCGCGGTCCATAATCCCAACGCGTATGACCCTTACCTGCCGGTCATGGCGCTCTTCGGCGTTCCGCGGGCGTTGTTCGGGTCGCACGTGGTCACCGATCCGAGGGTGTGGTTCGGGGGGGCGTTCGTGCTGGTCTTCTGGCTGGCCCTGCGGGCCGCCGGGGCCAGGAACGCCCTTCGCTGGACGGTGCTGATTGCGGCGTCGCCGGTGGTCGCGTTCGAGCTGGCCGTGGGCGGCACCGACATTCCCATCCTGGCCCTGTTGTGCCTGGGCTTTGCGCTGCTGTGGCGGCGGCCGCGGTTCGTGCTGGCCGGGATCGCGCTCGGCCTGGCCTCGGCGGCGAAGGCCACCGCCTGGCCGGCCGTGATCGTGGCCGCGGTGCTGATCGGGACGCGCGACGGCTGGCGACTGACTCTGGCCTTCCTCGGGTCGGCGCTGGCCGCGTGCGCGGCGGTTGTGGCGCCGGTGGCGATCGTCTGGCCGTCGGCGCTGGTCGAGAACACGATCTTGTTCCCGCTGGGGCTGGCGGGCATCAAGTCGGCCGCGGCCAGCCCCCTGCCGGGGCATCTGATCGCCGATACCGGCCACACCGGGCACCTGATCGCGGTCGGGCTGCTGGCGCTGTCGGGCGCCGTCATCGCCGCCTCGCTGGTCATCCGTCCGCCGCGGACCGTTCCGTCGGCCGTCTGGCGGCTCTCCATCGGGCTGACGCTGATGTTCCTCCTCGCCCCGGCCACGCGGTTCGGCTACTTCATTTATCCCCTCTCCCTGCTGTTGTGGCTGGAGGTGTCGCGGTTCGGCGTGCGCCAGTCCGCGGCCCCGACCCCGCCAGCGAGCGGTGATCCGTGCGAGCGGGTCGCCCCGGCCGCCAGCCCCGTCTAGCTGCGAACTGGACGGGATTCGGCCAGGTCCGCGAACTCTGCCTGCCAGTCGGCGTACCAGGCGGCGAACCACGGCTCACCTGCGGCCAGCGGCACAATGTACGCCACCGTCTGCTCGTAGTAGGGCCCCTGCTCGGAGAGCCTCAGGTTCCGCAGGGTCTGTACGTTGCTCATCCTGTCCGCGAGCTTGACCAGGCGAGCCTTCCGCGGCGCATCGCGCAGCCTGCGCAAGTGGGCCTGCCGCACCGCCCTCCTGTCCTCGCCCGGGCCCGAGTCCGGGATCGTCACCCAGCGGACGAGCTCCGCCACCGGTGGCCCGAACTCGGCGGCCACATCGGCCAGCGTGCACGGTGTGTCCTCGACGACATCGTGCAGCACCGCGGCCACGAGAACGTCGGAGTCGGTCACCCCCGCGCCCTCGACCAGGACCTGCACGGCTTCGAGCAGGTGCTCAAGGTAGGGCACCCCGGTCTTGCGCCGCTGGTCACCGTGGTGCTCCGTGGCGAGCTCCACGGCCCGGGCGATCTCGGCCGTTACCCCCGCGGGCAGGCGCCGCGTGAGGCCAGGCTCGGCGGCGGGCCAGGTGTGCCAGCTGGTAAAGGTCTCCATTACCGTCATTGTGCCGGATCGGCCAGACGCCCGCGGGCGCGGCTCGCACCGGGTCAGGGCCGAGCCGTTACATGCCGTTCGGGCCGGCAAATGCTGCCTGGTCTTTGCAGATGCCGACGTTCGCCGTGATGGCGCCGTCGCTGGAGCTGAGCTTGGAGACCGACGGCGTCGAAGCGGCGGTCGCGGAGGACTTCGCGGTCACAGCCTTGAGCCCGGTGTAGGTCGAGCCGACGATCAGCGTGATGGTGCCCGGGGTCAGCGACCCGTCCTGCACCACCTTCACGTTGATGAGCTGTGCCTTCAGGGTGTTGACCGCGGCCAGGTCGCTGGACGCCGCGTACTCGATCACCGAGCTGGTGTAGCTGAAGTTGCTCGCGTCGCCCGCGCCCACCACGTCGAAGCTGCGCTTGGTCAGGGCCGCGCCCACCTGGCCGGCGAGCCCGCTGGCGCCCGACCCGTTCTCCACCTGGACCTTGACCTTGGACGGGGCCGTGTCGAGCACCGGAGTCGTGGACCCCCTCGTCCGCTTTGCCTTCTTCGCCTTCTTCGCCTTGGGCAGCTTCGTGTCGTGCGCGATCGCGCTGAACAGCTGGCCGGCCTGGGGCTGCGCGAACTCCACCTCGGCCCCGGGGTCCGGCGGGTAGGCCACGTTGGGCGCGGTGACGAAGTGCACCGAAGCAGACCTCAGGCCCCGCAGGCTGCTGGCGATCTCCAGCATCGTGTTCTGGTCCAGGCCGGTGTCCGTGGTCAGCGCGTCCGTCGCGTCGCGGATGACGTTCAGCATCTTGGTCGGGCTGTTGAGCAGGCCGCTGTGCTCGATGCCCTGCACCAGCGAGGCCATGAGGTACTGGTCCCGCTGGATCCGCTGGAGGTCGGAGCCCTCGCCGATGTTTTCCCGGACGCGCCAGAACGCGAGTGCCTCCCTCCCAAAGACGTGGTGCTTGCCGGCCGACAGGTAGAGGCCCGACTGCGGATTGCTGACCGCGGCGGGCAGGCAGATGGTCACACCGCCGAGGTCGTCGACTATCTTTTCGAACCCGGTGAAGTCAAGCTGGATGAAGTGATCGATGTGGATACCGGTCTGCTGAGCGACGGTCTTCCAGGTGCAGGCGGGCCCGCCCGCCTGGAGCGCGGCGTTGATCCGCTCGAAGGACGACGGGTTGGCCTGCTGTCCCTGCGTCCCGTCGCTGGCCGCGCAGCCCAGAGTCGGAACCATGCTGTCCCGCGGGATGCTCATCACCGTGGCCCCCTGGTGGCCGGGGGCGATGTGCAGCAGCATCAGCGTGTCGGAGCAGTTACACCCGGGGAGGTTCCCGCCGACTCCTTGCTGGCCGGTACGGGTGTCCGAGCCGATCAGCAGGATGTTCTCGGCGTTGTTGTACTTGGGCGGCTGCTTGCCGATGAGGCCGGTCACGTCGACGCGCTTGATGCTGTCCCAGAAGCTCCGGTACTTGACGTAGACAGCGAGTACCGCGATGACAAGGACCGCGGTGAGACCGATCGACGTCCAGGCGGCGATCCGCTTCCCGAGCGGCTGGCTCGGGCGGCGGCTCCTGGGCTGCTGCCGACGGCTAAGCCCCGGCACGCCCGAGCGCGCGTGACTCAGATCGGTGCGACGGCTCATCTGTCCTCCTGGCAAGAATCCTCGTCGGCCGACGTGGGGTGGCCGCCAGGTTGGGGCCCATGGTACGTGGTGTAACCGGGAGGATTAGGTATAGCTGGTAAAAGTCCTGGTGAAGAGCACCAGCGGGGTCAAGACGACGCAGGCCGAGCCTGC
>WNFI01670159.1_pt1 | contig 18093 bp, 15 predicted proteins | sample 5400471 | NCBI WGS metagenome assembly WNFI01 (sample SAMN13153348, study PRJNA577476) | soil metagenome | isolation source: 100 cm saprolite on Douglas fir-dominated hillslope | place: USA:California | collected 2013-09-17 | reverse complement strand
AATAAAGCCGTTGGCGAAATCCACATTGGCATTGTTCTGCACCCAGCTGGCGCCGAACCGCAGCCAGTCTTCCGGCTCGCCCGACTGGTAGAAGCGGATAAGGTCGTCGATGACTTTGTCCTGCCCCGGCTCGGCAAACGCGCGCGCCTTCTGGAAATATTCGATGGCCTTCTTAAGAAATGGAGCGTACATGCCGGGCGGAATGCGGCCATCCGGCGTGCCGGCACGATAAACCGTCTCCATCAGTTTGCCGTCTTTGGTCTTCACCAGCTGCGAATTCAGGGGATACCGTTCGTGAAAGGCCTTCAAGTCCGCCAGCTTCGCGCCGGCGTAAAAATTATTCGCGCTCGCCTGCAGAATGTCGAGCCCGCCCTGCGGACTCTTGGCCGTGATCATGGGCTCGAAATTCGGATCGAATAGCGCGGGCTTCAGCGAAGCGACCTCTGCGGCGAATTCGGCCTCGGTCTGAATGGTCTTGCCGGAGTCATACGGATCGCCGATGCGCAATCCACTGCGCATGGCCCCCGCGCCCGCCTCCTGCAATTCCTCAAACGTAAATTCCGGCAGGAATTTTTGCGCCGTGTCGTCGTTGTGGTTGCCTTTGTTGGCCCAGAAAAGCTTAGTGTACGCGACGATCCTCGGCATGACATCCGGCTTGATGCCTTCGGGGTGCCCGACTAGTGCTTCGAGCAGCCGTTTTTCGCGAAGGCCGAAGCGGGAGAGCTGGTCGTAGATGATGGGATCAATCGCAATCGACGCCTGGGTCAGCCAGTACGCCAGCGTCTGCTCGCGCGGTGTGAGCTTGTTAAAGCTATCGGCCTCGAGCTGCATGAAACCGGTCGAGCCCACGCGCTCCACGAGCGTGCTCTGGCGCTCTGCGCCGGCGCTCTCCGCGGCAACTGGTGTGCCGTTGGTCCCACAGCTCACCAGAAGCACGGCCGCGGCGGCGCAACTCACGCCCCATCCGAAACGGAATGGTTTCAACTTGCCCTCCCTATTCATTGAATCGGCCTTTGCCTTAAGTGCGCAACTGGCAATGCCGTACCGCATCCCTCGTGCTCTGGGGCAATGCCGGTTCCTGCATGAGGCGCGCCAGATCTTCGGGTCCATCCACGTCATACCATAAATCGCACCGCTCCACGCTGAGGCCAGCGGCCCGCACCGCGCGTTCCGTCTGTTCCAGTACGTGCGGCGTCGACCACTCCACGCCGGCGAACATAGCCGAATGCACCCGCCGGCAGGCAATCGCGTAATATCCGCCATCTTCACATGGCCCGAGCGCAACGTCCGCCGTCGAATTGAGAAGCCGCTGGATGTGCTCGCGCGGCAGCGTCGGCGAATCGCTGCCCAGAATCATCGCCTGCGGCCGCCCCGCTTCTACCGCCCCCACAAGCGCGTGAAGTAATTTTAATTCCAGTCCGCCTGCAGCTTGCAGATCGCGCGTAACGCCCTGATCACTCCAGGCATCGGTAATTGTGTCGGTATGGAGTTCGATATCCGCGAAATCTCTGAACTCGGTTAACTTCGCGATCATATCTGTAACGACAGCGCGGTAGAGTTCCGCCGCTTGCCCAGCGCCGATCGCGGCGGCCAGACGCGTTTTGACGCGGCCCGGCACCGGTGCTTTGGCGAACAGGATCATGACGGGCCGCACCCGAAAATTGTAAACTATGTGTTTATCAGCTCAGCAGGAGATACTTTCTCGTATGAATCGATTGACGCTTGTTACAGGTTGCCTGACGCTGGCTCTGGTTTCCGCCCCCGCTTTCGCCTGGGATAAGAAGGGCGACGCCGATAAGGGCAAAGAACTCTTCCAACAATGCGCGGTGTGTCACAACGCGGACAGCACGGAAAAGAAAATGGGGCCGGGCCTGAAGGGCCTGTTCAGCCGCGAGAAGATGAACAACGGCAAGAAGCCCACCGATGCCACTGTGCGCGAGAAGATCGACGAGGGCGGCAACGGCATGCCGGCCTACAAGGAAATGCTCTCCGACGACGAGAAGGACGACCTGATCGCCTATCTGAAGACGCTGTAGGCTTCTTGCCGCGCGCTATATCCCTTTGGCGAGAAACCCGCCGTCGACCGCGATGATCTGCGCGGTCACGAACGACGAGGCGTCGGAGGCCAGAAAAATCGCGGCCCCAACGAGCTCCTCGACGTTTCCCACGCGGCCCATGGGAGTGCGCGCCGAAATCGCCGCCGAGCGCTCCGGAATATCGAGCACTTTGGAATTGAGCGGCGTGCGAAAAACTCCCGGCGCGATGGCGTTCACGCGTACGTTGTGTTTGGCCCACTCGCAGCCGAGCTGGCGCGTGAGCATGGCCACCCCGCCCTTGCTGGCCGCGTAGGCCGTCACTTCGCCGAAGCTCACGAAACTGGTCAGCGAGCCGGTGTTGATAATGGACCCGCGCTCCTGCTTGATCATCTGCCGCCCGAAAATCTGGTTCGCGCGAAAAGTACCGTTGAGGTTAGTATCGACAATCCGGTTCCAGTCCTCGTCCGGGACATCCACGGTCGGCATTTTTTTCAGTGCCCCGGAAGTCACCACCAGAATATCCACCTGGCCGAACACCAGCACCGTTTCATCGCACAGGCTCTGCAGGCTGGCGCGGTCCTGGACGTCGCTCGTGATGCGCAGCGTCTTCACGCCGAGCGATTCGATCTCCGCCGCCTGCGCCTCAACCCGCTCCTTATCGCGGCTGCTCGCAATGGTAGCGGCTCCAGCTCGCGCCAGGCCGCGCGCAATGGCCTGGCCGATGCCGCTCGTCCCGCCCAGCACCACGGCAACTTTGTTCTTGAGGGAAAATTTCTCTTCGAGATAGCTCATTGAGGGTGAATGGGCATCATAGCAAGCGGCGCGGTCCGCGGTGTTTGGGGTTTTTCCATGCCGGGCGGTAATGCCGCGTGCAGTCAAACCAGCTCGAATTTTTCGCCCCATACCGGCAGCACGGTCTCTACGCGATACTGCTCCTGAATAGCTTTCTGCAGCGCCCCCGCGCCGTCCAGCTCGCCATGCACCAGGAAAATTTTCTTTAGCGATCCGGCCACTGGCTTGATCCAGGCCAGCAATTCGAGGTGGTCCGCATGCGCGCTCAACGACTGCAGGCTGTCGACCTCCGCGCGTACCCGCATGGGCTCGCCGAACACTTTCACCTCCTGCCATTTGTCCACCAGTTTGCGGCCCAGCGTGTTCTCCGCCTGGTAACCCGTAATCAGAATCGTGCACCGCGGGTCGCCCAGGTTGTTGCGGAGGTGATGCAGAACGCGGCCCGCTTCGCACATGCCGGACGGCGAAATAATCACGCACGGCCCGTGCAAATCGTTCAACTTTTTGGATTCGCTTGCCTCGCGAACGTAGGTTAGACGCTTGAAGCCGAACGGATCGTCGCCATCCGTGAGGTATTTTCGCGTCTCCTCGTCGAAGCACTCCGGATGCTTTCGGAATATTTCCGTCACGTTCACGGCGAGCGGGCTATCGACGAAAATCGGAATGTTCGGCACGCGGCCTTCGTTGGTCAGTTCGTGCAGCAGGACCACAAGCTGCTGCACCCGGCCCACCGCGAATGCGGGCACAATGAGCCTGCCTCCCCGCGCCGCCGTGCGCTTCACCACGTCCGCCAACTTGTCTTTGGCCGATCCGAGCTCTTCATGCCGCCGGCCGCCATAGGTGCTCTCGAGGATCAGATAATCCGCCGCTGGTGGCGGATCGGGATCGCGCAGGATCAGCATCCGGCTCCGCCCCAGATCGCCCGAGAATAGCAATCGCAATTCGCGGCCACCGTCCGTCGAGCGCAGAAAGACCGTCGACGAGCCCAGAATGTGCCCGGCATCGTAACTCTGATAACTCAGGCGCTCACTCAGTTGCTTCGGCGTGTAGTACGGGACGGGCTGCAATAGCGGCAGTGTGCGGCTGGCGTCGTCGGTCGTATAGAGCGGCTCGATCGGCGGCAGCCCCGCCCGATGATGCCTCTTATTTAGAAACTCGACGTCCTTCTCCTGGATGTGTGCCGTGTCGAGCAGCATGGCGTGCGCCAGGTCGACGGTGGCGGGCGTGCTGTAGATCGGCCCGCTGAATCCGTTTTTCACCAGCAGCGGCAGATTACCGCTGTGATCGATGTGCGCGTGCGAGAGAATTACCGCGTCAATGCTCGCCGCGGGAAAAGGAAAACGCCGGTTGCGTTCCTCGGCTTCCTTCCGGCGGCCCTGATACATCCCGCAATCCAGCAGATAGCGTTTGCCGTCGGCCTCCAGCTGATGCATCGACCCGGTGACGGTTCGGGCAGCCCCCCAAAAGGTAAGTTTCATGTTGAGATTGCGAGTGGCGCGGGGCTCGGCTAAGTTGTTTCCCTCATGGCGGCGCGAAACTTTGCAGGCGATGGTACTGATGTGGCGCGAAAGGCAATCACGCTTGCCGTCCTGCTCCTGGCCCTGGTCCCATCCGCTCGTCTGGCGTGGATGGCGCGCGAGATGCCGCATTTCGGGCATCTCCATGACGATAGCATCTATTTCGTAGCCGCCAAATCGATGGCCGAAGGCCGCGGCTACCGCATTCTGAGCCTGCCGGGAGAGCCGTTCCAAACCAAATATCCCCCGCTTTGGCCGCTCGCGCTGGCGGCCATCTGGAAAATCGATCCGCGGTTTCCGGAAAATCTTCGCTGGGGAATGGCGCTCGCCTGGGTCATGCTGCCGGCGTTTATGGCCCTGGCATGGCGGTGGTTTCGATCTATTGGATTCGCGCCCGTCATGCGGACAACGCTTTGTGCGGTGCTGGTATTGAGCCCCTGGGTCGTATTTCTAAGCGCCACGGTGATGAGCGAATTGGTCTTTTCCGTGGCGCTCCTGGCGGCGGTGCTGGCCCTCGAGTGCGCCGGAACAAGCGCGTGGAAGGCACTGGCCGGGGGCGCGCTGAGTGCGGCGGCCTATCTGATCAAGACAGCCGCTCTGCCCTTGCTGGTTGTCGGTCCGCTGTGGCTGATATGGCGGCGTCGCTACCGGAGCGCAGCCGTCTTTCTCGGTTCCATGCTGCCGGCCGTCGCGTCGTGGATGCTCTGGGCAGGCCATCATATGACCGGCGCGCGCGACATCGTCTCGCTCTACTACACCAACTATCTCGGATACCAGATCTATAACATCGGTTGGCGCGATCTGCCCCTGGTCATGTGGAAGAATCTCGATGGCGTGTTTTCGGGCATTGCCGGGCTGTTGATCTTCGATCTGGGAAAGTCAGTCTTCGGCATGCACCTTTCGCGCTTTCTCGCCATCGGCGCGATTGTGGGCGTCGTGCGGCTCGCCCGCACCCGCGGCTTGACGCCATACCACGGCTTCGCGGCTCTCTACACGGCGATCCTGCTGGCGTGGCATTTCCCGCCCAACGAGCGTTTTATGCTGCCGCTGTTCCCCCTGCTGCTGGCGGGCATCGGATGCGAGCTGGCCCATCTGAGCGGCGTGATCCGGAGCGCGTGGCGGCAAGGCGCCGCAAAGCGCGCAGTGGCCGCGGGCATGATCGCCGGCGCAGCCACTCTCGCCGGGTTCGGCATCGTAATGAACGCGACAGCCATATTCCGCGAGTTCCCGGAAATCATAGGACAACATCGCACAGTCCTCGCCAGCAATCGCGCGGCGTTCGCCTGGATAGCGCGACACGCTCCTGGCGGCGCTTTCTATGCCTACGACGATCCGGTATTTTTCCTTTACACCGGCCATCATGCCGCCAGCCTGCCGGTGGCTCCCATGCCCTTTTACCGGGAAGACCGCGCGGCAATCCTGCAGCCCTTCCGCAACATCCCGGCCTTTGCGCGCGAGCAGCGCCTCGATTACCTATTCTTCACCGCGGCCGACTTCCATCGGGACTTGCCTGAGTCGGAGCGCGCCGAAGTACGCCAGATTCTTTCCGGCCAGCCGGAGCTGGTCCGCGTGTACGACCATGAATTGTCCGCGATATATCGCTTGCAGCCAGCGGGTGCGGGGCCGCCGCTCCTGACACTCGCGTCGCCGCGCTAAACGGAATCCTGCCCGCTCGCGTGCCATCCGCACACAGAACGTGGGGAAACACCTACAACGAGACCCCGTCCGGCGCGCACGCACTAATCGCTCTCCCTGCAATATCAGCCATTTCGCCATCCTGGCAAGAAATCTGCATTTCCTGCTGGCGAGAGGTGCCCATATGTACGACCTTCGTCACGACAACGGACCATCGGCAGATCGGTCCCAGGTTTCCGAGCAGTTTTCCAAAGTAACCAAGAGCTACACCGGCCCGTGGATCGCCATCGGCGTTCTGGCCGCGGGCGTGTCCGGCCTATGCTGGTACGGCTCGACCCTCCGGCACGCGCCGGCGGTGCTGGCGCAATTTCCCGCGCTGCAGCAATCTTTCGAGAGCATGAACGCGCGCCTTCCCGCCACCGAAACCAAGATCAAGAACTGGGACGGTAACCAGCAGGAGCTGGAAGCGCAAGTAGCCAAGCTCCACATCGAAATGAACACTCGCGTCCGTGCCGCAAGCAAGCAGGCGATGAGCCTCAATGCGAAGCTTTATAAGCAACTGCACGAGGAGATGGCGGCTCAAACGCAGGGCATCGCCACACAGATCAGCCGCCTGGAATCTGCGGGCGAAACGGAGCACACAAGCGTGGAAGAACTGCAGTCCGCCCTCGGCGCGCTGCGCGAGCAAGCCGCCCGGCAGGCGGGCGAGCTTCGCAAAGTGAAGGACGAGCTGGATCGCGATTCCGCAAACCACAACGAGCAACTGGCGGCTCTGAACGAACAAATGGGCAGCAAGTCGCGCGAGGTCGAAGCGCTATCTAAGAAGCTGGACGTAAAACGCGTCGATTTCGAAGTCACCCGCAATCACACCGGTCCGCTTACCGGTGAGATCTCGCTGAGCGTCACCGGAACCGATGTCAGCCATCGCCGCATCACCGGCTGGATGTGGGTGATGCCGGACCGCCGGACCATCTGGCTCCACGGCCAGGGCGCCCAGCAGCCCGTTGTGTTCTACGGCTATCAGGATGGCAGTCGCCGCGAGCTGGTGATCACGAATGTAACGCGGGATTCGGTGACCGGCTACCTGTTGCTGCCCGGCGACACCGATATCAGCCTCACGGCTTCGGCGGTCGGCGGCGAATAGCCTGCAGCTCGCCACATTCGCCAGTAGCACCGGTCCGTAACGCCGCGGCGCTCCGCTCCCGTGGGAGCACGCCGCGGCGTGTCCGTTAAACGCTCCTATCTACAGCGGGCGCCCTTGCGAACCAATGGGCCCAGCCCACCGCCTTGCCTTTTCCCCAATACCCGCTAAAATAGAAGTTGTAGGTGTCGGACCATACGAGTGGGCGAAAGCCCACTTTTTTGTTGGCCGGCGCTTTTTTGAAGCAAATGCGGCACGAAGTAGTCTCGAAAATCGAAGAAGTCGCGCAGCGGGTAGCCGCGTCGGATGGGATTGAAGTGGTCGAAGTCGAGTTCAAGGGCGGCGGCGGAAATCAACTGGTGCGCATCTCGATCGACAAACCCGAAGGCGTCACCCATGCCGATTGCGAGCTGGTTTCCCAGCAGGTGGGGACGATTCTCGATGTCGAAGACGTCGTGCCGGGCCATTACACGCTCGAAGTGAGTTCGCCGGGCGTGGAGCGGAAGCTGCTCAAACCGAACGACTACATCCGGTTTCAGGGAAAGAAGGCGAAAATCGTGTTGCGTGAGCCGGTCGAGAACCAGCGCCACCTGCAAGGGACGCTGGCGGGCCTGGAAAACGGCACCGTTTCGCTCGATACGGGCGCGGGCCGCGTCCTCCGCTTCCCTCTCAACCAAGTGGAACGGGCCAACCTGAAGTTCGAGTGGTAGTTCCCTCCAGGTACTAAGCCAAGCGGACAGAGCGAAAGAGGATTTACTTTGGAAACGATCTACCAGTCCATTGAGATTTTAAGCAAGGAAAAGGGCATCGATATGCAGATCGTCCTCGACGCCGTCAAGGACGCCATGCTGATTGCCGCCCGCAAACATTTCCGCACGGAGGAAGACTACGTAGCGGAGATGGACGACAAGACCGGGGCCATCCATCTGTTCGCGGTTAAAAAAGTAGCCGACCCGGTCACCGACCCGATAAAGGAAATGACGCTCCAGCAGGCTCTAAAGATCAATCCGGAAGCTGCCATCGGATCAGAGATCCGGATCGAAAAGCCAACTGACGCCTTAGGGCGCATTTCCGCGCAGACCGCCAAGCAGGTGATTTTTCAGAAAGTGCGTGAGGCCGAGCGCGAAACCGTGTTCAACGAGTACTCGGGCCGCACTGGCGAGCTGGTCAATTGCACCGTGAAGCGCGTGGAGGGGCCGGATCTGATTCTCGATCTCGGCAAGACCGAAGCCCGGCTGCCAAAAAAAGAGCAATCGCGCCTGGAAAGCTTTACTGTCGGCGACCGTGTGCGCTGCGTTATCCGATTGGTGGACAAGTCCAGCAAGGGGCCAGGCGTATTGGTATCGCGCGCCGCGCCCGAATTGGTGATGCGCCTGTTCGAGCAGGAAGTGCCGGAAATTTACGATTCGACCGTGGTCATCAAGGGCTGCGCGCGCGAGGCCGGCGAGCGCACCAAGATCGCCGTGCACAGCCGCGACCGCGACGTGGATAGCGTAGGCGCATGCGTGGGTATGAAAGGCATGCGCGTGCAGTCCATCATCCGCGAACTGCGCGGCGAAAAGATTGACATCATCGAGTTCTCCGACGACCCGGTAACTTTCGCCACGCACGCGCTCAGCCCTGCTAAGATCAGCCGCGTCACCGTGATTGACGCAGTGGAAAAGCACATGGAAGTCATCGTAGACGACTCCCAGCTGTCGCTGGCGATCGGCAAGAAGGGGCAGAACGTGCGGCTCGCCGCCAAGCTGTTGGGCTGGAAAATCGACATCAAGAGCGAAGAAGAAAAGCGCCAGGAAGTCGAGACCGCCATGGCCGCCCTCACCGTTCCGGGAGCGCCCGTATCTGTCTTAATCGATTACGGTTTAAGCGAAAAAATCGCCGAGCAACTGCTCGAATCGGGCGTGACCACCGTCGAGAAACTGGGCAGCATGACGCCCGAGCAACTCGAAGAAATTCCAGGGATTGAGCCGGAAGTGGTTGAAAAAATCCAGCTGGCTGTGAATGCCTATTACGGCCAGTTTGAGACCGGGGGGCAGCCCGCCGAGCCTGTCGCCAGCGCCGAACCCGCTGAGGCAGTCCCTGAGGCGCCCGAAGGCAGGATTGACCCAAAGGATGCCGAACCAGGGTCTGAAGATATGGGCTCCGGCGAAGGAGCCCCTGCCGATCAGGCGACCGCGGCCGAGACGGCTGGGTCTGAGCCGGACAGCACGAAAACCCAGGCAAACGCTGAGCCTATTGCACATGAGTCTGATACGATAAAAGATTCCCGGCAGGGCGTTGAGGGCGGGGGTGCGGAAGCGCACAGTGAGGAACGGGAAGGTTGAGCAGCAGCGAAGTCGTTTCACCTATGAACAAGATTCGTATTAACGTGCTGGCCCGAGAGCTGGAAGTCAAAGCTCACGAACTGCTGGACAAACTTCCGGAGCTGGGCGTTACCGAAAAGAAGACTCACTCGAGTTCCATCGACGACGATGTGGCGGAGAAGCTGCGCCACATTTTCGGCGGCAGCGCGGGAGCTGCCGAACGAGCCGAGCAGTCCGCCTCCAACGGCGCCGCCGCTGTGACGGAAGAGGCGCCCAGCGCCGCGCCGCAGGCCGAAAAGCCGCACGCCGTTGAAGCCGTGCATGAAACGGAATCGCCGCGCGAAGCCGTCGAAGAAAAGCTCCCACCGCGTATTGGAGCGCAGCCGCAGCGGTTGCGTCCTCCACTGGCTACGTCTTCGCCGACGCCTCAAGTTCCCACCGCCAGCACGCCTGGCGTGCCGGTCCGTCCGGTTCCACCACCGCCCAGGCCCATCCCCGCGGCTCCCAGGCCGGGACAGATTCTCTCCGGCCCGCGCCAGCCGCTCCCTGGCGGCATGCGTCCGCCGGAGCCGGTGCGTGTAGCATCCGGACCCGCCGCTCCCGTGGCCCGTTCGGCCGCACCGCCGGCCCAATCGCCCGCACGTCCTGGCGCGGCAGCGCCTCCCAATGTTGTACGAACGGTACCTACTCGGCCTGGCCTCGCCGGGCAACCTGCCGCGCGGCCTATCGTGCCCCCGCGGCCCGACCTCGCCGCCCGGCTTTCTCAGCCGCGCCCCGCGACTCCCGGCGCACCGGCCGCGCCGCGTCCAGGCGTGCCGTTGCGCCCGCAGAGTTCACCCGTTCCTGGGCAGCCGATTTATCGCGGCCCGATCCGCCCCGGGCAACCACTGGTGACTCGCCAAGGCCCGGGCACGCGTCCATCCGGTCCCGGCATGCGGCCTGGCGGACCGCGCCCCATGCATCCGACATCGCGCGGCATGGTCGCGCCCGGCCTCGCGCCGCCACCCGTCGAACAGCAGCGCAGGCCCACTTACCGGCCCGGAGGACGCCCGCAACGCGACCGCACTCAGGAGCACGAGGAGAAGGTTCTACGGCCCGTGCGGCGCGACGCTCCAGCCGGTCCTCCGCCTGTCAATCGCGAGATCACCATCTCGGAAGGAATCACGGTCAAAGAGCTTTCCGAGAAGCTGGACGTGAAAGCCAGCCTGGTGATCAAGAAGCTCGTAGATCGCAATATCTTCGCTACGATCAACCAGACGCTCGATTCGAAGCTGGCCACCGAACTGGCGCGCGAGTTCGGCGCCTCGACAGCCACCGTGACCTTCGAAGCAGAAGCCATGCACGAGGTCGAGACCTCGCAGGAAGAGAAGGATCAGGTGAAGCGCGCGCCCGTGGTCACTATCATGGGCCACGTGGATCACGGCAAGACTTCGCTGCTCGACGCCATACGCCTGGCTCATGTTGCCGAGAAGGAAGCCGGCGGCATTACGCAGCATATCGGCGCTTATCAGGTCGAGAAGAACGGCCGCAAGATCGTCTTCATCGATACGCCCGGCCACGAAGCGTTCACGCGCATGCGCGCCCGCGGTGCAAAAGTCACCGATATTGTAGTGCTGGTCGTAGCAGCGGATGACGGCGTGATGCCGCAAACGGTCGAGGCGATCGACCATGCGCGCGCCGCTAAAGTCCCCATCATCGTCGCCATCAATAAGATCGACAAACCGGACGCCCAACCGGAGCGTATCAAGCAGCAGCTCGCGGATCGCGGCCTGCTGGCCGAAGACTGGGGCGGCGATGTCGTCATGGTCCCGGTGTCGGCCAAAACAAAAAAGAATCTGCCAGACCTGTTGGAAATGATTCTGCTTGTTGCCGACTTGCAGGATCTCAAAGCCAATCCCGGACGGCCGGGCATGGGTACTGTGCTCGAAGCCAAACTGGATCGCGGGCGCGGCCCGGTCGCCACCGTATTGGTGAGCAATGGCACGCTCCGCGTGGGCGATTACTTCATCTGCGGCGCGGTGTTCGGCAAGGTGCGCGCCATGCTCGACGATCGCGGCGAGCAGGTGCGCGAAGCCGAACCCTCCACTCCGGTCGAAGTGCTCGGTCTCGAAGAAATGCCCGAGGCCGGCGATTCATTCCAAGTGGTTACGGACACGGTCAAAGCCAAGCAGATCGTGCTTTACCGCGAAGCCAAGGCGCGCGAACAATCGTTAGCCAAGTCCAGCCGCGTCACGCTCGAACAACTCCACAAGCAGATGGAGGCGGGCGAGGTTAAGGACCTGAACATCATTCTCAAGACCGATGTCGGCGGTTCGGCGGAAGTCCTGACGGACACTTTGCAGAAACTGTCGAACGATAAAGTCCGTATCCGCGTGCTGCGCGCGGGCGTGGGCGCCATCACCGAATCCGACGTACTGCTGGCTTCGACTTCAAACGGCATCGTCATCGGGTTCAATGTCCGACCGGAACGCAACGCCGAGGCCGTGGGCGAAGAGGAAAAAGTCGACATCCGGCTGCACACCATCATTTACAACCTGACGGACGAGATTAAACTCGCCATGACCGGCCTGCTCGCGCCCGTATTCAAAGAGGTCTATCAGGGCAAAGCCGAAGTGCGCGATACGTTCCGCATCAGCAAAGTCGGCATGGTGGCTGGATGCTTCGTACAGGACGGACACCTTTCCCGGGGCAACAATGTCCGCCTGTTGCGCGATAACGTTGTAGTCCACACCGGGAAAGTCGGCTCCCTGCGCCGATTTAAGGACGATGTGAACGAAGTTCGGAGCGGCATGGAGTGCGGCGTAACCCTCGAGAACTATGGCGATATCAAAGCAGGCGACGTCATCGAGGCATTTGTTACGGAGAAGGTAGCGCCGGAAGTATTCGCGTGACGGCGCCGGCGGTACACACATGGCTTCTATCGGGGTGTTGACGCTGGAACTGCGGCTCGAGAACTCCCACTCGCTGAAAGAAAAACGGCACGTGGTGAAGAGCCTGCGGGACCGGCTGCACCACAAGTTCAACGTCTCGGTGGCGGAGATCGATTGCCAGGATCTGTGGCAGCGGGCCGTGGTGGCGGCGGTCACGGTGTCGCCGGATAAAGTACAGGCCGAGAAAGTGCTGCAGTCGGTCGAGCATGAAACGGCGTCGTTATTGGGCCCGGCGCTCGCGGGCGTGACGGTGGAGTGGATCTGAGGCGCGCGCGAGAGCAGGCGGATGTATGGACCAGCATCGGGCAGATCGAGTGTCAGAAACGGTCCGCGAAGAACTGGCGGAGATCATCAGCTTTGAATTGTCGGACCCCAGGCTTGCCGTGGTGGACGTCAACGTCGTGCAGGTAGCGCCGGACCTGAAGCATGCGCACGTGCTGGTGGCGCTCACGGGCGATGAGCGCGAGCAAAAGGCCGCCATGGCCGCGCTCGATCACGCCCGCCATTACCTGCGGCACGAACTGGCCAGACGGCTCAACCTTAGGAAAATCCCGGAGTTACACTTCGAACCGGGCCCAGGACCGGCGGTCGCCGAACGAGTGGAACTGTTACTCAAACGGGCGAAAAAATTACGCCGTCCGACGGAAAATCAGCCCTAAATTGAAACAGATTGTGCTAGTTTTGTTTTTGTTGCCGCTAGTGGGGGCGGCGAGCGCTCCCGCCCGTCCGGCAGCCAAGGTCGAAACGCTGCGCCTGGAGTCCAGCGTGGTGGCCATGGGTTCGGCCTACTCCGTGGCGGTCTATGGCGAGGACCGGACGCGGATGGAAGAAGCGGTGGATGCCGCCTTCGAGGAGGTTCACCGGCTTGACGAGATGCTTTCCAATTACAAGCCGGAGAGCGAGCTGAGCGAGATCAACCGCGCCGCCGCCGAGCGGCCGGTCGCAGTTACTCCGGAGTTGTTTGACCTGCTGGCGGCCTGCGTGAAATACAGCCGTGAGAGCGAGGGCGCGTTCGACATCACCGTCGGGCCTCTGATGAAAGTCTGGGGATTTTACAAAGGGACGGGAAGGCTGCCGCACCGCGCCGAGGTTCGGACCGCGCTTGATCGCGTAGGGTATCGCAACATCGTGCTGGACGGGGCGAACCGGACAGTGCGTTTTGCGCGATCCGGCGTGGAACTGGACCCGGGTGGGATTGGAAAAGGTTACGCCGTGGACCGCATGGTGGAAGTTCTGAAGCAGTACGGAATACGGACGGCGCTGGTTTCGGCCTCGGGCAGCAGCATCTACGGGCTGGGCGTGCCGCCGGGCGAGAAGGGCTGGAAAGTGGAGATCCGCGACCCCAAGGACCAGAGCAAGAGCGTGGCCGAAGTCTATTTGAAAGACGAATCGATGTCGACGTCAGGCAATTACGAAAAATTTTTCCGCGCTGAAGGCAAGATCTACAGCCACATCATGGACCCCAGGACGGGTTGGCCGGCCCAAGGCGTGCTGGCCGTCTCGGTGGTAGCGCCGCTCACGCTGGACAGCGAAGCCTGGACCAAGCCGCTGTTCGTGAACGGCCGGGCATGGGCGGCGACACACAAACCAGCGGGCCTTCGCGCCTTTTTCTGCGAAGACCTCCCGGAGAAATCATGCGCGTGGCTCCAATGAACAGCCGATTCCTGGATGCCTGCCGGCGCCGTCCCACCGACGTGCGGCCTGTGTGGTTCATGCGCCAGGCGGGGCGCTATTTGCGGCAATACCGCGAGCTGCGGTCGCGCCACAGCATTCTCGAAATCGCCAAGCGGCCTGATCTGGCGGCTACGGCAACGTTGCAGCCCGTCGAGATTCTGGATGTCGATGCAGCCATAATTTTTGCCGACCTGCTGTTGCCCGTCGAGCCCATGGGACTAAAGCTGCGCTATGCGCAGGGCGAAGGGCCGATCATCGGCAATCCCGTGCGCACGGCTTCGGATATCGACACCCTCTCGACCGCAAACACCGACGAGCTCGGTTATGTAGGCGAGGCGATTCAACTGGTGGTGCGGGCGCTCGGCGGCAAAGTGCCGTTGATCGGTTTCGTCGGTGCGCCGTTCACTATGGCGAGCTACATGATCGAGGGCGGAGCGTCGCGCAATTTTATCCGTACCAAGCGCATGATGTACGCCGAAGAGACGCTGTGGCGGCGGCTCATGGGCAAGATCGTGGACGTGCTCGCGCCCTTTGCATCGCTGCAAGTCGCGGCCGGTGCGCGCGCCATTCAAGTGTTCGATAGCTGGGCGGGCGCGCTCGGGCCGGACGATTATGTGCGCTTCGCCGCACCGTATTCGCGCGCGCTGATCGAGCGCATCCGCGCCACTGGCGTACCGGTCATCCATTTCGGCACTGGCGCTTCGGGATTTTTCCGTGAACTGCACGCCGCCGGCGGCGACGTGATGGGCGTCGACTGGCGCATCAACATCGATCAGGCCTGGATGGATATCAGCTATCGCTCGGCCATCCAGGGAAATCTGGATCCCGTGGCGCTGTTCGCCCCGCTGCCCGAGCTCAAGATGCGCGTGCACGAGCTGCTGAAACGCACGGGCTCACGGCCCGGCCACATCTTCAATCTGGGTCACGGCATTCTGCCTGAGACGCCGGTAGATCACGTGAAAGCTGTTGTGCAGATGGTCCGCGAGTTCCGTCCATAGTTTTCCGCGGGACGCATGTCTTCAGTTGCCATCGTCGGAGGCGGCATTTCCGGCCTCTCGGCCGCTTACTATCTCTCCAAATCTGGAATTTCTTCGACGCTGATCGAAGCACGGCCGCGTCTCGGCGGCGTCATTCAAACCGAGCGCATACAGGCCGCCGGCGTGGCCGCATGGTGGAGCTTCCGGATGGCGTGCAGATGCTGGTGCCGACCAAGATTCTGCCCATGGCGGCATCTTCCTTGCTGAGCTGGCCAGCCAAGTTTCGTATGGCGCTGGAATATTTCCGACGGCCGCACGCGGCGCCCAAACATGACCGTTCCGTGGCCGAATTCGTCGAGGAGCACTATGGCCGCGAGGCCGTGGATTATCTGGCCGAGCCGCTGCTCGCCGGAATTTATGGCGGCGACCCGGGAGACCTCAGCGTGGCCAGCGTCCTGCCGCGGTTTGTCGAGCTAGAACGGAAGTACGGCAGTTTGGCGCGTGGCGTGCTGGCGGAGAGGGCTGCGGCAAAGGGCCCGCGCGCGCCGTTGTTCAGCACGCTGCGGAGCGGCCTCGGCAGCATGATCGAAGCGGTTTCGGGCGCGATTGCGGTGGGGACCACATTCGTGCACCACGCCGTCGAAATGATCGAGCGCACGGATGCCGGGTTTCGGCTGCGCGCCGGCGCGGACTGGTTGGAAGCGCAGCACGTGATTCTGGCCTGCGAGGCGCACCGGGCGGCGCCGCTCATGAACGCGCTCGATGGCCGGGCAGCGGCGCTACTCCGTTCGATCGGCTACAGCTCATGCATCACGATAGCTCTGGGATTCGATCGGAACTCCGTGAGAAACCAGATGAACGGCTTCGGCTTCCTGGTACCCAAGCGCGAACGCCGGAAGCTGCTGGCCGCGACGTGGGTGGGAAACAAATTTCCAAATCGCGTGCCGGAATCGATGGCGCTGCTGCGCTGCTTTCTAGGCGGTGTGGGCGGCGAAGCCACGATGGCCGCATCGGACGACACCGTGGTCGCCGCGGTTCGCGAAGAGCTGCGCGACATAGCCGCGATCACCGCCGAGCCGCTGTTCTCACGCGTGTACCGCTGGCCGCGCTCCATGGCGCAATATACGGTGGGACACGGCGAGCGGATTCGCGAGTTGGAAGCGCGGCTCGGCTCGATCGCCGGACTTCAGGTTGCGGGCAATGCCTATCACGGCATCGGCGTGCCGGACTGCATTCGCATGGGGAAAGAGGCGGCGGAGCAGATCGCGCGGGCGAGACATCTCGATCTTAACCTTTAAGGGAGGCGTGAAAAATGCGCATGCTCGTGCTGCTGGCATTCGTCTTCATGCTCTTACCGTCCTGCGCAACCCGGCGCGCCGCGACAGCGTTCCGCGTTCTTCCAGCCAAGCCGGATTATCTGCTGCGCTCGCCCGACACCAAAGATGCTCCGTTCCCCGAAGTCCTCGGCCGATACACCAATGTCGGCCTGGACTGGGTCGAACTGCGCCCGCAGATCGAGCTCCGCGTCGAGAACGCCTACTTCCGCGAGGGCGCGCCTAAACACGGATTAGCGAATTTTCTGGGGACAGAAATAGTTCGCTATCGGATGCTTCCGGCGGGTATGCTCGAGCAGCTCTCGGTTGAGTCCCACTTACCGGAGCGGCCGGCTGATCAGCCTCCGGTTCAGCAATTGTTAAGCGAGTACCAGAGGCGCTATCTTCATCACCGGCTCTTTTATCAAGTTCTCGTGAACAAAAAGTCCGACGTTCGAAGCGCCGTTCTGCTGAGCGCTGCGTCGATGGACGAACTTGACGGGCTGACCAAGCAATTACTCGCTGAGCCGGACTCCGTCTGCAATGGTGTTTCCACGAACTGCACGGCTTTCCCAGAAGCCTGCACAGCCTCGCTCGAAATTGGGATCGTGGTGAACGGCGCGCCGCGCACCGTTCTATGGGGTAGCGTTCTTGGGGGCGTCACCGAGAATCATGGGCGCGTCGAGTTGTTTCGCCCTTATCTCGGCCGGCTCACGCCTGTCGAAATCAATCCACGCGATCCCGAAGCGCTTCGCGTACCTCTGCTGCCCGGTGAATCGAGTCAAGTGGCACTGATGCGGAGACTTGAATATGGAGCCCGGAATGCGTCATCGGACGCTGCGAAGTGTGGTTTTCAGTACTTTCGTTCAGATATCACAGGGAAAGACAGCAGACCCCCGCGGACAGGCCAAACATGCGCCAATTCCATCTGGAAACGTCCCGTGGCTTCAAATTCCAACTAGCCGTCACTGAAATAAAACAACCTCAAATCTCACTATCCTGAGAAGACGGCCCTCCGCCGGGATCGCGGTGGCCGCGCCCGAGCCTGAACCGGGCTCGCGGCTAATTGAATTAAAACGGAAGGGAAGGACAAGTATGCGAAAACATGCATTCAAAGTACGGCCCATGAAAGTGTTCGTGCGGCCAAACTCAGCGGCCGAGCGGGGATTTCACTCGCGCGCTGTGATGCCTAAGCCCGAGGCCCTCGCGCCCGGTCTGCCGCCAACTCCGGAACACAACCTGATCTTCCATGGCGGCAAGACCATCGCCAATCTGTCGTACGCGAACTATTACGTCGGCGGCGCCGACGCCTGGAATCCAAACGATATCCAGTCCATCGACACGTCGCTTGCCGCGGCCATGACCGACCAGAACCTAAACAACGTCATGGTGCAGTATTATCCCGATGGGAAGATTTCAACCGCGTTCCAGGGGTCGCAAATCCTGGCCGGGCCGCCTCCCGCAGTTGTTTCGCAAGGGGACGTGGAGAACCTGGTCAGCACCATGTGTAATGCGGGCCAGTTCGATAATCTCGATCTCGGCGCGACGGTCGTGAATTTCCTGCTGCCGAGCGGAACCATCCTGAATACCAACACGGATCCCACTGCGCCGGCAATCAGCGCGCGGATAGAAACGCCTGGCGCGCAAACATCGGCCGTGAAGAAGACGCTGCGTTCGGCGGTGGTGCCACAAGAGGAGGAAGAAGACTCCACGCAGGGTCTAGGAGGCTACCACGGCTCAGTCCGCGTGGGCTCGGCGCCGGAGAAACTTGTGTA
>WNFI01044839.1_pt1 | contig 18094 bp, 16 predicted proteins | sample 5400471 | NCBI WGS metagenome assembly WNFI01 (sample SAMN13153348, study PRJNA577476) | soil metagenome | isolation source: 100 cm saprolite on Douglas fir-dominated hillslope | place: USA:California | collected 2013-09-17 | reverse complement strand
CTGAAGATCAGCGGCGCGATGATCATCTTGATCAGGCGCAGGAAGAGCTGACTGAAGGGATTGAAATACTGGGCAAGGGCCGGGTTCGTCCGACTGACGAGCGTGCCCGCGACAATGCCGATGACCAACCCGAGCATGATCTGCTGGGTCAGCGTCGGGCCGGTCCGGTCGGACGCGGCCCGAGGGGCGGCTGGGGGCATTCGGGGGATTCTATCCCGAACGCATCCGTTGAATTGGTCGCGCGCTCGACCGCCGTGTGCGGCTGGGGCGCACGCGTGGGCACCGACGGTTAGGTGGCTTCACTCGCCGGGCGTACGGGGAAGGCCCAGGCGCAGGTTTGAAATCGTCCGCGCCGTGAGCTCGCGCGGGTCGAGGCCCGCTCCCTTCGCGATCTGGCGTGTGAGCTTCGGGAGCGCGGCCGGGAACCGCCACTCGTCGGCCCGCGCGCCGTCGGCAGCGAGCCGCGACGTCCACTCCCCCCACCAGCTGGTAACGCCGCGCGCAATCGGTTCGATGATGAGGAGCCTGGAACCGGCGCGGAGCGTCTGCGAGACGCGATCGAGGAGGGCGGCGCGCGTGGCCGCGGGCAGCTCGTTGACGGTGTAGGCGAGCAGCACTGCGGTCTTCGGGGCCTGGCTCGGGTAGCTGCGGACGAGATCTCCCGTCTTCGCGCGGCCTCGCAGGCCGAGCGCCGTATAGGTCCAGTTCGCCTCCTGCGCCGCCCATGCGCTGCGATCGACGCCGGCGATCGCCGGCCGCCGGGTGCACGCAAGAGCCCACGCCGCACCGCCGACCCCAGTCCCGCACCCGAGATCGGCGATCGCCTCGAGCGGGATTTCGTGCGCGAGCATCGCGCGCACGACGGCCGTTACGGTGAGGAAGTGGAGAGGCCCGTAGAAGAGCGCGAACGCCGCGCGCTTGCCCGCCCCTTCGAGCGCCGCGCCGCTGGTGAGCTTCTCGCGCCGCTCGACGTAACAGGACGACAGCGCCCGCAGCGCGCGCGTCAGTTCAGGCCGGGTGAGGTGGGCCAGGTGCCGCTTCTAGGCTGGCGGAGAGAGAGGGATTCGAACCCCCGGAACCGTTTCCGGTTCAGTGGTTTTCAAGACCACCGCCATCGACCACTCGGCCATCTCTCCACGTGAAATTGCGCCGGAATTCGCGGGACTTCGTATTGATCAGCTTCTTTGCCCGGCATGTGTCACCGGATGTGTAACCGTTGGGCGTTCCGCGCCCGTAACCCCCGCTCATTGTAACGCGCCTCTGCCCGCCGACTCGCCTTGCTGGGCGTTCCGAATCGTACGGCCGCTGATGTCTCGCAGCCAATAGCCGTGGGCGCGACGCATCCCGTCGGCTGAACCGCGTGCGTCCCGCGATCCGGACTTAAAATCCGAAGACTCAAAAGGGTCGTGTGGGTTCGATTCTCACCCCCGGCACTTTTTCCTAAGCAAATCGCGACATCGTCAACGCGGCGGCGGGAGTAATCGCGACCGAGCAGGTCCGATGATCCCGTTCTGAGCCCGCTGAGGCCGAGCGCGCGGGTTAGGATTTGGTCATGGCTGGCGAACGCATCCCTCCCTACGTCGGTTCCGTCCCGAAGCGCCGATCACAGATGGGGCCGGACAATTGAACGCCGTCGAGATTGAACAGGCGATCACCGACCTTGCGGAGCAGCCGTTTGACCGCGCTCAGTTCCCGTATGCCTTCCTGGAAGCCTTCGGCAACAAGGAGACGACGATCAAGCGGTTACGCGCGGGCGCGTCAAACAAGTCCGACATCGCCGGGGTTCTCCAAACCAACAACATCCACATCCTGACCTGCGCACCCGGGCAGGTCACGGAGACCCTGAGGGCACTGAAAGGGAGCCCTGCGACCGCTAAGGCCAAGGCCAAGTTCATCGTCGCAACCGACGGTGTCGACTTCGAGGCGGAGGACCTCGCGAGCGGCGAGACCGTGGCCTGCGCGTACGGCGACTTTCCCGACCATTTCGGCTTTTTCCTTCCCCTTGCCGGAATCAGCACGGTTCGCGAAATCAAAGAGAATGCGTTCGACATTCGCGCCACCAGCCGCCTCAATCGACTCTATGTCGAGCTGATGAAGGACAACGCGGAATGGAGTGCGGCCGCCCGCCGCACCGATATGAATCACTTCATGGCGCGGCTCATTTTCTGCTTCTTCGCCGAAGACACAGACATCTTCATGGGCAAGGGTCTCTTCACCGACACGGTCGCCCAGATGAGCGAGAGGGACTCCTCCAACACCCACGAGGTGATCAGCACGCTGTTCCGCGCGATGAATACGACCGACGAAGGCCGAGAGCGCCTCGGGTTCCCTCGCTGGTCGACGTCGTTTCCCTACGTCAACGGCGGCCTCTTCTCGGGCAGCATGGACGTGCCGCGTTTCAGCAAGATCGCGCGGTCCTATCTGCTCCACATCGGCAGCCTCGACTGGACGAAGATCAACCCAGACATCTTCGGCTCGATGATTCAGGCAGTCGCCGAGGACGACGAGCGCGGCGCGCTCGGCATGCACTACACCAGCGTGCCGAACATCCTGAAGGTACTCAACCCGCTCGTCCTTGACGATCTACGCGCGAAACTGGTCGAAGCTGGCGAGAATCCCCGCACGCTCCTGAACCTTCGCAAGCGCATAGCGAAGATTAGGGTGTTCGATCCGGCCTGCGGTTCGGGCAACTTCCTGGTCATTGCGTACAAGGAAATGCGCGCAATTGAAGCTGAGATCAACAGCCGACGGGGCGAGCGTGACATTCGCAGCGAGATCCCGCTGACAAACTATCGTGGCATCGAGATCCGCGACTTTCCTGCCGAGATCGCGCGGTTAGCTCTCGTTATTGCCGAGTATCAATGCGACGTCCTCTATCGCGGGCAGAAGCTGGCCCTTGCTGAATTTTTGCCACTTCGCGCTGAGAACTGGATTACGTGCGGCAACTCGCTGCGGCTCGACTGGCTCAGCATCTGCCCGCCGACGGGCACGGGTGTTCACCTTCACGGGGACGACCTGTTTGCGACACCGCTAGATCAGGCGCGGATCGACTTCGAGAACGAGGGCGGAGAGACGTACATCTGTGGCAACCCTCCCTATTCGGGAAACAAGCTGCAAACGGATCAACAAAAATCAGATCTGAAGAGGGTGTTTGACGGGCGCATTGACGCCTGGAAGTCACTCGACTATGTATCAGCCTGGCTCATGAAGGCCGCCGACTACGGGATGCATACGAACGCCGCGTCGGCCTTCGTTACCACGAACTCCATCTGTCAGGGCCAGCAGGTTCCAATTCTCTGGCCTCCCATCTTCGCCAACCGTCACGAAATCAATTTCGCTCACACATCGTTCAAGTGGTCTAATCTTGCCAGTCATAACGCTGGCGTCATCGTCATCATTGTCGGCCTCGGGCAGACGAGCGGGCGCAAGAAACGCCTGTACTCGCTCGATGTCGACGGCTCAACACGCGAGAAAGTGTGCAACAACATCAACCCGTATCTGGTCGACGGTCCCAACCTCGTTGTTGAGGCCAAGCGGAGCGCGAGTGCGGACCGTCCACCGATGCTCTTTGGAAACATGCCCCGTGACGGCGGCCACCTGCTTGTGTCTCGTGACCAAAAGGAGGCGGAGAGTGCTCACGACCCCGTCTTCGCGAAATTTCTCAAGCGGTTTGCTGGCTCGGAGGATTTCATACATGGGCGCACACGTTATTGCCTCTGGATCGAGGCCGAACAGGTTGACGACGCCGCTCGCTCGCCGTTGATCGCCCACCGGCTCGATGCCGTCCGGCAAATGAGGCTCGCGAGTAAGGCGGCTTCGACCCGAGACTTTGCCAGGGTTCCGTATCGCTTTGTGCAGATCCAGGGCATCGCCCGTCGCGGATCGTTCATCATCCCCCGTCACTCATCCGAACGGCGCCCCTTCCTACCCATTGGACTGCTGGATTCCCGCACGATCGTCGCCGACAGCGCCTTTGCCATATATGACGCGCCACTCTGGAATTTTGCACTGGTCGCCTCGCGCCTCCACTTGGTGTGGATCGCGGCCGTGTGCGGGAAACTCAAGACGGACTACCGCTATTCGAACACCTTGGGATGGAACACGTTCCCCATCCCGGCTCTGACCGACAAGAATCGGAGCGACCTGGGCAGCGCCGCGGTGGAGATCCTGCTGGCGCGTGAGTCGTATTATCCGGCGACAGTGGCCGAACTGTACGAGCCGGAACGCCTGGGCAGCGAGTTTGTTCGCCTGCAGGAATCCCACCAGCGCAATGACGAGATCCTCGAAAGGATTTACATTGGCCGACGCTTCAAGAACGACACAGAGCGCCTTGAAAAGCTCTTCGAGATCTACGCCTTGGCTTTGAAGCGCGATGCCGTGCCGGAGACGGCAGGGGCGCGCGAAGGAGTCAGCCGATGGTGACCGTTGGCTTTGTCGCACAACCGAATCCGCGGTCGGCCCTCAATGCGGTCGATCTGATTCTGCAGGCCGGCGACGTGACGAGCATGCAGATCGCGGCTGCGTACATTACCTCGAAAGGAGTCCACGATTTCGTTGACCTGCTGAGCACCCGGCTGGGTCACGCGTGGAACGGCATCGAAAAACGTTGGCTCACCTCGTTTGACTATTGCCGCTCCGAACCCGTGGCGCTCCAGGCACTCAGGTCCCTTCCGTCCTCGAGGGTCCGCGTGCAGAACGCCGCCTTCTGCCTGGCACACCAAGGCGTTCCAAAGACCCCGTTTCACCCGAAGGCGTTCTTTTTTGAAAGCGCGGATAGGCTGGTCGTCCTTGCCGGGTCAGGCAATCTCTCGCGCTCGGGCCTGTCGAAGGGCTTCGAGGCAGGCCTCGTCGTCGGTGTCGATCGAACCGGAGACGAGCAAACGACCGCGTTTCAGTCTGTCGATGCGCTGCGGGGCTGGTTCTTGGCAAACTGGAATAGCGCGGCGCCCCTCAATGCAGGGTTGCTCAACAGCTACGAGACGCTGTTTGAGAGCGCCAGCAACCTGAAACACCCGGTCCCGACCGAAGATGATATCGCGAGCACCGATACCGGACGGGGCAGGCTGTCGAGCAAGGATCTGCAGAAGCTCAGAGTTTGCGAGCATTTCTGGATTGAAGCGGGGAACATCACAAGAAACCGCGGGCCGCAGCTCCCTGGCAATCAGCTGATGATGAAACGTTTGTCTAGAGTGTTTTTCGGGTTTGACGCGGTCGCCGTTCCCGAAAATACCTTCATCGGAAATGTGTCGATGCGGTTCAGCGGCGGCCCGATCAATGCCTACTCCCTCACCTATAGCGACAATGGCATGGACAAGCTGACGCTTCCGATTCCGGGAGGTGGCGGCCCGGCGGAATGGGACAACCGCAACCTGCTTTTCACCAGAGACACGCCGACGCAATTCACAGTGACGTTGGGACCGGCGGCGAACAAGGCTCAATGGTCCAAGGCAAGCAAAGCGATCGAGGCGGCATTCAAGATGACGAGCGGCCGGGAATGGGGACTGTTCTGATGGTGTCAGAGCCTGATCGCCATCTGAGTGGCGCCCCTTCGGTGTCGGTCTGTTATGCCGCAACGGGCAATTCAACCAAATCGAATTCCTTCGGAATGCGGCCGATGCAGGAACGCGCCTATGAAAGGCGCGGCGAACAGTACCTACTCATCAAATCGCCGCCGGCATCGGGCAAGAGCCGTGCGCTGATGTTCATCGCGCTGGACAAGCTCCAGAACCAGGGCGTCAGGCAAGCGATTATCGTCGTGCCGGAGAAGACCATCGGCGCAAGCTTCAACGACGAGCCTCTCAGCAAGTTCGGATTTTGGGCCGACTGGCATGTCGAGCCGAAATGGAACCTCTGCAACGCGCCCGGAGAAGACAACGGCGGAAAGGTCAAGGCGGTGGGCGCGTTCCTGGCGAGCGCGGACAAGGCGCTGGTATGCACCCACGCGACGTTCCGCTTCGCCGTCAACGAGTATGGAGTCGAGGCGTTTGACGACCGGCTGATCGCCGTCGACGAGTTCCACCACGTCTCCGCCAACCCGGACAACAGGCTGGGCACGCATCTCGGCCAGTTCATGGCGCGCGACCGTGCGCACATCGTCGCAATGACGGGGTCGTACTTCCGCGGCGACGCCGAGGCCGTGCTTGCGCCGCGAGACGAAGCGAAGTTCGACACGGTGACGTACACGTACTACGAGCAGCTGAACGGCTACGAGTACCTCAAGCGCCTCGACATCGGCTATTTCTTCTACAGCGGCTCCTATGTCGATGACATCCTTAAGGTGCTCGACCCGGCGGAGAAGACGATCGTCCACATCCCGAACGTGAACGCACGCGAGAGCACGAAGGACAAGATCAAGGAAGTCGAGCACATCATCGGGGCGCTGGGCGAATGGCAGGGCGTCGACGGCGCCACGGGCTTTCAGTTGGTCAAGGTGGCTGATGGCCGCGTGCTGCGTATCGCCGACCTGGTAGACGATGACCCGGCGAGACGCGATCGTGTCTCTGGTTCGTTGAAAGACCCGTCTCAGAAAAACAACCGCGACTGGGTCGACATCATCGTCGCGCTCGGTATGGCGAAGGAAGGCTTCGACTGGATCTGGTGCGAACACGCCCTCACTATCGGCTACCGCGCGAGCCTGACCGAAGTCGTCCAAATCATCGGCCGCGCCACCCGAGATGCACCAGGCAAGACTCGCGCCCGCTTCACGAATCTGATCGCCGAGCCGGACGCCGCCGAAGACGTCGTGACCGAGGCCGTCAACGACACGCTTAAGGCCATCGCGGCTAGCCTGCTCATGGAGCAGGTGCTCGCGCCGCGGTTCGAGTTCCGTCCGAAGAACGTCGACAGCGGTCCCGCCAAGGGATTCGACTACGGTCCGGGTGGCTACGTACCGGAACAGACCAATGTTGGCTTCAATCGCGATACAGGCCAGGTTCAGATCGAGATCAAAGGGCTCGCTACGCCTAAGACTGAGGAAGCCACGCGCATCTGCCGCGAGGACCTCAACGAGGTCATTGCGGCATTCGTGCAGGACAACAACGCCATCGAGCGCGGGCTCTTGGACGAGGAACTCGTGCCCGAGGAGCTCACCCAGGTTCGGATGGCGACGATCGTGAAGACGCGGTACCCGGATCTGGACGAAGAAGATCAGGAAGCCGTTCGCCAGCATGCTATCGCCGCTCTCAACATCACGCAGCAAGCGAAGCAGCTGGTGCTGAGCGGGAGCGCAGGCACCCCAATGGACACCGCTAATACGGCCCTCATCGATGGCGTTCGGCGCTTCGCGATGGATGTCCGCGAACTCGACATCGACCTTATCGACCGCATCAATCCGTTCGGCGAAGCCTATGCCATCCTCGCCAAGACCATGAGCGAGGAGAGCCTAAAACAGGTCGCCGCCGCGATCTCGGCCAAGCGCACGGCCCTCACGCCCGAGGAGGCGAAGGAGCTCGCCGTTCGGGCCGTGCGGTTCAAGAAGGAACGCGGCCGGACGCCTTCCATCACCGCTCAGGACGCCTGGGAAAGGCGCATGGCGGAGGGCGCCGCCGCCTTCATGCGCTTCAAGAAGGAGGGCCGTTATGAGTGACCCCGATCTCGACGAGCTGGCGGAAGAACTCGCCGAGTTCGACGTCCCGGAGAAGAGGGGTGGTCGTTCGGCGCGCGAGGAGCACATCATCGGCGGCTTCGAGGACATCCTGCGCTTTGTCGAGGAACACGGTCACGCGCCGCAACACGGGGAGAACCGCGACATTTTCGAGCGGCTCTACGCCGTTCGCCTCGATCGTCTTCGCGCGCAGGAGGAGTGTCGCGCGGTGCTGGCGCCCCTGGACCATCACGGGCTACTGGGTGACGCTCCCTCCGCGGCAACGGCGGCAGACGCCATCGACGACGACGAACTGCTGGCTGAGCTCTCGAGTGACGCCGGGACTGGCGCGGGTGACATCACGGCGCTGCGCCATGTTCGCACAAGCGCAGACAAGCGTGCCGCCAAAGAAATCGCGCATCGCAAGAAGTGCGAGGACTTCGAGACGTTCAAGCCGCTCTTCGAGCGGGTCAGGCGAGAGATCGACGCCGGCGATCGACTGATAGTCCCGGTCGATGACGTCGATGCGGTGAAGGCCGCCGCCATCCAAATGGGCGACTTCTTCATCGTGGAGGGCCAGCTCGCCTATGTCGCCGCCATGGGAGAGGAATTCACGACGACGTATGACCGCAAGGACAGCCGTCTACGGGTCATCTACGACAACGGCACTGAGAACGACGTGCTGCAACGCTCGCTTCAGCGCGCGCTCCACCGCGACGCGGCTGCGCGCTTCGTCAGCAGCCTCGAAATCGGCCCGCTATTCGCGGACCAGCCCGCCGAGGAGGACCTGACCAGCGGCACCATCTACGTTCTGCGCAGCAAATCCGAGAACCCGATCGTTGCCGCCAACCGGAACGTCCTCCACAAGATTGGCGTCACCGGCGGCAAGATCGGTTCCCGCCTTGCCAACGCCAGCCTCGACCCGACCTTTCTGCTCGCCGATGTCGAGATCGTAGCCACCTACGAACTGTACAACGTCAACCGCGTGAAGCTTGAGAATGTGATCCACCGAGTGTTCGGCCCGGCGCAACTCGACATCGAGATTAAGGACCGCTTCGGCAATCCGGTGAAGCCGCGCGAATGGTTCCTCGTTCCCCTCGCTGCCGTCGACGAGGCCGTCAGCCGCATCAGGGACGGCACGATCACGCAGTACGTCTATGACCCGAGCGTTGCCCGACTCACCATCCGGCACCCGTCGTAACTTGGCCGGCCACTTGGTCTAGCGTCGCGGCTGACGTCGGGCTCTGGCGTCGACTACTCGACGCAGAGGCGTAACGGTGGCCAACTTGATGCCCTCGGGGCAGCTATCCACGCACCGAGGCGCGCGCCGCCGCTTCTCTCTGCATCGCCTCGTCCACGATGGCATAGCGGCGGTAGATCGACTCAGTCTTGTGGCCGACGATGGACATGGCGACTGAGCGGGGCACGCCCGCACGTTCGAAGGTCCGCACGGTAGATCGCCGCAGGTCGTGAAGTGAGCTTGCCCGGCCAGGATGCTGGCGCGCTAGCAGGTCAAGGACGGCTGCAGGCAAGGAGGGCAGGGGGTCAGTCGTGCGTTCTCCGTGTCAGGCTGCACGCAGGCATCACCACAGCTTTTTTGGGAAATAGCTGCTCGGTCCGGTTGGGGATTCGAACGCGTGCTCGCGAGGCACTCCACTAATCAAGACGGACCCCGACAACCGGTTCGTCGGCGCGGCCCACATGGGCCGAGCCTCACTCGGCCGCGTCCATCAAGGCCAGCATCTCGCGCAGCTTGTCCCTAATGTCAACGAGCTTCCGCGTCCGCAGGTCTTGGTGCCGACCCGCAAACAACAGCACTGTCTCCAGCACGAAATCGGAGTGACGACAGAGGGCGACGAGCGAGGTCCCGTTCGGGCCGTTCGTGCCATCAAACCAATTCTTAACGGTCTTCTGATTGGACCCTGTGAGCGCGGCGACGGTCTTCACGGCGCCGTGCGTGCCGTCAAACTCGCGGTGCAGGGCCGCGGCCAACGCCTCGACGAACTGCTCGGGGGGAAAGTTATTTCCCGAAAGAGCCCGAATTTTTCGGGCGTTCTTGGTCCGGTCAATGCAGCTGGACGCTCAGCGGACATGGGAAAGGACGGCCAGGCGGTAGGAGCCGTTCGAGGAAGGGAATGGATCGTCGAAGACGATTCCCTTGACCCGAAGCGCGGCCCTGATGGCCCTGTTGGCGCTGTTCTTGGCGGAGCGCGCCGTCTGCGTGCCGTCCTGGCGCCCGGCGGATAGGTGTTCGACGACCTCGTATTGCGAGACGCCGGTGTTGCCGCGCCGCGCCATGAACTCGACGAAACGGTAGGGCTGGGTGCCCGGCTTCAAATCCGGAATCTCGACGCGGTCGAACCAGACGGTCCCGGCTTCGGAGTCAACGATTAGCCGCGCCTGCGCCGGGGCTGTGAGCAGCGCGGAGGCGCGCGCCATGAGATCCGCGGCGGCGATGATGTCGCGCGCGGCGCGCTGCGCGTCGGGGATGGTGCGGTCAAGCAGGACCTCGTTGAGCCCGGTCGATTGCGGCAGGCCGCGCGGCAACAACAGGACCGGCGTGGCGCCCGCGCTTCGCTTCCGGACGTCTGCCGCAGCGCCCGGCGGCGGCTCGCGTAGCGCATAGAAGAGGCGCAGGTCCTGCTCGCAGATCGTGAGAAGGCCGAGATCAAGCAGCCAGTCCTCGGCGGCCCACGGCGCGGCGTTTCCTGTAATCCCCATCACCTCCCGCAGGTGCGCCTGCAGAGCGGGCACCTTGAGCTCGAGGCCGTCGAGATCGGTGGCGCTCAACGACTGCGAGGGAATCTCGGGGGCCTGGCTGACGCCGTAGAACGCGGTGGCGGAGACGCGCTCGGCGACGAGCACATGACCCGCGCCCGGGTGTGCCGCCGGCTCAATCGAAGATAGCTGGATTTTGGCTAGGACACCCTTGTGGACGAGCGCGTCCATGCCGGCGCCAAAGCAGTCGCGCCACGATGTTACAGGCTGACTCCAGGGATAGAGCGACCAGAGATCGTGCTCGGGCGGGCGCGCGTGCGCATCGCGAATGCCGACGGCGGCCAGCACCTCGTTGACGAGATGCTCGTGCTGCGCCTGGCTCACCTCGATCCGGCTCGGCACGCGGACGGTGGCGATGACGGGACGGCGGCTCTTGCCGATTACCTCGATCTTGAGCTTGGCCTGCACGATTTGGCCTTCGGTCAGCGGGAGCTTGAGCGCCTCGATCTCGTCGAAGCAGTCGGCGTTCTGGAGCGTAAGGCGCCGGCGGTCGCCGCGTTCCCACACGCATTCGGTCATCCAGACGCGGCCGACGCCGAAGATGTTGTGGCTGGCGAGCGCGGGGCGGCCCCTCTCCTGCAGCACGCGGAGGCTGCACACCGGATCGCCGTCGAAGAACGCCTCGTCGCCGAAGAGCACCTTGCCGAAGCAGCGCTGATAAAACCCGACGATTGAAGCGGCCCGCGCCGTGATGCGCAGACGCCCCAAGGCGGGCTCGTAGCGCACGAGGTCGGCGTGAACCGGACGGTACTGGATCTTGGCCCGCGCAGCGGACCCCGGCACGACTGCGAGCGGTGTGCGCGTGTGGTGGCTGCGCATGATCTGGAAGCGGCACACGCCGTCATCGTCTTCGAAGTCGCGGACCTGGACATGGTCGCCCAGATCGTGCGCGCGGCAATAGTCGCGCACGGCGTTCTCGAGCGCCTGACGCTTCTTGGCCAGATCGCGGATATGTTTCGGCTTTTGGCCGATGAAGTCGTTGAAGCGGCGGTGATTGCCCTCCTGCACCTGAACCTGCGCGCGCGAGAACACCTCGGCGAGCGCGCCGTCCTCGCGCTGCTGCAAGAACAGCTTGAGCGCGAACTCCCGCTCGCCCATGTCCTGCGGCAGCGTGCCCGGCGGAATCTGGCGGTCGATAAGGAGCGTGCCGATCGTCTCGCGCCCTTCGGGCGTGCCGAGATCGTGGATGGCCTCGAGCGCCTGCAGCAGGTCGTCGCTCGGCGTATCGCGGTCGAAGGAAGTCAGGACGTCGTCATGTGTCAGGGTCGCCTTGCCGGCCAGGGAGGCTGGCCAGCCGACCGCGTCGAACAGCTCGCGCCACAGAGGAAGCGAAACCTCCTCTATAACTACCGAGTCGATGAAGGCGAGACCGATCTGCATGGCTACCCCAAGACCCTAACCGTTGGGCTCGCGGCGGGCAAGTCCGGACCCGCAGATCCGGCAATCGGCCGTGCCGGCCAGCCGGTTGCGGCGCACGGTGCCGGTGGCGAAATCGAAGCTGAGACGCGCCGGAGGGTCGCCCGCGCCCGCAAACGCGGTGACGGCGCGCAGGAATTCTACGACGGCGGCCCCGGCGATGAGGGTGTTGAAGGCGATCACGCTCGGCTGCGGGATATCCGCGCCGGTGACATAGCCTTCGGCGGCTTGCTTGTGGCGTTCCTCGGCCGGCAGTGCCTCGATGCGCAGACGGTCGGCATCGATATGCCCCCAGCAGGCCAGGCACGGGCGTCCCGGGCCGGTCACGACGACGCGCCCGGCGCCTTCGGTCTCCGTCCCCTCGCCGACGCGGAATGCGCTGCCCATGTCGAAGAGCAGCAACGCCTTCTCATACGCCAGGCGGTTGAGAAGCGCGCGCGGCTGGTGGGCATCGACGCAGCTGAAGATCACGTCGCACCCGGCGAGGGCTTCGGGATCGACGTCTTCCCCGAGACGGCCGCGTACCACGTTGACGACGGTACCGAGCCCGGCCGCCGCGGCATAGCGCGCGGCAACATCGACCTTCCAGGTCTTGCCGGCGTCATTGACGGTCGCGCCGATGATGCGGCTGATGTTGGTGGCCTCGACGCGGTCGCCGTCGATGACGGTGATCTGGCCGAGGCCGAGATGAACTAGCTGCGCGAAGGTCACCGATCCGGTGCCGCCGAGCCCCACGACGACGGCATGAAGGTCGCGCAGCACACGCTGGCCGGCCTCGCCGAGCGCTAGGCGCTGCCGGTCGAACCAGCTCTCGCCGCCCTCCTTCGTGACCGCCGGAGTGATGCGGAGAGTCTGGCCGACTTCCGTGATGCCGACGGGGACGATGGTGTCCTCGCTCGTCCAGGCGCGGGCGCAGACCGTGCCCGTGTTGCCGGCAATCACGAGCGAACCGTGCGGCCCCGGCATCTGTGTAAACAGCGAGGGCATGAGTACGGAATCGCCCGCGTCGTCGGCGTATGAGAACCACGGCGCGTCGGCGCCGGGATGCGTGTGGATGGTGCAGACCGAAAGGCCCCGGTCCCGCGCGGGCCGCACGAGGCGGTTGAGCGCAACTGGATCGATTTGCAGCCGGTCGATGCGCCGGATCGCGTATGCGGCGTCCGGCAGGATCGCGAGATGACGCGCGAGAAGCACGCCGCCCGTCAGCCGTTCCGCCAGGATGATGCCGGCCGACTCGACGTCGGTGCGGGCGCGCAGGCCGTCGATGAACGGCCGCCATTCTGCGTGAAGAACACGGAGTTTCATGGTGGCCTCCTCTAGTCGTTGCGCAGGAAGCGCGCGGCGATGCAGCGCAGGAAATCCCGCAGCGTGCTGACGCCCGGCTTCCACGCTCCGCCGGCCAGGTGCCAGGAGAAGCGCTGCCAGTCGCGGCCGAGGATGTTCTCGGTGCAGGTCGCACGCGGCAGCGTGCCGGACGCGGTCTTCACCGCCGGCTGGACCCAGAACATGTCGGGCTGCGCGTCCGGAAACCCGGGCGGCAGCTTGACGAGCAGGTCGACGGTCCCCGGCTGGAAGCCGCAGGGGATCTCGTAGCCCGAGATGACGAGGAACGACCAGCCGCCGGGCTGCGCGTGGACGGTAACGCGGGCGCTGTCGATGCCCGCTTCCACCAGGTCGGCGGCGCCGAGGCCATAGTCGGCGGGCGGCTGGCTGTGCAGGTGGTCGCCATTCTTGAGCGTGATGTTGCGGTCGTTGGCGATGACCTCGTCGTCGCCGTGGGACTGCAGGAAGAGAACGTCCTGCAGCGGGATGCCCGCGAGATGCTTGAGGCTGGTGCCGGTCTGGACGGGTTCGTCCAGGTCGAACTTCTGCTTGTTGATGAAGATGTGAATCGGTTCGTGGTGTGGCATGACACAACTCCCTGTTTGAGGTTTCGTGGAGCGGGACACAGTGCCCCGCCTTCACTTTCAGGTTAGGGAGTTGCGCGCATAGGGTCTGTAACGGCATTGTTCTTTGCGGGGCCGTCTCCGGAGAACAGCCATGCAACAGCCGCGAAACGACCGCAGATGCTGATCAGGACGGCTCGTCGTCCCAAGTGCTCACGGCGGCTGCGGGCGATACCCAGAAGACGCGGATGCTAAGTGCTTGCAAGGCCTGGCGGAGCGGGTCAGCATAGCGCCGGAACAAGGGCGTATCCGGGAACCCGGCGTCCTTCACCAACTGACGTCGCGCCCTGGTCCACAGGTGGTTCAACGTGGACACGAACACCGTGGAGCGTCGGATCGAAGAGATCGCGTGATAAGGTTCGCTGTCGCCGCGACGTGAGAGTCAGATGCGGGTTGGTTCAACGGGGCCGAATCGGAGTCTTGGATGATGAACCTTGCGCTGTTTGACTTTGACGGCACCATCACCTTTGGCGACTCGTTTACCCCGTTCCTGCGCTTTGCTGTGGCCCCCAAACGGATCAGGACCGGCCGATTCGTATTGGCTCCGGTCATCGTCGGCTACAAGCTGGGGATCGTATCGGAGAGTGCCGCGCGAGAGACCGCTGTCGGGTTTGGATTTCGCGGGGTGCGAGAAGCCGACGTCCGACGGGCTGGCCGCGCGTACGCCACTGACGTCCTGCCGAGAGCGGTCCGGCCTCTGGCGCTCGAACGGATCCACTGGCACAAGGCTCAGGGCGATGTGGTGGTGGTCGTCTCCGCGTCCCTCGACGTGTACTTGGCCGAGTGGTGCCGTGGGCTGGGAGTCGAACTCATTTGCACCGAGCTTGAGGCGAAGGACGGATTCGTCACAGGGCGCTTCCGCCACGGCGACTGCACCGGCCACGAAAAGGCGAGACGGATCATCGCCAAGTACACGCTCGCCACGTTCCCCGTGATCTACGCCTACGGAGACACGGCGGCGGACGACGCGATGTTGGCATTGGCCCACCGAAAGTACTTTCGGTGGCGCGAGTTGCCCTGAACCGACCTCGTCGGACAACCGCGGCGTGGCGGAGGCACGCTTACCGGCTGACGCTGCGCTGAGCAGCGCGCCGATCTAATTCGATTCCGATGGTGTGTCGAGAGAGCGGTATCGGCTTTCGCCGTAGCGCTCGTGGTCAGAATCCGTCAGTTCTGATCCCGTCAAGTCCGTCGAACCGTCACGCATTGTCTCCTTCAGTTGCCTGCAGACTCGCGAGGGCGTGCCATCGGTCGCGTACTTCCCGCGCGTACCACGCATCCAGTCTTTCGCCAGGACGGAAGTGATCGATCATCTGCCGAGTCCCGCGGATCACCCAACGCACGACCATGAACGCTCGGTGTGGCATTTGATGCGGTGTACGCAATTGGAGAAAGGCCACCTCGCCGGGCACGCGGCCCGGACTCACCACTCTGGAGGCGTCGGCGGCATGGCTGAATCCTGACCACTCCGCGTAAAAAGACAGGTACTCGGCCTCCCGCCCGATGGCCTTGGCGAGTGCTTGGCGATTAGCTGGTCCGTCCATCAGCGCGAACCACTCGCGTCGCTTCTTCTCCTTCTTTCGGCGTTTATAGTCCGCCTCGATTGCCGCGAAATGGGGCAACGAGAGGACAGGCCGGAGGCGGTCGGCGTGTGCCTTGGCATCGAACTGGACCAGCAATCCCTCAAGAGGATCTCCCATTTCGTCCCGAAAGGCTCTGGTGTACTGCGAGCCAGCTTCCGACCTAGAATCCAAGCGGTCGTAAGCGGACAAGCGACCATGCATGTGTCCGACCAACCAGCAGAGGGATCGCTGCGCATACGCGTTGGGATCGCTCAGGATGTAGTCCAGAGAGAGGGACGCCTCGAATGCCGCCCGAACGACAGGAACTGCAGCGTCGACAACCGACTGGCTGAACATCACTTCGACACCATCGGCCAGCTCGAGCAGGTGCCGGTACAGTACGTATGCAGCGAGATCCTCGTCTAGGCCGCCATGGACATCCTTAGCGCGCAGGACGCGTACGAACGCCGTCGTTCCGTGATTCACGACTTCGCGGAGCAAGGGGCAAGCGGCTTCGATCAAGGGCTTCGCTGCGGCCACAGAACCCGACCGGTCCAGGACTTCCTTGAACTCGTCTGTCAATCCACCCCTCCATTTCAAAATCTCTACCAGGAAATCCGAATCTCGCTCGGGTGAGTGTGGACGAACTCTTTGAGGAAGCGGATGAGCTCGCGCAGCGGATCGATGCTGATACCACTCACGTCAAGCTCCTGGTCAAAGGGGTAGCGAGACGCCTTGAACAGCTGGTCGTACTGAGCGCATCGCTCACGCAGGGAGCTGTCGTCGTGCTGCTGTCGATACCGCTCTTCCAGAGCCAGTCGAACGTCCCTGGGCAGAGCGTCCATCAGAAGGCTCGGCGCGTGCTCCCAAACGTCCGGATCGGCGTAGACCACTGAGACCCCGTCATCCTGCGGCACATGCACGCTTCGAGACGACAGTGCCTTTAAGTACAGTTCGACCGCCGTCATCGACGTGTTCAGAAATGGGAGCAGGATTCCTTCCTCTCGCGAGCGCTCCCAAAGCAGTCGAGATGCTGCCTCGTACTGATCCGCCGCGTCTAGAACCTGCGGATCAGGGATCTCCTGCCGCCGTTGCCATGGTGGATTGTGCGACATACGACGTCTCCTTATGCCTGGCGGTGAATCGCGGACCCCGACCGCGCCGCCCGACTACCATCGGCCAGCCATCGTTATGGGTGGAACGCTAGCAGGCGGGTGTAGTAAACGAGCGCGAACGTGCCAAGGCTCAGGATGAGCGTTGCGCCGCCCAGTACCCAGGTTGCGATCGTGAGCTTGCGTGCGTGCTGGCTTGCCTGGCGAGTGGCAATGTCAGAGGCGGCGAGCATCATCTGGGTAGCCTGCTGCAACGTGTCCCGCAGGCGGCCCTCCGCATCGGTCACAGTTGCTTCTAGCCTGGCGAGCGCCTTGTCGCTGCGGTTTGCCACGAAGACAGATGTAGCAGCTGCGAAGTACTCGGCGTGTATCTGCGACTCGATTGCGTGGTTTTGCGGATTCAGGCCGAGGATGTTCATCGTGAACTTCAGAATCTGGTCGTAGTCGTCGTTGAGATCCACCTCATGCATGCTTCCGCCCATCCTTTTCGGCGTGTGGCGATCCGACACCGGATGATCCTGCTGGCCGCCGGTCGAGAGCGTAGTGCAGGCGGGGTGCAGTATCAAACGATTGTGCCCCTCCGCTGCGGGGCCGGCACCAGAGCCCATGAGCTCGACGCTACTTTGTCAACTGTTCACGCGATCGCGCCACGAATGGTGACGGCCGCAAGCGGCGCGACGGTGCACGCCCCGCGATATCCACGCGTGAGCAACACCAGTCCGAGCTGGAACCCCGTTGCCTGCCACGTCCGGGGCGCATCGAACTCGATGATCTTCTCGATACCGAACCCGGCGTCCTTCACCAACTGACGCCGCGCTCTGGTCCACAGGTGGTTCAGCGTGGACACGAACGCCACGCGATCCGCGATCTGCAGGCTGTGGGCGAGGAATGCGCGGAATTGCGACCAGGGTGGGTTGGTCACGATCCAATCGACGCGCTGTGTCCACGCCAAGAAGTCTGCGCCGCGATCGACCTCGCACCAGTGCACCTGACCGTAGGGTCGCAACGCCTTGACGAAGTTCCCGGTTCCGGCGCACGGTTCGAGGATGGTGCCCGAGGGCTGCAGGGCGCGGACGAGCGCGCGGGCCAGGGCTGGAGGCGTCATGACGTTGTCGTTACTGACGTAGCCGCGAGTCGGTTGGGACCTCAGTCCGGTGGGATGGCGTCGGAGCCGGCGCTCGAAGGCGCGCTGGCGACAGGACGACTTGCAGTACAGCCTCCGACGACCCAGGGTTTGGCGGGTGAACGGACGTTTGCACCAGCGGCATTTCGTCACGTGACTAAACTACTGCAGATCCAGACGGCGGTCTACTGTTGCCTGCGACGCGCTCAGCTTTGATATACCGTCCGAAGCCCGAGGAGGCCGTAATGACGACGACGCTCTACATGGTGGTCGAACAGTTCAAGAACGGCAACCCGGTGCCGGTGTACCGACGCTTTCGCGAGCGCGGGCGCCTGGCGCCCGAGGGCGTCCGGTACGTGGATAGCTGGGTTGAGGCGACCCTGGGACGCTGTTATCAGCTCATGGAGACCGGGGATCGGGCGCTTCTCGATCAATGGATCGCCCAGTGGACCGACCTGGTCGAGTTCGAGGTCCACCCGGTGATCAGTTCCGCCGAGGCCGCCGCACAGGTGGCGCGCGCCGATTCTGACGGAGAGGGCCGCATCAGCCACGTTTAGGTGCGAACCTCACGACCG
>WNFI01405993.1_pt2 | contig 18096 bp, 13 predicted proteins | sample 5400471 | NCBI WGS metagenome assembly WNFI01 (sample SAMN13153348, study PRJNA577476) | soil metagenome | isolation source: 100 cm saprolite on Douglas fir-dominated hillslope | place: USA:California | collected 2013-09-17 | reverse complement strand
GGGCGACAACAGCTTCTCTCTCCTCGCCCATGGCGCCGCGCACGTTCTGGCCGTGGACCTGAGCCCGGCCCAGATCGCGCTGGTCGCGCTCAAGGCCGCGGCCCTCCGCGGCCTGGACCACGGTCCGCTCCTCGAATTCCTCGGTGTGCGGCCCGCTCCGGATCGCCGCGCCGTCTACGCCTCCCTCCGGCCGCGGCTCGACGCCGCGTCGCGCGCCTACTGGGACGGCCACCTGAGCGCGATCGGCGCGGGCGTGATCCACGCGGGCCGCCTGGAGGCCTATTTCCGCCTGTTCCGCCGCTGGGTCCTCCCTCTCGCGCACGGGCCCCGGGTCGTCGAGGCCGTCCTTGCCCCGCGGGCGCGGGACGAGCGCGAGCGGTTCTACCGGGAGGTCTGGAACACGTGGCGGTGGCGGGCGGTCGGACGCGCGTTCTTCAGCCGCGCGGTCATGGGGCGGCTGGGCCGCGACCCGGAGCTGTTCCGGCATACGCAAGGCGCGGTGGCCGCGCCGATCCTCGACCGCGCGCGGCGTGCCTTTACCCTGCTCGCTCCGCACGACAACCCGTACCTCGGCTACATCCTCACCGGCACCTTCGCGAACGCGCTCCCGGATTACCTGCTTCCGGCAAACCATGACGCGATCCGCGATCGGCTGGACCGCCTCGAGCTTCGTCGGGCGCCCGTGGAGGATGTGCTGGCGGCGCTGCCTTCCCGCAGCGTCGACGCCTTCAACTTCTCGGACATCGCCGAGTACATGGACCTCGGCGCGTACCACCGGCTCCTGGCCGCGACGGCGCGGGTGGCCGCTCGCGGGGCGCGTCTCGCCTACTGGAACCTCCTGGCCACCCGGCGGCGTCCGCCCGTCATGGCGCAGTCTCTGGAGGCGCGCGAGCAGGAGGCCACGCGCCTCGGCGATGAAGCCCGAGCGTTCTTCTATCAGGCGCTCGTCCTGGAGGTCGCCCGATGATCCCCGTCGCGGAGTGGATGATCTCGTCCGCGGACCACGGGGCGGTGCTCGCGGTGACGGCGCTCTGCACGTCCATCCTGGTCCTGGCCGAGACGGTGAGGCGCGCCTTCGCCGTGGAGTCGGAATGGACGCGGAAGCTCGTCCACGTCCTCATGGGTCTCACCGCGTCGGCTTTCCCGTGGCTCTTCTGCGACGGGCGGTCCGTCGTTCTCCTCTGCGCGCTGTTCGCCGTCGTCCTCGGGGCGAGCCTCGCCTTCTCCGGATTGCCCTCGATCCACCGCGTCGATCGCCGCACCGCGGGAGCACTGTGGTTCCCGCTGGGCGTCGCGTGGGTGTTCCTCGCCGCGCACGGTCGGTCCGACCTCTACCTGATGGCGATGCTCGTCCTGACCTTCGCGGACCCCGCGGCGGCGATGGTGGGGCGGGCACGCGGCACGCACCGGCTGCATCTGGGCGGCGGAGCCAAGACGCTCGAAGGCTCGCTCGCCTTCTTCCTGGTGGCCTCCGAATGCCTGCTCGTCGCGGTCTGCCTGACCACGCCTCTTCACCCCGGCGAGTCGTTCGTGCGCGCGATCGCGATCGCCGCTCTCCTGACGGCGGTCGAGCTCCTGTCTCCCGCGGGCAGCGACAACTTCCTCGTGCCCGTGGCCGCCTTCCTCCTTCTCGAGCGCTCCCATGCCTGAAGCCATCGACGCCGCTCGCCGCCCGTTCCTTTTTCGCGAGACCCTCGTCGGCCGGTATCGCCCGGGCTTCGGGCGGCGGATGCGCGTCTACCTGGGCGAGATGTTCCCCGTGCCCCTCCGTCTGCTCATGGCCGTCCTGCTCTACGCCAGCTTCGCGAAGGTGCTGGCCCGGGTCCACCAGTGGCCGGTCGCCCCCACCCTCCGCGAACTCGTCCTCGGTTCGGGAAGCGTGTTCGCCACGATGCTGGTGCTGCGCCTGATGGACGAGCTGAAGGACCGCGAGGTGGATCGCCGGCTCTTCGCCTGGAGGCCGTTGCCTTCGGGGCGCGTGCTCGAGTCGGACATCCGCCTGGCCTTGTTCCTCGTCAGCGCAGTGTTCGTGGCCGCCCACCTCGGTCAGGGCCTTTCGTTCTGGACGGCGCTGGGCGTGCTCGGGTACGCGACGCTCATGCGGCGCTGGTTCTTCCTGCCCGACGTCATGCGCCCGAGGCTCCTCCTGACCCTCGCCACCCACAATCCCGTGATCCCCGTGCTGCTCCTTCACCTCGTCGTGATCGCGGCGGAGGCGCGGGGCCGGGGGCTGGGCGACCTCGACGCGGGCGCGCTCGTGCCGGTCATCGTCATCTATTGGGCGCCGGTGTTCGCCTGGGAGATCGCGCGCAAGATCCGCTCGCCCGGGGAGGAAAACGCCTACGTCACGTACTCGCGCCTCTTCGGGCCGGCGGGCGCGGTCCTCCTCGTGGCCGCCTCCCAGACCCTCGCCCTGGGGCTGGTCCTGCGCCTCGGCCACGTGCATGGCCTCCACGCCGCGTGGGCCGCCTGCGCCGGCGCGGGGTGGGCGATCGCCCAGGCCGCGCACGTGCGTTTCGTTCTGCGGCCCGACGCGAGTTCCTCCGGACTGCGTCCGTTCGCGGAGCTGTTCTTCCTGGCCATTCTCATCGGAGGACTCTTCTCTTGAGGGGATGCCGCATGCTGCTCTCCGACGCCCTCGCGGCTTCCGCCACCTTCCCGAGCGAAGTGGGCGGCAAGGCGTGGAACCTGCTTCGTCTGAGGGAGAAGGGCTTTCTCGTTCCCCATTTCTGGATCGTGCCTCGCGCGCAGTGCGCCACGACTCGAGTCTCGCCGGACCTGATCGTGGAGCTCAGGGAGGCGCTCCCGGAAGGCCGGCTATTCGCGGTCCGCTCTTCGGCCGTCGGTGAGGACTCGCGCGCGCATTCGTTCGCCGGGGTGCTCGAGTCCGTCCTCAACGTGCCCCGCACGGAAGTAGCGGCCGCGATCGAGCGCGTGTGGGCCTCGGCCTTCTCGGCGCGGGCGCTGTCGTACCGTCGTCGCAAGGGGCTGAGCCTCGAGGACACGGCCACGGCCGTGATCGTGCAGGAGATGGTGCAGCCCCGGAGCGCGGGGGTGCTCTTCACGCGCGATCCCGCCGACGGGACGAGACGGATCGTCATTTCCGCGGGTCTCGGCCTCGGCCAGGGGGTCGTCTCCGATGCCGTGGAGACGGACACGTTCCGCATCGGCTGGGATGACGGCGTCGTGTCGAGCGAGCTGCGGACGAAGCGCTCGCGGATCGTCCTGGCCGACCGCCGCGGAGGCGGGACACGCGAGGAGCCGGTTCCGCGGCGGCGGCGCGGCCGGCCCACGCTCCGCCCGTCGGAGGTGCGACGGCTCCGTGACGTCGGCCGGGACATCGAGCAAGCGCTGGGGGGACCGCAGGACGTCGAGTGGGCGCTGGACGCGGCGGGCCAGCTGTTCGTGCTCCAGGCGCGGCCGATCGTAGGCGGGCCCCGCTCGACGAGAGAGCCGGTGCGGATCTGGGACAACGCGAACGTCGTCGAGAGCTACCCCGGCCTCACCCTTCCGCTCACGTTCAGCTTCGCGCGGCGCAGCTACGAGCGGACGTTCTCCGACGCGGCGGCCCGCTTCCTGGCTCTCGGTGGGGCGCGTCCCTCGACGGACGTGTTCGCGAGCTTGATCGGGCTCCTCGACGGCCGGGTCTACTACAACCTGCTCTCCTGGTGCGAGATGTTCTCGTATCTGCCCGGGTCCGATCGTTACCGGGAGTCCTGGGACGGCCTCATCGGCGTCGCTCGGCCCAGCCCGTCCCCGCCCTCGCGTGGAGCGGGGTGGACGCAGGCGGGCGCCGTCCTCACCTGCATCGCCATCCTTCTCCGGGTGAAGTCCCTGCGTCGGCGGTTCTTCGCGCGCTTCGACGCGCTGCGCGCTCGATGCCGGGACGCCGGGAAGGAGACGACGACCACCGACGTGCTGGCCACGTTTCGATCCCTCGAGGAGATGGCGGGGGCGTTCTGGTACCTCACGATCCAGAACGACTTCTGCGTTCTCGAGTATCACGACGCGCTGGTCCGGCTCCTCCAGCGCTGGGCCCCCGGCCACGATCCCGGCCTGGTCAACGCGCTGCTGTCCGGCCACGAGAGTGTCGAGAGTGTCGGCCCCGTCCGCTCGCTGCTGTCCCTCACGGAAGCGGTGCGCGGCGACCTCTCCGCCCTCGCCCTCTTCGAGACGGGCGACGACGTTGCGATCTGGACGGCCGTCCGCGCGGACCCGCGCTGGCAGGCGCTGCGCGACGCCTTCCAGCGCCATCTGGATGATTTCGGTGACCGGAGCGTCGGGGAGCTCAAGCTCGAGACCGTCACCTTCGAGCAGGACCCGTCCCGGCTGATCGGCCTCGTCAGGCACTATCTGCGTGTCGGCCTCTCGCCCACGCCGGGCGGCGCGCGGCCGAGGCCGGCCAAGAGCCCCGAGGATCTGCGGCGGACGATCCGGGGAAGGGTCAAGGGTCGCCTCTTCCGCCTCGTCCTGGACCGAGCCCGGGCCGCCATCCGCGCGCGCGAAGACATGCGGCTGGCCCGCACGCGTCTTTTCGGGATGGTTCGGCGCCTGTTCCTCCGGCTCGGCGGCCTGCTCGAGCGGCAGCAGATCCTGGAGACTGCGTCCGACGTCCACTACCTCACCATCGAGGAGCTGTTGGACCTTGGCCGGGGCACGGGCGTGACCGGGAACCTCGCGGGGCTCGTCGCGCTCCGCAAGGCCGACTATGCGCGCTACGCGGACCTCGCGGCGCCCTCGCGGCGGGAGACGACGGGCATCCCACAGTGCAGTCCCGTTCCACCTGCGGATGCGGTGCCGGACGCGCGCGCGGTGCTGAAGGGCACCGGCTGTTCGGCCGGCGTCGCGACCGGCCGGGCCGCGGTCGTGATCGATCCGGAGCACACGGTGGCCGGCCGCGACTCCATCCTCGTCGCGCGATCCACCGATCCGGGTTGGGTTTTCCTCATGATGTCGGCGGCCGGGATCGTGGTGGAGAGGGGGAGCCTCCTCTCGCACACCGCCATCATCGGCCGCGAGCTGGGGATCCCGACCGTGGTGGGTGCCACCGGCGCCACCACGCTCATCCCGGAAGGCGCCACCCTCTCCATCGACGGCAGCACCGGAGACGTGCGATGGGCCTCGTGACCTTCACCTTCGAAAGAGAGCCGACGGGCCGCTTCATCGATCTCGGGTACGACCTCTATCGCGGCGACCCGGGCTGGGTGCCGCCGCTCCGGGTGGAGCTCGAAGCGCAGCTCTCTCCCGCCTTCCCGTTCTACGCGCGGCCGGGCAACGACCATCGGCGCTTCCTCGCCATGGCGCGGGGGCACGCCGTCGCACGCGTCATGGCCACCGTGGACGGCGCGCGGCGCGGCGAGGACGGCGCCTCGGAAGGAGCGGTCGGATTCTTCGAGGCCGTGCACGACGACGGGGCCGCGGAGGACGTCCTGGGCGCCGCCGTCGAATGGCTGCACGCCGCCCACGGTGTGCGGCGCGTCCGCGGGCCGGTCAACTTCGACATCTGGCACGGCTATCGGTTCATGACGCGCGGCTTCGAGCGCGCGCGGTTCTTCGGCGAGCCGTGCAACAAGCCCCATTACCCGCACGTGTTCGAGCGCCTCGGGTTCGCGGTGTGCCGCCGCTGGAGCTCGTTCGAGCTTCCCGGCTCCCTCCCCGCGGAGGGGCTGTCCTCTTCGCGCGGGTCCTCCTGGCGCGACTTCGTGGCGCGCGGCTACCGGTTCGAGGCCTTCGGCCACCATCCGTTCGACGTGAGCGTGGCCCTTCTTCACCACGTCTTGACGCAGTCGTTCTCGTCGTTCCCCGGCTACACGCCGATCGCGCTGGCCGAGTTCCGGGAGCTGATGAGCCTGGCCCGCTACGTCCTCCACCCGCGCTGCTCCACCTTCGTGTTCGACGAGGCGGGCGCGCTGGCGGGGTTCGCAGCCGTCCTCGTGGACGTGGCGGACGCCGTGCGCGCCATGAACGGAAGCAGCTCCCTCGCCGGACGCTTGAGGTTCCTCTGGCGCCGCCGGCACGCCAGCCGCCTGCTTCTCCACCTGGGCGGGATCACGCCCGCGGAGGCGCGACGGCACACCGGGCTCGCGCGCGCGGCGTTCCATCGCACGCTCGACTTGATACGCGCCGAGCGGTGCGACGCCGTGGTGGCATCCCTCGTCGCCCGGGGCAACCCGGTGCGCCGGCTGTACGGCGCCTACGCCAGAGACGCCGTCCGTGAATATGCCCTCTACGAGAGGGCCGCGTGACGGCGCCCGCGCTCGTGTACTACGACCGCGAGAGGGGCTCGTTCCGGACGGAGAAGGTGTACGCGCGAGGCTTCCTCCATTGGCTCTACAACGCGCGCGGCGGCGGCCTCCTGGCCTGGCTCGTGGTGGGCACGCCCTTGCCGTCGCGGCTGTGGGGGGCGCTGCAGCGGACCCGCTGGAGCGCGCGCCGCATCCCCGCCTTCGTCGAGCGGATGGCGATCGACATGTCGGAGTCGGCGCAGGGGACCGCGGAGTTCGGAAGCTTCCAGGAGTTCTTCGTCCGCCGCTGGCGCCCGGGCGCGAGGCCAGTCTGCTCCGAGCCCGGGGTGCTGGTCGCTCCCGCCGACGGGAAGGTGCTGGCCTACCCGCGCGTGGACGCGCGGGCGAGGTTCCGGATCAAACGCGCCCTGTTCGACCTGGAAGGCCTGATGCGTGACGACGCCCTGGCCGCGACGTTCGCGGGCGGCTCCATGATCGTCTGCCGGCTCGCCCTCGCCGACTTCCATCACTTCCAGTTCCCCGACTCGGGCACGCCCGGGGCCCCGCGCGTGATCCCTGGCCGCTACCACGCGGGCGGTCCCTACGCCGAGCGCCGCCTCGTCCCGTTCTTCGCCGAGAACCATCGGATGGTGACGCCGTTTCGCTCCGATCATTTCGGCCCCATGGCCATCGTGGACGTGGGCGCACTCACCGTCGGGTCGATCCGGCAGCGCTTCCAACCGGGGGCCCACGTCGAAAAGGGCGATCCCAAGGGCTGGTTCGAGCTGGGCGGGTCGACGGTGGTCCTTCTCTTCCGGGAGGGCGCCGTCGAGCTCGACGCGGACCTGTGCGCGCTGACCGCGCGGGAGATCGAGTGCTTCGTCCGCATGGGCCGGCCGCTGGGCCGGAGGGTCGCGGGTCACGGCATGCGCGCGGAGGAGCGGTGACGCCGGCGGCCGGCCGCTGGAGCCGGTGGATCGTGCGCCAGCGCTCTTTCGTCATCGGCGCCTGGCTCGCCCTGGGCACGGCTCTGCTGCCTCTGGCCGGGCGCGTCGAGGAGGAGCTGGAGGTCGTCTCGCGCATCCCGGGCAGCCCCTCCGCGGAGGTCGAAGAGATCCTGGCCACGCGGTTCGAATCGCCCTTCGCGCACAGCCTCCTGGTCGTGGCCGGCGGCGTGCCCGCACCCGACACGCCGAAGGGGCGGGAAGCCCTGAAGGACGTGGTGGCCGCCCTGGCCGGCGTGCCGGGGGTGACGCGCACGCTGTCGTATCTCGATTCCGCGGACGGGCTGTTCCTTCCGACCATCGGCGCCCGAGGGACGTTCGTCCTCGTCGGACTCGATCCGGCGCGCGCCCCCGAGGCCGGACTCATTCCGCGGCTGCGCGCTTCGACGGAGCCGGTCGCGCGGAGCTTGCGGCGACGATTCCCAGGGGCGACGGTCCGCTGGACGGGGGAAGCGGCCCTCAGCTTCGATCTACGACGCGCCACTACGAACGAGGTCAGGGCGGGCGAACGTCGGGCCGCGCCCGTCACCCTCGTCCTCCTCCTCCTGGCCTTCGGCGCAATGGTGGCCGCCCTGTTGCCCATCGCCTCCGGTGCGCTCGCGATCGTGCTGTCGCTGGGCGCGGCTACCCTGATCGCGCGCGTCTGGCCGCTCGCGGTCAGCCTGCAGAGCGTGGTGTCGATGCTCGGGCTCGGCCTGGGCATCGACTACGCCTTGCTCACCCTGAGCCGCTTCCGCGAGGCGCGGCAGGGTGGACTGGGCGCGCACGCGGCGGCCGCGCAGGCGGCCCAGCACGCTGGGCGCACCGTCGCCCTCTCGGGCACGGCGGTGGCGGTCGGGTTCCTGGGTCTGCTCCTCGTGCCCCTGAGCGGCTCCGTTCCGTCGCCGTGGGCGGCCTCCTCGCCGTCACGGCGTCGGTCCTGATCGCCACCACGCTCCTCCCCGCGCTTCTCGCCTGCCTGGGCGCGCGCGTGGACGCGGGCCGGCTCTTCCCCGCGCGTGCGGCAGGCGGTGGACGCGGATGGCAGCGCTGGGGATCCTGGGTGACCGCACACCCCGGCTGGGTCCTCCTCATCGCGGGAGCCCCCGTGATCGCGCTCGCCATGCAGGCTGGTCGGCTGCGCGCGGAGCTGCCTCGTGGGGACTGGCTGCCGGCCATGCAGTCCGCGAGCGCGCTGCGCGACCTGCGCGCGATGGGACGGGGTGGAATGGCCCAGGGCGTGCGCGTGATCCTGGAGCTGCCGGAAGACATCTCCGCCGTCGGCCCCGCCGGCTGGACGGCCACGCGGCGACTCGCGGACACGCTGGCCGCGGACGAGAGGGTCGCGCGCGTGCTCTGGCTGCGGACGGCCGCGGGCGAGCGCGGCGACGATCTGGCCTATGTGGCCCTCCTTCCCTCGTTCCTCAAGCACACCTTCGTGAGCGGCGAGGGCGACGCCGCCCTCCTCGAGATCATCCCTCGCGGCGACGTGGAACCGTCCGAGCTGTCGCGCCTGGTGCGCGAGCTGCGCCGAAAGGACGCCTCCGCCCTCGCCGGCGTCTGAGGCGCGCGGCTGCGCGTCGGGGGATTGCCCGGGTTCAACGCGGACTACGAGGATGCCGTGGCCGGACGGTCGTCGATGGTGGTGCTGCTCGTGGTCGCGGGCACGTTCGTCGCCCTCATGGTGAGCTTCCGCTCCGTGCTCGTGCCCGTGAAGGCGATCGCCCTCAACCTGCTTTCCGTGGGCGCGGCGTTCGGGGCCGTCGTCCTCGTGTTCCAGGAGGGACACGGTGCGTCCTGGGTGGGTCTGGCCGGACCGACGGGCGGCGTGTTCCCGGCGGTGCCGCTGCTCGTTTTCGCGATCGTGTTCGGGCGTACGGGCGGCGTCATCACGAGCGCGGCCGCCATCATGGTGGCAGTGTTCGGCGCGTTCGCGCTCGGGGATCTCCTCGTCGTCCGCATCCTCGGCTTCGCCCTGGCCGTGGCCGTCCTCCTGGACGCCACCCTCATCCGGATCGCAATCGGTCCCGCCCTGCTGTGCCTGGCCGGCCGCTGGAACTGGTGGCCGGGCCATCTGGATGTCCCGCCCGTGCCCACGGATGTGCCGCTCGCGCAACAGGGGTAGCCGTCCGAAGGAGGAAGCACATGCCGATATCGCGCACCATCGCTCGTGACCGGCTTGCCGCCATTCGTCGTCAGACCGAAGGGGCCTTTGGGGCGCGGCTCGGACCGCGTCCTCCTTGCGAGGCGCCATTGCCGCCGGCCATTCCCCGCGACCGGGAGGGCCGGCCCGCCCGCGCCGAGCGGCTGGCCCTGCTTGCGGCTCGAGGAGCGGCGCTGGACGTGCTGACGGGGGAGCGCACGGTCGTCCCGCCGGACGCGTTCCAGGGGAACGTGGAGAACTTCATCGGCATGGCCCAGGTTCCGGTGGGTGTCATCGGGCCGCTGCGCATCAACGGCCTGCACGCCCATGGCGATTTCTACGTGCCCCTCGCCACCACCGAGGGAGCGCTGGTGGCGTCCCACGCGCGCGGCGCCGCCGTCATCGGGCGCAGCGGGGGCGCACGTTCCCTCTGCGTCCTGCAGCGTGTGACGCGGGCGCCCCTCTTCCGCTTCCGCGACCTGATCGAGGCGGGCGCCTTCATCGCCTACGCCGTCGACTCGTTCGTGGAGTTGCAGGCGCGAGCGGCGGAGACGACCGACCACGGCCGGCTGGAGGACCTCCGGATCCATTGGGACGGCAACCTCGTCTACCTGCTGTTCGATTTCTCCACCGGCGACGCCGCCGGTCAGAACATGGTGACCATCGCCACCGACCGGCTGGCGGCTCACCTCGCGGAGACGGCGCCCGTCCGTCCGGCCTACTGGACCGTCGAGAGCAACCTCTCCGGCGACAAGAAGGCCTCGATCCTCGCCTTGCAGCACGTCCGGGGCCATCGCGTTCTCGCCGAGGTCGAGATCCCACGGGCGGTGGTGGAGGACAACCTGCATACGACGCCGGAGGCCATGGCCGCCTGCGGCCGCGACGCGCTGATGGCGGCCTCGCAAGCGGGGACCATCGGGGCGCAGGGACAGTTCGCCAACGGGCTCACCGCGCTCTTCATCGCCTGCGGCCAGGACGTGGCCTGCGTGGCGGAGGCGGCGGTGGGGACGTCGCGATTCGAGGTGACGGCGGACGGCCTCTACGCGGCGGTCTGCCTGCCCAGCCTCATCGTGGGGACGGTGGGCGGCGGGACGGGCCTCCCGACGGCCCGGGAGTGTCTCGCCCTCATGGGGTGCGTGGGCGACGGCACGGCCTCGAAGCTCGCGGAGATCGCGGCCGTGCTCGTCCTGGCCGGTGAGATCTCCATCGGCGCCGCCCTGGCCAGCGGCACCTTCACCCGCGCGCATGCCACGCTGGGCCGTAAGAGGCCGAGCGACGCGCGCGAAGCTACGTGCGTCGCGAAGTGACGGCGGCGCGAGCCCAGGCGCCGGGTGCGAGCATGCGGGCCATGCGCTCGGGATGCCGGATGCATTGCCCGGCCATCCAGGCGTCCGCTTCCGCGACCAGCGCGTGACCGGCGTCGCCGCCGGTCAGCTCGCCGCGTCCGCGGCGCGCGGCCGCGGCAAACAGGGCCATGTCGACGGCGGCCAGGCGCGCCTCCGCTTGCTCGACCTCGGAGAGGGCACGCTCACGGAGTCCGCGGGTGGCGGACGCGCCCGCACGCACGAGCAGGGCCAGCGCATCGCCCCAGGGCGTGTGCTGCCGCTCCAGCTCCCGCACCTGGCCGTCGACGTGCTCGAGGTGAGCGAGGGCGTCCGCGGGGGTGGCCGCGGCCGCGGCCAGGGCGACCCGCCGCCGCGCGCGTGAGAAGAAGCTGAGGATCAATCCGGCCTGGGGAAAGCGGTCCAGGGCGCGGGCGGCGCGTCGCCAGCCCTCCGGGATGGGCCCCGCCTCTTCCAACCCTTCGCCCGTGTACAGGGCGATGTCACGCCGTGCTCCGCTGAGCCAGAGCTGGCTGAAGTCGAACATCTTGGAGGTGCTGACGCCGATGCCGCGCTCGAGCTCGCGCCGGGCGCCGTGGGGATCGTCGGCGGCCAGCCAGGCCACGTGCGAAAAGCAGGCGACGCGGAGGTGCCGGGCCGCGAGCAGGTTGCCGCGGTCCTCGGCCCGTGCGAGGAGCCGGGGCAGCCGCCGGGACAGCTCCTCGATCTCGCCGAGCATGAACAAGGCCGCGAGCGCGTACATCTCGGCGTTGTCGGTCTCCCAGTTCGCGCCGACGCAGCGCTCCCGCAGGATGGCCGCCGCCTCGTCGCACAGCGAGCCCCACGAAGAGCGACTCGAGGGCCAGGCCGCGGGCGACGCGGGGCGGCTCTCCTGCACGCAGGGCGAGCTGCAGGCTCCGCGCCTGGAACTCCGCCGACCGGATCAAATCGAGAAGTCCGAGCCCGACGGCGATGGACCAGCAGGTGTCGATACGGAGGAGGTCCCAGGCGGGGACGCGCGCCTCGTCACGCCGGCGGAACCGCAGGCCCCGCAGCCTCAGGAGCCCGCGCCGGAAGAGGAGCGAGACGAGGGCCTGGCGCGTGGTGCGGGGCATCGAGATCCCGACGCGGTCCAGGGTCGTCGCCAGGAGCCGGTATCCCTCGTCGATGTGGCCGGCCATGAGGAGCTGCTGGGTGGCCCGGCGCTGGAGATCGATGGCCTCCGCCGCATCCGTCCCCTCCATCGCGGCAAGATACGCGTCCGCGGATTCCCGGCCTCGGCCCGCGCTCGCGAGGGCGTCCCCGAGTTGAATGCGCAGTCGGTGGTCCTCCGGACGCAGGGCCGGGCGCAGCTCCAGCGCCAGCCGGAAGAGGCGCGCCGCGCGATCGAACGCGAGCGCGTCGGCGGCGGCATCCGCGGCCACCGCCGCGTAGTGCGACGCCTCCTCGGCGTGGCCGGCCTCGCGGAAATGCTCCGCCAGCCGCTCCGGGTCCGCCCGCGCGGAAGCGAGGAGCGCCGAGGCCAACCGCTCGTGGGTGCGTCGGGCTTCCTCCGGCTCGATGCCGCCGATGACGGCGGCGCGGATCCGGTCGTGGTAGGGCTCCACTTCCTCCCAGGCGCTGCTGCGGCGGGTGCGTACCGCCACCCGCCGGCGTATCAGGTCTTCGAGCATCGCCCCGGGACTCTCGCCGGCGCCGAATCGCGACAGCGCATCGACGAGGAACGCGTTCCCCTGCGATTCGCGGGCGATGGCTTCGGCCCGCGCCTCCGTCCCCGGCTCCCGACCGAGCAGCGCGCTGGCCAGGGCGCGTGCGTCGTCGAGGGTCAGCTCGCCTACGGCCAGGTCCATCTTCTTCAGCGCCGCCGCATCGGGCGATTCGCGCAGGGGCAGCAGCAAGGCGAGCAGCGGGCTCGTCGTCGCCTCCTCCGTCCGATAGCACCCGATGATGAGGAGGGCGGGGGAGTCGGGCGGCTTCATCAGGTTCTCGAGCAAGGCCGAGCTGTCCGCGTCGCCCCACTGCATGTCGTCCATGACGATCACGACCGGACCCCGGTCGGCCAGCCGGACGAGGAGCTCGCGCAAGGCGGCGAAGGCCCGCCGCCGCCGCTCCTGGGAGTCCGGGATGTCGAGCACGGTGCGGCGCGCGCGGGTGACGCCCTGAACCTGGCGCAGGACGGGGAAGAGCCGCACGAGCGCGAGCACGTCGTGGGGCAGAAGGGCCTGGACGACGCTGGAAGGAAGCCGCCGCAGGTATTGGCTCAGGGCATCCACGACGCTGTCGAAGGCCTTGTAGGGCACGGACTCCCGCTCGTAGCACCGGCCGGAGAGGATCACGGGGGCCGGGCTTTCCCGACGCAGCTCGTCCAGGAAGCGCCGCACGAGTGCGGTCTTGCCCATGCCGGAGCCGCCGTGCACGCTCACGGTGATCGCGTGACCGGACCGGAGGATTGCGTAGGCCTCACGCAGCCGCGAGAGCTCCTCCGCTCTTCCCACGAAGGGAGCGGAGCTGGGAGGCGGAGCGACCGGCGCGGGGGTGACGACATCGACGGGGGCGGCTTCGAGCGGGCGCAGCCGACGTAGGACATCGGCCCCGGAGGGCCGTCGCGTTGGACGGCGGTGGAGGAGGTCGAGGCACAGCGCGCTCAGGTCCTCGGGAACGTCGGCAGCCAAGGTGCGCGGGGCGACCGGGTCCTCGAGCTGTTTGCGCCGGAGCACCTCGAACGCGGTGCCCCAGAAGGGGAGGGCCCCGGTGAGGCTTTCGTAGAGCATCACGCCGACGCTGTACCAGTCGCTGGCTTCGGTGAGCGGCTGCTCGGCCGCCTGCTCCGGCGCCATGTAGGCGGGCGTGCCCACGGCATCGAGGGTGTGCGTGATCCCCGAGCCCAGCTCGCGAATGAGCCCGAAGTCCAGCACCACCACGCGGCCTTCCGCGGTGACGAGCACGTTGGAAGGCTTGATGTCACGGTGCAGCTTGCCCGCCGAATGCAGGGCGCACACGCCTTCCGCGAGCTGCCGCAGCGCGGCGCGGAGCCGGTCGACGATGGGAGCGACGGGGGCGCCCGGAGGGAGGGCGGTCGGCAGGGCGGTGACGAAGCCAGCTTCGCTCCACGAGGACTCCCCGCGCATGAAGGCGCCGACCTCCGGCGTCGTCGGGGAGGAGAACGCGCTGGAGGCGCCGTCCGCCTCGCCGCCCCGGACGTGCTCGAGGAAGGTCACGCCGTCGATCCGTTCCATGGTGAAGAACCACTGCTCGCCTTCGGCCAGCAGCTCGTAGAGGCTGACGAGGTTGGGATGCGACACGTCGGCCAGGGCGCGGAACTCCTGCTTGAAGCGATAGAGAGTCCGGCCCGTCCCCACGCGAAGAGTCTTGAGGGCGACGCGGGTGTTGCGCTCGCGGTCCAGGGCGTCGTAGACGACGCCGAACGAGCCCGCGCCCAGCCGCCGCTGCACGAGGAACCGGTCGGTGCCGGCGAAGGACTCGGGATCGGCCAGTGGCATGATCGGCGCTTTCCGGCGCCCACGCGGACGATGGCGGCAGGCCAGGACGGGCGTACGATGGCGCCCATCTTCGGCGACGCCATGGTACCGCCGATCCACAGGTCGCATGAGACTTGAAGCCGGCCCGAAGACCGACTTGCCGGGCAATCCAGGCTCCGCGGCCACGGTGCGGGCAGCGGCCCTGGGTGCGGGCCTCCTCATCGCCCAGCAGGTGGCGGCGAAGGTGGTCCGGGATGCGTTCTACCTGTCGCAGTTCCCGGTCACCACCTTGCCCCTGGCTCTGGGGGCGAGCGCGGGCTTGTCCTTCGTCGCGGTGGCGGCTCTCTCCCGGACGATGGCGCGACGGCCGCCGGCGCGCCTGCTCCCGCCGCTGCTCTGGGGCAGCGCCGGCCTCCTGGTCGGCGAGTGGGGACTCAGCTTCGTCGCGCCGCGCGCGGCCGCCGCCCTGCTGTACCTCCACGTGGCGACCTTCGGGGCCACGCTCGTGTCCGCCTACTGGTCGCTCCTCAACGAGAGGTTCGATCCGCACGCGGCGCGGCGCGCCATGGGCACCATCGGGACCGGCGCCAGCCTGGGCGGGGTACTGGGTGGGGCGGGCACGTGGCGTGTGGCCGGGCTCGTGCGGGTGCCCACCCTGCTTCTCGGCCTGGCCGCGCTCCTCGCCTTGTGTGCGCTCGCCATCCGGGGCCTCGAGGGAACGGGGGCGGCCGCGGAGCCCTCACCGCCGCCGGCCGAAACCAAAGGGCAGTTCCGATGGCGCCTCTTCGGCCAGATCCCCTATCTCCGTTCGCTGGCCGCGCTCATCGCGCTCTGCGCGTTCATCGAGGCCCTCCTGGACTATGCGTTCAACGCCGCCGCCGTCACCCGTTTCGCGCGCGGAGAGGCCCTGGTCGGATTCTTCGCCGCGTTCCACACCGTGAGCGGCCTGCTGGCCCTCCTCGTCCAGGCCGCGCTCGTGCGCTCGTCGCTCACACGCCTGGGTCTGGCGGGGACGCTCGCCACCCATCCCCTCGGCGTGGCCGTCCTGGCCGGAGCGGTGGTGGCGGCGCCGCGGATGGGGACGATCGTCGCGTTGCGGGCGGCGGAGGCGGTGCTGCGGCATTCCCCCTTCCGATCCGCCTATGAGCTCCTCTACACGCCGTTGCCGCCGTCACAGAAGCGGCCGGCCAAACCGCTGGTGGACGTTGGGGCCGATCGCGTCGGCACGCTCGCGGGAAGCGCGGCGACCGCACTCGTGCTGGCGGTGATGGGAGGCCACGCGACGCAGGGCCTGGCCGTGCTCGCCGGGGGGGGCGCGGTGCTCATGCTGGCCATCGCCCTGCGCTTCCATCGCGCCTACGTGATCGCGCTGGTGGACAGCCTGCGCGCGGGCGCCGTGCGGCTCGAGGAGGCGGAAGTCGTCGATGCGACGACGCGGCAGACGATGGAGACATACTCACGGGCCGAGCCGGCGGCCTCACCCAGGACGCCGCCGGCCGCTCCGAGCCTCGCGCCGGCCGGATCGCCGGAGGATGCGGATGCGAACGTGCGCCGAGCCGCCGACCTGCGGTCCGGCGACATCGTCCGGATCCGGGGTGCCCTCTCCCAGGGGCTCGTCGAGCCGGCGCTGGTGGCGGCGGCTCTGCCCCTGCTCCGGCGGGACGACCTGTTCGGCGACGTGATTCCCGCCCTGCGCCGCGCTGCGCCCGCGTGCACGGGCCAGCTCCTCGATGCGCTGCTGGACGAGCGCGTCGATCCGGTGATCCGGCGGAGGATCCCGCGCGTGCTGGCGTCGGTGCCGACGCAGCGGGCGGCCGACGGGCTGCTCGCGGGGCTGGAATCCGAGCGCCTCGACCTGCGCTACCGCTGCGCGCAGGCGCTCGTCCGGCTGAGCCAGCGCGCGGTGGTGTCGATTCCCGCGGCAAGGGTCTTCGCGGTGGCCCGCCGCGAGATCGAGGGGATGGGCGCGCGCGGAGGCAGCCGCCTCGAGCACGTGTTTGCCATCCTTTCGCTCGCCCTCGAGCGCGAGCCCATCGAGATTGCGCTGCGCGCGCTGCGGGGGCGCGATCCCACGTTGCGGGGGACCGCCCTCGAGTACCTCGACCACGTGCTTCCGCCCGGCATACGGGAGGCTCTCTGGCCGCGCCTGGGCCTGGCCGCCGCGCCGCCGGCCCGGCGCCCCGTCGACGACGTTCGCGACGAGCTACTCCGGTCGTCCTCGCGGTGGACGACGGGGGAGCGGCGGCTCCGGAGCAGCGCCGGCCACTGAAGGCGGGCTGCGCCCTCAGCCGTCGAGGCCGAGGCGCGTCATCTTGAGGGCCAGGCCGTTGCGCGAGACGCGCAGCAGCCGGGCCGCCTCCGTGCGGTTGCCCCCGGTGCGCGCGAGCGCTTCCTTGATGAGCCGCTCCTCGAGCGCGTCGACGTGAGGCTGCAGCTCGAGCGAGTCGGCCGCGGCCGCCTCGCGGCGAGGCCGGGGGGCGCGGATCTCGTCGCGCAGCATGCCGTACTCGATGGCCTCTCCGGCGAGGCAGCCGTGGAGGAGGCGCTGCAGCTCGTGCCCCAGCTCGCGTACGTTGCCCGGCCAGTCGTAATCGACGAGCGCGGCCAGGGCCTTCCCGGTGACGCCGCGGATCGGTTTTCCGGAAGCCACGGCCAGGGGCCGCAGGAGTCCATCCACGAGGCCCGGAATGTCTCCACGGCGCTCGCGCAGGGGAGGGATCCGCAGGACGGCCCCGCAGAGCCGGTAGAACAGGTCGGCGCGGAACTGCGCGTCGTCGATCCGAGAGGCCAGGTCCACGTTCGTCGCGGACACGATCCGGAGATCGACGCGCACGGCCGGCGCGGCCAGGGGCTCGACCTCTCCCGTCTCGAGGACGCGCAGGAGCTTGGCCTGAAGCCCGAGGCTCATGTCGCCGATCTCGTCCAGGAACAGCGTCCCGCCGTGCGCGACCTGGAACCGTCCCGGCCTCGCGGCCACGCCGGTGGCCGCGCCCTTTCCGACCCCGAAGAGCTCGGCCTCGAGCAGCTCGGCCGGGATGGCCGCGCAGTTGACGGCGACGAAGGGTCCGCTCGCGCGCGAGGACGACAGGTGAAGGGCGCGCGCGAAATCCTCCTTGCCCACGCCCGTCTCGCCGATGAGGAGCACAGGCAGGCTGGTGTCCGCGATCGGCTCCATGCGTCCGTACAGCTCGACCATGCCGCGGGCGGTGCCTCGGACGTGGCGAGCGGGAAAGACGAGGGGCCGTCGGGGCGCAGAGGCGGCGGCCGTCGGCGCCGGCGCCAGGTCCGCCCAGGCCACGATCTGGACGAGGATCCGCAGCGCCGGCTCGACGGACGGTGTGGCGGGGCGCCTCCAGGCCAGGAGCATGCGCGCGGGCGCGCCGGCCACCGCCGCCCAGAACAGATCGGGAGCGCCCGACACGGTGCCCGACGACAGCGGCGAGGCCGCGCTCGCCGCGCGGACGGCCTCGAGGACGCACGCCTCGTCCAGGCCGGGCAGCGATCCCGCGGCGCCCATGATCACGGGAGCGCCGTCCCGGATCTCCACCATGCAGCATCCCTGCAGGCCCGCCTCTTCGACGAGGATGGCGAGGGCGCCGCCCAGACCGGCGGCCCCCGAACGCAGGAGGGGGATGACCTGCTCCAGGACGGGGAGCCATTCGGGCGTGTCCCCTCCCGCCCAGGTCGCCGTCGCGCGGGAAGGATCTGCGGCCGACGGCGGCGCCGCCGCGTCCGGGCTCAGCACCACGGCCAGCTCGACGTCCTGCTCGTCCACCGCTTCTAGCCGCAACGCGACGGGGCCGAAGCGCACCTCGTCGCCCAGGGCCAGCGTCGCGGAGGAGACGCGCGTGCCGTTGACGTACACGCCGTTCTTGCTCTCGAGGTCGCCGACCTCGACCGTGCCGTCACCCGGACGGAGGGTGGCGTGATGTCGGGACACGCCCA
>WNFI01257904.1_pt1 | contig 18096 bp, 23 predicted proteins | sample 5400471 | NCBI WGS metagenome assembly WNFI01 (sample SAMN13153348, study PRJNA577476) | soil metagenome | isolation source: 100 cm saprolite on Douglas fir-dominated hillslope | place: USA:California | collected 2013-09-17 | reverse complement strand
AGAATGAGGTCGTGCGCAGAACCCAAGGGCATGAGGACCCAAGACCCCCTTGCAATCATTCCCTAGAAACTTCCGCTCGTGAACTAGGATCACAATAGTCACGGTGACCCACCCCAAAGGAGCATTGGGGAGGATGTCAACAGAACCAAGCAGCTAGGGGGGTTTTTATCCCCTTGACAGGGGATGGGTTTCAGGGAGAGACACAAAACAAAAACAAACAAAGCCGTGCACATGTGACCATTCAGAGCTCACGTGCTATTAGTTGGCCGATTCTATTGTAACTTCTGTATTGTAGTGGAGTTGACCGAATATATTGTGTTTATTGTAACTATTATAACTATTAGTAGAGCTAGAGTCGCAGCCCTCACATCCGACCATCGCATGGGGGGTAAGGATCCATTACTGTGCTTTAGGCAGAAACCTCACCGTCCAGTAGTACCGCGATGGCAGGATAACAGACATCATCGAAGATCCTGCGGATTCCTGCCTCGCCGAGAATCTCCATTCCTTCATCGTACTTCCGACATTCAACGCTCTCATGTAGTCCAAGTTTTTAAATATATAATACGTTCCACAACAGGGTATATCACAAACGAGCCTTGGCTTGACGCTGGATTTCCAATCTCGCCTGATCTCGAAGAATTCTTCTGAGTTTGCCCGGCACAGATCCAGGCACACTTTCTACAGGATACACGCCTGTTTGAAATTATCCGGTTGCAATCAGAACATGACTTGGGTTTGTGATTTTCAAGGAGTATACTGACCCCCGCGTAACTCCTTGTAGTGGGCGACCTTCCCCTTGATCCATCTCTGAATTGCTGGTGGGAAGGAGGGATCCTTAAGAAGCGCATTGTCTCGTGGGACTACATAAGCTCTGTGGAGTAATGGATAAGATATACGTTTTAATTGAAATAGTAATGGCGGACCGAGGGAGCTCATTGACACCGTCTGGGGTGGTACGCCGATGACAGAAACGTCACTTATTTGAGGGTGGCCTGCAAGCACAGACTCCAACTCTGCCGGAGGCACTACCAGCAGAAGTGAGACGTTTGCCAAGATAAGTTATCAATGAATGCATACCCTGATACGTGTTATATCTGATGAGTTCCTTGAGACGACCAACAATGTGAAGGAATCCTTCTTCATCCATATAAGCAACATCTCCACTCCTTAGCCAACCGTCTGATGTAAACGTTTCCCGAGTTCCTTTGGGATTGTTCAAATACCCTCTGAACAAGGGTAATAAGACGGACATCTAATGGACCATTGATGATGTTCCAGTGCTCATCACGTTGGGGCCTCTTAAAAGCACTTCGCCATGCACCCCGGTCGCAACATCCTGAAAATTATCATCAACTATTCGCAAATCGACGCCTAGTAAAATAAATACCACTCACTCCGACGAAATTATTTTTACCGCCGTTGCTAGCATGCAAGAGGTGCGTGTGCCTTGCTATAATTCCATTTCAAACCAGGGTACAAACGAGGGTGCGTACGGCTTCAGGTAGTGTCCACCAAAGCACGGTCGGTGGCTAAGCCTTCGGCGCCGGTGAAACACCTCGTATTCCCGACAGTACATGTCTTTTTCTGTTACTAATAATAGAATTCTATGCGTGAGAACGCAACAGCGCGTGTATACCTTTCCAAGGCATAACAGGGCATAACCGCGTAATAAGAAATGGAATAAATGGGTTGGGATGATTTGCTTCATTTGGATCCGACAGCCCGATACCTGTGCACTTACCCAACACTTACCCGTTCTCCAAAAATTCTCAGCTCTACCCGCTCGTTTCTTGTCCATCTTTCTTTACCTCCCTTCCATTCAAGCCAATTTCTAGTATCTCGCTCGCTACATTCCCTTTGAGAAATGCTGAGAAACGTTCCGATAATCTTGTTGCAGTCGCTCTCTGTACAAAGGCTGTTATTTCACCTACTCTACGGGGTTCTGCTCATTCCTTTGGATACGTTGGCAAATATCACTATTGGAGGGACGACGTTCACCGTCATACTCGGTATGTGTTTTATTCTTTTTGCCGTAACCTGTTTCTGCTCGTCGTGGTCTCATTTACCTATCCATTTTTGTGAAGATACTGGAAGGTAAATGCCTAAAGAAGCTGCAATGCAGTATGATGTGGTGTTGTTGCTGATGAGGACGTCTGCATCTGTTCCCCTCTTGTGATCAATATGGTTGCTCTTATTCTGTCGTCAGCTCCGATCTCTGGGTGACGGGAAGCGTACCAAACGCGACGTCTCTCAACATGGACGCATCTATTGGGTACGCAATCGGCAATGCAGCAGGACCTATCCTCTCTGCTCAAGTGGAATTTTCGAACTTTACTGTTCGAAACCAGGTGTTTAGTATGTCTGTCTATTTTCATCCTGCGCTGCGGATACTGTCTACATTCGTTGCATCCTTCCTTTTTTCGCAACCAAGTCACTAATTGTTTCTGCTCCTTAGTGCAAGTGAGCAATACGCAATCGTTTGGCGCGCTGTCTTCTGTTGGAATCACTGGACTTGCCGGACTAGGGCCAGGATTCTCCTCTGTCATTAAGGGTAAAGTAGGGTCGGCGGGTGATACCCTTCTAGACAACATTTTCCAGGTATGTCAATTCAAATTTGATTCTCGTGTTCTGGAGTTTACGTACCCGTCTTGTAGTTGAACCATACCACATCTAATTTTGTCACCTTCTTTCTTAATCGTAATGGTGTCAATAGCACCGTCCATGGCGAGTTCACCATCAGTGAAGTCTTGCCTGGTTACGACGAAATTCTCTCGAAGCCCAAGTTACCTGTCAATGAACTTTCGGGCTCGCAAAAGCTCAACCAACATTGGACGACTGTGCTTGATGCCATCGTTGGTCCGGATGGGAAGAATATTAATCTGGAGTCGATCGTGAAGAACACTCCATCTGGTAAACTAGCAACGATTATCGATTCTGGTTTCACTCTCCCCCAAGTGCCGAGAGCGGTTTCGGATGCCATCTATGGGAGAGTGAACGGGGCGAGCTACTCGGTAGAGCATGGGGTTTGGCTCATCCCATGCGGGCAGGAATTGAATATCACGGTCGTATTTGGTGGTGTTAGCTTCCCCGTTCATCCCCTGGATATTTCTTCATGTGAGTGCCGTGAAATCAACACCGGGGAGGTTATGACATTAGCTGATCGTTTTATCAGCCGACTTCGATTTCACGTTCGCCAATGGCCAGCAGGCATGTACTGGAACAGTGAGTATCGCTACCTTCCTCTAGACCTGTTCCTTACCATGCACCTTAGTTCCAGCCTATCTCCACAGCGTTTAGCCTTATAGGGCAGTACGATGCTATCATGGGTCAAACATTCTGTATGTGGGACATCTCATCCGGCCATTGACCTCGACCTCATCATCTTCCTTCTAGTACGTAACGCGTATACCCTCCTTAACTGGGGTGATTTCGTCGATCAAACCTCGGCTGCTCGTGGCACGCCATATATTCAAATGGAACCGATGACAGGTCAATCGCAAGCACACAAAGAGTTCGTCGCAGCCAGACTGGGAGGCGTTGATACCACTGGTGATCCACAGTGGAAGCTTTCCAGTCATCAACAGTCCTCACCCGTTTCCAAGGGTGAACGAGTGCAACATATCGAAGCCTTTGTAAGTAGCGTGATGTAGGACATTCATCTTCTTATGTCCCCTCATTCACCTGACACTTCCAGGCTTATCGCAACAAAATCATCATCGGTGCTTGTATTGGGGCGGCCCTTCTAATCATCCTAGCTCTCATTTGCCTCTGCCGGCGTCGGCGACGCTCGAGAAACGCTACTAGCAGTCGCTCAGTACTCCCCGCTAATAAGATCGACCTTAACAGGCTTAATGGAGGAGCTGGTGCTTACCGACAGGTCGAGGATCCTCGTTCGGCGCCTTCAGGGGGGAACAGTCATCATGGATCATCGGGTAGGCACGACAATCCATTTAAGGATACGTAGTCACATCGACCTTGAGAAACGTGAGGGTATTCTCATCGCTGGTACGGTGGGACAAGTTCTGTAATCGAGAGTCATGACTCTCGGACTTGTACTAGACCGTGTGTGGTGGCGGCGGCGACTTTTTTTCGTTGCGTTCCATACTCTCTACGATAATTCTATTTCCTTGAGGAAGTTGTTGTGTTAGCGTCATTCTTTCAGTTGCTTTCGTCTAGTGGATTGAAGGACACTATTATTTTTTTTTTTGGTTCAGCCGAACCTGCCCTCCTTAAATGAGTTGTAGATAACGAGGGATCGGTAGTAACTGTAATTAATTGCTTCTATTGGAAGAACACTAAGATTGATATTTCGCACCTCATTCCCCTCAAAATTATTATGGGACTGTTCTATGCTGGACTCGAGCGCTACCCATTGCGTATTAGCCTGCTTTCTTGCCGTAAGGGCGGTCCTTGCCCACAATGCCTACGCCTTTTCGCTGATAGCCTCGCACTCGAGATGCGTATTGTGCCTTCTGCATATTGCGCCCTGTTTCTTCGCGCTCACCTCCATTCCCCTCTCTGCCGATGGGTTTTCTTTTTTTCTTCTTGAATGAGCCGCTTTTCTCAACTTTTTTCACTCTTTTTCCCTGTACTTTTACGTTCTCTTTGTGACTCGTACTATCTCTTTCTCAGCTCACTGTGCTAGGTAATCAGACTACTAATGGTAACTGGCCATGGTAACTACGGGCACGATATTCAGAGTACCATTACGAACCCCAACAATATATAGGGTATGATACAGAAGAGTGAGAATGATTCTTGAAAAGGCCGTCGTCGACGAAATTCCTCCATCTTTGCAGCGCGAGCCATTGCTTTCCTAGCCTCGGCTCGACTGATCATGGCGTTGTATGCGGCAAGCTGAACATCCTCTGGGATGTGCACAAATTCAGGTTCTGGTATGGGGGTGTCTAGTTGAGCCCGACTCAAAGATTGATGAGCGCTCAATATGGATTGTAAGGCCTCCTCCACTGAAGGTCAAACATCAGGGTCTGCCGATCTCATCGACTCAAAGATCTTGAAGGACTCGGGAGAGACGACACTAATGCCCTAATAATCGTACATTAGAGCTGAACGAGCAAAAAACGTTCAGTTCTTACATGGAACTTGTCACGAAACATGGTGCCAAGCTGAAAGACGTCGGCCTTGAAAGGATCATACGATTCTTGGGTCACTATCTCTGGTGCTAGATCCCTCCCATAATCATCTGGATGGTCATAACCACGCTTCAAGATGGGAAGACCAGATACCTTGCGGTCTTCTGGCTTAGAGTCAGGAGCAAATCTGACAGCAAATTCGAAATCGATAATGTAATATCGAATGGGAAAGCCTAGGGAGAATGAAATTGTTAACCTTGAAATCATGAATGAACGAACTTGACCGAATCAGATCGCCACCACAGCGCGCCCAGTTCATCAAGAGGTTCTCGGTACCAATGTCCTTAGGGAAATAGCTAAATCGACGGGATTCAGAACCCATTTCATTTTCTTACCCTGTGCGCAACAAGACGCTTGTGTAGAAATGAAAATCCCTGTGCGAACTCTAGTAGGCTCTCGCGTAGGTCATCAGATAGGACATGGCTGCATGATTTGAATGATGGCATCGAACGCCTCGCCTACATTGTCGAACCAAGGACTGAAAGGCCTATCTGAGCCTGAAGGAAACACACCAAATGTCATGTCTTCAAGTTGAAGCTCACGAAGCATTGGTAATGAATGGTTTTCGCCCAACATTGCGGCATGGCCTGTGGCGACATCTATCAGGATCTCCAGGTGGTCACCTCCATCATTCCCTTTCTTAATGAGTCGAATAAACACTTCTTGCCCACCCAATGTCCTCGCAAAACGATACATCGAGTTCTGAGCTTGTCAGTGTTGCGCTTGACGAATGTTGAAGGGAAAAGGGTACATCATCTTCATGGGATCGATAAAGGTGCGGGGGATTGGAAAATGAAGTGTAAATGAATCCATCGCACGAGCGCCTGCTGTTTTCGACAGGTGGACTTGTGATGTTGGAACCCAAGTACTTTTGTTTGTATAGGAAGAACCCTTGAGTAGCGAACCATTCTTTCAAAGGCTCCCAAGGTCTCATAGGAAAAAGTTTCTCTTGTCGCCAAGCTTCTATTGTTTCAGGTACCAAAGGTGAATACGGAGGCTGCATGCCTCTGGCCAACCGAAGGAAACTAATAATGCGTCAGATAACCGGGAACCTTCGTTGTAACGCGTTACAAGACTCGTAACGCCAGTGGCCACTATACAAAAGTGGTGACTAAGTGAACTGCGTAAGCTCCACATAGGTGTGCGACAGGATACTTACGTGGGTGGTCTCGAAAGATTTGTGGCCCGTGGACTGGATAATGTATGTCTTATATCCGTTATCGGCTCAGGCAGAGGTCTTGATTCTTCCTGCAGCTACATGGCTCATCGAGTCAAGGTAACATCGAAGAGATGCACAAGAATCGTCTTTTCTCATTACACTCGGTGCGCTGGCGTTCGCTTAGTCTCGCCCTTCGCCACCTCTCTGAATTTGCATATTCTCAGCCTGAACAATCGCTCTTTCTACAATTGCCTTCCGTGTCATTCTGCCAACGACAAGCCATTAGAAGTTCCATCTGATACCACTTTAGATACTCTTCCACCCTCAGTGCTAGCAAAGTCCCGCAAGATAGAACTTCGTCCGGGGCCGAAGAAAGACTCACTAATCACTTGCTCATCTGCCATTCCAAGCTCTCGTGGTTCTGAGCGTTCCTCATTATCTAAGGAGAAGCCACAGTCATGCGCCACTATTTCTGCACCAACTCCTGCCACTCTCTCTCACAACGGCCCGGCGCCGGCTATTAGAAAGGATGTCAAGAATGCCGAGAAACAGGGAATCTTTACTCCTCCGCCGGAAGGAGCCAGTAGAATAGGTGGCCTGTTCCATCAAGCGAAGCAGCTTGTCAAATTCTACTTGGAGGGTTTGAAAGCGCAGTACCGGAATAATCGCCAGATGCGCGCGATTCTCTCGCGCGTGGCGCAGGACAAAGCAGCAGGGAAGCCGGGACCGCTGATGACCAGATGGGAAACTCAATTCGTTCGCACACATAAGAAGGATCTACGCAAGTGAGCATAACTTTTCCATGATATTTTGCAGCATGGCTTCAATGACGCGACTATCCTCAGGCTGGTGCCCTTCGTCTTGACTCTCGTCATTCTTGAAGAAGCTCTTCCGTTCATCGTCCTGTATGCACCTGGAATGCTTCCATCCACTACAATCCTACCGAGCCAAGCTGACCGCATTTATGATCGGAAAGAGGAGAAGAAGGCTGAAGCTCTGGTCCAAGCCAAGATCTTCCTCGAGTCGACCAACAAGTCAACCCCTTCCGATACCTCCAAATTGGGCATCACTAAGCTTGATGATGATTTGGCATGGATGATATGCAGGCATGTACCTGCGTTAGAATTCCGGGATAGTCGTACTCACATGATGGATAGGGCGTACGGATTATCAGACCGAGGGCCTCGTTCTTTTGTCAACGGACGGCTGTATAAACACATCGCCTACATTTCCTCTGATGATCGACTACTGATACACGAAGGATACGGAGAACGTCTCAGCTTCCATGAACTTCGAGCGGCGCTGAGTGAGCGGGGATAGTAAGCAATGTCATTCTTCTGTGCCTGCTTGGCATCACTGATCCTGAGTGCTTAAAGCCTTACAGCGAGACGGAGCGAGACTGAACTGCGTCAAACTCTTCGACGTTGGCTCACCAAAGTCGACAACCCAGAGGATATGATTGAGTCACTACTCGCCCATGCATTGGACGCAGATGTGGAGGCAGCTATTCGAAACTAAGCCACTCCTGGTCGACCATCTTTAACTTTCAATTCGGATATATTGCAGCACATTGTCACGCAAGTCCTATTTATCCCGGGTCGTACAATGCGCTAGTGATAACACGGACTTGGGCGGCCGAACATGGTTCATTCCTCCATCTAGACCTGACACGTTCCAAAGATGCTCCATCTTCCTTTGTGCAAAGTTTTAATCCTTCCCCAGATTGGTGGTGACCTCATTCACACCACTAGTACAGAATATCGTAAATGCCTTAAGGTTCTTCTCTGGGAAACGGATATTGATTGGTTTCTGATTCTCTTGAGCCAGGAATTAATGGTAAGGCTCGTCGACGTCTACTTTCCTTGTATGGATCTGGCGTAGTTGAGTCAGAGACACTGGTGCTAGCGTTGCTTGATTGTTTGGACGTATGAGGGGCCAGCAGTGGTGTTATCTGACTGGAAGGGCTTGCTTGAATATGAGTGGTACGACCGTCTAGGGATCCCAAGGGGGAGTAATGGTTTCGGTGGTTCTTTCGAATTAGTTAAAGGATATCGTAGGGCATTTAATCATAATCAAGAGCAGATGTGGAAAGCTCAACGAACTTGAGACCACGTTACAGAGATTCCCATGTTTCATGAGTGGAAGCCGTGATGGTTAGTCCTAGCAGTAAACTGGATTCCGTAGATGTCCTATCGACCCGATGCACTGCCACACCCTCCAGTTGTCCACGTGTTAACAATACAGCTGAATACCGGACTACGCAACGGACATGGGCCCTGCTTCGCCCATCTCCAAGCCCGAACTCTCCGAATCGATAGATGCACTCCAGCAAAGGCTAGATGTTCTGAATGACCTTGAGAAGCAGCTCAATTCGGCCGCGAAACTTTCGAGGACACTATTTTCCTCCAGCCCCCTTGAGATTCACAGAGCTTTCGGGGTGTTGAGCAGCCTTTCTACCGCGTTGGGGAGTGAAGATGTCCAGAAAGCAATCCATGCCTCAGAAGAAAGTGAAAAGGCGACACCATTGACCGAAGAACCCATCAAGATGGACAGACCTAGCGCCACGCGAAAACCACCAACTCGGTTCGTTCTCCTGTCTTTCGCCGAAAACCCCGACACTTGTTGCTGACAGCGCAAGTTGGAATCCCCCACTTGCTGGTAATCTTGCCTCAGGTCCCCCGCACAGCCTCACCGGCCCAGAAATGGACCTCAGCTACTTCCGCCCCGAGACTCCCATGTCGCACCTCCATCATCGGGTCGTTTCTCCTCCTTACCTTCTTCCAAGCGAATCTCCCTCTCTAATATTTCTCAATTCATTCAATCTGCGAACCAGGTTAGGCCGAAGACACTGAAAATCCAAATATGGTTAACACCAAGGGCACGTAGGCACGTTTTCGACCAGTCCAAGCTCCTTGACATCACCTCTGTCATACGTCAAAGTCCATCTTATCGGCGGGAATCTCTCATACTCCGTGTTAAGGTTGCGGAGGTATCGGTTGTCTATGTTCGATTGTGTCCCCCCGTGTCGGATGAGGTACCATTTCGGGCAATGTCGGTGAATTGCGTGGCTCCAAGCGAAAAAGTGAGTGCTCTGATGCATGCATTGTTAGCAGTTTGATCACCCGAGCATTTATAGAAATTGCTCCACGAGTCGTCAAATTACATGGTGTACCAGCAGATGTCCCAATTCTTCACAACTCTATTAACCGAGCATTATGACCGCTTCCCAATTCCGTTGATGCTGGTCGGTCATTCGGCTTTCCCTCTTTGGGTCTGGCTCTGATGTACCGCCCATAGGACTTGCTTTCCACGTATGATACCCTTTTTGCGGATGTGTGCGTGATGTGTGGAGCGTTGCTGTCTAGAAGCGGCCGACTTCCCCCAGTTGGGCGCATCTGGAAAGATGACGCTGAAGATCAGACCGCGCGGTGGCGGCCGTGCCATATTCAATGTTTTCACTGATGGGTCATTAGGGACGAGATATCGGTTCCTGGAAAAACCTAGGGGTTAGATTCCTGGTGCATAAGTCAAACCTCTACGCACTGCACAACTTGACGAGTGCAGTGAAAAATCTCAAGTATCAATCAATTTTTTTAGGATAACGGCTTTTAAAAATGGCAACCAGTAATGCCCGATATAGAAACCGTCGGTGTTCCAGACAAATACTATAAATACTATGAACTCGGCCAACTCCAAATGATCCAGATTGGTCCTAGGTCACGAGGATAAGAGAGCACGGATGCTGAGGAAAACCCCGGAAATGTTTGTCGCTGAAGGTAGCTGAGTCGTCGACGGTGTTGAACAATATTCTCGTTGATCTGCCATCCGAGGAAGCTCAACGACTAAGTGCGAAAAAGGGTCCTGTTTATTTATTCATCGCCTCTTGCCGGATGCAGACTGAATTGAGCATTTGTGTCCGAGCAGGCCTCACACGCGCCCCCCAAGTCTGAATTAGCTCTACGCATCGAACGAAACACGCCCCGTTGACGCACCCGATCCGCCTGGGGACCGCAGGGTCGGCATACGTGAGCATTATCTCTCCAGTGAGGCGTCGATATATCCGAAATATCAAAAGACACATAGTATAATCCCAAGTCGATTCCTATTACTCGTTAAATTTTTTGACCTTTAATTCAGCCCACGTCGATCAACTGTAACGACGTCTCATCCAGTCTCCCTAACGCCACCCTCTCCATCTTCGAATTGAGTTAATCCAGCTTTCAAAGGCGCTTTGCACATTTGCTATAGCGCCTTGCTCGGTACCTCAAGCAAAGCGCCCTCTGAGTCTCATCGAAATGCAAGGGGATGATCGCTCATTCCCTAGGCTCTCTATCACCACCCAGTCATCCCCTGGGAGCTGGCAGAGGCCGCCAGAAGGAGCACAAAGTACCCACTCTCGCTCCCAAGATTCTCGCGGTTCCGAAGAAGACGTCCACGGAGCACCATCTTCGCCCTTCGAGCCTATCCCATCTGCTCATCGCACCATGTCTGTTACCCAGTCTCATCCAAAGGAGGGAGAGCCCAATGTTCCTCTCACGATCTCTCTCGATTTCTATTGCCCTCCTCAGCTTCAACAGCAGCTGCATCTGGCAGCCCCGAGACCACCGGAAGGGAAACAGGCACAGATTCATCTCCCCTTTACTTTTCGTATATGCTTTGATGACTGCCCTCTGGAGACGCTGGTCACCCCGCATCCGTCAAGTTTTCAACATCCTAATTCACAGATGAGGTTTCAACTGCATTCCGTCGTACCAAAACGTCCGTCGAATCTGCCGCATGTCCCTGTCAGCGTACAGCTGACAACAGACCAAACTGTCTTGGACACTGCCCAAGTCGGTGTGTTCATGTATTGGGATAGTGGTGAGTTTCCGCATCATCTCTCTAACATCAGTGTAATTCTCATTCGTGCCTACCTAACTAATATTGTGTAGACGAAAATCCAAGTTCAGCGCCGCCCCTTCAGCCTTCGGAACACGCCGCAGCACCCCTACCGCACTCCACATCCTCCGCATACCCTCTAGTCTCACAGCCGACGCCAAAGGAAGTCAGAGACAACGGTGAATCATATTCTCGGCTCCTAGGCCGCAATCTGGCACAAACAACTCGGCAACCTGTATCAGATAGCCAGGCTGTCGTTTTGCAGTATCCACACCCCGATCCCAACAATTCTCTCGTATATCCGCCTCGCGATGCCCATAGGCCACCCTCTGGACTAGATATGCCCCAAGCTCTTGCGCCTTCCATGTTTCACACTATCCCGACCCATTCTCCGGCGCCCCCTTCGACTCCTAGCTCCGGTCCCGACTCATCAGCGGTACAGAGTAGCCCCCTTGAGGAGCGCCCGCTCTCTTTCATACAACACCATAGTGACGCGACGGTACAATTGCCCCACTCTGCCCAGTCTCCAGTCCCAGCGCGTTCGTCTCGATCATCATTGGCACGAAAACCTACTCCACTAGCTCAGCGACGCGCGAGAAGAGCTTCTGCTGCCCAAACTCAACTTTCGACTGATACCTCGACACCGGATTCTGGTATGGAAGGGGAGCCGGAAGCCTCGTCGTCTACCGCTGGTCCCCATAAGCCACGAGGATTGGGTGTTAGGACCTCGACTAGCGGGATGCCGTCCACACTGGTTCGTACAAGTCAGCTTTCGTCCCGAAGAACGCCGAGAGATCCGGTGAGGTTGCTGATTAAGGGAGATTTAGAAATTATGACCCTGGGATGGTACGCGTGCTTTCTTTTGTCAGTCACCACGGACTCAATTGAGTGATTCCTCTCAGGTCGGAGAAAGACTTCCACAGTCGTCGGCGGCTTGTCCAATTTTGGTGTCGTCAAGATACCGCCGACGTTCACCTCGCATTTAAGGCCATTCCACCTGAGGAATATAAGCCGACATCGATCGTTGTGTCATGCATCTACAAAGACGATGTAGATGCATGTTTTATCACCTCGGTCGATCTCATCTACTTGCTCGAGATGATCATTAATACACCTTTCAGCATCGAAGAAAAGAATCGGATCAGACGTAATTTGGAAGGTTTCAAGCCCCAGACGGTGGTAAAGAGTAGGCCGGGAAAGGGGATCGACCCATTCTTCGCCCTTATCATGGGATTCGGCGATCCGAAGCCTCGAAATATCGAGAAGGACTTGAAGGTCTTTCCATGGAAGATCATCCCAATTGCACTGGAAAAAGTGATCAAGAAATATGTAAGTGTATGCGGATCCTCGTATTCACGGACTAAAACAATCGAATGCAGTCATATGCGCCCACGACAGGTGCGCTCTTAGACCCCATTGTCGCTAAGGAAGAGGTTAAAGAGGAAGAGAACTCCTCATTAGGCGAGCCCCGTCTGATGGATCCCGCGCATAGTCCGGAGGTGAAGCTGGAGGACTTTACTATTGGACCACCCGACGGATTATCTGAGCACAAACCGTTTCGTCTTGTCCCATCTTCAAGTTCAGTCCCGTCTGAGGGTCGCCTGGTTGGCGCTCCCACTCAGCAATCCCATCAATCAGCCAAAGCGGCTGCAATGTTTGCTGCTAGAATGTCAATCGGCCTCCACCCATACCATTCCTCCTTGGTCGCTGGTGAGCGAACTGCGGACACGTCGAGGTCATCATTGTCAAGTCAACCAACTACTGGAAGTAAACAAGCTACCTATCAAACTGGTGGGGCGTCGGAGTCTAGTGGTCCCGTTAGCTTGAGCTCAGGGATGGACGATGTCAACGAATATCTTCGTTCGACGGCTGCATATATGCGAAGTGCACCGGAGCCTGCCATAAGAGAGACGTCCTCATCGCCGGATTCAGTCATAGCGGAGGTGGAGCAAGTCGCTCAAGAACCTCAATCGCGCTCTTCCGAAGAATTGTCGAGTGTCCCGTCGCAGTACCGCTCCTCGATGCAATCAGAAGCGAGTCGGAGGGCTTCCACTCATCAGATTGAGTTGACTCAACCCTTGCAACAGTACGATCGCCCTTCACGCGGTTACGCTCACCCTCACACGCAACCTATGTATCATTTCGAAGGGTTCGAGCAACCATCATACTCTCCAGTTTCTCAGTTTCCAAGTGGAGAGTCACAACATCCTCCACCGACGCAGTATCCAGGATCCTATTTGGAAGTCAGTAGTTATTACCACCCGGGTCTACATGGTTCTCAAGATTCAACCACTTCCTACGGATCAGCGGCTATCTCCACTGCAGAGCCGGCCCATCGTCATCACGAGCAATTCCCTTATTCCGCGCATGCGGACGCTACCTCAACCCATGCGCATTTCCAAGCACCACAGCAAACACCCTCCTCTCAACACTCTTACTCGTCACGGCCTTACGAACAGCCTCATTCCTATTATGTATCCTCTCCGGAAGCGATGTTGCCTCAACCGCCGCATATGATATCTGGGATTTACAAAGATCCGCTCATGCACCAGCGTCTTGCAGAGCCGACCGGTGATTCCCGAAGCGATGACCGCTCCGCTTCATACACATGGGGAGAATACCCATCGTATGGGGAATCGAGCACCGGGTATCGACAGCAGCAGCCCGCTCAACCCAACAACCCCAACTCAGACTTTTATCCACGGAATTATTAATTTAAGAACCACCGCTTCAAGCTTGTCGATGCTTCGGCCCTCATGTTTGACGCTTTTCCTTGATTCTGTACAACTGACCTGTTTTTGTTGTTGTGTATTGCTTATGCCTCCCCATTGCATTAGCGTTCTTTTTGCCAAACTTTAGTTCACGTTTCTGAACATCAACTTCGCTATCACTCGCAAGATCACCGGAAAAAGTTCATTACACTATTCACCCCTTCTATTCTTTCTAGTACAGTTCAACTAGTCCCCGTTTGCTAACTTTTCCTTATATTCAGTTATTTACGGCTTGTTGTATGACCTGGTATGACCTGTCGCAATTAGAAGGATTTCAATGCTGGCCACATGGCGCTGCTGTAGTGCGTCGAATCGCCAGGTAAAGTCGACTGCTTCCGAATGTCGCAGAAAAGGAACGCAGCGGATCAGGAGCAACAGCGGATCAGCCATGGCGGATCATAAACCAAGTTGGATGAATACAATGAGTGTGCGAGACCTACGATCGATCGACGTCGCTCGATCCATTCAAATAATGGGCCCTGTTTCTGTCCAAGGGGTACTTGCGGGTTTAGGTATCATTTTTTGCTCTGGCTCAGGACACCACCAGTGGAGTGAGGTTTGTAGAGGCGCTACTCGTAGCCGCCGTCCCCCTCGAAGCGCGCGGATGGTGATTTGGGACGATCCGCCATACCCAATTGTGGTTATTTAATATTGTCCGGAGAATCTGGGCAATAGTCCCGAAAAATGGGATGGTTGCCAGGTGTTCATGCGCTCGTTAGACAATAGAAGAGAGAACTCAGAGACAGATATATCAGGCAAGGGACGCTTATTGCGCGCGCGGTGAACTCACATGCTAATATGTCGCCCTATCTTGTCAGGAGTTGCGATTGATTGATGGCAACGGGTTCTTACACGGACAAACCACGATGCATCAAAACTTAATGAGGCAGGCCGAATCAAGCCTCCCATTGTGAGGAATTAATTGCCGCCAACAACTGGATGTTATTTCCTTCGTGTTCAACGCAAGAGGACGCATGGGTTGCTTCCATTAAACGCCTCATGGATCTCACGCAGGTTAATACCGAGTTTCAGAATAACACAGGAACTCATGTTAGAACAGTGTCCTGAATTCCGGGACCTTTGACCAGAAGCCTATTAGTCACTTGCCGATTTTCCCGATTGGTTACAACTTGCAACGTGATATTAAGATGCGACCGTTTTAAAGCATTGGGAGGCCTTGAAAGGCATCAGGACCGGGTTTAGGTTCCTGACAATTAACAGCTGAACTTAGCGTGGGAACATCACATATTGCAAGGCTGTTGTGCATGAAGTTGCAACTGAAATCTCAGAAAATCGGCACGCGAAAGATTGACCCCATACATAGTCTTTCCACAGTGATCAACTTCAAATTTCGAGATCTCCCGGAACCCAACTGAATTGCTGTTTTCTGCATTTTTTCGGACACAATTCTACAGACTTTCGCGGTCCTGACGATACAGCATATTGAGCATGAATGAGTACTGGAGTGTCCTCTCTCAATGACCGCCACACCGACAACAAATTCCGCTCAGGGAGAGCGACACCAGTGGAGTTGTTTTTTTCATGCATGACCATGTCTGAATTGTCAATAAGCTGACACATGTCTACCGTGCTTCGTTATGAGGGTGGGTGGCGCCAAACTTTCACGGTACCATCCGCACTGGCCGTGATGAGCTCATCTTTTTTGTTAGGATGATGTTCTGTCCAAGTAATTGTTCTCGTATGCACCTGCGGGGGTGGATTAGGATTTGCTGGCTTGCCCTGGAACACAATTTGTACAGAAACTCATTAATAGTGCAGGGAAAACGCACGGTCACCAGATCCCATGACCACACTCGTCCGTCTTCATCTCCACACACAACACTGGCTTCTCCGTAGCCAAAGCACGCATTGGTTCGATAGGAGTCATTCTTATGTCCCGCAAACGAATTCAGAACACTTCCATTGGCGCAGTCCATAAGGCGAATGTGGGAGTCCAACGTGCTGACAAGGTATGTCGAGCCATCTTTAGTAGGATGTATGGATGTAATGGGATCTACGTGTGATCCGTAAAAAAAAATCATGAGGGCTCAAATACGTTATAACCAAACTTACGACCAATGTAGTCCGACCGTAATTCTCCCTTTCTAATATCGTACGTGCGAACATGTCCGTCCACTGACCCGGAGATGATCTCAGCGGCACCTAGGTGAAGGCAGGTCACGCTATCGCTGGCATCGTCGAGAGTCTGGATTGGAGACCGATTCTGGGCTCTAGCGAAGGAGCCGATCCATTGTAACGGAAATGTTCAGGGGGAGGTTACTGAAACTCACTTCAAATCGTATATTTTAACTGTTCGATCATAGGAAGCTGGGAGAAGCAGATTAGAAACACATTGTTACTGAGTTTATGTAAGGCTAAATACCAGTGACAAGAATCGCGGCATCACCACCGAAACGTACAGCGTTTATTTTTCCCATGTGTCCTTGAAAACGACGAATGGTGTTCCCAGATGCAACATCCCAAAGATACGCTACACGATCGCCAGCAGAGGCAAACTGTGCATTGTCCAAGGCCCTGTTCTAGGCATTGAATCAGATGCCTTAGCCTCAGCTCCTCTGGCGATCTTTCAGTTTTGGGGTTACTTACACGTCAATGCCAAGTACTTCATAACCATGCCCTTTGTATTTCTTTATCTCACTACCAAGCTCCGGATTCCAAAGTCTGATGGTTCTATCATTGCCTCCAGATAGAACATACTTGGCAGATCCCTTGGCGTATACAGCAACGTTAACAGCCCCAGAGTGACCCGAGAGGCGCTGATACTCATGGCGGGGGAGGGTTGGAGGTTGAGAAGCCATAAGATAGGACTGAAGAAGCACTAGTACGACCAGACTCCCAGTCGCTCGACGATTATCCGAGGTTTAACCGCAACATCGTTGACATTTTCAAAATCCCTGGCAAACGCCGAAATTCCAAAAATCGTGCATCAGCCTTCTGCTTGTAATTCCCCCAAATCTCCACCATTTGGGATGATTTCAAGTGCATTGGAAAGCGCTGAAGTATGGAAAGATGATGTGCATATCAAGAAAAGAAAGGGAGCATTTTTGAAAATATCGAAATTTGGTTGAGTCTAGGACTAAGTGACTGCTTTCTGGGACAACAAGTGTATTATGCATGGAAAGTCTCTTGTACCCAGAAGTACATCTGCAAGACCTAAAAATGAAACTATGAGGTTTACTCCAGTGTCTAGTGGAACAGCAAAGCATCACAGCCACACTGCTTCAACAAATCTGTACCACATCAGGAAGTTGGGAAACAGCTCCCAGAGCTGAGGGAGCAGGGAGAGGAGCAAGAGTTGGGGAGGTTCTAGCCCACTCTCAGAGCAGCAGGAGCTGTGGTCTCTCCTGGCTCTCAGACTCCTGAGCTCTCACATCCTTACCCCCTCCTGGAGTGATGAGAGTGCTCTCCAACTCCCCAGCTCTCTGTGCTCTCTGACTCCTTGTTTCCCCAGCTCCCTGTACTTTCCATGCTCTTGTAGACCCAATCATAAATTTCCATACTCATAATCCATTTTATTAAGCAATGCTACTAGTCATGTCACCTTGGACAGCCATTATGTGGGCCTTTAGAGGGGGGTTCTCAGGACATTTGCATAGGGCCTAAGGGCCACTTTTGTACAGTAACATCCTAGGATGTCCTAGCCATTCAGTTTCAATTCATTCTCCTGAGATGACACTTGCAGGGCAGCTGGAGCATCCTGTAACATCCTAGACTGTATTATACACTATATACCTGTCAGAGCATGAGCTAGCAGCCAGACTCCAATGAGTCTCTGCTAGTTGACTAAGGGAGACATCCCTGCTAGTACTAGGAGAAGAATTGATATTAGAACATTAAATAAGGTATCTACAAGGCAGGTCACACCTAGGAGAAGAATTGAGAAGAAGACTACTTCTCAATCTTCTGCCAAGGCCCCTTCTTATACAATGGGTGCAGTTGGACTTAACATTGGCCCACTGCCTATCAACAATGGAAACAATCCAAAAGGGGAAATAAACAAACAAGGCAAGCAACACATGACACTGAGGAACAAAGACAAACAAACAAACAAACAGAGAAGCAGCATGTGCAGAGGTGCAGATACAGGAGGCAGTACAGCATCACTGTCATG
>WNFI01130604.1_pt1 | contig 18097 bp, 19 predicted proteins | sample 5400471 | NCBI WGS metagenome assembly WNFI01 (sample SAMN13153348, study PRJNA577476) | soil metagenome | isolation source: 100 cm saprolite on Douglas fir-dominated hillslope | place: USA:California | collected 2013-09-17 | reverse complement strand
CTCGACCGCGGAGAGATGGCAGAGTGGTCGATTGCGGCAGACTCGAAATCTGTTGTACGGTTTACCGTACCGGGGGTTCGAATCCCTCTCTCTCCGCCATTCTCGCTTTCAGGATTTCCCGCATCCGCGTGGGCTTTGCAAGATAGCCAAGTGCTATATTGGCCTGCTTCATGAGTGCGGTCATGCAAGCGGGGCTGCGAAAGAGTCCGCCGAGCAACCGCGCCTTCAGCTACGCGGTGCTTGCGTCCGTGCTGCTCCATGGCGCGCTGCTGTTCGCCGTTCCCGGTTTGCGCGAAGGCAAGCGCCAATCGACCGTGCCCGGGCCGATCGTCGCCCGCCTGGTTCAGCCGTCCCTGCCGAACGTAGAACCTGCTGCTCCGCAAGCGGAGCCCCCGAAGCCGCAAGGCGAGCCGCCTGCGCCGCCTAAGCCGACCCCGATCGCGAGAGCCGAGCCGAAAGCGCCGTCAAAACCCGCGCCGGCGTCGCCCCCGCAGCCCGCGCCAGCAGCGCCCTCGGCCGCCCCCGCTGCGCCGCTCACAAGCGCTGCGACCGCTCCGGGGCCCGTGGCCAAGACGGCGCCGCAGCCGGGCACCCAGGCGGAATTCGGCACGCTAAGCGAGTACGAAAGGGCCATTCGCATTGCGGCGGCCAAATACAAGAAATATCCGCGCGTGGCGATGGACAACAACTGGGAAGGCACAGCCGAAGTCACGATGGTGATCGGGGCCAATGGGATCATCAGCTCCGTGAGCATCAAGACCAGCACCGGTCATGAAATTCTCGACCAGCAGGCTATCGACATGTTCAGGAAGGCGAAGCCGCTGGTGCCGATCCCTTCCGCCCTGCGAGGAAAGGAATTCACCGTCGTGCTGCGTGCGATATACAGCCTGAAGGAGCCGAACAGCTAAGAAGTGGAAACCGCGGTGTCGCGTCGGGCGCCGTTGGCCAGCCGCATTAGCGCAACGATCACCGCGATCGTGACGGCGTAAAACACAAGTTGAATGCCGGAAGGCCGCGCGGTGTAGCCGACCAGGGCATGCAGGGATTTGCCGACGAGGCTGCCGTCCGAAACAAGCGAGGAGCTATCCCACAAAGTGTCGCCCAGCGCCGGCAGCAGGTCCGCCTGCACCAGGAACGCCGCCGCCTGCGCGGCCATGCCGGCGGCGACGAGCAGGATCAGCCAGCCGGTCACGCTGAAGAGATACCTCGAAGGAATTCGCAGCAATCCGAAATACAACAGGCCGCCCATTGCCGTTCCAAGCGCGAGTCCGACAGCACTGCCCGCGGCGATCGAGCCGGCGCTGTTGGCGGCGGAGGCCGCGACGCCATGCAGGAACAGCACGACTTCGGCGCCTTCGCGCAGCACCGCCAGCCCGACGACGACCGCAAGAACATACATCGGCTTCGCGCCACCGCGCACCGCCTGACCGACCAATTTCATGCTGATCGACATCTCGCGGCCATGCCGCTTCATCCAGATGTTGTGCCAGCCGAGCATCGACACGGCAATAAGGAGCACGATCGCATTGAAGATCTCCTGGCCCATGCCCGAGGCAGCCGAGGCGATCGCTCCGGCGAAAATCGCCACTACGATGGCCCCCACCAGGCCTGCGGCGATTCCATTCGCCACCCACATCGCGCGCCCGGCCACCCCCCGCGTAGCTGCGAGGACGATGCCGATGATCAGCGCGGCCTCCAGCACTTCGCGAAATACGATTACGGCGGTGGCGAGCATGTCCGGGGCCGTTACTTGGCGACGATGCGCCCCTTGGCGGTCTTCTCGTTGTATTCGCCGACGAACTTGTAAGTGCCGGCTTTGAGAGGGCCGATCGACAGCGTCGCCTCGCTGTTGCCTGCAATGATCTTTTCGCGCTTCAGGTCGTGGCTCTCAAACTCCTCGGCCGTGGGATCGAGGTTCTTCACCACCAGCTTGATCTTCTTGCCGGCCGGGACCTGGAGCTCCTCAGGCTGGAACTTGTGATCCCTGATGGTGAGGACGAAAGCATCCTTGTCCTGGGCCTGCGCGGTGACCAATCCGCTGGCGATGTACAGCGCGAGAAGGAGGGCGGAAAGCCGGCGAGCGATATTCATGTGGACCTTGGAAAGTATGTATTCTATTGAATGATAGTCATTCTCATTCGCAACGTCAAGCACTGTCGAACTCGGGTTCCGGGTTCCATAATGGCTGACGGTTCCGGCTGCCTCCGTCGACGTCTCGGTGGCTGGCGCGTTCATCCATTCTCGGCACATGACATGAATTTGATCCGGTTGGCCTTTTCGGTCGCGCTCGCAGGCGTGGCGCTCCAATGCCTCGCGCAGGCCGCACTTGAGATCATCCCGCTCAAGCACACCACGGTGGAGCAGGTCCTCCCCGCTTTGCGTCCGTTGCTCGAGCCCGGCGGCACGCTCACGGGGCAAAGCGGCCAGATCATCGTGCGCGCCAGCCCCGACAACGTCGCCGAAATCCGGCGCGCGCTGGAAGCCATCGATCGGCCCGCGAGACGCCTGCAGATCCTGGTGCGATTCGACGACTCGACGGATGCTGCCAGGCAGGCGATCGAGGCGAGCGGCAGTATCAGCAGTCGGGGAAGCGAGGCGAATGTGCGTGCGCAGGACACGCAGGCGGTGCGCGAGGAGCGCGTCGACCAGCGCATTCAGGTCCTGGAAGGCGGACGCGCCTATATTTCCACCGGCCAGTCCCGTCCGGTCATGCAGCGCCAGGCCATCCAGACTCCTGCTGGCCCACTCGGGCAGGACAGGATCGTGGTCCATGAGGCCACTACCGGCTTCGAGGTCGTGCCGCGAATCTCGGGCGACAGGGTATTTCTGGATATCGCGCCGCAGCGACAGAGCTTCGACAGGCAGGGCAACGTCCAGGGGCAGCGCATGACGACAAGCGTGCTGGGCCGCCTCGGCGAGTGGTTCGAGATCGGCGGCATCGCCGCGAGCGCATCGCGCGACGACCGGGGCCTTGCTGCCGCGAGCCGCTCGCGTTCATCTGAGTCGAGGCGGGTGTGGGTGAAGGTCGAGGAGATGAGAAACTGAAAGAGCTGCTGCAGCGGGCGTTCGCCGCCGACGGCCCGCTTGCCGAGAAAGTTCCCGGCTTCAAGCAGCGCGTGCAGCAACTCGAAATGGCCGAGGCGATCTACGACGCCATCGAGCGCACGGGCGTGCTGGTGGCGGAAGCGGGCACTGGCACTGGAAAAACCTTCGCGTATCTCGTGCCCGCGCTGCTCACTGGCGGCAAGGTGATCCTCTCCACCGGAACCAAGACACTCCAGGACCAGCTCTTCGACCGCGATCTTCCCGCGGTTCGCGAAGCCCTCGCTTCGGGCGCGAGCGCTGCACTGCTGAAGGGGCGGGCGAACTACGTCTGCCTGTACCGGCTTGCACGGGCGTCGGCGGAGGCGCGTCTCGCCAGTCGCGACGAAGCGGCGCAGCTTCGCAAGATCGAGCACTTCGCCGCGCTCAGCGCGACGGGCGACCGCGCCGATCTCGCCGACGTGCCCGAGGACGCGCCCGTGTGGATGCATGCGACTTCGACCCGCGAAAATTGCCTCGGCCAGCAATGTCCGGACTACAGCGACTGCTTCGTCATGCGGGCGCGCCGCAACGCCCTCGCCGCAGACGTGGTCGTGGTCAACCATCACCTGTTCTTCGCCGATGTCGTGCTCAGGGACGAAGGCATCGCCGAGCTTCTGCCCGCGTGCAATACGCTCATCTTCGACGAGGCGCACCAGCTTCCCGAGACGGCGCGCACGTTCTTCGGCGACCGGATTTCCACGGCACAGCTGCTGGAGCTCGCCCGCGATGCGCGCCTCGAGCTGCGCGCCGCGGGGGGAACAGCGGGTGGCGCTTCGGCAGAGCTCGATCAGCTCGTTGCGCGCCTCGAGAAGGCCGCCCGCGATCTGCGGCTGGCGCTCGGCGACGCAGGCACCCGGCTCGGGTGGAGCCAGGCCACGCGCCTGCCCGGATTTCCAGAGGCGCTTGAGAAGCTCTCGCTGGCGCTCGGCCAGTTGGCGGAGCCGCTTGCCGCGCAGGCCGAGCGCTCGGAAGGGCTTGCCTCTTGCGAACGCAGAGCGAGCGCAGCGCGCGCCATCCTTGCCCGGTTGAGCGGGCAGCAGGGCAACGAGGAAGTACGCTGGGTCGAGGCGCTCGCCCATGCCGCGCTGCTGCACGTGACGCCGCTGTCTTCGGGCGAGCTGTTCCGCCGGCAGATGGCCGACCACCCGCGCGGCTGGATTTTCACGTCCGCGACCCTTGCGGTTGGGGAGGATTTCAATCACTTCAAGCGCGAGCTGGGGCTGCACGAGGCCGAGGCGCGCCGCTGGTCGAGTCCGTTCGATTTCGCGCGCCAGGCGCTGCTCTATGTGCCAAAAGGGATGCCCGCCGACCCGAACGACGGCGAGTTCACCGACGCTGTGATCGAAGCGACGCTGCCGGTCCTGAAGGCAAGCGCCGGGCGCGCTTTTGTCCTGTTCACAACGCTGCGCGCGCTGCGCCGCGCGCACGAGCTGCTTCGCGGCCGGATCGATTTTCCGCTGCTGGTGCAGGGGACGGGCTCGCGCAGCGAGCTCCTTGCGCGCTTTCGCTCGCTTGGCAACGCCGTGCTTCTCGGCAGCCAGTCCTTCTGGGAAGGCGTGGACGTACGCGGCGAGGCGCTTTCGCTGGTCGTGATCGACAAGCTGCCGTTCGCGCCACCCGATGACCCGGTGCTCGCGGCGCGAATCGAAGGCATGCGCTCGCGGGGCGGCAACCCGTTCACCGAGCTGCAGCTGCCGCAAGCCGTGCTGCAACTCAAGCAAGGGGCGGGACGGCTGATCCGCGACGAAAGCGATCGCGGCGTGCTGATGCTGTGCGATCCGCGCCTGGTATCGCGGCCGTACGGCCGGCGCATCGTGCAGAGCCTGCCGCCGATGAAGCTCACTCGCAGCCTGCACGAGGTCGAAGCCTTCTTCGCTAAACTTGCCGCATGAAAATTCTGATCACGGGCGGCGGCGGATTCATCGGAGGGCGCCTCGCCAAGGCCCTGCTCGCGCGGGGCGAGCTCGGCGGCGCGAGGATCTCGCGGATTACCCTGTTCGATGGCGCGTTTCCAGTTCGAATCGCGGACGAGGCGCGGGTGCAGGCGGTTACCGGCGATATTTCGGATCCGCAGGCCGTGCGGCGCGTGGTCGCCTCCGACACCGACACGGTGTTCCACCTCGCGGCGGTGGTGAGCGGCGCCGCCGAAGCGGATTTCGATCTGGGCATGCGCGTGAATCTCGAAGGCACGCGGCTGCTGCTCGAGCGGCTGCGCCAGTGCGCGAAGCCGCCGCGCCTGGTGTTCGCCAGCTCGGTGGCGGCGTTCGGCGGCGCGCTGCCGCCGATGCTCGACGATGCGACGACCCCCGTGCCGCAGACTTCCTACGGCATGCAGAAGGTGATCGGCGAATACCTGGTCGCGGACTATTCCAGAAAGGGCTTCGTCGACGGCCGCTCCCTGCGCCTGCCTACCATCGTGGTGCGGTCCGGCAAGCCCAACGCGGCCGCGTCCTCTTTTGCGAGCGGCATCATTCGTGAGCCGCTGAACGGCGTCGTTGCCGAGTGCCCGGTCGGACCCGAGACTGGCGTATGGCTGCTGTCGCCGCGCCGCGTTGTCGAGGCATTCATCCACGCGCTCGAGCTCCCCGGGTCCGTCTGGGGCGCGCGGCGCGTCGTCAACCTGCCCGGCATAACCGCCGCCGTGTCCGACATGCTCGAGGCGCTGAAGCGCGTCGCGGGCGGGAAAGCCGCGGCGCGCGTGCTCTGGAAGCCGGACGCCCGCATCCAGGCCATCGTCAGGACCTGGCCGGTGCGCTTCAGCACGCCGCGCGCCCTCGAAATGGGTTTTCGCGCCGACCCGGACGTGGAATCGATTATCCGCGACTACGTCGCGGACGAAGGGATCAGGCTATGAGCTACCAGTTCGGGTCCCAGATCCGCCACCACGGCGCATCCCTGCGCGGCCCGCTCGGGGTGTAGTACTCGCTGTTCGGAAAATTCTTGAGCATCACGCGCGCGGCGCCATCGCGCAATTCGGCCATTCCGAGCGCATCGTAGGCCTTGATCAGGATAAAGAACGCTTCTTCCACGGCCGGCGACTGAGGATAGTGCTCGACCGCGTACTGCGCCCGGTTTGCCGCGGCGACGTAGGCGGTGCGCTTCATGTAGTAGCGCGCGACGTGGACCTCGTGCGAGGCGAGGGCGTTGACGAGGTAGCCCATCCGCGCCTGCGAGTCCTCCGCGTATTTGGACTCGGGAAAGCGGGTGACGACCTCTTTGAACGCGTCGAACGCCTCGCGCGAGGCCTTCGGGTCCCGGTCGGTCATGTCAGGCGAGGTGAGCCAGGTCAGCATGCCCGACAGCTCGTTGAAGTTGATCAATCCTTTCAGGTAGTAGGCGTAGTCGACGTTGGGATGGTTCGGGTAGAGCTTGATGAAGCGGTCGGCCGCGGCGAGCGCCGAAGCGCGCTCGCTGTCCTTCCAGTGGGCATAGGCGACCTCGAGCTGCGCCTGCTGGGCATAGCGGCCGTACGGAAAGCGCGCCTCGAGCTTCTCGAGGTACTTGATGGCTTTCGTCCATTCCTTGGACGCCATCGCGTCCTTTGCCTCGCCGTAGAGCTTCTGCGCCGACCAGCCGATGGTCTCGTCTTCCGTCAAGGAAGCGCAGCCGCCCGCGGCTGCGAGCAGCAGCGCAGCGACCAGCGCCATCGGTACAAGTAAACTTGAGCGCATGCGAAAAGTTTCGGGCCCGAGGAGGAAAAATTATAGCGCCCCGCCGGCTCCCGACTGGGAAGCGGCCTTTTCTGCGCCGATGCGCGCGACTGTTCCAGCCGAGCTCGGCGGCCTGCGGCTCGACCAGGCGCTGGCACGTCTATTTCCTCAGTATTCGAGGAATCGCCTGCAGGCCTGGCTCGAATCCGGCCATATAAGGATCGAAAACCAAAACGGCAGGATCGAAAACCAGGAAGGAAAAGCGAGATCGAAGAGCCATGTCGCGGGCGGGGAACGAATCGTTCTTGAGCCGCCCGCGGTGCCGCGCGCCGAGGCGCCGCAGGCACAGCGTATGCCGCTGAAGGTGGTCTACGAGGACGCAGCGCTCATCGTCATCGACAAGCCGGCGGGTCTGGTCGTTCACCCGGGCGCCGGCCAGCCGGATCGCACGCTCATGAACGCGCTGCTCGCCCACGCGCCGGCCCTTGCGGGCGTGCCGCGCGCAGGCATCGTGCACCGCCTCGACAAGGACACGACGGGCCTGCTGGTGGTCGCGAAAACCGTGTGGGCCCAGGCGAGCCTGGTGAAGCAGCTTGCCGAGCGCTCGATGCGCCGCGTGTACCTCGCAGTGGTGCAGGGCGACCCGCCGGCGAGCGGCGTCATCGATGCCCCTGTCGGCCGCGATGCGCGCGCGCGCGTCCGCATGGCCGTTACGCATCGCGGAAAACCCGCGCGTACCTCCTATCGGGTGCTCGAGCGTTTCGGGCATGCCGCGCTCGTCGAGTGCCGTCTGGAAACGGGGCGCACACATCAGATTCGCGTGCACTTCCAGCATATTCGCCATCCGCTGGTGGGCGACACCGTCTACCGGCGCGGCACGCGGCGCGGCATGTCGTTTCCGCACCAGGCCCTGCACGCCTGCCAGCTCACATTGATTCATCCGGGGAAAAACCAGCGCATGACCTGGAGCGTGCCGCCGCCGCGCGATTTCAGGCGCCTGCTCGAAGCCTTGCGAGCTGAGGGATGAGCTCGACGGACACGATTCGGCCCGATTGGCCGGCGCCTGCCCGGGTTAGGGCGATCGTCACGACGCGAGGCTTTGGCGACCTGTCTCGCGATGAGACTCGAGACCGGCTCAGAAAGCTCGTACCGGGAGAACCGGTCTGGCTGCGCCAGGTTCACGGCACCAGAGTGGTGGAAGCCGAAACCGCGCAGGGCGAAGCTCCCGAGGCGGATGCCGCCGTGGCGCGCACCGCGAACGCGGTATGCGCGGTGATGCTTGCGGACTGCATGCCGGTCCTCCTGACCGACGAAGCAGGCAGCGTGATTGTGGCGGCGCACGCCGGATGGCGCGGCTTGTCCGCCGGCGTCATCGAAGCCGCGCTCGATTCCATGCGCGTGCCCGCCGCAAGCGTCCTTGCCTGGCTTGGACCGGCGATCGGTCCGCGAGCCTACGAAGTTGGCGACGACGTTCGCGCAGCTTTTCCAGGACATGAAAACGCTTTTTCGGCCACACGTCGCGGACACTGGCTTCTCGATCTGTACGCGGTGGCGCGCCAGCGCCTTGTTGGGCGCGGCGTAAATCGAGTCTTCGGCGGCGGTTTCTGCACGTACTCGGAGCCGGAGCGTTTCTACTCGTTCCGACGCGACCGGGCGACCCAGCGCATGGCGGCTCTGATCTGGCTTACGTAGCGTAAAATCCCGACCCCAATGACATTAGGCTGGATTCTTGCGGCGAGCCTTGCCGGCGGGACACTGTCTGCAGGCCTCGCCTCGATCGCGCTTGCGCTGCGCGCGGCCTGGGTGCCCATGCTCGTGTCCTACGCGATCGGCGCGCTACTCGGCGCGGCATTTCTCGAAGTCATTCCGAATGCATTCGAAGGAGGCGCATCGCAGCAGGCGGCGATCGCCATCCTCGGGGGCATCTTCTCGTTCTTTGTCCTGGAAAAGCTCCTGTTGTGGCGCCATTGCCATACCGAGAACTGCGAGGTTCACGACCCCCATGCCGCGAAGCACGATCACGGGCGCAGCGCCCTGCTGATCATGGTGGGCGACACGGTGCACAACTTCGTCGACGGCGTCCTGATCGCCGCGGCGTTCCTGCAGAGCATCGAGCTAGGCATCGTCACCGCGATCGCGATCATCGCGCACGAGATTCCGCAGGAGATGGGCGATTTCCTGATCCTGCTGCATTCGGGCTATTCCCGCGCCAAGGCGCTCGCGGTGAACATGCTGTCCTCCCTCGCCACGCTGGTGGGCGGTGTTCTCGGCTACTACGCGTTGCAAGTCTTCGATGGCCTGCAGCCGAGCCTGCTCGGCATCGTCGCGGCCAGCATGATCTATGTCGCGGTCGCCGATCTGATCCCCGGTCTGCACCGCCGTCCGGAGCTGCGCGACACCGCCTTCCAGGCGCTGCTTATTGCACTCGGCATAGGCACCATCGCGCTGGTCGGAATGGTGCTCGCGCATTAAGAGAAAATAAACGTAGTTTCAGAGACTTAAAATCATTTGACGGCTTCCGTTGTGCGGCGCAGAATCGCGCGCGATGCAACCGCAACAAGGCACCCCGGAAGCCTTGCTAGCTGCAATCGCCCAGTCGAGTAATGAGGTGACGCAAGGCTGGATGCGGCTCATGGCGAGCGCTCCGACTTCCTCAGGCGTTCCGCCGTGGCTGAGCGAGCTGCAGCGGAGCGCCGCGCGCACGGGCGCGATGCAGGCCGCCTACGCCGAGAGGCAGACGCAGTTGTGGTCAGCGCTGCTCGCCGGCCGCCATGAGACCGTGGCGAAGGCCGAGCCCGGCGACCGGCGCTTTTCGGGCAAGGCGTGGCGCGACAACCCCTACTACGACTATCTGAAGCAGTCCTATCTTCTCGCCTCGCGCTACGTCGAGGAGCTTGTCGAACATTGCGAGTTGGAGCCCGTGGCGAAGGAGCGCGCACGCTTTGCCTCCAGGCAATGGATCGACGCGATGTGTCCGGCGAACTTCCCGGCGACCAACCCCGAGGCGCTGCAGGAGGCGATCGAGACGCAAGGCGAAAGCCTGACTCGCGGGCTCGCCAATCTGCTGCACGACGTGAGCAAGGGTCGCATCAGCCAGACCGACGAATCCGCGTTCGAGGTCGGCCGCAATGTCGCGGTCACCCGCGGCGACGTGGTTTACGAGAACGAACTCATCCAGCTGATCCAGTACTCGCCCGTGGCCGCGGAGGTCGCCGCGCGGCCGCTGGTGATGATCCCGCCGTGCATCAACAAGTACTACATCCTCGACCTGCAGCCCGAGAACTCGCTGGTGGCGCACGCGCTCGCCAGCGGCCAGACCGTATTCATTGTGTCCTGGCGCAATGTCGGGCCGGAGCTCGGCCATCTGGCGTGGGACGATTATCTCGAGAAAGGCGTGTTCGCTGCGTTCCGCGTGGCGCGCGAAATCGCCCGCGCGGACAAGGTCAATGCGCTCGGCTTCTGCATCGGCGGCACGCTGCTCGGTGCGGCGCTCGCTGTGCTCGCGGCAAAGGGCGACGAGCAGGTCGCATCCGCAACCTTTCTCACGACGATGCTCGACTTCTCGGACACCGGCCAGATCGGCGTGTTCGTCGACCCCTCCAGCGTCGCCTCGCGCGAATCAGCGATAGGCCGCGGCGGCATCATGCCGGGCTCGGAGCTCGCGCAGGTCTTCTCGAGCTTGCGCGCGAACGACCTCGTCTGGCCGTACGTCGTAAGGAACTACCTGATGGGGGGGCGCCCTCCCGCGTTCGACCTGCTCTACTGGAATGCCGACGGTACCAACCTGCCGGGACCGATGTTCTGCTACTACCTGCGCAACACGTACCTGGAAAACAAGCTGCGCATCGCGGGGGCGCTATCGAATTGCGGCGTGCGGGTGGACCTCGGCAAGATCCGAGTGCCGGTCTTCATCTTCAGCACCCGCGAAGACCACATCGTGCCCTGGCGCTCCGCCTATCGGACCGTCGACCTGGTCGGCGGCGACCGGACCTTCGTCCTCGGTGCGAGCGGGCACATCGCGGGCGTGGTCAATCCGCCGGCGAAGAACCGGCGCAGCTACTGGGAAGGTGAACCTTACCCTCAGGACGCCGACGCCTGGTTCGGGCAAGCCGTGGAGCATCCCGGCAGCTGGTGGCCGGTGTGGAGCGGCTGGCTCGCAAAGCATGGCGGGGGCACGCGCAAGGCGCCCGCAGCCGCCGGCAATGCCCGATACAAATCGATCGAGCCCGCGCCCGGTCGCTACGTGAAGCAGCGCATCAACTAGGAAGCAAGGAGATAGTCATGGAAGAGATCGTCATCGTCGGCGCAGCTCGCACCCCGATCGGAAAATTCGGCGGCAGCCTTGCCAAGATGCCCGCGTCGGATCTCGGCGCGCTGGTGATCCGCAAAGTGCTGGAGCGCGCAGGCCTCGCGCCCGAGCAGGTATCCGAAGTCATCATGGGCCAGGTGCTGACCGCGGGCGTCGGCCAGAACCCAGCGCGCCAGGCGGCGATCAAGGCCGGCCTGCCGAACATGATCCCGGCCATGACCATCAACAAGGTCTGCGGCTCGGGTCTCAAGGCGGCGATGCTCGGCGCGCAATCGATCGCCAACGGCGATGCGGATGTCGTGGTCGCCGGAGGCCAGGAATCGATGAGCCTGTCGCCGCATGCCATGATGGGTTCGCGCGACGGCTTTCGCATGGGCGACGCGAAGATGGTCGACACCATGATCATCGACGGCTTGTGGGACGTGTACAACCAGTACCACATGGGCGTCACCGCGGAGAACGTGGCGAAGGAATATGCGGTGACGCGCGAGGAGCAGGATCAGTTCGCGGTGGCGAGCCAGAACAAGACCGAGGCCGCACAGAAGGCCGGCAGGTTCAAGGACGAGATCATCACGGTCGAGATCCCTTCGAAGAAAGGCCCCGTGATGTTCGCCGACGACGAATACCCGCGTCACGGGGCGACCCTCGAGGCGATGCAGAGCCTGAAGCCGGCGTTCGACAAGAACGGCACCGTGACCGCGGGCAATGCCTCAGGCATCAACGATGGCGCTGCGGTCGTGGTTCTCGTTTCTGCAAAAAAAGCCAAAGAATTGGGGCTCAAGCCCATTGCGCGCATCAAGGCGTTCGCCTCGGCGGGAGTCGATCCCAAGTACATGGGCATGGGTCCCGTGCCCGCGTCCAAGCGCTGCCTGTCGCGCGCCGGATGGGAGCCGAAAGACCTGGATTTGCTGGAGATCAATGAGGCTTTCGCGGCACAGGCCATTGCGGTGAACCGGCAGATGGGCTGGGACACGAGCAAGGTCAATGTGAACGGCGGCGCCATCGCGCTCGGCCACCCGATCGGGGCCTCGGGCTGCCGCATCCTCGTTACGCTGCTGCACGAGATGCAGAAGCGCGACGCGAAGCGCGGCCTCGCTTCGTTGTGCATCGGCGGGGGCATGGGAGTGGCCTTCGCGGTAGAACGCTAGAAAGGAAAAATGAGAAACATGGGAAATCAAGCTGAAGTCGCGCAGCGTCCGGAAGCCTGGCGGGATGAGTCGCTCCCGGTCGTGTCGCGCATCGCGTTCGTGTCGGGGGGCATGGGCGGAATCGGCAGCGCGATCTGCCGGCGCCTGGGGCGCGCCGGGCACACCGTCGTTGCCGGATGCCTTCCGGGCTACGAGAAGAAGAGCGAATGGCTCGAGCGCATGCGCGCCGAAGGACACCGCGTGCACGCCGCCGAGGGCGACGTGTCGGACTTCGACTCCTGCGCCGCGATGTTCTACAACGTGAGCTCGGTCGTCGGCCCGGTCGACATCCTGGTCAACAACGCGGGCATCACGCGCGACTCGGTCTTCAAGCGCATGACCGAGCAGGACTGGATGGCCGTGATCAACACTAACCTCAACAGCGTATTCAACGTCACGCGCCAGGTGATCGCCGGCATGAGCGAGCGAGGCTGGGGCCGCATCATCAATATCTCGTCGGTCAACGCGATCAAGGGCCAGTTCGGCCAGACCAACTATTCGGCGGCGAAAGCCGGCATGGCGGGGTTCTCGAAAGCGCTGGCGCAGGAAGTGGTGCGCAAGGGCGTCACGGTGAATACGGTCTCGCCTGGCTACGTCGAAACCGAAATGGTGATGGCGATCCGCCAGGAGATCCGCGATCAGATCGTCGCCTCGATCCCGATGGGCCGGCTCGCGAAACCGCAGGAAATCGCTGCGGTGGTCGCCTTCCTCGCCTCGGAGGAGGCGGGCTACATCACCGGCGCCAACATCTCGGTCAACGGCGGCATGCACATGATGTAGACTCGCCCCGACCCGGCTCGGAGAGAATTCAGGAGGAGGAATCCATGGCAGGCAAGAAGATCGCCGTCGTCACCGGCGGCATGGGGGGGCTTGGCGAATCGATCAGCACCAAGATGGCCGACGCGGGCTACCGCGTGGTCGTGACCTACTCGCCGTCCAACACCAAATACAAGGCGTGGCTCGAGGAGATGAAGGGCCGCGGCTACTCGTTCTCGGCGTTCCCGGTGGACGTGGTGGATTTCGACGATTGCGCGCGCAAATGCACGACGATCGTGGGCGAGTGCGGCCCGATCGACATCCTGGTGAACAACGCGGGCATCACGCGCGACATGACGTTCAAGAAGATGAGCAAGGCCGACTGGGACGCGGTGATGCGCACCAACCTCGATTCCTGCTTCAACATGACCAAGCAGGTCATGGATGGCATGGTCGAGCGCAGTTGGGGCCGGGTGATCAACGTTTCTTCGGTCAACGGGCAGAAGGGCGCGTTCGGCCAGACCAACTATTCCGCTGCCAAGGCCGGAATCCATGGCTTCACCAAGGCGCTGGCGCTCGAGGTGGCAAAGAAGGGCGTGACGATCAATACCATTTCGCCGGGCTACATCGGCACCAAGATGGTCACCGCGATCCCGAAGGAAATCCTCGACTCGAAAATCCTGCCGCAGATTCCCGTCGGCAGGCTCGGCAAGCCCGATGAGGTGGCCGGTCTCATCAACTATCTGTGTTCGGACGAAGCCGCGTTCGTCACCGGCGCGAATATCTCCATCAACGGCGGCCAGCACATGTATTAAGGAGTAGACTTGGCTATGGCGACACCGCAGGAAATTCGCGAGACAAAAACGGAAAATCAGACCCGGCTGATCAAGAAATATCCGAACCGCCGGCTCTACGACACCAAGACGTCGAGCTACATCACGCTCGCCGATGTCAAGCAGATGGCCTGCTGTCGCAGCTGATCCGCTTCTACGGCAACGCGATGCAGGGCGTGATGGGCAGCTATCTCGAGAAGAACATCCGCGCCTTCCAGGACATGCAGAAAACGCTGCAGGACCAGTCGCAGCGCATGTACGGCGACAACTCCAAGGCGTCGCAGGAGCTCTGGGCGCAGTTCATGAATCTCCAGGGCCCGGCGATGCAGAGCCTGATGCAGGCCTACATGGAGCAGAGCCAGAAGATGTTCGCGCAGTTCCAGGAGCAGATGCAGAGCCAGGCGCGGAACATGTTCACCGGCTTTTCCTTCCCCGGCTTTCCCGGCCAGCAGAGCAAGAGCGATCCTGAAAAGCAGTAATGTCGTTCCAAAGATAGGCTTCGTCTCGCTGGGGTGTCCGAAAGCTCTGGTGGATTCGGAGCGCATCCTCACGCAGCTGCGCGCCGAAGGCTACGCGACCTCGAAGACCTATGAGGGCGCGGACCTCGTCGTAGTGAATACCTGCGGGTTCATCGATGCCGCGGTCGAGGAGTCGCTCGGCGCGATCGGCGAGGCGCTTGCCAAGAACGGCAAAGTGGTGGTGACCGGCTGTCTCGGCGCAAAACAGGATTTCATAAGAAACGTTCACCCCTCGGTGCTCGCGGTTACCGGTCCGCACGACACCCCGGCGGTGATGGACGCGGTGCACGCGCACCTGCCGAGGCCGCATGACCCCCTCGTAGATTTGATTCCGAATATTGGAATTAAATTGACTCCGAAGCATTACGCGTACCTGAAGATCGCCGAAGGCTGCAATCACCGCTGCAGCTTCTGCATCATTCCCTCTATGCGCGGCGATCTGGTGTCGAGGCCCATCGGCGAGGTGATGCAGGAGGCGGAGAATCTCGTGAAGGCGGGCGTAAAAGAGCTGCTCGTCATCTCGCAGGACACGAGCGCCTACGGCGTCGACTTGAAGTACAGAACGGGATTTTTCAGGGGGAAACCGTTGAAAACCCGGATGAACGAGCTCTGCGCTGAATTGGGACAGCTTGGAATCTGGATCCGGCTGCACTATGTGTATCCGTATCCGCACGTCGATGACGTGATTCCGCTGATGGCCCGCGGCAAGATCCTGCCGTACCTCGACGTGCCGTTCCAGCACGCCAGCCCGCGCATCCTCAAGCTCATGAAGCGCCCGGCGAGCTCCGAGAAAGTGCTGCAACGCCTGCGCGACTGGCGCAGGATCTGCCCCGAGATCACGGTCAGGAGCACCTTCATCGTCGGCTTCCCTGGCGAAACTGAAGCCGAATTTGCCGATCTCCTGAGCTTTTTGAAGGAAGCCCAGCTGGACCGCGTCGGCTGCTTTGCGTATTCGCCGGTGGAAGGCGCAGCCGCGAACGATCTGCCCGGTGCCCTCCCCGGAGAAGTAAAGCTGGAGCGTCGCGCGCGCTTCATGGGTTTGCAGGAAAAGATTTCTCTTCGGAAGCTAAAGATGAAGATCGGCAAGAAAATGAAAGTGCTTGTCGATGAGCCGGGCAGCGGCCGCTCGATGGCTGACGCGCCGGAAATCGACGGCGTGGTGCGTTTCAAGGGCGGCAGGGCCGGCGAGTTCGCCGACGTATTGATCGATCGTGCGGATCAGCACGATCTCTTCGGGAGGCTGCAATGAGCAATCGCGAGGTTGTGGTGGTAGCGGGGGTTCGGACCGGGATCGGAGACTATGGCGGCTCGCTCAAGGATCTTTCGGCCACGAAGCTTGGCGCAATCGCCATCAAGGAAGCGGTCGCCCGCGCCAAGGTCGATCCGGCGAGCATCGGCCACGTGGTCATGGGCAGCGTAATCCACGGCGAGGCGAAAGACATGTACATGGCGCGCGTGGCCGCGGTCGAGGCCGGGATTCCGGTCGGCACCCCGTGCCTCACGGTGAACCGCCTGTGCGGCTCGGGGCTGCAGGCGATCGTGTCCGCAACGCAGCATCTGCTGCTCGGCGATTGCGATGTGGCGGTTGCGGGCGGCGCCGAGAGCATGAGCCGCGCGGCGTACTTTCTGCCCTCGGGCCGCTGGGGCCAGCGCATGGGGGACGCCATGGTGGTCGATGCGATGACCGGCGCGCTGCACGATCCCTTCGGCCACGGCCATATGGGCGTCACCGCCGAGAACATCGCGGCGAAATACGGCCTCACGCGCGAGCAGCAGGACCAGTTTGCGGTCGAATCTCACAAGAGAGCTTCCAAGGCGATCGAGAACGGCTATTTCAAGTCGCAAATCGTTCCGATCGAGCTGAAGACGAAAAAGGGCGTCGAGCAGTTCACGACCGACGAGCACGTGCGCAAGGACGTGAAGGCCGAGGACATGGCGAAGCTGAAGGCGGTCTTCAAGAAGGACGGCACGGTGACCGCGGGCAATGCCTCGGGAATCAACGATGCGGGTGCGGCTGTCGTTCTTATGGAATCTTCCTTTGCAAAAAAAACGGGGGCAAAAGCAATGGCCAGGCTTGTGGCCTACGCCCACGCGGGAGTTGAGCCGCAGGTAATGGGCCTCGGCCCGATTCCCGCGGTGAGGAAGGTATTCGAGAAAGCCGGCCTCAAGCCCTCGGACATGGACGTCATCGAGTCGAACGAAGCGTTCGCGGCGCAGGCGATGGCAGTGACCAAGGATCTCGGGCTGGATCCCGCGAAGGTGAATCCGAACGGCGGCGCGGTCGCGCTGGGCCACCCGATCGGCGCCACCGGCGCGCTCCTGACGGTCAAGGCGCTCTACGAGCTCGAGCGCACGAACAAGCGCTACGCGCTGGTCACCATGTGCATCGGCGGCGGACAAGGCATTGCCGCTATATTTGAAAGACTTTGAGACGTAAGCCACGCATCGGGCTGGCGCTGGGTTCGGGCAGCGCTCGCGGGTGGGCGCACATCGGCGCGATCCGCGCGCTCGAGGAGCGTGGCGTCAAGCCCGATATCGTGTGCGGCAGCTCGATTGGCGCGCTGGTCGGCGCTTCTTATGCAGCGGGCGAGCTCGACAAGCTCGAGGGCTGGGTGACAGGGCTCGCCTGGACCACCGTGCTCAGGCTGATGGACCTGACCTGGCGCGGCGGCTTGATCCGCGGCAATCGCCTGTTCAACCTGTTCCGCGTGGCCTTCGGCGACCGCGATATCTCCGAGCTGCCGCTTATATACGGCGCCATCGCCACCGAACTCACCTCCGGTCGCGAGGTATGGCTGCGCGAGGGCAAGGTGCTCGATGCCGTGCGCGCTTCGTGCGCGATTCCCGGGTTGTTCACGCCCGTGATCCGGAACGAGGTGCTGCTGGTGGACGGCGGGCTGGTGAACCCGGTGCCGGTGTCGATGTGCCGCGCGCTCGGCGCCGACCTCGTCATCGCGGTTGACCTGAGCTGGGGCAAGCTCGGCCCGTACCGCGAGCGGGGTCGCGACAAGAGCGAGAGCAAGAATGACGAGCAGGCGGTCGCGCCGCGCGAAGTGCCGGGCTGGGTCGGCCGGCTGCGGGCAGGATGGCTCGAACGGATGAAGAGCAAGGTGGCGGACCAGGTGACGATTCCGTCCATATTCGAGGTATTCACCACCGCGCTCGATATCGTCGAGATGAGGGTGGCGCGCAGCCGCCTCGCCGGCGACCCGGCCGACGTCATGATCACGCCCTTGCTGCCGGATTTCGGCACCATGGAGTTCCATCGCGCCAGGGAGGCGATCGTCGAAGGGCGCGCCGCGGTCGAGCGGATGGGCCCGCTGATCGAGCAGGTCATCGTCTAGCGGCGGCATGCAGGAGATCTCCCTTCCGGTGACGCTCGCCGTGCTCGGGGCGGCCCTGCTGCACGCCGGCTGGAACGCGCTGCTGAAGAGCTCCTCGGACAAGCAGCTCGACACCGTCGCGATTTCGGTGGGCGCCGGGATCATGGGCCTCGCGGTCGCGGCATGGCTGCCGCCTCCGGCAGAGCAATCCTGGCCATGGCTCGCGGCTTCAACGGCGGTCCACATCCTCTATTTCGCGTTTCTCGCCGGTGCCTACCGCTGGGGGGAGCTGTCCTATGCCTACCCGATCATGCGCGGCGGCGGGCCGGTGATCGTGGCGCTTGCCGGCACGGCGGTATTCGGCGAGGTGCTGCCGATGGCGCCGACGATCGGCGTCGCGCTCGTCTGCGCGGGCATCGTCGCGTTCGCCGCCGGCA
>WNFI01079838.1_pt1 | contig 18099 bp, 20 predicted proteins | sample 5400471 | NCBI WGS metagenome assembly WNFI01 (sample SAMN13153348, study PRJNA577476) | soil metagenome | isolation source: 100 cm saprolite on Douglas fir-dominated hillslope | place: USA:California | collected 2013-09-17 | reverse complement strand
CGCCGCATCAAAGGCGAAGTCCCCGCGGAAGATTACGTCGTCCCCATTGGCAAAGCGAATATCGTCCGCGAAGGCCGCGACCTTAGCATCATTACTTATGCGGCGATGGTCCATTCCGCGCTAGAAGCTGCTGAGATCCTCGCAGAAGAAAATATCGAAATAGAAATCCTCGACCTACGCACCGTCTCACCGCTAGATCGCACAGCGATCGCAGCAACTGTAAAGAAGACCAACAAAGTCATCATCCTCCACGAGCACTCCCGTACCGGAGGCCTCGCCGGAGAAATCGCCGCTATCATCAACGAAGAAGCCTTCGACGATCTCGACGGTCCCATCGTCCGCATCGCCGGCTTAGATAGCGCCGTACCGTTCTCTCCGCCGCAGGAAGAACACTATCTGCCCAAGGTAGAAGACGTGGTCCGGGAATCACGGCGACTGAAAGCCTACTGAACTCGCGGGAGACCAAGAAAACCGTGTGGGGACGGGGACTCGCCCGTCCAGTCGAGCAAAGCTCGACAGCTCGCTCTAAACTCTATGGATGTCATCATGAACGCAGCCATTTTTTCAGGCGGAGCGAAGGATCTCACGTGCATCGCTACCGACGCAACCGCCCCAACTAGCGCCCCACCCCGCGCATCTGCCACAATAGCAACCTGCGAGGATTCTCCATGAGCAAGTTTTTTCTGGGTGTCATTGTCACTCTTCTTGTCCTGGTCTTAGGCGGGCTCGGTTTTGGGATGCTCGGATTTTTCCCCACGGCCGCCAATGTCGAGCCGCCGCATCTCGAGCGTCACATCGCCATGAGCGCGGTCGACGCCTCCATGGAACGCCACGCTCCGCGCGTCAACAATCCGCTGACGCCCACCGATCAGAATCTTGAAGACGGTATGAAGCTCTACACCATGAACTGTGCGCTCTGCCACGGAGGTCTCGACCGCAAACCCGTTTCCCTCGCCAATTCTTTCTATCCGCCACCGCCCAATCTCATCTCCGATCCGCCCGACGATCCCGAGTGGCACATCTTCTACACGATCCGGACCGGCGTTCGCTACACCGGCATGCCCGCATGGGACAAAACCCTCTCCGAGCAAGACATATGGAAGATCACCTCGCTCCTCTCGCACCTCGACAAACTTCCGCCCACGGTTCAGGAATTCTGGAAGACTACCTTCGGCGCCGCCCCGGCATCAGCAGGCGATGCGAAAAAAGGTGGAGAGATGCACGGCCACGATTAGAGACTCTTGACGCAAATACCCGATCCCCATCAGAGAACTCCTTGCGAGGCTGGTTGTGACAGAAACGGGTATGGGATCCTATCGACTGCGTGTGATTGTCTTCGACGATCACACTTCGCCTAGGATGACATTGTGCGGCGAGCACCCGCTATAATATTCAGTTGCGTCCGGTCCTCCGTTTTTGATCATGGGCCTATGGAAGGAAATCATGCCGACTGACATCATCATGCCCCAGATGGGCGAATCCATCGTCGAGGGCACCATCACCAAGTGGCTCAAAAAAGCTGGAGACAAAGTTCAGCGCGACGAACCTCTCTTCGAAATCTCCACCGACAAAGTCGACGCCGAAATCCCCGCCCCGGCCACCGGCATCCTTCGCGAGATCAAAGTCACCGGCACCTTTATCTGATAGCCCCGCCGCCCCAAAGGCCGAGGGGAAAAAGGCTGAAGACAGGAAATCCGCTCCCCCTCCGTCGCCAGCCTCTACTCCAGTCGCTCCTGAAGAGGAAGAAACTCGCTCCTCTCCGCTAGTCCGCAAGATCGCCCGCGAGCACGGCGTGAATCTCTCCCAGGTTTCTGGGACCGGCCTCGGTGGCCGCATCACGAAACAGGACATCACATCGTTCATTGAAGGCCAGAGTTCGGAGGGCCAAAGTTCGCAACCCGCCCCCGTACCAACGGATTCATTCGTCCGTCCCCCCGAGCGAAGGGAGACGGCACCCTCACTCACCACGCCTGCGCTACGTCCCGCGCCGTTCCCCGGCGATCTAGTCCCGCTCACCAACATGCGCAAAATCATCGCCCAGCGCATGATCGAGTCTCGCCGCCCCAGCGCTCACGTTCACTGCATGTACGAAGTGGACTTCACTCGCATCGTCGGCCTCCGCGCCAAACACAAGAACGGATTCGAGCAACGCCACGGCGTCCGCCTCACCTTCATGCCCTTCTTTGTACGCGCTGCCATCATCGCGCTGCAGCAGTGGCCCATCATCAATGCCTCACTCGAAGGCGACAGCATCCGCTATCATCGCAACATCAACGTCGGCATCGCCGTCGCGCTCGATTGGGGACTCATCGTCCCCGTTCTCAAGAACGCCGGTGACCTGAATTTTCTCGGTTTGCAGCGCGGTATCACCGATCTCGGCGAACGCGCCCGCAGCAAAAAACTCAAGCCCGAAGACGTTGAAGGTTCCACCTTCACCGTCACCAACCCCGGCCAGTTCGGTGCCGTCTTCGGACTCCCAATCATCAATCAGCCCAATTCTGCGATCATGGGCGTCGGCGGGATCACCAAACAGCCTTTGGTTGTGACCGATAAAGAAGGCAACGACTCCATCGCCATTCGGAGCGTTGTCCATCTCACCCTCGGCTACGACCACCGCTTAATCGACGGCGCAGTCGCCGACCAGTTCATGGCTATGGTGAAGAAGAACCTCGAAACCTTCAGCGAAGAGGTCGGCTAACTTCGCTTGGACTTACTTCGTCAGTGCCCCACAGAAATCGAGGAGGGCTTTGGCTTCAAATCTGATTCGGAATATCGGGATCCGGCTCCCGCACTGGCATATCCGGATTCTCCGGCGGCGGCGGCGGTTCCTGAATCGGCGGCAAGGTCGGCTCTGCCCGTGTCCGCAAACCATAACTCAATTCATAATCCGAAGATTCCAACATTTCCAATCGCATGCCTTTCAGATGCCACAACCAGAGAAATGGCAGCCCCGCCTGGTGCTTTCCCGCCTCCCGCGCGTATACGCTTACCAGCGTGATTTCGTGTCAATACCGCAATATCTGTATGCAAGCGAACAGACTTTCCCCGCAACTCCTCCATATTATTGGTGTTTAAGCAGAAATAGATTCTGAGAGGTTAGCGTGCAAGGCAAAGTAAAAGAACGTTGGCGTGAGCTGTGCGAGCAAGCAGCTATTGAGCAGGATCCCCTCAAGCTTTCTGAACTGGTCGCCGAAATCGACCGCCTCCTCGAGGAAAAACAAAACCGGTTCAGCATGTCCTCCAGCAGCGACAAAGACCGCAGGCTACCCAGTTCACCAAAGTAGCCAGACCCTATGTCATTGTGCGCGCCACTTCCAACATTATGACCGCCAACCGTTTATTACGCCGAGCGGCAAACGCTGTCATAGTGAGTGACCGGCTTGAGCCACGGCAGCGACTCAAAAACGTTCAAGATACCGTACGCATTCGCATATGCGCAGGATTCTAGCAGTCTCCCGAAAACGTCACCCCACCGATACCTTCCGCAAAATCTTCCGCGCCAGCCCCGTGAGCGCTACGCGTCCCAACCGCTCCGCCGAAATCCATTTCCCGCGCACCCCCGCGGGAGCCGCCCTCTTCCAAACCCGCACCGTGTAATCCGTAATCGTAATCGAATGCTTGAGCGTCACTACCAAATTCACGTCATTTCGACGCATCGCCACTAAATGAGCCGAAGAACCAGCCTTGAGCTTGGCGAAAGAAATCTGTTGTTGAGCAATCTCCGGCAACTCCCACATCCCCGCCATCAGCGACGCATCTCGCGCCCGCTGCACCAGAAAGACAGAGCCATTTCGGCAATCCAGCGCATAGTGAATCTCCCGCTTCCCCTGCGCCGCCGCCTTCGCCGCACCCGCCAACTCTCCACGCGTGGCGCACAACTCCACTACCGGACATGTCAAACAAGCCGGAGCCCGTGGCGTGCACACTACGGCCCCCAACTCCATCATCGCCTGATTAAAATCGCCCGGGCGCGTCGCTTCCAGCAACTCCCCCGCCGCCGACCACAAGTCCTCGCCGGACAATTGTCTGCCCGTAACCCGCGACAACACGCGCTCCACATTTCCATCCACCACGGCGACGTGCTCGCCAAACGCAATGCTGGCAATCGCCGCCGCCGTATATCGCCCTATGCCCGGTAGGGCCCGAAGTGCTTCAACCTCTTTTGGAAATTTCCCATTCAACTCTCGCGCAATCACCTTCGCCGCCACGTGCATCATGCGCGCCCGCCGGTAATATCCCAGGCCGCTCCATGCGGCCAGCACGCTGGCCTCGCGGGCCCGCGCCAAGTTTTGTACCGTCGGAAACCGCAGCAAGAAGTCGCGATAGTGCTCGATCACCGCCGCAACCCGCGTCTGCTGCAGCATGATCTCCGACACCCACACCCGGTACGGATCGCAACTTTCGCGCCAGGGTAACACCCGCGCGTACGCGTCGTACCAAGCCAGCAACTGCCGCCGGAACGGAGCAGAATCCATGTGGAGCGGGTGCCTTCGCACGCCGCCTTTTACCTTGCTTTTGATTTTGTTTTTGATCTCGATCGCGGCGTGTGAGGATCTCATGTGGACTTGAGTCCGAGAAAGCTGCGCTGGGTTCTGCTTTGAAAGGACGCGGGATTCAAAGCCGCGTCATTACTGTACGAAAAATCTGCGGCTTTAAAGTTTGCTGAAAAACTTTGTTCAGGCCCCTCAGAGGCTAAAGCCCTGACTGAAAAGAAAAGCTTTATCGCAGCGCTGGAAAGCGCTGCGCCACCCAAATGCGAGTTTTTCAGCAAACTGTTTAGCTGCTGAGGCTGCTGCTAAGCTCTCTGCACTCCACCCAACCACTGTAGTGACGCCACAACTTTGCCTGACCACAGCGCCACTTCCTCTTCCCGCAGCGTCCGCTCTCCCGACTGAAACTTCGCCCGCAGCAGCACCGAATATTTCCCCGTGCCAATCGTTCCGCCGCGGAAAATCTCCACTGGACGGAACTCCCGCAACTCCACAATACCCGCGGCCAGCACCGCGTGGCGCATCTCTTCGAACGAAACCGTATCCTCGAATATGAAAGAAAAATCTCGCTCCATCGCCGGATATTTACCCAACGCCGTATACTTCACTGTCCGCAGGCCAGCTCTATGCAAGGCGTCCAGATCGAACTCCGCCAGAAACACATCCTGCCGCAACTTCCGCGCCGCCTTCACGCCGTCGGCAATCTGTCCAAACCGCCCCAGTACCTCGCCATTTACCACCGCCCGCGCCGAACGTCCCGGATGAAAATACTCCCCGGCCTCGCGCTCATACTTCACTTCGCCGCACGCTAACGCCGCCAGCAAACTCTCCACATCCCCTTTGAATCCGCGAAACGCCTCCGACGCGGCTGCCTGCTCGCCCTTGCTCACATCCAAAACCCCGCCTGCCGGCAGCGCTGCTTTTACCGCCGCCGCAGTCGCACCCAGGCACACCCGCTTCGGCTCCACGCGCTCACCAGCAGACATCTCATACACCGCGCCTATTTCAAACAACCGCGCCTGCTCCACATCGCGATTCAAATTCCACACCAACATGTTGAGCATTCCCGGCACCAGCGATGTCCGCATCACACTCGCCTCTTCGCTCAGCGGATTCTCCAGTTCGAGTACTTTCGTATTCTCGGCAAGGGCTGAAAACTGTTCCGTGTCCGCATGAGAAATAAATGTCAGCGACACTGCTTCGTCATATCCCAACGCGAGTGCCCGCCTCCGGAAAGCCGCGTCCATGGCCGCATGCGGCAACTCGACTACCGCGCCACTGTACGCGGGCAGAGTATTTTCAAACTTATCGTAGCCGTGCATGCGCGCGATTTCTTCAATTACGTCGATCTCGCGCTCCACATCCAGCCGCCAACTCGGAATCTGCATGCGGAACTGCGCGTCGGCCTGCCCCTCAGGAATTAGCTCAAAGCCCAGCTTTTTCAGGATGCGGAAAATTTCCCCCGCATCTAGATTTCCGCCCAGAATCCGCCGCACCTCCGCGACGCGAAGCACCACCGGAGCCTGGTCCATCTTTTTTGATACTACATCGACAACGTCGCCCACTAACTCTCCGCCGCCCGACTCCAATATCAACTCCGCCACGCGATCGCACGACACCACCGTCGACTCGAAATCCGCTCCGCGCTCAAAGCGATGCGAAGCATCCGTATGCAGCCCATGCCTGCGCGACATTCTGCGCACAATCGCCTGCAGCCCATGCCTGCGCGACATTCTGCGCACAATCGCCGGATCCCACCATGCAGATTCAATCAGAACATTCCTGGTTTTTTCGGTAATCATCGTGTCGTACCCGCCCATCACCCCTGCGAGCCCGACAGCTTTCTTTCCATCGGCGACAACCAAATCCTCGGAAGTCAGCGTTCGCTCGACGCCATCCAAAGTCTTGAGCCGCTCGCCGTCTCGAGCCTTCCGCACAATGAGTCGCCCGCCTTCGAGCAGATCGAGATCAAACACGTGCGTCGGCTTGCCGATCTCCCACAACACATAATTAGTGGCATCGACCGCATTCGAAATTGGCCGCTGATCCAGCAACTGTAACCGCCGCGCAACCTTCTCCGGCGATGGTTTGATCGTCACGTTTCGCAGCACTCGTGCCGAAAACCGAGGACAAAGCTGCGGTTCTTCGATTTGGATCGGGAACGGCTTGGGTGCCCCATTTCTCGCTTCCTTTGAGAGGAGTGGGAGGTCGCCGCGAGGCGACAGCCTCTTCAACTCCACTCCATAAATCGCAGCCGCCTCCCGCGCCACGCCATAATGATTCATCGCGTCCGGACGGTTCGTCCCGATCTCGACCTCGAAGACGGTGTCGGCGCCCGACCCGCTGATGCCTTCGACTCCAATTCCGACCGCAGTCATGTCCTCGGCCAGCCGCCGGTCATCGACGGAGAGATCAACGAAGTCGCGAATCCAATTAGAAGAAAGTTTCATTATTGTTCGTCTACAAGAGGGGCTCTTACGTTCTTTGCAAACTTCATGTCCGAAGCGCCGTACAGCTCGAATGCCTTCCGGGCATCGTCCAGGCTCAGGATTCCATTGGGACCGCCTCGTGGCTCACCCGCATCATGGTCGTCTTGTCCATCATCTTCCCAAAAGCATACTGGGCATATTTCAAACGCAGATCTTGCATGCAGTGTCTTGTAGTGGCAGCATGGGCAACGATAAATCTTTTCGTCATGCCACGGCTCGTTGATGTTCTTGAACGTGCCCACGCCGTACCCCCAGCAAACGACATCCACGGCTCTATCCCCACTGCTGCAAAAACCTAACATCCCCTTGAAAGAACAACTGAATATCATCCACGCCGTACTTCAGCAGCGCGATGCGGTCGGCGCCCATGCCGAACGCGAATCCGGAAACTTTTTTCGGGTCATATCCGTTGTCTGTCACAAACTCAAACACATTCGGATCGACCATGCCGCAGCCTAGAATCTCAATCCATCCTGTCTGCTTGCACGGACGGCACGGCTCCGCCCCGCGCTTCCCGCCGCCGCCGCAGATGAAGCACGAAACATACATCTCCGCGCTCGGCTCGGTGAACGGAAAAAACGACGGACGAAAATGCGTCTTCACCGACGACCCAAACAGTGCCTTCATGGCGTGATCGAGCGTCCCCTTCAAATCGCCAAACGTAATGTTGGTATCGACCGCCAGGCCCTCAACTTGATGAAACATCGGCGAGTGGCTCGCATCCGGAGGATCGTTGCGATGCACCGTGCCAGGAATTACGATGCGCAGCGGCGGCCGCATCTTCTCCATCGTCCGAATCTGCACCGGCGAAGTATGCGTGCGCAGCAACAACCGCTCCCGCTGCGGCTTCGACTGCTGACCGGCAATGACCAGCGTATCCTGCGTATCCCGTGCCGGATGATTCGGAGGAAAGTTGAGCGCCTCAAAGTTGTAATAGTCCGTCTCAACCACTGGCCCCTCGGCCACGGAATACCCCAGCTTCTGGAAGACAGAAACGATCTCGTGCATGGTTTTGATGACGGGATGCTCGGCGCCGATGGGGCGCTGAACGCCGGGGAGGGTGATGTCGACACCTTCTACAGCTATTAGAGCTTCCTCAATAGTGGTGAACGATCGGGCAGAAGCTTCACTCGCCTCGCGCTGATCATCTCCCTCCCATCTCATGAGCGTCGCTTCCGCGCGACTCACTTCCTCCTGGACCGTCTTTCTTAGATCGTTCACCAACTGTCCGGCGGCTCGCTTCGCGTCTTTCGGAGCGCTTTTGAGCCAGAGTTCGTTGATCTGCGTCAACACTCCACTTTTGCGGCCTATCCATCCATCGCGGAATTTCTTCCACTCTTCCCAACGGAGCTTCCACTCTGCGTCGGACGGAATGGCTCGCTTGTCGTCCGCGAGTAGCTTTTGAGTTTCCAATTCGAGCGCAGCAATCAACTCCGCAGAAGCGCGCCCCAGCGCCTCCGCCGAATAATCCGTCAATTTAGGAACGGTATACGCCAAGTTCTTCCACACTCTCCCGAAGAATTGCACTCGCAAGACTTGTCATCCTGAGCGAAGTTGCCATTCGCGAAGCGAAGAGCAACGCAGTCGAAGGACCCCATGCCCGTAAACCCCCGGTATCGGCTTTGCAGGGAGCCTCCACCACTGCGCCGTGAGAACTCCCTTAAACGCTCATCGCACTGAAAGCTGAAAGGGATCCTTCGACTGCATTCGTGCTTCGCTTCGCGAAGCCTCACTCCGCTCAGGATGACAGCCTGATGATGCGCGAGCATTTGCCTTCAAAGTCAAAATAAAAAGGGCAGCCGCGTCCCGAAAACGCCCGCCGCCCCAATCCGGTTCAAGCTAACAGCTGTTTTTACGCGACCGCGCCCTTCGCCTGCGTCACCAAGTTTGCAAAGCCCGCCGGATCCTTCACCGCGATGTCGGCCAGAATCTTGCGATCCAGCTCCACCCCAGCGAGCTTCAATCCATGGATGAACTGGTTGTAGCTCATCCCATTCAGCTTGGCGGCGGCGCCAATGCGGACGATCCATAGCGAGCGGTACTGCCGCTTGCGTTGTTTGCGTCCGGAGTAGGCGAACTTCAGGCCGCGTTCAACGGCCTCTTTTGCCGATCGGTAGAGTTTTGATTTAGTAAGGAAGTATCCGCTCGCGCGGTCTAATATCTTTTTGCGTTTGGCGCGGCGTTTGGTTCCGCGTTTTACACGAGGCATTCTCTTCTCCTTTTTGCGTTCTATGGTACGGCGGCTGGAGGCAAGGATGATCCGCCATGGCGGCGCTCTCTGGCCTCTTCACACACCCGGCAAGCTTGTGTAACGAATGGTCTAGTACGGAATCATACGCTTCACTTTGAGGAGATCGCCATCGCTCACCAAAGTGGATTTGCCCAGCTTCTTCTTCCGCTTCTTACTCTTCGACGTCAGAATGTGACGCAGGCCCGAATGCCCCCGCTTCACCTTCCCCGTCCCGGTTTTCTTAAAGCGCTTGGCCGCGCCCTTGTGCGTTTTCAATTTCGGCATAAGTCCTCAAAATCGGCTGACAGTATTTCGCCGTCAGCTTTCAGAATTCAAAACTTTGTTTCGCTGGTTAAACCTGCGAAGTAGTAGGAGTGGTAGCCGCCACAGCAGCCGCAACTTGCTCCGGTTCTTTCTCCGCCGCGGGATGCTCCTCCGCTTTCGGCTTCTGCTGCGCCTGTCTTTCCGCCTTCGCCTTCAGCTTGGCTTCTTTCTCCCGTTCCTTCTCCCGTTCCACCGCCGTCTTCTTCGGCGCCAGGATCGCGTGCAGGGTGTTCCCTTCCTGCCGCGGACGGAATTCCACAATGCTATGCGGTTCTACATCCTTAATCAGGCGCTCCAAAATCTGGCGGCCGAGGCTGGTGCGGGTCATTTCGCGGCCGCGGAAAAAAATCGTCGCCTTAACTTTGTCGCCTTCGTCCAGAAAACGCAGCACGTGATTTCTTTTGGTCTCGTAATCGTGGTCGTCCACATTAATGCGGAATTTGACCTCTTTGACCGTGATCGTTTTCTGATGCTTTTTTGCTTCGCGCTCTTTTTTCTCCTGCTGATACAAATACTTTCCGTAGTCCATGATGCGGCATACGGGGGGCTGGGCAGTCGGAGAAATTTCGACCAAGTCCAGGTTCTTGCTGCGGGCTAATTTGAGAGCCTCGAAGGGTGGCATGACACCGATCTGTTCACCTTCGTCCCCAATTACGCGGATTTCGCGCGCCCGGATACGGTCATTGGTGCGAATAAAACGCTTATCGATACTATCCTCCGTACTCTAAACGACTGAGAATAAAGAATTATAGCATGATGGCAGCCGCAATCGCTGCCTGTGGGAGCACTAGAATGCCCCTACTATCGCCCTCGCTGCTAGTCTTTTTGGCTGCATACACTAGTAAAGGCCACTTTTTTATTTTTCGGTACGACCGGTAATCTCGCGCTGGAAGCGATATCGGCCCTTGCGATCCAGCGCGACTGCTTCGGCCACCTTTAAGAACGCCTTTGCGGCGTGGGATAAGTTGGCGTCCTTGCGATAAATTAGTCGCAGCTTCCGTTTTAGCTGAAGTTCGCGTACGGGAATCCGCACCAGTTCGCCTCTTGCCAGCTCATTTTCTACGCTGATTTCGGGAATTAGAGCGACACCGTTTCCCATAGCCACAAATTGTTTAATCGCCTGAAGAGTAGGCAGTTCCAAGTCCATGTGCAGGGGCGTCTTGTGCGTCTTGAAAAGCTGAAGGACCTTTTCGCGATAGGGCGATGAAACAATGTGAGCCACGAAAGACTCCGCGCCCAACTGCCGGATGCTTACCTGCGGAGCCGAGGCCAGCGGATGCTTAGGAGGAACCACGAACACGAGCTCGTCAAGATAGACGACAACAGAGCGCAAACTCGGTTCTTGCGGCTCGTAGGACAAAACTCCAAACTCAGCGCTGTAGCGCAAGACGTCGTCGGGGATGTGGCTGCCGAGGGCGCGTTGCACGGTGATCTTGATCATGGGATGCACGCGGCGGAACTCCGCAAGTACGGCAAGAAGGTACAGGGCCGTGAATTCGTTGGCGGCGATGACCAGCTTGCCTTTTTGCAATTCCCGCAGTTCCGTCAAAGACTCGGCGGCTTCGGTCCGCAGGTTGAGCAATTTTTCTGCGTATTCGTGGAGCACATGCCCCGCATCGGTCAAAACGCCGTCGCGTGAGGAGCGGTCGAATAACGCCTCCCCGAGTTCGTCTTCGAGCTTACGGATAGTCTGGCTGACTGCCGATTGCGTGCGATGTAGTTTCTCGGCCGCGCGTGAGAATCGCCGTTCGCGGGCCACTGCCAGGAACACCTCGAGTTGAGAAAGCTCCATTTTGTCTCTTTAATGCAAAACGCAATATCATTAGATAAACTGATTGTATCTCAATTGCTAATGATGCATGAAGAATTATAAGTTTTCCTTCTAGCCGCCGTACCCTTACCATGGAATAAGCCGAGTATTGTTGAGGAGTTTGATGAACGCAGAAAGCGCTTGCATTACAATTTTCGATACCACTCTTCGGGACGGAGAGCAGTCGCCTGGTTGCAGCATGAACCGGCAGGAAAAGCTGCGACTGGCTCATCAACTGGATCGTCTTGGCGTAGATGTGATTGAAGCGGGATTTCCTATTGCTTCCGATGGCGACTTCGAGGCGGTGAAAGCAATCGCGGCTGTGATTCGGCGGCCGATCATTGCCGGCCTGGCGCGAGCCTGTACACCGGACATTGAGCGGGCGTGGGAAGCTTTGAAGGATGCAGCGCATCCGCGAGTTCATGTATTTCTCGCGACGTCCGATATTCACTTGCAATATAAGCTGCGCATTACGCGCGATGAGTGCGTGACGCAGGCGCGGGACGCTGTACGTCTGGCGAAGTCTCTGTGCGATGACGTGGAGTTCTCTCCTGAAGATGCGACCCGCACTGATCCTGATTTTTTGTGCCGCGTTCTCGGCGCGGTCATCGAAGCGGGCGCAACTACGCTGAATATTCCTGACACCGTCGGCTACGCCGTACCTTCCGAGTTCGGGGAGTTGATTTCGATCATCCGGCAGCGTGTGAAGGGAATCGAGAACGTCACGATTTCGGCGCATTGCCACAATGATCTGGGTATGGCCGTGGCCAATGCGCTGGCGGCAGTTTCGGCGGGGGCGCGGCAGGTGGAGTGTACGATCAACGGGATCGGCGAACGCGCCGGCAACGCCGCGCTGGAGGAAGTAGTAATGGCGATGCGAGTCCGCTCGGACCGCTATTTGTACGAGACCGGGGTTGTGGGCGAACAGATTTTCGCCGCCAGCCAGATGCTGAGTGAGATTACGGGCGTTCCGGTACAGCCGAATAAGGCCATTACCGGGCGCAATGCGTTCGCACATGAAGCCGGCATACACCAAGATGGGATGTTGAAAAATCCGCTGACCTACGAAATCATGACGCCGAAGTCCGTGGGCGTGCCGGATTCAAAGCTGGTGCTGGGCAAGCACTCCGGTCGTCATGCTCTCAGCATACGTTGCGAACAGCTCGGCTATCAGTTCGATCGCCGCGCGCTGGATGACATTTACCGCCGCTTTGTACGCCTTGCCGATAAGATCAAGCACGTCGAAGATCATCACTTGTTGGAATTGATCCGCGACACGCACAAGCCCGCTGGTTCCGCGACCCCGCTCATCGATCCGATTTCTCCGGCAAAGGCGGCGATCACAAGTTCTCCGGCACCAGAACAGGTGAAGCCTTTTCCGATGGTGCCGACACCTGCCAGTGCGTTCGGGGTACCGCTGCCGACTACGCCAGACCATCATCCAGAGCAACAGGAAGATTATCTCTGGGGTGTGTAGTTCCCGAGGTGGGCTTCGCGTTCCATTTCCTGGCTTCTTCGCTGAGGCTCTTTCCGCGTTAGACTAATTCCCGCATGCTTTTGAAAATCACGATCCTCCCCGGCGATGGTATTGGTCCGGAAGTTACGGAACAGGCCGTTCTTGTCGTACGGGCTGTGGCCGGACGCTTTGGCCATCAAGTTGAGCTTCAGCACAAACTCATCGGCGGAGTTGCGCTGACCGCGGCCAACGATCCACTTCCTCCAGATACGATACAGGCTTGCCTGTCGTCATCGGCGGTGTTGCTGGGCGCGGTGGGGAGTCCGGCATTCGATCACAATCCCAACCACCTGCGTCCGGAGGCAGGGTTGTTACGCATACGGCGGGAGTTAGGCGCTTACGCTAATCTCCGTGCGGCAGTTTTCTTTCCTGCGTTGGAAGATTGTTCTCCGTTGAGAGCGGAGATTGTTCGCGGAACCGACATTATGATCGTGCGCGAACTGCTGGGCGGAGCGTATTTTGGCCAGCCGCGTTCGATTGAAGGGCCTGCGGGCTCACGGGTTGCGGTCAATACTATGCGTTACGGCGAAGAAGAAATTGAGCGTATCGCTCGCGTCGCGTTTGAACTGGCTATAAAGCGTCGCCGTAAAGTGCTGTCGGTGGATAAAGCCAACGTTCTCGAATGTTCACGCCTCTGGCGCGAGGTCGTGACGCGTGTCGCGAAGGATTATCCCGAGGTAAAACTGGCACACCAGTATGTCGATTCGGCGGCGATGTTGCTAGTGCAGCGGCCGACCGAGTTCGACGTGGTACTCACGGAAAACATGTTTGGAGATATTTTGTCGGACCAGGCAGGAGGCGTGGTTGGGTCACTCGGATTGCTGGCTTCCGCCAGCGTTGGAGGGCCGGTCGGACTCTACGAACCGGTGCACGGATCGGCCCCTGACATTGCTGGGAAGGGGATTGCCAACCCACTGGGAGCGATTCTTTCGGTGGCCATGATGCTGCGACATTCATTTCAGTTGGAGCGCGAAGCTGCATGGGTGGAGAATGCGGTTTCGGTGGTCCTCGGCAAGGGCGCGCGGACTGCGGATTTAGCCGGGAAGTCGCACTCTGCAATCACGACGGCGCAGATGGGACAGCAGGTCGTTGAGGCTGTCACGGATTCCGTGTAGTCAGCCAGAGTAATTCGAACGGATAGATTTCAGCGCCGCGTTCCCGCGAACAGCCTATATCTGAGGCACGCGGCCAGTGGGTACGGGCTTTGCCGCTGGTGGCGGTGTCGGAGGAGCGGCGTCGTATTTTCCGGTCAGGTCGTTCCAGCGAACTCGAAACATCTCCGTAAACATCTTTGATCCGTCAACTAGCGGATTGATGCGCGTGCCGCCGCTGTGTCCCCAGGCAACTGGAACTTCCCTTACTTTGAATCCAAACTTCCTTGCCAGGAAAAGAACCTCCGGATCGAATCCCCAGCGCTCAATACGCTGTAAAGGAAAGATGGCTTGCGCGGCGGGCCGTTTGAAGGCCTTGAATCCGCATTGGGTGTCTGCGAACTGCAAGCCAAGAGTCGTCCGTAGCATAAGGTTAAAGATGCGGCCAAAGAGCTGCCGGTGGAGCGGTTGCCTGTGCGTTTGCATCTCGGCGCGCAGCCAGCGCGATCCGATGGCGATATCGGCGCCATCCGCCAGCGCTTTAAAGAGTTTAGGAGCTTCCTCGATGGGCGAAGACAGGTCGGCGTCGCTGAAAAGCACTACTCGCCCCCGGGCGTTGAGCATGCCGTTCCGGACGCTGTATCCTTTGCCGCGATTGCCGGGATTCTCGACCAGGCGGAGAGCTGGATATTTTTCGGAAATGCTGCGGACAATATCCGCGGTATTATCGCGGGATCCGTCATTAACAACGATAATTTCCGCGTCCCAGCCTTGCGTTTGTACGTAGTCCACCACCTTCTCCAACGTCGCGCCGAGGCGGGCGCTCTCGTTATAGGCGGGAATCACGATACTGTATGCAAGATCCTGCACTGGAACCCTCAATTCGCCGGCGAATCAGGCGCTGCCGGAAACTCACGAAAGGACTTGGATGTCGGTCCTCGTGATCGCGTTGCCGTCAAAAGCGACCACTTGAGCGGCGGCTGCCGACCCGGCACGGATTCTAAGCTACGTTGCGTCGCAGCTCAAGCATGGAAAAGTACTCCGCCACAAGGTCAGCGTCCCATAGGCCCCGGTTAGCCTCCTCCCGCATCGTCTGCGCGGTCTGCTCGTGGGTGAGGGCGGGCTTGTAGGAGCGAGCAGTGCGGAGCGCGTCGTACACGTCTACCACCTGTAAGATGCGCGGAAGAATGGGAATATCCTGCGAGCTAAGCCCGTCCGGATAGCCTGATCCATCCGAGTGTTCGTGATGATTACGGATGATCGGCAGCACAAGGCGCCAGGTCGTGCATGTACCCGCCGCGTCGCAAAGCGACAACGGAATCCGCATCGAGTCCCAAGTGTCGCCCTAAATCAGAAGCTCGAACCGAGAGACGTTCACAGTGACCTTCAGTATAAGGATCGCGGCCTTCCACGATGAGGCCAAGTGTGCAGAGAACGGAATCCACGGTCTCGAGTTCGTCCGTGAACTCTTTCAGGCGAAGCAGCGACTTGACGCGTGCGATCAATTCTTCCGCCAGCACCGGCTTGTTGAGGAAGTCGTCGGCCCCGGCCTCGATGCCGCGGACCTTGTCGCCGCTGTCGCTCAATCCGGTGATCAGAACAAAAGGGATCAGGCGGGTGGCGGGATTGTCCTTCAGTCCTCGGCAGAATTCGTAGCCAGACTTGCCCGGCATCATTACGTCGGAAAGGATTAGATCGGGCGTACGACGGCGCACTTCCGCTTCTGCCTGTTCCGCGTTGGCGGCGGTCACTACGTCATATCCACGAGCGGAGAGCAATTGGCTCATCAGCCCGGCAATGCTTGGCTGGTCATCTACGACTAAAATTCGCGGCACTCGACGCCTTGGTAAAAGATCACCCATCTGTTCGTAAGAACCTGTTTCCGTTGTGGAAGTTGTCCCGGAACTGGGCCAGGGCGGATTGCGGGACAGGGGCGAAAAGGTCATGGTGTTAGCGCAGAACAACATCTTGATTCTACCGCCATTTTGCGGATTTCGCTGGTGCTGCGGGAGATTCCTCAAGAGTTGAGAGGGCAGAAGAGAGGAGCGCGATTCCCGGTTCGGAACGTCCCAGATCGAAACATGTGATGGAAATCCTTGTTTCTACGATCCTTTCTGCCTAGTCTCGCTTCATGCAGTTCGTTTTGGCTTCACGAGTTTTGAGATTAGTTCTTTGCGCTACACTGCTGGGCGCGACTGTGCATGGCGCTACCAGAGTGCACGTCATCACCTTCGGAAAATGGATGTCTGTCCAATGGGTTCCTGATGGCGACGGAAAGCCCCGGAGCCTAAAAGTTCGCCCCCTGCTCGTGGATGCGCGGGTCAAAGAGTACATTCTCGGGGCGCCTCACGAGATCACAGATCGGCTCTTTGTAGTGCGCCGTGTGTTTCGCGTGAACGACAGTTTGCCGGAAGATTCCGCAACCCGCTGGCAATGGCAACGCGGAGGATGGATGCTGGTGGATCGCGTGACGGGGCGGGTTTCGCCGATCAATCTACCCGAGTTCGATGCGTTTTACTCGGCAGCAAGTTGGTACCGCGACTACGTGGCGTATTGCGGAATTTCCGACGATGGAGGAAAAGTCTACGCCATAGTGGCGCAGCTTAGTCGGCGCAAGCCAGTGTTAAAAAAGTCGCTATCGAATGATCGATTGCCCGATGACGCCGCGCCCGATTCGGCATGCCCAGCTCCGTCGTGGCAGCGGACTCCGGTGCGAGTTAGTTTTGAACCGGCGGTCGGAACGAAACAGATCTTCGCCATCCGTGGCCATGTGGTCGATCTGGTAAACGATACGGAAGAGGAGGAAGAAGCTTCGAAGTAACGCGGCGACAAAATACCCGTGGGAATTCCCTTGGCGCGCGGACTGCCGTATGTTAGGATTCCCGCTTTTGACACGGTTGTGGCATCGCCGTCTCCCGAGGAATCCAATGCAAAGGCGCCCGTCGAACTCTCGTCCTGCGAAACCTCTTCCGTCTCTCGAAAAACGACTGTGTACCTATGCCTTAACGGCGGCCGCAGCGGGCATAGGAATCGGCGTAACGGCTCCGTCGGCGGAAGCGAGAATTATTTATGTGCCCGCGAACAAGGTGCTGACCGAAGGAACTCTGAACATTTCCCTCAATCACATTCCCACATGGAGTGTCACCGATGGATTTCGGTCGTCCATTGGTTACGACATTCTGTCGGTCAAGCCCCTGCATGCCGGAGGAGTCATGTTTGCCAATGGGTACGCGCAGGCCCTTGGCTCGGGCGCAAGCATCGGACCCAGCGGAGTGTTTCAGACCGCGCCGACGCGCATGGAACGGGCTGTGTTTTTGTCGGACAGCAGCTTTGCTCGGGGGTATGGTCCATGGACCCATGCCACCAACCAGTATTTGGGGTTGCGCTACGTGGTCAACGGGCAGACGCACTACGGTTGGGCCCGCTTCACGGTCAGGACCTCAGGCAGCCTGACGACGGGGGTTAAAATCACTGCGAGCTTCACCGGCTACGCCATTGAAACAGTCGCAGATCAACCCATCCAGGCAGGAAAGACATCTGGACCGGTGAAGGGTGGAATTTCCGGCAGCCTGGGATGTTTGGCGATGGGCTGCGTGAGTCCTGATCTCCAGCGGAATTCGAAATAGCGATTCGATCGGCTTCAATCTCCGGCAGCCTCCACTGCGGGCAACTGGTCGGCGTTGCGCGTGTGCTTTACTTTAGCGCTGGTAACTAGAATTACCGACAACACAACGATTGCGCTCCCCGCGAGAATAAAGCGGTCGACTTTTTCGTGCAGGATTAGCCAGCCCAGAAAAACGGCTACGACAGGATTCACATACGCGTAGGTGGAAACTTTCGACGTGGGCACATGCTCCAGCAACCAAATGTACGCGGTGTAGCCGATCCACGAGCCGCACACGACCAAGTACATCGTGGCCCCAATGCCGCGAGCCGTCCAGCGTACGCGTGCGAGATCTCCGGCAAAAAGCGCGAAGATAAAATTCGACACTCCTGCCGCGGTCACTTGCCAGGCGGTGGCGCTGAACACGTCCATCCCCGATTGCCAGCGTTTCGATAGGACCGAACCGAGCGCCCAGCTGAACGATCCGCCGATCAAGCTGATCGACGCCCAGAGTTCGCGATGTCCGATGGTTCCCGAGCGCAACT
>WNFI01562087.1_pt1 | contig 18101 bp, 17 predicted proteins | sample 5400471 | NCBI WGS metagenome assembly WNFI01 (sample SAMN13153348, study PRJNA577476) | soil metagenome | isolation source: 100 cm saprolite on Douglas fir-dominated hillslope | place: USA:California | collected 2013-09-17 | reverse complement strand
TGCAACGATGGAGCTACTGCCGTTGGAGACAAACAACGTTCGACCGTCCGGCGTCAATTGGTTTCCATCAGGAGCGGACAGGGGATTCACGCCGTTCGCTCGCGCGGCACAGCACTGAGCCCCGGGAAATCCGCCGAAGAGATTACTGGCACCAAAAGTGGGAATGGTAAATACGCCTGTCCTGCATCCATACCTCGTGAAGTTGCCCAATGCAGTCAGTATAGGGGGAACGGTGACCGTGGCTGAGGTGAAGCAGGGACTGGCGTTATTTCCCCCGGCAGTCACAGCATTCGCTCCCCCAATTGTGTTGATTGCGGCGTTGTTCAAAGTGTCGGTCACGACAACGGCTAGCCCAATGCGGTCCGACACGTAGAGCAGGTGGTTCACGGAATCGAGCGAGCTGATATCGAAGGAGTTGAAAGGGCCCCCTGGCTCGCCGGTGGGGTTGTGCTCCGGCACCGGGATGACATTGAGAACTGTGTAGGCCCCGTTTACGGTCGTCCCGCTTGTGGGAGAAAAGGGCTGCGACCCGCAACTGTACGCCAGAAACAACAGCGCCACCGCTCCAAGAATCGTCACCAATCTGGACCTCATGGAAGTACCTCCTCCGCGATTTCCACACGAACTCTTCGCGCCATCGGCGCTGCTTCCGGTCTTCTGAACGGTTCTTGACTCCCAAGTGAGTTGCTCGCCCACGACTTTATGCCCACGCACAGGGTTCCCCGGCCACACTAGAAGCGGTACTGAAGCCGCTGCTCCCACACGTAGTAATTCTGCGGCACCGCGCCGATCGTGCTCGGCTGCTTCAAGCGGTCATAACTGAGGTTGGATTGGAACCGCACCCAGTAGTTTGGATACCAGTTGAGACCGAAGGTGAACTCGTCGGTATGGAAGTCGAATGCCGGGACATTCTGTGGCGTAAAAACATTGTTGAAAAAAATGCCCGGCTCCTTCCCCTGAATCCCCGAGTAGCGGAACGCCACTTCCCAGGCTCCCCATCCCTTACCGCCGCCGCCGGGGCTTTCGGGCCCCAGGAATGCGTGCTTGACACGGGGCGTGCCGTTTTCCGGCCGCTTTTCCCCGGTGATCAAGTAAGTAGCGGAGGAGTTCCATGCCTTGAATCTGACCGTAGGAAGATTGCCAAATCCAAGTCCACCCAAAGTCAGAGTGCCGACTGCGGTCCGGTCGAAAAACGCCTGGACGTATTCGTCGCGGAAGCCCCAACGACCTTTCAGATAGGTGAACTCACCCTCGTACCGCCACACATTGCCGTTGGTCCGGAACTGCGGGAAAAAGGTGTAAGCGAAGTCCGGTTGCGTCGTACTGGGCGTGAGTTCGCTGGAAAGTCCACGCGACTGACTGTAAGCGATCGACCCGCCGAAGGCGAATCCCTGCAGCCTGCTATCTTTCTTGCCGCGCCAGGGGTAGAAGCGGACTCTGCCCACGGTCTCAGGGATGCTCGTGGTGTTGTTGGCGGCAAAGCCTCTTCCGTTGAAGGCGCCGGCCCAATACTGGAACGCGCCCCCGCGACCTCCTCCTGCGCAAACGGTTCCTTGAACTGTCCGGCCTGGATCTGGAACGCGTCATTGTATTTCGCGTTCAGGTAGATGTCCCGGATGGTAGCCGCGGACGTGGCGGCGTCGAGCAGGAGGCCGAACTGGAAGTGGCTGCCGTAGTTCCCTTGAAAGCCAAACCGGCCGCGGCGTACGGAGAAGGTGTCGGCAGGAGCGCCGTCGCCTTTATAAGAACGGTAATCGGTCTGCACGTATCCGTACGGCTGAATTTGAAATGCGCCGTCAGCGGACTTAATGAAGAAATGTTCCCCGTTCCAACCCGCGGTCACGGGGAGTGCGCTGTCCTTTTTCTCGGGGGGTTTTTGGTAAGGTTCCGGGAGCGCCTCGACTTCCACTTCGGCCACCGTCGCGGGCAGCGCCAGGCTGGCGTTGACGAGGTGAGCGCCGTCGGTTGCTGGTGCTGGGGCTCGTGACTTTATGTCAGCAAGTTGCTCGACCAGAGTTTGCAGCCGCTCAATCGTGCGCCGCTGCCCAGCCAATTCCTTGCGCAACTCTTCCACCTCCGCCTTGCTCGCGGTCGCGGAAGCGCCTTGTGTGCTTTCTCCGGCAGGTTTCTCGCTCTGGGCCTGAGCACACGGGCCCCTCCAAACAAAACTCAAGGTCAACGTGAAAAGCGCAATCCACGTTCTTAGTGAATTCATGTTCCCCCCCACCCACAAACGGAATGGTCAGGTGACCAGACCAGTGTGGCGGACAGCGTTTAACGCATTCACGGATATATGTCAAGGAAAAAAAACTCCTGAACGATTTGGGAAATCTAAGCGCTGGCCCTGTAGAGCGCCAGACCGCTAGAATCGCTTCTCGGGAGTTTCATTTTCTGGTAAACAGTAAGTCTGCACCTTAGCCAAGCCATCCTACTGTTTTTCGCTGCCGCTATCGCGGGGACACTAAACGCAGTGGCGGGCGGAGGCAGCTTTGTTTCCTTCCCAGCATTGCTTTTTACGCGTGTGCCTGCCGTGGTGGCCAACGCCACTAACACCGTGGCCCTATGGCCGGGCTTAGCGGCCAGTACCGTTGCTTACCTGAAGCGGTTGAATGCACCGCTGCGCGTGCTGCTCCCGCTCGTGGTGACCAGCGTGGCCGGGGGGTGGGCTGGCGCGTTGCTGCTGCTTAGGACTCCGCAACATACCTTTCTGCGTCTCGTGCCCTGGCTGCTGTTGGGCGGCACCTTGCTGTTCGCCTTCGGCAACAAAATACGTGCAGTTGCAGGTCGGACAGCCAACATCGATGACCTCCGTGAAATATCATGGCAGTCGATCCTGGTGACATCGATCGTGGAGCTGCTGGTCGCCGTGTATGGCGGATACTTCGGCGCTGGCATTGGGTTCATGACGCTGGGAATGCTAGCGACACTGGGTATGCGCGACATCCTTGCGATGGGTGCTATTCGGACCTTGCTAGCTGCGGCGATTAATGCGGCTGCGGTCGTCACTTTCATCTGGGCTGGGGCAGTTTTGTGGCCGCAGTGTGCAGTGATGATCGCGGGTTCTCTTGCGGGAGGATGGTTTGGCGCGCACTACGCACAGAAAGCCGATCCCCGGAAGATGCGCTTCGTGGCAATCGCTGTGGGGCTAGTCATGAGCGCCTACTTCTTCCTGACCACTCGTTAAAAAAAGCGGAGGTGCTCATAAATTTTATCGTATTGACTTCTCAGTGGTTCCTTGTCAAAAAGATGCACTCCGCTCCAGGAAACACTCGAGAGGCAACAACACATGACCCTGAGATCGGCCGACACCCTGATTGACGTTTTACATTTTGCGAACGGTCGCGCGGCAATCGGCATTCCCGAACTTGGAATCGTTGTTACCTACGAATCCCTCCGGCAACAGGTCCTGGCCATGGCCGACGCTTTGGCTTCGGCAGGGATTCGCCGGGGGGATCGAGTAGCAATGGCGTTGCCCAATGGTTTGCCGGCGATTGTGAGCTTTCTCGCGGCTGCAACCGCTGGAACAGCGGCGCCTCTGAATCCTGCGTATCCCTATGAGGAATTCCTCTTTTTCCTCGCGGATACCGATGCCCGCGTTTTGCTTTGCCCGCCTGTAGGCGCCGAGTTTGCGCGCAGCGCTGCCGCCGATCGCAAGATTCCCGTGTTCTCGGTGGAAATGAACGAGCAGGGGCACGTTTACCTAGCGGATGTTCCTTCCGGAGCTTCCGCAAGCCCGCCCGCGCCGGATGATATCGCGCTGGTTCTGCATACCAGCGGAAGCACCGGGCGGCCGAAGCGCGTGCCCTTGCGCCACTTCCAGCTGGCCGTTTCTTCCGCAAATATCGCCAACACCTACGCGCTTTCCGAGGCCGATGTGTCCCTGTGCGTTATGCCGCTCTTTCACATCCATGGTTTGATCGGTTCCGTGATGGCCAGCCTGCTGACCGGTGGTACGGTGGTTGTTCCCGCAAAATTCAACGCGCTCTCTTTCTGGCGAACGGTGCGGGAAAACCGCGTGACCTGGTATTCAGGAGTGCCGACCATGCATCAACTCCTTTTGGCCCGCGCCCGCCAGAAGCCCGCGGAGGCGGAAACTTTGCGCTTCATTCGTTCCTGTAGCGCTCCTCTGTCATCGGGGCTCATTGACAAGATCGAGGACCTCTTCGGCGTGCCGTTCGTGGAAGCCTATGGAATGACGGAAGCGGCGCATCAAATGACCTCGAATCCCTTGCCCCCGCGGCATCGCAAGACCGGTTCCGTCGGCGTGGGCACGGGCATTCGCATCACCGTGATGGACAAAGAGGGCAATCACCTCGGTACCAACCATCGCGGGGAAATCGCCATTCAAGGAGCGAGCGTGTTTCGCGGGTATGAAAACAATCCCGAGGCCAATGCGCGGGCTTTGGTGAATGGATGGTTTCGCACCGGCGACGAGGGCTTTCTGGACCAGGATTGCTATCTCCATTTGACCGGCCGAATCAAAGACATCATCATTCGCGGTGGCGAGAATATCGCGCCTCATGAAGTCGACGAGGTTTTGTTGAAGCATCCCGCGGTAGCGGCAGCGGTCAGCTTCGGCTTCTTCCATCCCACACTAGGCGAAGAGGTGGCCGCCGCGGTCGTGCTTCACGAACCTCAAGGCGCCACCGAGGCGGAGATTTTGAAGCATTGCCGGGAGTGGCTAGCGGAATACAAATGCCCGAAAAAACTCTATTTGGTGCCGAGTATCCCCACTACGGCAACGGGAAAGATTCGCCGTCGCGCCGTCGCTGCCGCCCTGGCGGATAACCAGGTATGAAATACCTGATCGCGGGAGCGGGAGCAATCGGGGCTTACATTGGCGCTCGCATGGCGCGAGCCGGGTTTGATGTGACGCTCTTCGCGCGCGGGCCGCATCTGAAAGCCATGCAAGAGCGCGGCGTGCAGGTGCGCAGCGTTGAGGGGGATTTTCAAGTCCAGCCCAGAATTGTTGGCTCGCTTGAAGAAGCCGGACCAGCGGACGTGGTCTTTCTGGCCGTGAAGGCCCACAGCCTGCCCCAGCTGGTCCCTCAGTTGAAGCACGCGCTTGTGCCCGATACCACCGTCGTCAGCACACAGAATGGAATTCCATGGTGGTATTTTCAGGGCTTCGGCGGTGATGCGGAAGGCATTCATTTGGAGCGCATCGATCCTGGGGGAGTGGTCTCCTCGGCCATTGAAGTGCGTCGCGTGGTGGGATCCATCGTCTATTTCTCCACGGAGATTCCGGCGCCCGGAGTGATTCAACATACCGGGGGCAACCGCATTTCGCTCGGTGAGCCAAGCGGCGCGCGCTCCGATCGTTGTCGGCGAATTGCAGAAGCTCTTGTCGCTTCGGGCTTGCGCTGTCCCATTACCGCGCACATCCGCCAGGAAATTTGGGTAAAGCTTTTGGGCAACGCGTCCTTCAATCCAGTCAGCGCCTTAACACGCGCCACTCTGGCTCAAATGGCGAGAGACCCCGACGTTTCTGCGGTGATTCGCAATATTATGGAAGAGGCGGAATCGGTCTCCCTGAAATTGGGAATGGAACTGCCTGTTTCCATCGAGCAGCGAATGGCCGGCGTGGAAAAAGTAGGCGAGCACAAGACTTCCATGCTGCAAGACCTCGAGGCGGGCCGACCCATGGAACTGGAAGCTCTGGTCGGAGCGGTCGTGGAGTTGGGAGAGTATCTGGGACTTCCTATGACGCACACGCGCACGGTGTACAGTTGCGCAAAGCTGCTGGCGCAGAGCAACGCAGCGACGCTGCAAGGTGCGAAGGGATCATGATTCTTTGGCGCTTGCGGCATGCCGCTAAATGGTTTTTCGCCGGCCGTGCAGGGAGCTCTATCGGGGCTTGACAACGCGAATCCCAGGTATATACTCTGCGATGGTCCACTTACCGGACCACTTGCGAGTGCTCTTGCCCCTTTCTCTCAAACCCGATTTTGAAACGGTACGCAGGGACAAAGTCTACGAAGGTGTCGCCGAGCAGATCGAGCGTTTGATCCTAAAAAAACTGCAGCCCGGCGATAAGCTTCCTTCCGAACGCGAACTGGCGGCGAGGCTGCGAGTCAGCCGAAGCTCCATTCGAGACGCGATTCGCAGTCTGGAGTTGATGGGCATGGTGGAACCGCGTCAAGGCGCCGGCACCATCGTTCGCGAGATTTCCTCCGACTCGTTCGTGAATCCTCTGGCCAATGCCCTGAAGCGCAAAGGAGAACTGATCGGCGAGCTGCTTGACTTTCGCATGATGCTCGAACCGCCGCTGGCTGCCCGGGCTGCGGCGCGCGCTTCTGCCGACGAAATTTCTGAGATGGAAGCGATCCTCGAACGGCAGGAGGAGAAACTGCGCAGAGGGGAGAGCACCATCGTCGAAGACTCCGAGTTCCACTACGCTGTTGCGTTGGCTTCCGGTAACAGTGTTGTGCGCAAAGTGCTGAATACTCTTATGCATCTGCTGCGCGATTCGCGGGAGCGAAGTTTACAGGTCGAGGGACGCCCGCAAAAATCACTGGCCGGCCACAGGCGGATCTTGGCTGCGATCAACCGCCATGACGCTGAAGCTGCAAGTGTGGCTATGCGACGGCACATCGAAGACGTCGGAAAGATCGTACTTAGGACAATGAGGTCTTGACCAATAGAGGATCTTGATCCTGGGCTGGATGCTCGCCACTCGCTCTCGCGGGAAAAAAGATCGCATCACATTAAGCATGGCGGTTAGCTTTTTCAAGGGCCAAGGGTAAGCAAGCGAAAATGTCAATTGGGGGACTAGCAGATTGACGGGCCTGAGAAGTAATATGACGGCCGGGGTCTTCGCACCTCAAGCGCCGGATTGCGTGGGGGAGCAGAATGTAACGCTCTCCGAGGCATCGGGCAGGCAAGAGCAGACCGCAAGTCACGCCATGACGGAAGTCGCCGCATCGTCTCTCGGGACAACCCTCGCACTCCGCGTTGCGGAGGCGCGTCTTGAGGACGTCGGCCACGCCATTGCGCGACTCGCGCCCGTCGACCTGCTCCGCTTGGGTGCCCGAGAAAGCGACGTGCTGAAGATCACTGGCGGCACGGTCGGTGTGGCGCGCGCCGAGCTTTCTGACGAAGGGCACGAAGGCATGATCCAGATCGACGGAACATGCCGCAGTAATTGTAGTGCGGGGTTGCAGGAGCAGGTGACGGTGGCGCCAGTCGAGACCCAGCAGGCAGTGGCGGTTCGTCTCTCGCCGATGTGGGTGGGGGCTGCGCCAGCGACCATCGCTCCCGACCGGATTCTCGAGGATCTGGTGGGCGTTCCGGTCATCGCGGGCTGCACGGTGCGTGTGCCGACGTTTGCCAAGGCGGTGAACTTCCATGTTGCACGCACGATCCCCTCTGGACCTGTCGTAATCGGGAAACGCACCGACATTCGGGTCGTGGATGGCGAGCAGACATCTTCTCGCGATCCTGCGGTCTCCTACGAAGATATCGGGGGCTTGGAACGTGAAGTGGCGCGGGTGCGCGAAATCGTCGAGTTGCCGCTAAAGTATTCGCACATCTTTGAGCGGTTGGGAATTCTCGCGCCAAAGGGTGTCCTCTTGTACGGTCCCCCAGGCACGGGTAAGACCCTGCTGGCCCGCGCCGTCGCGGCCGAAAGCCGCGTGCATTTCATCCACCTCAACGGCCCCGAGATCATGCGCAAGTTCTATGGGGAGAGCGAGGCCAAGCTGCGCGAGGTGTTCGAGGAAGCGGCGCGCCACGCGCCAGCGATTCTCTTCATTGACGAAATCGATGCCGTAGCTCCCAAACGCGCCGAAGTAGTCGGCGAGGTCGAAAAGCGCGTGGTGGCCCAGCTTCTCAGCTTGATGGATGGCTTTGTCGCGCGCGGCCACGTGATCGTCATCGGAGCGACCAACATCCCCGAGATGCTGGATCCCGCGCTGCGGCGCCCGGGGCGCTTCGATCGCGAAATCGAAATCGGCGTTCCGAACACCCAAGCACGGTTGCAAATCCTCAGGATCCACACGCGCGCCATGCCACTTGCGCCTGACGTGGATCTTCAGGAGATCGCCGAACTTTCCCACGGCTTCGTGGGCGCCGATCTGGAAGCGTTGGGACAAGAGGTGGGCATGATTGCCCTGCGCGGCTTCCTCTCCACGGTCCCACTCGGAACGGACGGGGCAGCCTCTGCTGAACTGAAGGCGCTGCAGGTTACACGCGACGACTTCCTCGCCGGTTTGAAGGACGTCGAGCCCAGCGCAACTCGCGAATTCTTTATTGAAAAAAGTGAGTCGACGTTTGCATCCCTCGGAGGTCTCGATGAGGTGAAACGATTGCTCGACGCCGTTGTCGAGCATTCTCACATGCACGCCGAGATCTATGAGAAGTTCGGACTGGCCCCGCCGCGGGGCATCCTGCTGGTTGGACCAGCGGGTACCGGAAAAACCGCCGTGGCTCGGGCACTCTCCGGTGAAAAGCAACTCCCGCTCATCGCCATCGATGGCCCGCAACTGTACTCGAAGTGGTTGGGCGATTCCGAGAGGGCGCTGCGCGAGGTTTTCAAGAAGGCCAGGCGGGCGGCGCCCTGCATCCTGTTCTTCGACACGATTGACGCGCTCGCGCCGAAGTTCGGCGCCGGTCAATTCGCCAGCGACATCTATCAAAGGATTCTCAGCCAGCTCTTGCGTGAAATCGACAACTTGCGCGACGTCAAAGGGGTGATCCTGCTGGCAGCCACTGATCGTCCCGAGCGCATCGAGCCCGCGCTCTTGCGAAGCGGGCGCTTCGACTATATACTCCCGTTCGCCAAACCCGGCGCCGCCGATCGCGCGGCCATCATGCGTCTTTGCTGCCAGCGCGTGCCACTGGCCCCCGATGTTGATTTCAATGAGTTGGCCGTGCAGATGGAAGGGCTCACAGGCGCCGACATCGAAAGTCTGTGCAAGAAGGCGACCCTCTCAGCGATTGTGGAGTCTGAGCGGGGCACCCGCCTCGCGCCTTTCGCCGTTATGCGAAGCGATTTCCTGGCGGTTCTCGAGTCAGATCGAGGCAGTCCCAAGCATTTGAAAACAGCGAACGAGCTGGGCAATGGCGCCGGAGATTTGTGTCCTGATGCGTTCACTACAATGAAGCACTGACGAGGGTTGATTATGAGCTATACGGAACTCACCGTTTGGACGCGCGGCATCATTATGGACAAAGAAGGCCGCGACATCGTCAATTCCATATCTGCTTCTGCCCGCCTCGAAGGCAAGTTCGCCCAGGCAATGGAGAACTATGTGGACAACCCCGATCGTACTAACGCCCCTACACGCAAGTATTGCCGTGTGAGCGACGGCGTGCTCGAAAACGAGCTCACTTACGAAAACGACCGGCCCAACATCGTCGTCCTGGTCGAGGGCACGATGGTCAAGGGTTGGGATTATATGCGCGGAATGCCTCCGGGCGGAACACTGGTGATCAACACGCACTATACGCCGGAGTACATGATTCGTTTTGTGCCGGGTTCCGAGCGGTTGGCCCAACTTGTCTGTATCGATGCCGCCAAGCTGGCCGATCACAAATGGCTCTACTACCGGCTGGGCCAGCTTGGCCTTGACCGCCTCTCGACAGAGGGGGCCGCCGAGCGAAGCAAGGCGATCGCACCCGATATCGCCGCTCCGCTGATTGCGGCTGTGGTCAAGACTACAGGCATAGTCAAAATGGAAACCATTGAGCCGATGATTGCCAACAAAAAAGCATTTCACATGGCACTCGAAGAGTTGCACATCCTGGCGCTGAAACCAGTGGCCGCATAGGAAGGATCAAATGTCGACAAAAGGCACACGCATCCCTGGTTGGCTTACCGTACCTTTCGCGGGCATCACTCCTGCTCCGTCTCAGGACAAGGGGCAGGATCTGTTCCCCACTGGCAACTGGCGTTCTATACGGCCGGTGTACCGCGACAAGATGCCACCCTGCAATAACGCTTGCGGAACCAATGAAAAAATCCAGGGCTATCTCGACCTCGTGAAGCGCGGCAAGTATCTGGACGCCTACGCGCTCATTAAAGAAGACATGCCCTTCCCGTCGGTCACGGGCCGGGTATGCTATCACCCGTGCGAGCAGGCCTGCAACCGCGGCCAATACGATGAGGCCATCTCGATTCGCGCGGTCGAGCGGTTTCTTGGCGACCTCGGGCAGGCGCTGCAACGCGACGTCGTCAAGGCCGGGCCGCCCAATGGCAAGAAGGTCGCGGTCGTGGGGTCAGGTCCCGCCGGCCACAGCGCCGCATACCAGCTTGCGCGCCTCGGCTACAAAGTGACGATCCTTGAAAAGTCGCCCAAAGCAGGGGGACTCAACCGCGGCGGCATCCCGGACTGGGTACTCCCGCAGCACGTGCTCGATCGCGAACTCGAGCGCCTCACCGAGATCGGGGTGGCGATCAAGACCAACGTTGAAGTTGGGAAGGACGTCACCTGGGACGATTTGAAAAAGAACTACGACGCCTGCGTGCTGGCCGTGGGCCTTACCGAGCCAAACAGCGTGCGAGCCGAGGGCGAGAATAAAGACGGCGTGATTTACGGCCTTCCGTTCCTGCGCGATATCGGCATGGGCACATCCAAGGGTGACCATGATCACCGTGGAGTCCAACCCTCAGGAGATGCCGTGCGTGCCCGAGGATCTGCACGACATGCTCGAAGAAGGGGTGGAACTGTTGCACGGGCGCGCGATGACCGCCGTGCTCGGCAACGGCAGGGTCGAAGCCTTGCAGCTCTATCCAGCGCGGTTCTCCGGCGCCATCAACGCCTCGCCGATCTCCATCAATCGAGAAGCCGCCGCCGAGCGCTTCGTTGTCGACAACGTGATCATCGCTGTGGGACAGCGGGCGTCGCTCGGTTGGTTGCCCGCCGAATTCAAGACCGAGCGCGGCACGATCAAGATCGATCGGTTCGGGCGTCTCGGCGACACGAACTTTTTTGCGGCTGGCGACATAGTGCAGTTGGGCTCAGGTCAGCCGCTGATGGTGGTGAACGCGGTTGGTGATGGGAAGCGCGTGGCCTTCAATCTTGACAAGTTGTTGCGCGCGGAGCCGCTGCAGCCGCGGAAAATTCCTGTCGACGTCATCATGGATTTGAACCGCATGAACATGACGTATTTCCCGCACTTCCCGCGCGTCCAGCAGGCAATGCTGCCGCCGGCAAGCCGTCGCAAGACGCAAGAGGAAGTGATTCAGGCGTTCACGGAAGAGCAGGCGGTCGAGGAGGCTGGCCGCTGTTTCAGTTGCGGCACGTGCAACGCCTGTGACAACTGTTATCTGGTCTGTCCTGAGCCGTGCATCGTGCGTTCGGCGCGTTCGAACGGACTCTATAAGATTCTGGTCGACTACTGCAAAGGTTGCCGCGTGTGCATCGAGGAGTGCCCGACGGGCTGCCTCGAGGGTGTGCCCGAACTCGACTTCGATACTGGCGTAGTGCGCATGGACACGGCATTCGCCATCTCGCCGGGGCTGCACGGAAGGCAGGCCCAGGAGCTGATGAATCTGGGCAGTCGGCCGGCGAAAGCGATTTAGCATGGAAGTCAGGTTAGTTTGCAAGAGGCGCTGCGAAAAAATCGCGGTGTTTTCGTGCTCATGAATCGAAGGGTTCGCCCTCAGGCGGACGGCGTGGAGTGAACCATGGCAACGGCTACCGAAAGCAAGAAGAAGACGGTCCGGATAAACGGCTGCGTCGCGTCGGCGCAGGCCGCCAAGTACGCCGATGTCGACGTGATAACGGCCTACCCGATCCGGCCGTACACTGCGACCATGATGGCGCTCGCGCAGATGGTCGCGAATGGAGAACTCGATGCTGAGTACATCGTGGCCGATAGCGAGCACTCGCAATTGAGCATCGCGCACGGCGCTTCCTCGAGCGGCGCGCGCGTTTTCACCGGAAGTTCGGGGGTCGGCGTACAGTTCGCTTACGAGCTTTATTCACCGATTTCGGGGAGTCGTATGCCGGTGCAGATGATGATCGCGGACCGTACGCTCGATCCACCCGGTGATTTCGGTTCCGAGCATACCGACGCGCTCTCGACGCGCGACATGGGGTGGCTGATGGGCTGGGCGTGTGACGCCCAGGAAGCCTTCGACAATCACCTGATGGCTTATCGAATCGGTGAGGATCCGCGCGTGCTCTTGCCCCAAATGGTTTGCCAGGATGGCTTCTTTGTTTCTCACATCACAAGTGACGTCAACTTACCGGACCCTGGCCAGGTGAAGGAATTCCTGCCGCCGTACAAGCATCCCTACCCGCTTGATCCGCGGCATCCGGTTTCGCACGGCCCGCAGATCATGCCGGAGCAGGGTCCGCCGCTGCAGTTAGAGCGCGCGCGCGCCATGGAAGGTTCAATGGCGGTAATCGAGCAGGTCCACGACGAGTTCGCACAGATCTTCGGCCGGCGATACGACCCGTGGGTTGAAGAGTTCATGACCGAGGGCGCCGACATCGTCTTTTTCATGCAGGGCGGCCACGCCGTGACGGCGCGTTTCGCGATTCAGCACTTGCGCGAGCAGGGCGTGAAGGTGGGCCTGGTACGGCTGCGAACCATCAGGCCATACCCGACCGATCGCGTGAACGAGGTTCTCAGTAAGTTCAAAGTAGTCGGCGTGATCGAGACCAACATGGGACTCGGCAGCGTGAGCAGCGGCGGGTCGCTTTATGCTGAGGCCTGCGCGGCCCTCTACGAAAGCCCAAAGCGTCCGTTGGTCGTTTCGTTTATGGCTGGAATGGGTGGCGAGGCGATCGTGCTGAAGGAATTCTACTGGATGACTCAGAAAATGATTGACGCGCAGAAACGCGGGAAGATCGAAAAACGGACGCATTGGGTAGGATTCGAAGAATAGTAGCGTATGTTTTACGACGGGCCGGAAAGATTGGAGTACGACAGTTGTGCCGCAGGGTCGATGGGCCCTGCGATTGGGAGGAACGGATATGCCAACGATTGAAGTTCAGCGGCAGCTGCTGCCGATTCTTGACAGCCCTAATCAAGGGGCGCGTTTCTACAACCCTGATTTACCGTCGACCGAACCGTTCGTTCCCGGCCACCGAACGTGTGCCGGCTGCGGGCCCTCCATCCAGTACCGGATGACGAGTAAGGCCTCGGGCGACAATACAATTCTGGTCGGACCGACAGGCTGTATGTACGTCGCGAACAGTTCGTATTTGTGTACGCCGTACAACGTGCCCTGGGCGCACACGCAGATTGGCAGCGCGGGCAGTTTCACCGCGGGCGTTGCCGCTGCGTATGAAGCCATGATTCGGAAGGGCAAGTGGAAGGGCACGTTTCCAAATATTATTTGCGAGGCGGGCGACGGCAGCGCGTCCGACATCGGCCTGGCCTCGATTTCAGGCGCTCTCTACCGGAATCACGACTGCCTGATCATCTGCTACGACAACGAGCAGTACGCGAACACCGGCATCCAGGCGTCGTCGCGTACGCCCTACGGCGGTATGACCACCTTCTCCCCTCCCGGCCCAAAGGTTCCGGAGGCGAAGACGCTGTATCCCAAGGACCTCGCGCGTATGATGGCGGCGGGCCATCCGCACTGTTATGTGGCGACCGCCAGCGTGGGCTACCCCATCGACTTGATGAACAAGGTACGCAAGGGACTCAACCATAAGGGTGCTGCGTACCTGATGATCTATACCCCCTGCCAAAAAGGTTTCGTCTACGAGACTCCGCGCTCGATCGATCTTGGCCGGCTTGTCGTCGAATGCGGACTCTATCCCATCTGGGAGTGGAACCCCGAGAAACGTGAGTATGATTACAGCTTCCGCCCGCAAAGCATGCGGCCGGTTTCCGAGTACTTGAAATTGCAAGGTCGATTCGGCCACCTCCACGCCGAGCACATCGCCAACTTGCAGAAGTTTGCCAATCAGCAATGGCGAATGATGGGTGTGGAGCTGCCCGAGGCTTTGATCCGATCCGCGGATGCGAGAAATCAGGTCAATATGGCGGCTGCGGCAGAAGCCGAAGCGGTGGCGCAAACTATATGAGTACCAAAGCAACCCCTACGCCTGCTGCTCCCGAAGCGCAGGAAAGCTATATAGTCAACGAAGGCAAGAAGCGCGGGTCGACGCGCGAAGTACGGCCCGAAGCCGCGTTCGACCGTTACTACACCGTCCTGCGCGTGCACGCGGGTGACGCTATCCTCACGGATAACTGGCACACGAATGAAGTGCGTGACCATTTGCGGAACAGCTTCGAGGGATACACGTTCGCGATGCGCACGCTGGAGGCCTGGGGCGCGATGATCGAGAACGACCAGCGTGCCTACTACACCGCGGGCGGGCGAGTGTGGGTCCTGGATCTGCAACCCTCCGAGAGCAAAAAACAGCGGCTGTCCGGCGCCGGTGCTGGCAAGGGGTAGCGCACGGTTGCGCCGCATCCTGCTCATTGACGACACGCCGGAAATAGCCGAGCTTTTGTCCTTTGCCCTGCGTGACCGCGGCCATGAGGTGTTCGCAGAGGGTTATACCGATACCGTCAACGACTTGATTCGGGAGCTGCGCGCCGACGCCCTCGTGCTCGACTGTACCGCCTTTGACATGAGCGAGTCCCTGTTCGACATGGTGCGCCACCAACCAGATCACGCTGGGCTTCCCATCGTCATTATCAGCGACACCCCGGAGATGGCCGACGCGAGCCTCCGCGCCCGGAATGCCCAAAACGTCTTGCTGATCCCGAAGCCGTTTACCGGCTCGCAGGTCGCAAGAGCGCTTGACGACCTGCTTGGATAAATATGCCTTTGTGGAGCATGGACGAGTGGAAGTACGTCGATCGCGAGGTCGTCACTGACCCGAAAAACAGGCAGTGGACCGTGGCCCTGATGGACGTGCTCGGGCAGAAAGGGGATCCTGAAATTCCGAACAAGCTGCTCGAACTTCAGTATGCTTCGGGCCGATATTTCACGGTGATTTACTCCGCCAGCGGGGCGCTACAGTGGGAACGCGGTTACGCCACGCTGTCAGAGGCTACTAGCGCGTTCGAAGACCTGCGCATCGAGGTCATCGATGGTAGCCTTGATCCATCACAGCCGTCGTACCGCCAGGACTTGGAAGACTGACCGTAGGACGAGAGCGTTCGACCGTCTTCGCTTGGATTGCTTTTACCGGCCCGGATTCAGATCTCTCATCACCACATGGAGCACCTGCCCGGCTTGTCGCGCATCGCGCTCGGAAACCGTCACCTTTGGGCTGCCCTCGCCGTGATCTCGATAGGTCCGCGCGACTGCTGGCAGACGAGCGCACCCGCCGCGAATGAGTCCGGTCGTCTCTGCGACGGCCAGCCGCGTCTCGAACGGCCACTCGGCAATCTTCCCAGCGGGCGCGCTGGAGGCAATCAGCGCACTCAGCCCCTTTTGTTCCAGCGCGTCGGTAACGATGGCCTCCAGGATTCCGCAAGAAGTGCGCAGCGCCAGGTTATAGTCCCCTTGCACGAGGGCGCGCCGATTATCGGTGTAGGCTTGTTCGACTATGGGCCGCAGCTCTGGGTTGTGAACGAACTCGAACCGGCGAGGAGGCGCCGTTTCCGAAGATGCAGAAATGGCTTGGCCATCGTCCATTTGGGAAAGTGAGGCAACGGCTTGCCCGAGGACGTCGAGCAGTCGCTGGACGATCTCCTCCGGCGCCGCCCCTTCAACGGCATGGCCAGCCGCTGAGCGCATCAGGAAGGCTTCACTAAACGCCCGGGCAAGCCAATGGGCTTTGCTGCCTCCGGACAATTGATTGATCGTTACCCCGCAGTCTTCCTGCCAGACCCGAGTGGCTGCGATCGCGGATCCGTTAGCGGGATTACCGGCCAAAGCGTCGCGAACCTGGCGCCCGCGGCGAATCAGGCCATCGAGATGGGACAGGTAAGTCTCGATCTGCGCTTGCAGGCTTTCACCCATTGTTCATATCTCTTGTGATTGGCCGGACAGATATCAGATCTGTAGGAACCTGCCTCCCGGGATTAACATGCGGATTCAGTTGGCAACCTCCAGAGCGGTGCGCGTCTTCTTAATCGGCGGGAGGAGACGAGCTTTACCGCTCCAAGGATTCTGGCCTTGACACTCCGGAGCGGGGATGCTAGATTCCCTGCCGCAAAGTGGTTCACTCATCGGACCAGTTTAGCACGGTTCGCTGAATTGGGCGCTCTGCGAGGTTGGAGGCGCTGTGCTGCTACGCAAGGGGAAGAACGCAGCATTCGCCGCCAATTGGGATCTTGCGGCAGCCGGTACGAGATTATTCGCTAAATCCAGAGGAAAGCTTCGCGCAGTGTACTCATGTTGGTATCGAACGCTTTGGGAGAGAAAGCGATGTGCGAAAAGCGGATGATCTCCAGCCTGGTTCCGTTCTACAAAGATGTGGGGCGTATCCCCCGCCATCGAATTAGAATTGTTGGCGGGAACCTTGCTCTGCGCCGCACATTCTGCAGGACGGGGTCGCAGGCAAATTGGAGACTGGTTTTTTGAAGTACTTCTGTTGAAATCCAACTGATCGTCATGGAGGCTTGTCTATGACCGCGTCCGCAACTACCCTGATTCACCCGTCCCGTATTGCCAATCGTTGGGCCCAGTTGATCGCCGGCATTATCGCCATGATGGCGATCGCGAATCTGCAGTACGCCTGGACCCTTTTCACCAAACCCATGCAGGCCCACCTGCATGTCACCCTGACGGCTATCCAGGGGATCTTCAGTCTCTTCATTCTGCTCGAGACCTGGCTGGTTCCGTTTGAAGGATACCTTGTAGATCGGATCGGTCCGCGCTTGATGCTAGGCGTTGGCGGCATTCTGGTTGGCCTGGGCTGGGTCTTCTCAGGTCAAGCCGAAACTCTGCGAGGCCTGTACTTCTGGTACTGCCTGGGCGGCGTTGGAGCTGGGATCGTCTACGGGGGAACAATCGGAAACGCGCTGAAATGGTTTCCGGACCATCGCGGCCTTTGTGTTGGTCTCACCGCCGGCGCGTACGGCATCGGAACCGCATTGACGGTCGCTCCCATCGACAAAATGATCAAAGCTTCTGGCTACCAGCACACGCTAATCGTCTGGGGCATTATCCAGGGTTTCGTCGTGATATGTGCGGCGCTATTCCTCGCAAAGCCACCCGCAGGCTGGACTCCTCCAAACTGGGCGGAAAAGGAGCTCAAGATCAAGCAACGCGTCCGCAGCTCGGCCGTGGACATGACCCCCGTGCAGATGCTGCGTCAACCGTCCTTTTATGTCATCTACCTGATGATGACCATGTTGTCTTTCGGGGGCTTGGTGGTTACGGCCCAACTCAACCCCATGGCCGTCTCCTTCCATATCGATAAAGTCGTTGTCGCCTTTGGCATGACTGCTCTCGTCATGGCGATCACTGTGGACCGCTATCTGAACGGGCTTACACGTCCCTTCTGGGGGTGGGTCTCGGACCATATTGGCCGGGAAAACACAATGTTCATCGCTTTCACCTTGGAGGCAGTCGCGGTATTTGCGCTGCTCCAATTAATCAGCCATCCCCAAGGGAATGGGCGCGCTCTTCGCTGGTTTCGGCGCCGCGTGGTTGTTTGAAAAGACCGGTTCCTGGACAAAGGTCTTCTGGGCGATGATTGCCTGCGACCTTCTCGCCGCGTTTTTAGCCTTGTTCTGGCTGAAGCCGGTGGCCGCACGCACGATCGAGAAATCGATCAGCGACCTGCAAGCTGTCGACATGACGGCGCCAGCAAAGGCGCGAGGTGTAGCATAGCCAGTATCTGAAGCGCGTGGCTTCCGAGCCACCGATCCGGGCGCACCAGCAGCTCTTCCCGAACCATGGGTCGATGCTGGGTTCTAGGTTACCAGGCTCTCGAAAAGGCTGAGGGTGGCTGTCTGTCTGCATGAAGGCCTATTTCGTCCTTCCGCTGTCGGCCTTCAACCTGTCGCTCGCACCGGCTTGTGCCGCAGCGAGCCGCGCGGTTAGCACGCGAAATGGGGAGCAGGCAACATAATCCATCCCCACCGCGTGGCAGAACTCAACGGATGAAGGGTCGCCACCGTGCTCGCCACAAATTCCCACCTCAAGATTGGGGCGGGTCTTGCGTCCGCGTTCGATTCCAATACGAACCAGCTCGCCCACCCCCTCGCGATCAATTACCGCGAAGGGA
>WNFI01704098.1_pt1 | contig 18110 bp, 18 predicted proteins | sample 5400471 | NCBI WGS metagenome assembly WNFI01 (sample SAMN13153348, study PRJNA577476) | soil metagenome | isolation source: 100 cm saprolite on Douglas fir-dominated hillslope | place: USA:California | collected 2013-09-17 | reverse complement strand
CGCGCCGCGCCGTCCTCAGCCGAACTTGAAGACCCCGTGCATGAGCGCGTTGTGCCCGGGGAAGGTGCACTGGTACTGGTAGGCGCCGCCGGCCTTGAGGACCGCGGTCGAGAACGTGACGCTGGTCGTCTCAGCGCCGCCGATGACCTTGGTGTGCGCGAGCACGCGCTTGTCGCCGGGCGCCAGGTAATCGGCGGCAAGTCCGGCAGTCATGCCGGCGGTGGCGACCGCGGTGAGGTCGGCGGCGTTCACCAGCACCCAGTTGTGTCCCATGGCCTCTATGGGGAGCTTCCCGCTGTGATGCAGGGTGAGCGTGACCTGCTTGCAGGTCGCGGGCACCGCGAGCGAAGGCTTGTCGTACTGCATCATGTCGTTGGCGCTGATCTCGAGCTTGCACGCATCGGCTGCACGGGCGTGCGGAGCCGCGGCCAGCGCGCCGAGGAGCGCGAGGGCGGCGAGAGTGTGGCGCGAAAGAGTCATCGTGTTCTCCTTGAGGAGCAAGAATCAGTCGGGTACGCCCAGGCGCTGGTGCATCACCGGGCTCGTGGTCGTGTATTGCAGGAACTGCTTCTTCTGCGGGTACAGATGATGCTGGATCGCGAAGGCGGCGAGCGCCGCCTCGTGAAAGCCGGAGAGGATGAGCTTTTTCTTCCCGGGGTAGCTGTTGATGTCGCCGATGGCGAAGACGCCCGGGAGGCTGGTCTGGAACTTCTCGGGATCGACCCGCAGCGCTTTCTTGTCCATCGCCAGCCCCCACTGCGCGATCGGGCCGAGCTTCGGATGCAGCCCGAAGAACACGAGCAGCCGATCGGCCGCGAGCTCGTGCAGCGTGCCGTCGGCGGCGCGCACCGTGACCCCGTGCAGCGCCCCGTCGCGGACGAGCAGAGCGTGCGGCAGCGCCTCACCAGATGCTTGCCCGCGAGCTCGGCCGCGTTCGGCACGCGGTAACGGATCGCAGCGCCCTCGTAGGCCTCGGCGCCCGGAATTCCGATCCGGCGCGGTTGAAAGGAGCCGAGCCCGCCGGCGATCACCACGGCGCCGGCGTCGAGGCTGAGGCCCCCTGCGGTACTGAGACTAAAGCGCCCATCGGGGCGCGCGGCGAACTCCACGACCTCGTGGCCGAGATGAATCGGCACCTTGAAGGGCTTGATCTGCTGCATCAGGCGCTCGATCAGCTCCTGGGCGCCGCACACCGGGATCGCCGGAATGTCATAGATCGGCTTGTCGGGGTAGAGCTCCGCGCACTGTCCGCCCGCGTGCTGCAGCGAGTCGACGACGTGAGCGCCGATGCCGAGCAGCCCGAGCTCGAACACCTGAAACAGCCCGCAGGGTCCGGCTCCGACGATGACGACTTCGGTACTGATGGGCGCCGCGGCCGCGGCGTCGGGTGGTGTCTGGCTCAAGGAACAAGCGCCTCAGCGAAGGATTTGCGGCACGGCATTGTAGTGGGTCTCATGCCTTCTGGCATGACACCTCCCTCCTAAGGGGTGGAGGTGCGCGCCGCCGGGCGCGCGCCGTATAGTAGGACAGCGCCCCGCGGCGCGCGTCTCCCAAGGGGTGTCATGATCAAGCTCAACATCAACGGCCGTGACGTGAGCGTCGATGTCGACTCCGACATGCCGCTGCTCTGGGTGCTGCGCGACACGCTCGGCCTGACCGGCACCAAGTTCGGCTGCGGCATGGCGCTCTGCGGCGCCTGCACGGTGCACCTCGACGGCGAGCCGATCCGCTCCTGCGTCACGGCGGTGAGCGCGGTGGGCGCGAAGCGGGTGACCACCATCGAAGGCCTCTCGGCCGCCCGCTCCCATCCGGTGCAGAAAGCCTGGATCGAGCTCGATGTCCCGCAGTGCGGCTACTGCCAGTCCGGTCAGATCATGTCCGCAGCGGCGCTGCTCGAGCGCACTGCGCATCCCTCCGACGCCGAGATCGATGCGGCGATGTCAGGGAACATCTGCCGCTGCGGCACCTACCAGCGCATCCGTGCCGCGATCCATCGCGCCGCCGGGACGAAAGCCGGCTGAGCGCCGCCACCTCAAAGGGGAATCGCCTTGACGTCCAACGCCGATCTGCACAGCCGCCGCCAGCGCGCCGTTCCGCGCGGCGTCACCAACTCGCTCGCGGTGTACGCCGAGCGCGCCGTCAACGCCGAGATCTGGGACGTCGAGGGCGGCCGTTACATCGACTTCGCGAGCGGTATCTCGGTGCTCAATACCGGCCACGTGCATCCGAAGGTGCAGCAGGCGATCGCCCGCCAGCTCGAGAAGTTCACCCACGCCTGCTTTCAGGTGACCCCTTACGAGAGCTACATCGCGCTCGCCGAGGCGCTGAATGCGCTCGCTCCGGGCAAGACGCCCAAGAAGACCCTCTTCCTCACCACCGGTGCGGAGGCGGTCGAGAACGCCATCAAGATCGCCCGTTTTCACACGCGCCGCTCGGCCGTGATCGCCTTCTCGGGCAGCTTCCACGGCCGCACGCTCGCCTGCATGAGCCTCACCGGCAAGGTCCAGCCCTACAAGGCGGGCTTCGGGCCGATGCTGCCGGAGATGTTCCATGTGCCTTACCCGATGGCGTACCACGGGGTGACGGTGGAGCAGTCGCTCCACTCGCTCGAGCAGCTGTTCAAGGCGAGCGTGGATCCGGCGCGCGTGGCAGCGATCATCATCGAGCCGGTGCTCGGCGAGGGCGGCTTCTACGCCGCGCCGCCCGAGTTCCTGCGGCGCCTGCGCAGCCTCTGCGACAGCCACGGCATCGTGCTGATCGCCGATGAGATCCAGTCCGGATTCGGTCGCACCGGGCGCATGTTCGCGATCGAGCACTCGGGCGTCGAGCCCGATCTGATCACCATCGCCAAGAGCGTCGCGGGAGGGGTGCCGCTGTCGGCGGTCACCGGCAAGGCCGACATCATGGACGCGCCCGGACCGGGCGGACTCGGCGGCACCTACGCCGGCTCACCGCTGGGCTGCGCGGCGGGACTCGCCGTGCTCGAGGTGATGCGCGAGGAGCACCTGCTCGAGCGCGCCCAGGAGATCGGGCGCTTCATGAGCTCGCACCTGAAGGGGCTGCAGGCGCGCTATCCGTGCATCGGGGAAGTGCGCGCGCTTGGCGCCATGGTGGCGCTCGAGCTGGTGAAGAACTCGCGCCCCGATGCCCCGGATCCCGAGCTCACCAAGGCGCTCGTGCAGGCGGCGGGCCGCCGGGGACTCGTGATTCTCTCCTGCGGCGTGTACGTCAACGTGATCCGCTTCCTCGCGCCGCTCACCATTCCCGACTCGCACCTGCGCGAAGGCTGTGCCCTGTTCGAGCTCGCGCTGGAAGAGGCGACCGGCGGGGAGCTGCGGGCGAAGGCGGCGGTCTAATCCCGCGTGGTCTGCGAGCGCCGGCGCGATGCGCTCAGGCGCGGCCGGCGTTGGCGTCGGTCGGCGTGTGGAAGTACTCGCTCTCGGAGGCCAGCTGCCCGATCGATGTCCCACAGATCGGCGTCTTTTTCCTTGTCCGCGATGCGGTTCCCGAGGTCGACGGCCTTGGAAAAAGCCGCGTCAAAGGCGTCAGCAAGTTCGGTCATGGTTGGCGCCGCCCTTCCCCGTTGGCGGGGCCTAGTATAAGGCAAAGAACGTGACGCCCGGCACGAATGGCCCGACGCGGGCCGGGGTGTTACCCCCGCGGGGACGCCGCGCGTGCGCTTTATGCGATGCCCGCCACGGAAGCGCGGCGCTTGCGGCGCGCATCATGCCAGCGGTCAAGCCGGAGAATCGCTTCACACCGGCCATCGCGGTTTATGTCGCATGCAAGATCCGAGCGTTGACAGCATTCCGCCCGCCGCGACGGCAGCCCCGCCGCGCGCGCGGCGCCGCTGGCGCTCGCTGCGCCTCGGGATCGCCTGGCAGCTCGGCATCGGACTCACCGCAGTGGCCACGGTACTGGTGGTGGGCGAGTTGCTCGCCACGCGCACCACGCGCGAAGCCCTCGCCGCGGTGCGCAGCATGCAGACCGAGCACGAGCCGCTCGCCGATCGCGCCAACACAGTGCTCGAGAGGCTGCTCGCCTACGACCGCACGATCGCTGAGTACCTGCAGGCGCACAGCCCCGAAGACTCGCGCCGCCCCCAGGAGCCGCGCGACCCCGAAGACCTGAGCGGCATCACCGCCGCGGGCGATGCCTTGCAGTCGGCCGTCGCCGATTACTTCAGCAGCTCCCCGGCCTCCGTCACGAGCGCGGCCGCGGGCCTGCGCCTGCAGCTCACGCGGCACATCGCCACCGCGCGCGAGCTGGCAAGCCGTGCCGCCGAGCGGACCGGGTGGGACGCGGAGCGTCGCACCGCCCTCGATCAGGTCTACCGGCGCGTCGTCTCGGCGGGCGGCGAGACCGCAGTCACCGCCGTGCGGGGCAATGTCGGCACTGCGGCGGTGATGGCGCGGCGCGAGCGCGATTTCACCGCCGTGCTCAAGGCGCACGGCGAGGAGTTCGCGAGCTCCCCCGGACGAGCCTGGCTCGGGCTCGTCGAGCAGGACTTCGCGCACGCGGCGCGGCTGCGCCTCCAGATCGAGCGCTACGACGAGCAGAGCGGATCGCTGTGGGACGGCCTGCGCGATGACAGCGCAGCCCTCACGGTCGGCGTGCAGCAGCAGCTGCAGATGCCCGCCCGCCACCGACTCCTGCAGGCGGCGCAGTACGCGGCCACGGCTACCCAAGGGGCCGAGCACACGCTGCGCAACACCGCGGCCGGGGTGCTCGCCGTGGTGCTCGTGGTATCGGTGCTGCTCGGCGTCAGCATCAGCCTGCCGGTGCGGCGCCTGACCGCCGCAACGCGCCTGCTCGCGAGCGGCAATCGCGGCGCGCGCGCCCCGCGCGGCGGCTCCGCCGAGATCGACGAGCTCGCCGAATCCTTCAACGCCATGGCCGATCGCATCGAGCACGCCGAGGGGGAGCTGCGCGCCCACCAGGCGGAACTCGAGCAGCACGTGGCCGAGCGCACCCAGCAGCTGCACCATCTCGCCTTCCACGACCCGCTCACCCAGCTGCCCAACCGCCGCAAGCTGTCCGCGCATCTTGCGAGCGCGCTTGAGCAGGCGAGCGGCGGACAGCGCCTGGCGCTGCTGTTCGTGGACGTGGACAACTTCAAGTCCATCAACGACACCCTGGGTCACAGCTTCGGCGACCGGGTGCTGCAGCACATCGCCGACCGGCTGCGCGCCGCGACGGGCCGCGCGGGGCTGCTGGCACGCCTCGGCGGCGATGAGTTCACGGTGCTGCTGGAAGACGTGCAAACGAACGAGGAGGTCGCGACCCATGCGGCGCAGATCGTCGCGACGCTGCAGGAGCCGCTCATCGTCGACGGGCGCGTGCTCACCACCAGCGCGAGCGTCGGCGCGAGCCTCTACCCGGATCACGCGGCGGACGCCGAAGGGCTGCTGCGCGCCGCCGACGTGGCGCTGTTTCGCGCCAAGGAGCTGGGGCGCAATCGCTACGCCCTCTACAGCCCCGCGCTCTACGCCGCGGCGGCACAACGTTTCCGGCTCGAGCAGTCGCTGCGCCGCGCGGTCGAGAACGGGGACCTGCTGCTCATGTACCAGCCGCAGGTCACGCTGCACACCTTCGAGGCGACGGGTCTCGAGGCGCTGCTGCGCTGGCGGCGACCCGACGGGCGCATCGCGACCGCCACCGAGTTCATCCACGTGGCGGAGAAGACCGGTCTCATCCATGAGCTGACCGACTGGATCCTGCACACCGGGGCGGCGGCGGCGGCCGCCTGGCGCGCCGCCGGCTGGCAGCGCGCGAGCGTCGCGATCAACGTCTCCCCGCCCCAGTTCTTCGAGAGCGACTTCGTGGATCACGTCGCCCGCACGCTCCGGGCCACCGGACTCCCGCCCGGCGCGCTCGAGCTCGAGATCACCGAGACCGTGCTCCAGACCGGAGCCGCGACGGTCGAGGCGCTGCGCGCGCTGCGCGAGCTCGGGGTCGCGATCGCCCTCGACGATTTCGGTATCGGCTATTCCTCGCTCACCTCGCTCGAGCAGCTGCCCATCACGCGCGTGAAGCTCGACCGGCTGCTGGTGGCCGGTGTCGACACCAACCCGCGCTCCGCGGCGATCGTGCGCTCGATCGTCGCCTTGTGTCACGGCCTGGGACTGCAGGTCGTAGCCGAGGGCGTCGAGCGCGGGGCGCAACTGGAGTTCCTCTCGCGCTGCGCTCCGATCGGAGTGCAGGGCTTCCTCCTCGGTGATCCCGTCGAGGCGGGCGCCGCCGCCGCCGAGGCGCAGGCGGCCGTGGGCCGTGCCCGGCTCGCGCTGCAGAACTCCACCGCCTCGGCGCGGTCCGACGCGGATGATCCCGTCATCTTCCTCGGCAGCGCGGGCCGGCGGCGCGTCCCTTAGATTCTCGAGCCGCGGCGAGCGTTCCCGGGGAGCGCTCGGCAGGCGGCGCGCTGGCGCCAGGGGACAGCGTGGCGCAAGATGCTCGGGAATCTCACGAGGAGCGCACTATGCAGCAGCAAGCATGCTTTGCGGCGGGGTTGGCAGCCCTCGGGTTGCTCGGGGCCTGCGCGGGCGGCATGCCCATGCGCGAGGATCCCCAGGTCGTGCAGGATCGTTACAACGCCTACGCGGGCGATCCGGTCGATCGTTTCAGCTGGCTCGGACGCTTCAACGGCTGGGAGCCGATCGGGCGCTACGAGGTGGTCGTGTTCACGGGCGTGAGCGATGCTTACCTGCTGAGGGTCGCTCCGCCCTGCGATAACCTGCAGTTCGCCCAGCGCATCGGACTCACCTCGACCGGCAGCACGGTCTACGCACGGCTCGATTCGGTCACTTCCGGCGGCTGGCGTTGCCCGATCGAGGAGATCCGCAAGATCGACTACAAGCGCATGCGCGCGGACCTGCGTCTCGATGCCGAGAAGGCCAAGGCGGCGAGATCCGCCGAGGCTCAGCGGTAGCCGCGGGCCTGCAGGCTGAAGAGTTGGGCGTAGCGCCCGTTGAGGCGCATCAGCTCCTCGTGGCTGCCGCGCTCGACGATACGGCCGCGACTTAGGACTGCAATCTGATCCGCCATGCGCACCGTGGAGAAGCGGTGCGAGATGAGGATGGTGACGCGCTCACGCGCGAGCTGGCGGAAGTGCTCGAAGACTTCCGCCTCCGCCTGCGCGTCCATCGCCGCGGTCGGCTCATCGAGCACCAGGATGTCTGCGCGCGTGCGCATGAAGGCCCGCGACAGGGCGATCTTCTGCCACTGCCCTCCCGAGAGCTCGCGCCCGTCCCGGAACCACTTGCCGAGCTGCGTGCGATAGCCCGCGGGCAGCGTTTCGATGAAATCGCTCGCCCGCCCCTTGGCCGCCGCAGCGCGCCAGCGCTCCTCGTCCTCGAAGTAACGCTCATCCCCTGCGCCCACGTTCTCGCCGACCAGCATCTGGTAGCGGGCGAAGTCCTGGAAGATGACCCCGATGCGCTCGCGCAGCGCCCCCTCTTCCCACTCACCCAGCGGCTTGCCATCGAGCAGGATCCGGCCTGCGCTCGGCGCGTAGAGCCGCGTCAGCAGTTTGATCAGGGTGGTCTTGCCCGAGCCGTTCTCGCCGACGAGTGCCAGGCTGCTGCCGGGGGTGAGATGCAGCGTGACGTCCTCGAGGGCCGGCTCCTCGGCCCCCGGATACGTGAAGCTCACCTCCTCGAAGCGCACGCCGTCCTCCGGGTGCGGACCCCGTACGGCGCTCCCGCCCGGAGCCGGCACCGCGGTCTCGAGGTATTCGTAGAGCGTCGAGAGGTAGAGGTTGTCCTCGTACATCCCGCCGATCGCGGCCAGCATGGCCGACACCGCTGCCTGACCCTGGCGAAAGAGCGCAACGTACATGGTCATCTGGCCGAGGCTGATGAGGCGGCGCGCCGTCGTGACGGCGATCCACGCGTAGGCGCCGTAGAGCGCGGCGGTGGCGATGAGCCCGAGCGCAAATCCCCACGCATCGCGCCGCAGGGTGAGCGCACGGTCCTCGCGATACAGCCGGCGGAAGATCTCGCGGTAGCGATCGAGCAGGCGGGGCCCCAGGCCGTAGAGCTTCCCCTCCTTGGCGTGATCCTCGCGAGCGATCACGGTCTCGAGGTACATCTGCATGCGGGTTTCGGGCGAGCGCCAGCGGAAGAGGCGAAACGCATCGCCGGAGAACTTCGCTTCGGCGACGAAGGCAGGGAGCCCGGCGAGCAGCAGCACCGCCACGGCCCAGGGCGAGAAGTGCGCGAGCAGCACGCCGTAGCTCGCGAGCGAGACGCCGTTCTGCACCAGCCCGAAGGTGCGCACGATGAGGCTGAGCGGCCGCGTCGAGGCCTCGCGCCGTGCGCGCGTCAGCTTGTCGTAGAACTCCGAGTCCTCGAAATGCTGCAGCTCGAGGGTGAGCGCCTTCTCGAGAATCATCACGTTGACGCGCTGACCGAGCTGGGCCCGCAGCAGCGACTGGCAGAGCGACAGCGCCCGTTGCGCCGCGGCGATCGCCGCCACCAGCGTGCCTTCCAGCGCGACCAGCTCGATCACCGTGCGCGCCGAGCCGCCGCTGCCGCGGATGGCGCTCACCACGGCATCGACGATCAGCGCTCCGACGTAGGCGACGGAAGCGGGCAGGATGCCCGCGGCCAGCGTGAGGAGCGCGAGCGCGAGCGTCATCTGGGGGTTCGTGCTCCACACCAGATCGAGCGCCCGCCGGCTGTAGCGGAAGACCCCGAAAAAGCCCCGCAGGCTGAGGCCCTCGAGGCGAGTGCCGGCGGGGACGGCCGGGCGCACCGGATGAGGCGCGCTCACCGTCGGGCCTCGCGCCCCGGCGGCGCCAGTGCGGCGCAGGCGACCTGATAGAGCAGCGACTGGAACAGAGGGTAGTTGTCGCGCTCGATGACCAGCACGTCCGCGGGAGCGCGCTCGAGCGCGCGGGCGGCGAACAAACCGCCGAAACCGCAGCCGACGATCACGATCTGCGCTCTTGCTGCGCTCGGCAACTGTCCCTCCGAATCCGCGCGTCCCAGGATGCGAATGCCCGGGGTGCGAAGTGGGGGCGATTATCGGCTATTCCAGGGCTCGGCCGGCGCCGGGCCGAATCTCGTGTCGCGGAGGATCCGGACGGGTAGACTCACGCCCCCCATGGACATCGCCCACCTGATCCAGTCATCGGTCGCGCCGGTATTCCTGCTGTCCGGAGTGGCCGCAACGCTCGGCGTGCTCACCAACCGCCTGGCGCGCGTCGTCGATCGCGCCCGCGCGCTCGAGCAGCGCCTCGAGGGTCATCCGGGGAGCGCCCAGCACCTGGGCGCCGAGATCGTGGTGCTGGCGCGCCGCGCGCGCTATATCAACGTGTCGATCTCGCTCTCCGCGATCGCGGCGCTCCTGGTGGCGCTCGTGGTCGTGACGCTCTTTGCCAACGCGTTCCTGAGCGCGGAGCTGGGCCCGGCGATCGCGCTGCTGTTCGTGGGCGCGATGGTGTGCCTGAGCGCGGCCTTCATCACCTTCTTCGTCGAGGTGCGGCTCGCGACCCGAGAGCTGCGCATCGGTGCGCCGCAACCCTGACGCCCGTCGTGAATCGTCCGATCCGCAACATCGCGATCATCGCGCATGTCGATCACGGCAAGACGACGCTCGTCGACTGCCTGCTGAAACAGTCGGGCACCTTCGCCGCTCACCAGCGCCTCGGCGAGCGCATCATGGACTCGAATGACATCGAGCGTGAGCGCGGCATCACGATCCTCTCCAAGAACTGCGCCATCGAGTACGGCGGCACGCGCATCAACATCGTCGACACACCCGGGCACGCCGATTTCGGCGGCGAGGTCGAGCGGGTGCTGTCCATGGTCGACGGCGTGCTGCTGCTCGTCGATGCGGTCGAGGGCCCGATGCCGCAGACGCGCTTCGTCACACGCAAGGCGCTCGCGCAGGGACTGAAGGCGATCGTCGTGGCCAACAAGATCGACCGGCCGGGCGCCCGGCCGGGATGGGTGATCGACCAGACCTTCGAGCTCTTCGACAAGCTCGGCGCGAACGATGCGCAGCTCGACTTCCCCGTGATCTATGCCTCGGCGCTCGAGGGCTGGGCGAGCACCGACTACACCGAGCGCCGCCCGGACATGGCCGCCCTCTTCGAGGCGATCCTCGCCCACGTGCCGCCGCCGGACACGCAGTCCGACCGGCCGCTGCAGCTGCAGATCTCAACGCTCGACTACAACTCCTACGTCGGCCGCATCGGCATCGGGCGCATCCGCCGTGGTGTGGTGCACGCGGGCGAGAGCGTGGCGCTGCGCCTGGGGGCCGAGGACCGGGGAGCGGGCCGCATCGGCCAGGTGCTCGCCTTCACCGGACTCGAGCGCCGCGCGGTGGAGCAGGCCGAAGCGGGCGACATCGTCGCGGTCACGGGCCTCGAGTCGATCAACATCGGCATGACGGTGTGCGACGCGCAGTGGCCCGAGGGCCTGCCTCCGATCAGCGTGGACCAGCCGACACTGGCGATGAACTTCCAGGTCAACACCTCCCCGCTCGCCGGCCGCGAGGGCCGCTTCGTCACCAGCCGGCAGCTGCGCGAGCGGCTGTACCGCGAGCTGCAGAGCAACGTGGCGCCGGCCAGGTCCACGAGCCCCACGAGGCCCTCACCGTCGACATCGAGGAGGAGCACCAGGGGGCGGTAATGGAGGCGCTCGGCCGCCGCCGCGCCGAGCTCGCCGACATGAGCCGCGAGGCCCACGGGCGCGTGCGCCTCGAGTACCGGGTGCCGGCTCGCGGCCTGATCGGCTTTCAGGGCGAGTTCCTCACCCTCACCCGCGGCACCGGTCTCATGAGCCATATCTTCGATGAGTTTGCACCGGTCAAGGGCGAGATTCCCGACCGGCGCAACGGCGTGCTGGTGAGCAACGAGCAGGGCGCGGCGGTCGCGTACGCGCTGTTCAACCTGCAGGAGCGCGGGCGGCTCTTCATCGGCCCCGGGGTGACGCTCTACGAAGGCATGATCATCGGCATCCACAGCCGCGAGACCGACCTGGTGGTGAACCCGATCAAGACCAAGAAGCTCACCAACATCCGCGCCGCAGGCAAGGACGAGGCGATCCTGCTCACGCCGCCCATCGAGCTGACGCTCGAGTCCGCAGTCGAATTCATCGCGGACGACGAGCTGGTCGAGGTCACGCCGAGCTCGATCCGCATCCGCAAGCGCTACCTCAAGGAAAACGAGCGCCGGCGCGCCGCGCGCAGCGCGGGCGCCGCCACGATCTGAGGGCCGTCGCGGCCGCCTGAGCGCCGCCGGCTACACCTCCCTGGCGCCGGAGATGTCGATGAAGCGCAGGAACTCGGCCCGCGTGCGCGCATCGCTGCGGAACGTGCCGGTCATGCGGCTCGTGATCATCGAGACGTTGCGCTTGTGAACGCCGCGGGTGGTCATGCACTGGTGCACGGCGTCGATGACCACGCCCACGCCGCGCGGGCGCAGCACCTCGGTGATGCAGTCGGCGATCTGCGTGGTGAGCTTCTCCTGCACCTGCAGGCGTCGCGCGTAGCCGTCGACCACGCGCGCGAGCTTACTGATGCCGACGACCTTGTCGGCGGGCAGGTAGCCGATGTGCGCCCGCCCGATCATCGGCGCCATGTGGTGCTCGCAGTGCGACTCGAAGGAGATGTCGCGCAGCACGATCATCTCATCGTAGCCGCCGACCTCCTCGAAGGTACGCCGCAGGTAGGCGGCCGGGTCGATCTGATAGCCGGAGAACCAGTCGCGGTACGCGTCCACGACCCGGTGCGGCGTGTCGCGCAGGCCCTCGCGGTTGGGATCCTCCCCCGCCCAGCGCAGCAGCGTCCGCACCGCCTGTTCGGCCGCACGGCGTGAGATCCGGGAGCGCTCTGCTGCCATGGGCACAGAGTGTAGCGTGCGTGCGGTGCGGCCGCGCGCCGGGTAGGGCGAGGGCTCCGGTCCTAGAGCGGCAGCCGCTCGTCGCGCGCGATCGGGTGCAGCGGCGCGCCGGCGCGCTGCGTGATCATCCGCTCATTCAGCTCGGCGATCGCACGACTCCCGGTGCGCACGAAGAGGAACGGCAGAACGCCGTGCACGAGGCACGCGGCGCCGGCGAGCAGCATGCGCGTACCGAAGCTGAGCGCGCGCAGCAGGTGCACCCCGTAGCTCTCATTGACCGAGGCCGGATGCGCCGTGAAGGCCCGGATGAGATCCATGGCTTGATGCTAGTCCGCAAGCCCCGCTACGGGGTTGCGAAGAGGTGGCAAAACGGCGGCAGCTGAGCAACAATGTTGCGCAACCCGTTAGGGCATGGAAACATTGTTTCATGGACAAGCTGGACGCCAGAATCCTGGAGCTCCTGCAGAGTAACGGCGAGATGACGGCCGCGGAGATCGCCGACCGGATCGGGCTCTCCAAGGCTCCCTGCTGGCGACGCATCCGCAGGCTCCAGGAGGACGGGGTGATTCGCCGCACGGTGGCGCTGCTCGATGCGCGCGCACTCAACGTCGGTACTACGGTGTTCGTCACCCTCAAGACCGGCAATCACAGCGAGGCGTGGTTCGAGAAGTTCGTGCACGCGGTGCGCGACATCCACGAGGTGACGGAAATCCACCGCATGAGCGGGGATGTGGATTACCTGATCCGCATCGTGGTGCCCGACATCGACGCTTACGATGCGGTGTACAAGCGGCTGATCTCGGCCGTCGAGTTTCAGGACGTGAGTGCGAGCTTCGCGCTCGAGACCATCAAGTACACGACCGCCCTGCCCCTCGATTACCTGAAGCTCGAGTGAGACGCCACCGTGCTCATCGAGCGCGTGGGGGCGGCGCGGCGGCGCTGAAGACATCGGTCCCGAACGCCGCCAGGTCGGGCTCCGCGGCGTAGCCGAGGTAGGGAAGGGAGAAGATCGCCTCCACCGTGCGCAGGAGGGAGTAGTGGTTATAGGGCACGGCGGAGACCGTTCCCGGTCGCACGAAACGCGACAGCACCACCGCGCCGATCAGGCCGCCCCCGGGTCCGCTGAAACCGGGGCGCATCTTCGCCCCGGGGAGCGGCCGCTCCCCGCAGCAGCTGCTCGCGCCCGAGGCGCCGGTGCCGACCGACTCGTCGAACGTGATGACGAGCATCCCGTCCGCTTGATAAGCGGGGGAGTCCACGATCCTGGGTACCCACTGCTTCAGGAACGCGTCGATGGCGATGAGCCCGCCGCGCCGGCCGTCCACGCAGGCCGGATCGTGCCCGTCGTTGCAGAGGTTCGGCGTGATGAAGCTGTAGTTCGCCGTCGTCGCGATGCTCTCGAGGTCATGCGGCAGGCGCTCGAGGTTGATGACGTGCGCATCGCAGCGCTTCTGATCATCGATGATGCTGTGGAAATACACGAAAGGGTCGTGACGCGCGGCGTACTGGTCCGCGCGCGTCGCCATGTGGGTGGTCTCGGGAGTTCCGATCGGCACGTGGCCGCAGGTGCCGCGCTCGCGCGCGGGATTCCTGCCCATGTCCTCCATGTAGGCCGTCCAGGTGAGGCCGGCGGCTTCCAGCTGGTCCGGCAGCGTCTTCACGCTCTGCGGATAGACGCAGCCCTCACCCGGCAGCTGGCCGTGCGCATCGAGGCCTGCGGCGCCCGGCACGAAGTCCGTGAACACCTTGCAGTCGAGCTGCGTCGCCGCATTGGGCGCCTGGCCGCTGATGAGGGCGATGTAGTTGCCGAGGCTGTCGTGTCCGATCGCGTAGTACTGAGTGAGAAGTGCCCCCTGCGCGGCGAGCGTGCGCGCCAGATACGGCGCCGGAGAGTGCTCGGCAAAGCTAACCGCGAAGGACTGGTTCTCGAGCAGCAGCACGAACACGTGGCGCACGGGCGGAAGCGAAGGAGCCGGGGGCGGTGCCGGGGCGCCGCGGGCGACTGCGCTCGCGCCGAGCAGGAGCATCGTCCGCGGCCAGCTGCGCACTCAGGCCTCGGAAGCCGCGCCGGTGAGAGCCGCCGCCTCGCGCCGCGGCGCCGCGCGCAGCGCCTTCGCAAACAGCGCTGCGCAGGCCACGGTCAGGAGCGCTGCGGTCAGGAAGGCGGCACCGGGGAAGTAGAGCCGCGCGCCACGGTCGGAGAAATGCTCGAACACCTGCGTCATGAGCGGCGGCCCGAGGATCGTGCTCAGGCTGTAAAGACAGGCGACCGCACCCTGCAGCTCCCCCTGCGCGTTGGCGGGTATCTGCTGCGAGGCGAGCGCGTTCATCGAGGGGTAGGTGAGCGCGAACACGAACGTCGTGAGGGACACGACGTACATCATCCAGCCCTCGGTGACGAAGGCGTAGCCGAGGTACGCGAGCAGCGCGCACGCCATGCCGGCGACGGCCGCGCGCCGCTCGCCGCCGATCCAGGGGATCAGCACCCGCGTGAGCGCCCCCTGGGCCAAGGCCATCAGCAGTCCGACGAAGGCCAGCGAATAACCGACTTCGGCGCTGCTCCAGTGGAACTTGGAGATCGTGTAGAACGCCCAGGTGCTGGGCAGGACCTGATGCGCGATCTGCCACAGCAAGAGCGCCGCCAGCAGCCACTTGACGAGCGGATAGCGGAGCATCTGCAGGAGCGTCCCGAGCGGATTCGCCCGCGCCCAATGAAAGGCGCGCCGGGAAGCCTTCGGGAGCGACTCGGGCAGCGCGAAATAGCCGAGGGCGGTGTTGCCGAGCGCAATCGCGGCGGCCGTGAAGAACGGCGCGCGGGGCCCGAGCCCGCCGAGCAGTCCGCCGATCGCAGGGCCGAGGATGAAGCCGATGCCGAAGGCGGCGCCGATGAGACCGAAGTTCTGTGCGCGCCGCTGCGGCTCGCTGATGTCGGCGACGTAGGCGTAAGCGGGCGTGAAGGAGGCGCCCGCGATGCCCGCGACCAGCCGCCCGATGAACAGCCAGCTGATCACGGGCGCGAACCCCATGATGAGGTAGTCGCAGCCGAGCGCGAAGAGCGCGAACAGCAGCACCGGGCGGCGACCGAAACGGTCGCTCAGGTTCCCCAGCACCGGCGCACAGAAGAACAGCATCAGCGCGTACACGAACGACAGGGCGCCGCCGTAGGCTGCGGCCCGGTCCACGCTCACCCCGGTGAGCTGCATGATCAGTCCCGGCAGCACGGGCAGAATGATGCCGAAGCCGATCGAGTCGACCAGCACGGCGATAAAGACGAATGCGAAGGCGCCGCGGCCGGCTCTCGGCAAGCTCATCCGGGTCTTTCCTGGGGACGGGAGCGCGTTATCTTATACGAAGCGCTACGCCGCCTTCCTGCGAAACAGCAGCACGGCCGCTCCCGTCGTGCAGAGCGCGATCTCGAGCAGCTTCCACAGGTCCTGCGCCAGGGAAGTGACGGAAGCGCCCTTGAGGAACAGCCCCTGCATCAGATGCAGCATGTGGGCCAGCGGATTGATGGTGGTGACGAACTGCAGCCACCACGGCATGTTCTCCACCGGTGTCGCGAATCCCGACAGCAGCGCAAAGGGCACCAGCACGGCGAAGGCGCCGAGGAAGGCCTGCTGCTGGGTGTGCACCAGGGAGGAGACGAACAGCCCCACCCCGGCACACGCCTCGGCGAAGGTGAGTATCGCGGCATAGAACACGAGCAGGTTGCCGCGAAACGGCACTCCATACAGCTGCGTCACGATCAGCAGGTAGAGCGTCGCCTGCACGCTCGCGACCAGCAGCGGCGGCAGGAGCTTGCCGAGGGCGATCTCGACCGGCGTCGCCGGAGAGACGAGCGTCTGGTCGAAGGTACCGAGCTCGCGCTCCCGCGCCACCGAGAGCGCCGTGATCATGAGCGCCACACCGAGGCTCAGCGTGCCGACCAGGTTCGGCAGCATGAACCACTGGTAGTCGAGGTTGGGGTTGAACCAGTTGTCGATGACCACGTCCGCCTTCGGCGGCGGGCCGAAGGCGGCGCCGCCCGGCGCCGCGTCCGCCCCCGCGCTGATGCCTGCGACGATGGTGCTCACGTACTGCGCCGTGATCTGCGCCGCGTTGGAGCGCCGTCCATCGAGCAGCAGCTGCACGGTCGCGGGCCGGGCGGCGGCGACATCTGCGGACAGACCGTTGGGCAGCACCAGCATGCCGATCACCTGCTCGCGCTCGAGCGCTGAGCGCGCGGCCGCCACGCTCGGGTAGCGCGGCAGGTGGGTGAAGCTGCGCGAGCCGGTGAGCCGCTGCTCGACTTCGGCGGCATACGGCCCGCGGTCGAGGTCGACGATGGCGAGCGCGATGTTCTTCACCTCCATGGTGGCGGCGGAGGAGAAGATGAAGAGCTGGATGATCGGCGGGACGATGAGCGACATCCGCGCGCGCGGATCACGCAGCATGGTGATCAGCTCCTTGCGGACGATGGCGAGCAGGCGCCTGAGCATCGTCGCCCCTTCAGTCCAGCTGCTTGTGCAGGCGCCGCCAGGTGAGACCGAAGAACACGGCCCCCACCGCGAGCATGAACAGCATGTTGGGAATCAGCACCGCCCACAGGTCGCCGGCGAGGAACACGGTCTGCAGCGACACGTTCATGTAGCGCGCGGGGATCGCGAGCGTGATGGCCTGCAGCCACGGCGGCATCGAGCGGATGTCGAACAGGAACCCCGACAGCATCATCGCCGGGAGGTACCCGGTCATGAGCCCGAGCTGCGCGGCGGCCATCTGCGATTTCATGGTCACCGAGATGAGCAGCCCCTGGCCGAGCGACGGCACCAGGAACGCCGCCGACACCGCGCCGAGCGCGAGGAACGAGCCGCGCAGCGGCAACTTGAACAGCAGCAGCGCCGTCAGCACGCACACCGCCATGGAGATCATGGCGAGCACGAAATACGGGAGCGTCTTGCCGACCAAAATCTGCCCGCGCGTGAGGGGCGTCGCATAGAGAGCCTCCAGAGTCCCCCGCTCGTACTCGCGCGCGATCACGAGCGAGGTGAGCAGCGTGCCGAGCAGCGTCATGATCACGGTCATGGAGCCGGGGATCAGGAACCAGCGGCTCACGGCGTTGGCGTTGTACCAGTAGCGCACCTCGACGGCGACGGGCGGCGCGCTGCGCTCACCCTGCTCGCGGCCGCGTGCAGCGAGAAATGCGCTCCAGATCGCGTCCACGTAGCCGTGCACGTAGTTGGCGGTGTTCGGTTCCGCGCCGTCGACCAGCACCTGCACCTGTGCGCTCGTATCCTCGGCCTGCAGGCGCCTGCCGAATTCGGCGGGAATGATCACCACCGCCTTCACGCTCTGATCCTGCAGCAGCCGCTCGCCGCTGCGCCGATCGTGCGCCGGCACCACCAGAAACCATTTCGAGCTCACGAGCGCATCCGCAAAGGCGCGCGCATCGCGCGCGTCGTCCTCGCGCACCACGGCGATCTTCACCACGGTGGTGTCGAGGGAAATGCCGTAGCCGAACAGGAACAGGAAGGTGAGCGGCAGCACCACCGCGATGATCCAGCTCGAGGGATCGCGCGTGACCTGCTTCGCCTCCTTGATCATGACCGCGGCGAGCTGCTGCCACCACCCGCGCAGGCGCCCGGGATCCCCGTTCACGGGGCGGTCGTTCACGCCGCCTCCCCTTCGATCAGCGCGATGAAGGCATCCTCGAGGGTCGGCTCCGGTCGCGCCGCGGTGCGCACGCTTGCCTTGAGCTCATCCGGGGTACCCTCGGCGATCTTGCGGCCGCGCCAGATGAGCCCGATGCGATCGCAGTACTCCGCTTCCTCCATGAAGTGCGTGGTGACCACCACCGCGACGCCGTGCGCGGTGAGCGCGCCGATGTGATGCCAGAACTCGCGGCGCATGAGCGGGTCGACGCCGCTCGTCGGCTCATCGAGGAACAGCACCGCCGGGGCGTGCAGCGTCGCACAGGCGAGCGCCAGGCGCTGCTTGAAGCCGAGCGGCAGGAGGGCGGCGTTGGCGTGAAGATGCGGGCCGAGCTCGAACACCTCGATCATCGCCCGCACGCGCTCGCGCTTGGCGGCGCGCGCGAGGCCGTAGATGTCGGCGAAATAATCGAGGTTCTGCGCGACCGACAGATCCCCGTACAGGGAGAACTTCTGCGCCATGTAGCCGAGGCGTGCACGCGCGCGACTCGCGGCATGCAGGAGATTGACGCCGGCGACGCTGGCATCGCCGCTCGTGGGCTTGAGCAGTCCGCACAGCATGCGGAACGTGGTGG
>WNFI01013540.1_pt1 | contig 18111 bp, 19 predicted proteins | sample 5400471 | NCBI WGS metagenome assembly WNFI01 (sample SAMN13153348, study PRJNA577476) | soil metagenome | isolation source: 100 cm saprolite on Douglas fir-dominated hillslope | place: USA:California | collected 2013-09-17 | reverse complement strand
GGGGTTGAATGGTCCAACCCATGGGTTGGTTCGGGGTTGACCTGGGTTAACCCATGGGTTGATTCGGGGTTGAATCGTGTAAGTCCTTTAGATTTGGGGTTGACGTGATTTTGTACAGAAGACAGAAGAGATGAGAAGACAGAAGAGATGAAATGTCAGAACAAGCGGAAATGACCACCAGAGAGCAGCAGAGCATAGCATCGGGCGCAGTGCAGGTGTTTCTCAGGCAAAAGCTCGTGCCCTGAATACGAACCTGCTCCGGTACAGACAGCCACGGACCACGAACTCCGATCAGAAACCACCAACTAATGGCGTTGTAGAATTGCAATCCAAGAGGCCCTAATGACATCGACCGCACCTTCCCACCAGCCGAATCCGACTCTATTCTTTGACACCCTACAGGGCTACCAGCGGGCGTACGCCCTTAAGGCTGCCGTAGACCTGGATTTGTTTACAGCCATCGCCAGCGGGAACGCTACCGCCGCGGAAATTGCCCGGACGTGCCGGGCGTCGGAGCGAGGGGTGCGAATTCTTGCCGACTACCTGACCGTGGCCGGTTTTCTGGTTAAGTCCGGCGAGCGCTATTCGGTTACGCCGGACACTGCGGTTTTTCTCGATGGCCGGTCGCCAGCCTACATGGGGAGGGCGTTGGGCTTTTTACTGCATCCGGTCCAGATTGAGCAGATCCAGCATCTGGCCGAGACGATTCGCAAGGGCGAAGGCCCTTCGGACACGCTGGCGCCGGACGATCCTATCTGGGTGGATTTTGCCAAAGGCATGGCGCCGATGATGTTTCCCGCGGCACAGGCCATTGCCACAGCTTTGAAGCCGGCGCTGGCCGGCAAACCTGCGCCCAAGGTGCTGGATATCGCCGCAGGGCATGGCATATTCGGCATCACCATGGCCCAGCAATCGCCTGATGCGCAAATCTACGCCCTGGATTGGGCTCCCGTGCTGCAAGTGGCACAGCAGAACGCCAAAGCTATGGGCGTGGCTTCCCGCTACCATCTGCTGCCGGGCAGCGCTTTCGCTGTAGAAGCAGGCTCGGGATACGATGCGGTCTTGCTGACGAACTTTCTCCACCACTTTGACGCCGCTACCTGCGTGACTTTGCTCAAGAAGGTCCACGCCGCACTGGCGCCCGGCGGTCAGGCTGTGATTCTGGAGTTTGTGCCCAATGACGACCGGATTTCGCCGCCGGTGGCCGCCATGTTCAGCTTGACCATGCTTGCCAACACGCCGCATGGCGACGCTTATACTTTCGCCGAATTGAGCGATATGTGCCGCAAGGCGGGACTGGAGTCGCCGCAGCTTGTATCATTGGCCCCAGGGCCGGAATCGCTGGTCATTGCCCGCCGGCCGGGGTAACGGATCCAGCCCCTTTACACATCATTTTTAAAGCAATTACACTAAGCGGTCACTCTTTACGGTCGCCGGAGAGCCTTGGAAGCATGTCCACAGTCGACGAAAAGGTAAAACAGATCATCGTGGACCAGTTGGGGGTCGATCAGGCTGAGGTGACTCCGGAGGCCTCGTTCACAGACGATCTGGGCGCCGATTCCCTGGACCGGGTGGAGTTGATCATGGCCATGGAAGAGGCCTTCGGCGTGGAGATCCCTGACGAAGACGCGGAAAAGATTGTTACCGTGCAGGACGCGGTAGCGTACATTCAGAAGAACGCCAAATCCGTGAAGCAATAGGCGCAACCAAAAGCATTTCAACACAAGAAGGAGACGCAATTGTATGGCAGCAGTGGAAGAGAAAGTTAAGCAGATCATTGTTGAACAACTCGGAGTTGACGAGGGCGAAGTCACGCCGAACGCCTCCTTCGTAGACGATCTTGGCGCCGATTCGCTCGACACCGTCGAGCTGGTCATGGCCTTCGAAGAAGCCTTCGACATCGAGATCCCCGACGAAGACGCCGAAAAGATCCGTACCGTCAAAGACGCGATCGAGTACATCGATAAGCACGCGAAAGGCGGCAAGTAGTTTGTCGAGAAGAGTGGTTGTCACGGGTTTGGGCCTGATTTGTGGAGTTGGCGGTACCAGCACAGAAGTTTGGAGCAATATCGTGGCCGGCCGGAGCGGCGTGGGCAGGATCACGCAGTTCGATGCCGGCGCGTTTGCCTGCCGGATCGCCGCGGAGGTCAAAGGATTTGACCCTCTAAACTTCATCGAAAAAAAAGAAGTAAAAAAAATGGCCCGCTTCATCCATCTGGCCATGGCCGCCGCGGCTGAAGCGATGAAAATGTCCGAGTTGAAGATCACGCCGGAAAACGATGAACGCGTAGGAGTGCATATCGGCTCCGGGGTCGGCGGCTTTGACGTGATCGAACGCGAACACAAAGCCCTGCTGGAAGGCGGCCCGCGCAAGATCTCTCCATTCTTTATTCCCGCCTCAATCATCAACCTGGCTGCCGGACAGGTGAGCATACGCTACGGCGCCAAAGGGCCGAATGAAGCCACGGCGACCGCCTGCACTACCAGCGCCCACGCCATCGGTGATGCTTACAGAATCATCCAGCATAACGATGCGGACGCAATGCTGGCCGGAGGCGCGGAAGCTCCGGTCACGCCCATGGGCGTTGGCGGTTTTGCCGCCATGCGCGCCGTGTCCACGCGTAACGACGAACCGGAGAAGGCGAGCCGTCCGTGGGACCTGGGGCGCGATGGCTTTGTCATCGGCGAAGGCGCCGGCATCCTGATCCTGGAAGAGTTGGAGTTTGCCCGCAAGCGCGGGGCGGCGATTCTGGCCGAGATTATTGGCTATGGAATGAGCGCAGACGCATACCACATCACCCAGCCCGCGGCACATGGTGAAGGCGGATACCGCGTCATGCGGAATGCCATCAAAGACGCCGGCATCAGCCCCTCGGACATTCAATACGTGAACGCCCATGGCACGTCGACGCCGATTGGCGACGCGCTGGAGACGCAGGCCATCAAGCGCGCCTTCGGTGAACACAGCAAAAAGCTCGCGGTCAGCTCGACCAAGTCGATGACCGGACACTTGCTCGGCGGCGCCGGCGGGCTGGAAGCAGGCATTACGATTCTGGCTCTGCGCGACCAGGTGCTGCCGCCGACTGTAAATCTCGATAATCCCGATCCCGAATGCGATCTGGATTACGTGCCCAACGTGGCGCGCAAATCGCCGCTCAATATCGCGCTCTCCAATTCATTTGGCTTTGGCGGCACCAACGGGTCGTTGATTTTTCGCAGATGGACGGAGTAAATTAGCGAGCCCGCAAGCAGTCTCTTCCTAAAATAAAAAGCGTGGTCTCGGACGACCACGCCAGGAGGACCATGAAGGAGCTTGCTACAGTTCGGCGCGGCACGTATCCACACGAAGGCTTTTCTGTACGCGGCGCAATTGTGACTCGGCCTGCCGCAATGCCTGCTGGCTGGCGCGTGTACTTGCCGCGATAGCGACCCGCATTTGTGGCTCAACTTGGCGGATTATGTGCGTCGCGCGCTCGATCTCGGGACCAATCTCTCTCAGGCTTTCCTGTATATCGTCGACGTCGCCGTTAAAGTCCGGCAGCTCGAAATAGATTTCGGAGGAGTCCTTGCCCTTGCGTTCGGGAACATCAATCGTGATGTTCTGCTCTTTGCGGTCGCGAACAATGCCCAGCGTGACTTTGCCGCCGCTGCGATGGTTGTGCATGATCCGCCGCAGGTCGGAACGGTCCGTAGTCTTTTCATTGTCGGCCTTCACGATGATGTCGCCGGCTTTCAGACCCGCTTTTTCCGCGGGGCTGTTCTTCTCGACCGACTTTACGAGAATGCCTTCGCCGTCTTTGATGCCAAAATATTCGCCCAACTGGCGGCCCACACTCTCCACCTGTACGCCGAGATAAGGAGAAGAGTAGATGTGGAACTGGCTGTCAAAGTTGGGGATAGTGATCTCCGGCATGGGCGGCATGGGACGTGGAACCACGATTTGCGGCAGGTGCTCAGCCGCTATCTTCCCGCGGTCCCCGAGCTGGACGTTGATCGTCATGGGAGTGCCGTCACGGCTGATTCCGAGGGCCACGGTGCGGCCCGGAGGAGTTTCGCGAATGAGCCGGCGAAGCTGCTCCCCGCTTTCGACTTTGGTCCCGTTGAACTCCATGATCACGTCGTGCTCTTTGACACCGGCTTTGCCGGCGGGCGCGTCCTGGTCGACCATGGTCACTTCCACGCCGCGCTCCTCCTTTAGCTTGAGCGCCGAGAGACGTTCCGGCGTGACGTCCTCTATATCAATGCCCAGATAGGAACGGCCGGATGCGATGACAAATGTCCTGGTTTTTTTGGTGTCTTGCGTCAGTTGCCCGTCTGGCGACGCTAACGCAAACGTGGATGCGGCTGGGAATAGAAATCCTCCCAGTATTATCGCGAATGTAAGTTTGCCTCTCATTTGAGTGTGCTCCCGAATCAAAGTGTCACTTCTTGTTTCTACGTCTAAACTCGATGTTCCCGGAGACCGTATGGACGTGCAGAGTCGGCCCGCCGCCGTTCAGATTGCCTTCAGCATAGGCCTCACGCGGCCCCATGCCTTCCTGGGAGCGCGTAATCGTCAATCCGGAAAAGTCGCTGGTAATGCCGCGGCCCTGGGCCACTTCCACCGTGGCGCGGATGGTTACGCCAAGGTCCTCAGGCACGTAAACAATAATGTCGCCCGCGGAAGTTTCCAGGCGCGAATTAGTGAACGAGTTTCGGGCGGAAGCCAGGTCGGCAATGATGGTTCCGGCCCCGGTCTCCGCGCGCAGGCCGCCGCGAGTCTGGCCAATGTGTATGGCGCCGCCGCCGGTCTCAACCTGGGCCGCTCCGCCAATGTCGTTCAAGTCGAGGTTGCCGCCGCCGGTGGACGCTTTGACCTGTCCGGTGCATTTGCTGACCTTGATGGAGCCGCCGCCTGTATCCAGGACCATCAGCTGTCCGGAACCGATGTTCAAGTCGCCGCCGCCGGAAGACGCTTTCACGTTTCCGCCTGCCGCGATTACACGGATGTTGCCGCCGCCGGTCTCCAGGCTCACGTCACTGTTGGCTTTGCCAATTTCAATGTTGCCGCCACCGCTCCTGGCCACGACCACACCGCCGATCTGGTCAAGTTGAATCACCCCGCCGCCGGTGTTGGCATCCACCTGGCCGGAGATGTTGGCCGCGTTGACGTTGCCGCCATCAGTATCCAGTTTGAGAAGCGCGGTGTGATAAGGAACGTGGACCTCAAAATCCGCCGACACGTGCGACAACCGCCGACCAGACTCCGCACGAAGGAACGCGATGTCTCCATAGCTGGAAGCACTCAATCGCATCAAGGAAAATTCTTTGCGCGCCGATTCTTCCGAGGAAGCACACACCCGCTTGCGCACAACGTATGTGACGTTGTTCTGCTCGCCACCCTGGGCCTTAATAGCGCCCGCTGTGGTTTTGACCCTGACGGTCTTGCCCGCTGCGAGGCTGCCGTTGCTCTCCTCGATCCACTCCGAGCCGGAGCGGTAAACGCGGACTGCCGAGTTTTGCGCCACTGCAGCCAGGCTGGCTGCCAAAATCAGTGTGGCGAGTTGTGTTTGTTTTCTCATTTCTCGTGTCGTCTGTTTTCGCTTCGATTAATCCAGAGTGCGAGTACTTGCCAGCACACGCCTGGATTCCGAGCGAATGAACTTGTTCTGATCGTGGTCCGCCAGGACGCGCAATGCCTCACGCACACTCATGTCGGCCTTCACCGGGTCGAGCAGGCTGATGGCTTCCTGCCGCACTCCGGCGTTCGTGTCATGCATGAGCGCTTCCAGCACGGCATCGCGTACGTGAACGTCATCTCTTACGTGGTCCTTGAGGCCGTCCAACGCACGCAGGCGCACGCCGGGGTTCTTGTCATAACGAACGGCATAGATCAAGGCTTCGCGTACGTCGTTGTCTTCCGGCTTTTGGGTCAGAACGTTGATGGCGTCCTGCCGCACCCCGGGATTTTGCAGGTTGCGCGTGCCCAGCAACAGCAACTGCTGGATCCTGGGATCGTTGGCATAGCCTTCAATGGTCTGCTCGTGCAGCGTGTCGTACTTGATGGAAACGCGGTTGGTGCTGGGATCGGGGACAATGGATTGAACGTCAGCAATGCTGGCTTCGGTGGGCGGTTCCTGATGATCGAGCCCTTTCGAATCTGGATGCAGCTTGTACGCGGTCAGCGCGCCGCCAGCGAAGCCGATCATCAGCAATGCCACGGTAAGCGCAGGAGCGAGCTTGAGCTGGTGCAGCCATCCGGCAAAATCAAAGACGAAGGTGCGCCATCCGCGCGACTGCTCGGCGTGCTCCAGCGCTTCCTGCAGCTTCATGCGGCTGGCGGCCAGGAAGTTCGGGGAAATCTCCTGCACCGGCGCGAGCGACATGCTCTGCTTGAGCGCCAGCGCCGATTCCACCTCGTGCTTGCAGGGCACGCACCGCTGGATGTGGTTCTCCAGTTCGAACCTGGCGTCATCGGCCAGTTCGTCATAGATGTAGAGCACGATATTGTCTTTGGTCCAATCGCAGTTCATAAGCAAAATCTCCCGCCGTTCGCGCTCAACGCATCGGCGCCAGTACGCTCCGCAACTTTTGTGTGGCCCGGAACAGCGTGTTCTTCGCGGTCTCTTCGGTCGTGTTCAGCATTTCGCCGATCGTCCGCAACCGCAGCCCCTGGTAATGCTTCAGCTCAAACACCATGCGTTCGCGCGGCGTCAGCTTCTGCAGCGCCAGGGCAATCTTCGATCCCAATTCTCGGCGCATCAGGTCGCGCTCCGGGTTGGCCCCGGAACGGTCGTCGGAAACGCGGTCCAGCAGGTCCACTTGACCGCCGCTGGAGTCGGTCATGGTCGTCGGCTCTTCCTTGCGTGTCTGCCGTTTGCGCAGATGGTCGAGGCAGAGATTCGTGACGATCCGGTAAATCCATGGTACTGGCGCACCAGCGACTCAAAGGCTACGCGATCTCCGCGCTGGGCGGCGCGAATCAGATCGCTGTCGTTCACTCGGCCTAGGGCTTGACTCACCATGTCTCCGGTCGAATGGGAGTACCGTCTTTCGCCGCTCGCGCCAACCGTTGCTCGAAAAGCTGCTGTCTCGGCCAGCATCTGTTTTGTCCGTAATCCTCTCTCCTGCAATCATTTGGACGGAACAGACGACGATACGTAAGCTGAGGTTAACGGTTTTCGCGGGAAATAAAAAGAGGCGCAAACACCCTGAATCCAAGGGTTTCAGGAGTTCGCCTTCTTACAATCGTACGCTGGATCCTCGACGCTTTTTGTTCGTTCCAGATTTGCGCGTCACTGATTGATTGCGGTGTGGCCTCTTGGTCGCTGACTTGTGGGGGAAGAGGCTTTGTTCGGCCCGGCATTTCCTTTGAGCCGAGCACAAAACGTGTGAGCAAAAAACTGAGGCTGGGTGATGCCACCCAGCCTCAAGCATGTCGCAGAGTTTAAATAGTTTAGGTTTGCGGAACGCCGAACGTGATTGTGCCGCAGTTGGCGTTCACGATCCGGTTGTTTCCAAACGAAGCCACGCTGCCGCCGCTGTTGTCCAACCCGCAGGTGGTGTTGTAGGCAATGCTGTTGAAGGCGACATTAACCGAACCGCCCGGCGCCCCATTGGCGCCGTTGTTGTTGAAACTCAGATCGCTGTTGCTCACACTCATCTGGGCGTCTGAGCTAGCTGCGTCGTCGGCTTTCACGCCATCGGCGCTTGCGTTCTCGACGAAGGAGCGGGTGACTACAACCCGGCTGTGCTGGGCTGCTTCGATGCCGATATTGTCGAGGATGACCGAGGTACGGTCGATGCCCACCTGGACAACCGGAGTTGACGCATTTGCAGCTCTAATGCCGACACCGGAGTTGTTTTTGATCACTGAGTTCAGGACGTGCACCGAGGCGGCAAATGCCTGATTCAGCGTAACGTTGATGCCATTTTGAGTAAAGCCGAAAATGTAGCAGTTTTCGACGTTCAGGTCCTTGCCCGAATTGAATTGAATGCCATTGATTCCGGACCCAATCCCGTTGATCCTGAGCGCCGAACCCGCCTGGATCCAGGGCGTCAATTTCTCCGCCCGGAGCGGTCTTCGAGATGGCGCCGGCCCATGTCTTGCAGGGAGCGGTGCGGCTGCACGGGTTGGCATCGTCTCCCACACCGGATACCCAAGTGCGGCTGGCCTGTGCATGCAACATTGTCGTCCCCAGTACGACGATCGTTAAAAGGGTCAGTACATTGATTTTCTTCATTCTTTTTTTCCTCTCTTCATCTGAGTGATAGTGATTGATGTAGTCACCGCGTGAAAGGCTCCAGTCTTGCGGATTTCACTCAGTGTTTGTCAAAGTCGGGGGTGGTGTCCAAGTATCTTCTTTGATCGGCCTGAATGCAACCCCAAAATTGCGTGGGCATTCTACAACGGGAAACAGCATTGAGCGCGCAAATTCGAGACGATAAAGGTTAAATTCTGGCGAAAATTTCACGAATGTTAGTTCAATTTGGCAGACCGGCGGACACAAATAGTCCGCCGATCTGCGGTGATCATGTATAGCTCTACCGCTCTCCTACATCCCTCCGGGACTCCTGGTGAACTCCAGGGTCGACTGGTGGTTCACGCCAACTTGCGCGCCCGGGGTGGAAATAGGCGTACCAAAAATAGTTCCTTGCACGTTTGCCGAACTGCTGGCCGCTCTTTGATGAACATTCGTTTGCGCCAGACCGACCTCGGTTATAGTCACCGAATTCACAACACGAGTGCTCTGCACACCGTTCTCATGAAACGCGAGCTGGATCGTTCCAGCCGCCGCCGGACCGCAGACGATGGTGAAAGTACTGAGATCGATGGTGCAGGTTTCACTGCTTGAAGTAGTCGGATCAAGCTGGCTGGTGTCAAGATTCAGCGCCAGGTCTTTCGTGTTGTCTCCAGTGAAATCGCTGTCGGGAATCTGTCCGATGATGTTTGTTATGGTTAGCACACTGAAATCAGGGGAGAAGCTACTGCCGAAGAAGGTTATGTTCGTGTTTGTTCCGCCGGTCGAGGTCGTACCGCGGGCTACGTCCAAATGAATGCTCGAGAATTGGTCGGGATTCGCATCGATGCTCGCGAACGCTCCATTCTGAACGAATTTCATGTGGTTATTTTGCGCCGCGAGGGCCAGGGGAACCAATGCGACGAGGGTCGCTAAGACTATACGTTTCATGTTGTACTCTCCTTATTCTTTTACCGGGGCTGCCGGAGCGGACTGGGCGACCTGGGCCGCCAATTTCGGGGGAGGCCGGGAATTTTGCCCCAACTGCATGGGAATTGCAAGCAGATTTACTGGATATTAATCGCATATTGACTCGCTCTTTACTGCATATTCCCAAATTGGCACGTTGCTGATGTTCTAAACAGAAGCGGTTTCCCGCCAAACCAGGAATTCAACCCCGGAATGACGTACAATGGTGACATGGTGGGGCCGTGCTGGCCTTCCTCCTCAAAATTTCTTTCCGACAAAGGAGTGATCATGGCTGGAAGCTCTCGTACCACCTTTGCCAAGCGGCAAAAGGAGCGTGCGCGCCAGGAGAAGCAGGCTGAAAAGGCGCAACGCAGGCAACAACGTAAATTGCAGCCCGAAGAAACCGCCGTGGTGGAGAAGCCCAAGGACCTGGTCGTGACTTACGACGAGGAAGGCCGGCCGGAAGGTCTCGGCTTTCACGATTTTTAATGCGCATTTCCCGCTAGCGCAGCTTTGTGGGTGTACCATAAGGGTTGACGACCTCCGTTGTCCTCGACTCGGATAGACATGTTTTCCCGCATTCTTTCTGCCTATTTCTGCTGAGAACAGCCAAATCTGAACATCAGGCAAGGAACCGCAAATGAAGAAGACTTATACAGGCAATCTCTCATCCGGCAGGACAGAACAGGAGCGCGAATCTTGAGGCTCAACGGCGTAGCCCGGCGTTTGCGCGGGACATCCGGAATCCACCATGGAGTCTTGATGGAAACCATTGTCTGCGGCAAATGTGGACAGCGGTTCGCCATACACAATGATCCAACCTGTCAGGACGCCGCGCTCGCCAAAAAGCACGCTGTCTGGGTGGCCGATCAGCTTGTTTGGGACCACATCCAGGAGCGGAAACACCATGGAACCATCGAGTTACCGAGCCTTCCCTAAGATTGAGTCCATGTCCATGGGCCCTGTGGTATACTGAAAGTGCTTTAGATCCGCGGTTGCAGGGTTCCTTTAGATCGAGATCTGGTCGAGGGTTCCCGCCGTTTCATCCCTCCGATTGTCTACGGCGAAAATTGAAAAAAACATCGGCATGAGATCACTCTGCCTTGACGTTCCAAAGAGAACGTCCTGCCAGCACCCGCCGCCGACCCGAGAACACAAAAACGACTTTGTCGACATTTACAGAACTACCAATCTCTCCTTATCTACAGGACCGCCTAGCGGCGGCCGAATTCACCATTCCAACCGAGGTACAGGCCGCGGCCATTCCTCACGCCGTACTTGGCAAAGATATTGTTGCAACGGCACAAACCGGCACCGGCAAAACACTGGCCTTCCTGGTGCCCATCATGGACCAGCTTCTGCAGCAGCCGCAATCCAGGCTGGGAGCGCTGGTACTGGTGCCCACGCGCGAACTGGCGCTGCAAATTGGCAGACAGTACGACCAATTGCGCGGGAAAAAACTTCCTGAAGCTGCAATGGTCATTGGCGGAACCCCCGAGCGTGCCCAATTACAGGCCCTGCGTTCCGGAGCAAAACTGATCATCGCCACTCCCGGCCGCTTTGAGGACCTGCTTGACAGGAAACTCATCGCGCTCGAAGGCATCAAGACGCTGGTCCTGGACGAAGTGGACAGAATGCTTGATATGGGATTCATCCCGGCGATCCGCAGGATTGTTCCCCGGCTGCCCAGATCGCGGCAGACTGTGTGCTTCTCAGCCACGCTCGAGACTTCCGTGGAACACCTGATCCACGATTACGTTCGCAATCCGGTGCGGCTGGCCTTTGGGTCAACGCAAAGGGCTTCGGAAGCTGTGGAGTTCACGGCCTACGAGGTCCAGCCCGACCAGAAAGTCGCGCTCTTGAAGCGGCTTCTGACCGAGGAAAACGGACGCAGCCTGGTCTTTGTTCGCACGAAACGTGCTACCGACCGTCTCGCCGACAAGCTAAAGCGCCACGGAGTGAACGTGAGCGTTCTCCACGGAGATCGGACCCAGGCACAGCGCAACAGCGCACTGACTGCGTTCCAGCATGGCAAATCGCAAGTGTTGGTGGCCACCGACGTGGCTTCACGCGGTATTCACGTGGACGACATCGCGCTGGTCATCAATTATGACTTGCCGGCCATCGCGGAAGACTTCATTCATCGCGTAGGACGTACAGGCAGGGCCGGAGCAACCGGCGTTGCGGCAACGTTCTACTCCGGAGTTGAGCGTTCGGACATTGCCAGGCTGGAGCGCACTTTGCAGATCAAGATGCGCCGCGGACACGTGGACGCTGATCTCACGCGCGAAGAGCGCGCCGGAGCAGTTGACGTCTCTGCCATGGTGCCGACGCCGGTAAAACCCGGTTCCAAGGTGGTCCGGTTACCGGGAGAGGTTCTGCAGCGATACGCCCTCTGATAGTCGTGGTTCCCGGCTCCGCAGCGCGGCGCCGGGTCGACCGTTTATTACCGTGTTTTGCAGACAATTTCCTATAGGATAAGCATATGTCCACACAAAATGACGAGAAAGCCAAATTGCTGGGAAAGACCGCCGATTTTTACCGGCGCTCAATCGCAAATTATGTGCAATTTGCCAAAACGGAACGGAAACCGCGGACCAAGAAGCAATTGGAGCAAAGACTCCAGACTATTGTTCAAGAGATCGAGTCGTTGAAGGCTTAAGCCGTCTTTAGTCTGCTTACACTTCCTGCCTGAAGGAAAAGGCATGGGTCCGCCGGGACCAGGAACGATATTGCCGCAGGTGCGCGAGCTTGTTCGCACGCCGGCGGGAAAGGTGACCATTGGCTCCTCACGAAAAATACGACCATCTGGCCAAACTGGCCAACATTGACGGCGAAGGTAAGAGTTACCTCGACGATGAGGCGAACGTCCTGATCGCGGATGACGTGTCTTCGGGCGACGATATCGACGAGTTGACCACGATGATGGACCAGCGGGGCATTGATGTCTCCAGCGAAAGCGAATTGCCTTCCAGACGCCGGGTCCGGCTCGATGACATGGAGCATGGGGAGCATCTGGATGTCGCGCTTGCTCCCGACGTGCTCGACAAGACCAACGATCCCGTGCGCCTGTACCTGCGCGAAATGGGCCTGGTCCCGCTGCTCACGCGCCAGGGTGAAGTGGAAATCGCGCGGCGTTTCGAACGCGGACACCTTCGCGTACTTAAAGCCATTTCACGCTCGCCCCTTGTGGTGCGCGAAGTAATGGCGATTGGCACGGACCTCGAGCGTGGAAACCGTTCCATCAAAGAGATTGTGATTTTCGACGAAGAAGAAGTGACCGACGATATTGCTTCGGCCCGCCGGAATGCCACGGTCCGCCAGATTCGCCAGATGGCGGCACATTGCACGACGTTGCGAAAACTTGAAGACAAACTTGGCAGCATTGACCGCCACAAGAACGCCAAGAGACATCGCCGCGCTTTGGGGAAAATTGCCCGCGAGAAAGTGCTGATTTCCCGGATCATCCGCGGTTTGCGGTATACGCACGCGGAGCGCAAGCGTCTCATCAATATTGTTACCACTACGGCTGACACAATGCACTCCATTGACCGCAAGGTCCAGATACTGGAGAAGAAATGCGCCAGTACCCGGAGTGACAGCACTCGCGCGGAGTACAAGCGTGAGCAACGGAGCTGTCTGCAGGACCTGAAAAAGCTCGAGGAAGAAGCCGGCGCTACATTTCATGAGCTGCGGCGCACGCGGCTTGAAGTGATCCAGGGCAACGTGGACGCGGAGTACGCCAAACGCGAATTGGTGGAAGCCAATCTGCGTCTCGTGGTCTCGATCGCCAAGAAATACACGAACCGCGGCTTGCAATTTCTCGACTTGATCCAGGAAGGCAATATGGGCCTGATGAAGGCCGTGGATAAATTTGAGTATCGCCGCGGGTATAAGTTCTCCACCTACGCCACCTGGTGGATTCGCCAGGCCGTGACCCGCGCGATCTCCGACCAGGCGCGCACCATTCGCGTGCCCGTGCATATGGTGGAAATCATCAATAAACTGCTGCGCATTTCGCGGCAAATGGTGCAGGAACTTGGGCATGAGCCCAGCGCGGAAGAGATGGCCCAGCGCATGGATATCCCAGTATCAAAAGTCCGTAAGGCGCTGAAGATCGCGCAGCAACCGATCTCGCTGGAAAACCCGGTGGGAGAGGAAGAGGGCTCGCGGCTCGGGGACTTCATCAAGGATACATCCGGTATATCCCCGTCCGATGCGATGATTCGCGTGAACCTCAAAGAGCAAACCGCCAGCGTTCTGCGCACTCTCAATCCACGGGAAGAGAGCATCATCAGAATGCGCTTTGGGTTGGAAGACGGCTCCGAGCACACGCTGGAAGAAGTTGGGCAGAACTTCCAGGTCACTCGCGAACGCATCCGCCAGATTGAAGCCAAGGCGCTGCGCAAGTTGCGGCACCCCTCGCGCTCGCACAAACTCAGATCCTTTGTGGACCGGGAAGAGAACTAACCGGCCAGCCGTACACCTGCCTCACGCGAAAAGAGGCGTTCACGCGGAACTCAGAGCTCTGTAGAGAGAGGCACGAGACTTCGAGTCCTCCATGTGCCTCTTAATTGCTTCTGTTTCTTCCCGCTATGCATGAACCGCCGCGAGATATTTCTGGCAATCTTCACAATTGCCGGAATGTGTCCGGCTCCAGAGGCGCCTCATTGGGGAAGTCGTGGCCGTTTTGCGGAGAGGGACGGGAAATCCCCAGCTTCTTCATCTTCGAAATCAGCGTAGTGCGCTTCAATCCCAGCTTGGCGGCGGCGCCCTTCGGCCCGCCGATAACCCAGGCTACTTCCCGGAGCGTTTGCTGAATCAGAGCGCGTTCCGAGTCCTTCAGTGTGGGGTGTGCCGGAGGCATGGTGACTGGCTCAGGTCCTGTATGCGGCACTGGGTTTGGAAGTATGCCGTCATTCGACAGAATGACCGCGCGTTCGATCATGTTTTGCAACTCGCGGATGTTACCCGCCCACTGGTGTGAACTGAAAGCGGACATTGTTTCCGCGGGAATGTGTTCGATGTGCTTGCCTACGCGGCGGCCAAAAATCTCAACAAAGTGGGTCACCAGTGCGGGAATGTCTTCGCGGCGCTCCCGCAACGGCGGCAGCAGGACAGGAAAAACGTTCAGGCGATAGTAAAGATCGCTGCGAAATTCGTTCCGCTTTACCATGACCTCCAAATCCCTGTGGGTCGCAGCCACGAGCCGAACGTCAACCTGGTGGGTGCGAGTGCCGCCCAGCCGCTCGAACTCCTGTTCCTGCAAGACGCGGAGCAGTTTCGGCTGCAGCGCCAACGGAATATCGCCGACCTCGTCGAGGAAGAGGGTCCCTTTGTCCGCCATTTCGAAGCGGCCGACCTTTTGCGCGATCGCGCTGGTAAACGCGCCTTTCTCGTGGCCAAAAAGCTCGCTTTCCAGCAGGTCGAACGGAATGGCGGCGCAATTCAGCTTGATGAACGGGCGTCCGCACCGCGTACTGATGTTATGAATCGCGCGTGCGATCAGCTCCTTGCCGGTACCGGTCTCTCCCTGGATCAGAACGGTGGAATCGGTGGGCGCGACGCGTTCGACCTGTTCCAGCACAGCTTCCAACGCCGGGCTGCTGCCTATGAGTTGCTCGAACCTGCGCTCCCGCGAATCCTCGTCAATGCTTCCGTATCTTGCAAAACTAGCCAAAATGGCCTCCTACGGGTCTGCCGACAATTGGTCTCAGGGCTAACTATCCAGAGCTGCGCGAACACTCTGGAGCAGGGCTTCTTCGTCGAACGGTTTTGCCAGGAACTCCACTGCGCCCGCTCGCAACGCCTGCAGCCGCATTTTTGCGTCGCCGTGTGCCGTAATAAAAATCGTGGGAATCTTGCAATGTTCGGCGTTCAGCTTGGCTTGCAACTCCAGCCCGGACATGCCTGGCATCCGAATATCCGCGATCAGACAGGCGGTGCGATGCTGTTGTCCGGACTCGAGAAATTCTTCCGCCGACGAGAACGCTTGTGCCGGCCATCCCACCGCTTTCAGCAGGCCCTGCAATGCGCCCCGTATCAGATCGTCGTCATCGACAATGGCAACGAGTTTGTTCTTACCGTTTTCAATGGCCATGGTAAAAATCTAGCAGCCACGCAAAAGGGGCGCAATTATACGTTGGTATACGGGAGCTAATACCGTCCCGATCAATTGTGAGGAGATCCCAGGAAACTACTTTTTGCCGGAAGGAAGCTCGAGCTTTGCAGCCATTCTGACTAATTCCGCCAGCGATTCAGCTTTCATCTTGTGCATCACGTGCCCGCGATGGATTTTCACGGTAATTTCGCTGGTTCCGATATCAAAGGCTATTTGCTTGTTGAGCATGCCGGAAACAACCAAGCCCATGACCTCTCGCTCGCGCGCGGTGAGCGATGCGTAGCGCTGGCGCAATCCGGCGAGCTCGCTCTGTCTTTGGCGAGCAAGGCGGTCACGGTCCAAAGCCTGGTGGATCGCATCGAGCAATTCCTGGTCCCGGAATGGCTTGGTCAGAAACTCCACCGCGCCGGACTTCATGGCTTTTACCGTCATGGGAATATCGCCGTGACCGGTGATGAAGATGATGGGAATCGAAAGGCCAAGTTCTACCAGCTCGCGTTGAAAGTCCAATCCGTTGGCTCCTGGAAGTCTCACGTCGAGCACAAGGCAACTCGGCCCGTCCGGCAACTTGTTGCGCAAGAACTCCCGCGGTGTTTCAAAGGTCTCGGAGCGCAAGCCCACCGATTTGAGCATGCCCTGAATGGCCGCGCGCACCAAAGCATCGTCATCGACGACAAAAACTGTTGGAGAGCCTGCGGGAGTCATTGGGCCTCGACTTTAATGGGCAGACTGAGATGAAAGCTCGCTCCACGCGGAGAGTTGGCGGTAGCCCACAAGCGCCCGCCATGCGACTCAACGATAGAGCGGCTGATGGAGAGTCCCATGCCCGTCCCGTGAAGTTTGGTGGTAAAGAAAGCATCGAAGATTTGATTGGCGCGCTGCTGCGGCAGTCCCACGCCGGTATCGCTGACAGAGATCAGCGGTTGACCGTTATCGTCGCGTTCCGACTTGATGGCAAGCTCGCCGCCAGGGCCAAGGTCCCTGATGGCTTCGATGCCGTTGAGCATCAGGTTCATAAGAACCTGCTGCAGTTGCACGCGGTCTGCCATGACCTGAGGAAGGTCCCCCGCAAGGTAGGTGCGGATTGAAATTGAGTATCGAGAGGCCTCGCTGTGCAGCAAAGCGATCATCTCTCGAATGAGCTCATTTATGTCAACCAACTCCCGCTGCGAAGTGCCCTTCTTGAATAGTACGCGGATACGGCTCACGATTTCCGAAGCACGGGTTGCGCCTTTCACGACTCGTGAGGCGCCTGGGCCTGGCGCAATCGTTCGCGCTCTTCCTCTGCCCGCTTGCGTTCGGTCACGTCCATCACGGTACCCACGAACTCCACCGGATCGCCAGACGGGCTGAATACCGGGTGACCTACTGTGTGGATGTTCCTTATGTGGCCGCCAGGATGAATGATTCGGTAATCCAGTTCGTACTCCACCTTCTCACGGCGTGCTGTCTCGGCGATGTCCCTGACCTTGGTTTGATCATCCGGATGGACGCGCTGCAAGAATGTTTCGAGTCGCGGCGGTGCACCCTGCGGTTCAAAACCTAGCACGCGGTAGCATTCTTCGGACCAGTACCTCATCTCACCGGTGGCGGATACGCGTGCCCAGCTGCCCGTGTGGCTCAGTCTCTGCGCTTCCGCCAGGTAACTCTTGCTTTGCCGCAACTCTTCTTCCGCCCGCTTGCGGTCTTCTATATCAAATGCCGATCCGTACCATTTGACGAGTTTTCCTGTTTCGTCGAAAAGAGGGACTGCGCGAAACAGGTGCCAGCGATATACTCCGTCGAACCGGCGCACGCGTGCTTCGTGCTCACCGGGTTTACCGGACGCCAGCATCGCTTTCCACTGATCTGTAAATCCCGGAAGATCTTCGTGATGAATTATGGGCTGCCAGACCCCAGCGTACATATCGGCCTGCGAAGGCACGGACATTTTCATCACGTCCGCGCGGTCCATTGCCGTCTCCAGGGAAAGCCCGAAATAATCCAGACAACCTTTATTTACGTAATCAAGGTAACCGTCAGGACGATGGGTATTTATCATCGCGGGAGTTGTATCCACCACAAGCCGAAGACGCTGTTCCGCAAGAGCTTCACTTCGCCGGAGTTCCTCTTCTGCCCGCTTCCTCTCGGTGACGTCCATCACCGCCCCAACGAACTCGATTTCGCCAGACTCATCTCTTTCAGCATGTGCCACAACGTGAACATGTTTGACCGCGCCATCCGGCATCACTAGACGATGCTCATGCTCAAAATCCTTTCCGTCGTGCGACGCGCGCTCGATTGTCTGTTTAACGAGGGGTGCGTCTTCCGGATGAACCCGTTGGAGAATAAGTTCGAGGGTCGGCGTCGTGGTTCGGTCGTATTGGAAGATTCGAAAGGTTTCCTCTGACCAAATGATCTCGCCAGTGGAAACCCTCCAGCCGAAACTTCCAGTACGACTGAGCCTTTGAGCTTCCGCCAAATATGCCTCACTGCGCAGCAGCTCGTCGTTGACGGCTGTCAGTCGTCTGGTCCGCTCGGCGACTCGTTGTTCGAGCATCTCTGCGATCCGCTTCTGCTCGCCGGAGCGGCGGGCTTCTTGCAATCCAATTCCGGCCTGGTTGGCCGCAACACGTAAGAGGAGCCGTTCGACTTCGGTCGGGAAATCAGCTCGCCGAGAGCCAGCTACCAACACGTCACCTTCGTGCTGAAGGCCCAGCGAGAACGACGCGATCGAGACTTCAGCCTCTTCCGCCAGGTCCAGAATCACGCTGCGCGAGGTGGTTTGGTCACCCGTCAGCCAGCGGTCGAGAACTTGACCGA
>WNFI01021230.1_pt1 | contig 18114 bp, 18 predicted proteins | sample 5400471 | NCBI WGS metagenome assembly WNFI01 (sample SAMN13153348, study PRJNA577476) | soil metagenome | isolation source: 100 cm saprolite on Douglas fir-dominated hillslope | place: USA:California | collected 2013-09-17 | reverse complement strand
TATGAGGGTTTTGTACGCTTGCATGTTGTTCCTGCAATCGGCCGTGTGCGGTTAGACAAACTTACTGCGCAACATATTCAGACGCTCTATGCTCAGAAGTTAGAAGAGGGGCTTTCTCCTACGACCGTGAATACGCTGCATATGATGCTTCATAAAGCCTTGAAAGATGCGGTGCGTTGGGGACTGATTGCGCGGAATGTCTGCGATCTCGTTTCGCCTCCTCGTCGAGCCCATTTTGAAATGAAGCCGTTGACGAAAGAACAGGCTCAACAGTTATTGACTGCTCTGCATGGTCATAACATGGAAGCATTGTTCGTGCTTGCATTGACGACCGGGATGCGTCGGGGTGAGATATTGGCTCTCAAATGGCAAGATATTGATTTCGATCAGAACACATTGCAGGTGCGTCGTATCTTTACTCGCTCAAAAGGACACAGATACGTGTTAGCTGAACCAAAGACGGAGAAGAGTCGGCGTAGTGTGATACTTCCGTCTATAACCGTTGATCTGCTCAAACAGCATCGAATGAGTCAACAACAAGCAAAGTCTGAGGCAGGTGAGTACTGGCAAGCGAATGACCTGGTTTTCTGCACTGCACTAGGAACGCCGCTCAATCCCAATAAAGTTCTTGAGCGATTCAAGACGGTGTTAAAACGGGCCTGTCTTCCCGATATCCGTTTTCATGATCTGCGCCATAGTGCGGCGACGATGCTTTTGGCGATGGGTGTTCATCCAAAGGTAGTGCAGGAATTGCTGGGGCATAATCAGATCAGTATGACGATGGATATCTACAGCCATGTTCTCCCGACGATGCAGCAGGAAGCGATGGGGAAGATGAATGATGCGCTGCAAGGGTAGCGAGATCTGAAACTGTGTTTCAAACAAAGCCAAATTGTTTGAAACACAGTCTTTCATAAGCTCACTGCCCCTTCCCTTGCCACGTAAAAACCTCCGCTGGAGAAAAATCTGCGTTGCTGTACAGTTGCTGTATGTAGGTGAATTTCACGAATATAAAAACGCCTCAAGCCTCTTCTCCGTTGGCCTGAGACGTTTTGGGGTGCCGAAGGGGGGATACGGCATCGACTGTCCGTGGCTGTTCGTGGCCGTCCTCCCAGTGGCTCCTAGAGCGGGTTCTTGTTTACAGATGTCCGTGATTGTACGCTGAAGTGTGTCGGCGTTCCTGTCAACTTTCCTGTCAAGAACGGACTTGCAGTATATAAACTCATGGTTCGATCATTTTCAGGTTGGTTTCGGAGATTCAGCACCGAGTTGCTCGTAGAGAATCGGTCCGAAGTCCAAAGGGGCTAAGATGGTCCTTTGCACCTCCGACAAAGGAGTGATATGACGATGAAGCTGGGAGCCCAACGTGACAAGAGATAAGTGAATTCCTTGAAAGGCCTTCAGCAGGGCTTCTGCGGTGGGACATGGAGTGGTGCGTTAGGGGTTGCCCGCATACAAGCCGGGCAAGGGTACATGTCGATCTGCCAAGCGCTGCCGGCAACTCCCCTCGAGCAACGCCAGGACACGCAAGCCCACCGACAGCAAATGGATCAGTCCAGTCGCCCGCCGATCACTCTGCACGTACATGGGGGAGAGCGAGAGCGGCTTGCCTTTGAGTCGCCCAAAGCCGTGCTCCACCAGATAGTCTTCGCGGTAGGCCAACACCGCTTGCTCCAGCAAAAGCAGCTCCTGTGGCTGATTGGTCGCATAGACACGCCAGCCAAAGCAGCGCATCGCTGCCGTTACTGCTGCTTCGTCGACCTGCGTGTGCAAGCTGATGCTCCGTTCGACCCTGACCTCTGCAGGGCGGCTGCCATAGGCCCGCACGAGACGTTCAACACTCTGCTCGTCGATCGTCACTCGGAGCAGCCCTTCGACCCGATGCTGTTTGAGGATGGCCTGGGCCGCTTGCTGCACCGAGTAGGCATCATGGTACGCTTTTTTGCCCTGCTTGTTTTCATTCAAGTGGGTCAGAGCAGCCTGGGCTTTGACCAGACGAGCTTGCAAGGCAGCTTTGGCCGCCTTCGCAAGCTGGACGGAACGCACGATCAGCTGCCGTTCGCTCCAGGTGATGGACTGACCCTCCACTTCGCTGGTCAGCATGATGGTCTGCTCAAATCCCTCAGCTCTCAACTCAACCTCGCCCTCCTCATTCGCCCGCTGAACAGCGATCAGGGAGCGCTCGCCACTCCAGACTGGCTGCAGATAGGCGTTCAAGAGCTGATCTGGCATCTGCTTGCTCGCCAGCGGACACAAATAGGAGTCCCCGTGCGCCTGCAGAAACGCACGGGTGTCCAAGGTGGCTATTTTGCAGTCGCCGACATACAGCAAGCCATGGGACTGCAGACTAGTGCTGATCTGGCGCACCGCAGGCAGATAGAGCGGGTCGTCGGCGACTTGCCCGGCTACCACCTGCGTCGCCAAGGGCAGGCCCAGGGGATCTAGCACCGCGAGCATCACTTTGAGTTGCGGCAAGTCGGGTCGGTGATCCGAACTTTCGCCAAAGTGGAACAGCCCTTCCTCGTTGACTGTCCAATACCCGCTGGCTGTGGTACTATCCAGGCGCACCCGTTGTGGCTTCAGCTGGTAGACCCTCATGAGGCGCTGGTTGAGCGCCGTTTCAAACCGCTGCCACGGCTCTGGCTCCGCAAGCGCATCCAGCACAATGGCCAAGCGATCCTGCTCCAAGACTGCTCCTGCACTGGCTGGACGGTGCACCTATGCAGGGTCAGCAGCCGCTGGGCCACCCACGATTGAACCTGGTTCATCCGATGGTCTCCCTCCGACAAACTGTGGGTCAACCAGACCACGGTCGTCCAGCCCAGGCTGATCCCCTCCCAGTTGCCATGCGGCTTGAAGTAGTCATCCAGCAGGTCTGCTACACCCATCTTGGCGCTTTGCGTCAACAAAAGCGGAAGATCATCCACGCGTTCTGTCATTCCGTTCAACTGTTCGGTCATGCCGATAGCTTCTCGCATGTTCACACTGTTGTCAGCACCTGAGGGTCTCGCCAGAGAGGACTATTTTCTCAGACCCGTAACCCATGGCGAATCATGTCCAACTCTCCCTCTAGAGGATTGAGCGTCTCTCAGCTCTCACCCGGCTCCTCTGGTTGGCCGAAGTAAAAGGAGGCTGGAGGCGTAGCGGGCCAGAACGCTTCCATTCAGCACACCATGCTGGAGCGTTTCCAGACCGGCAAGCAGCTTGAACCCGCTCTGGAACGCTGGTGGTATGCGGGATGGGGTCAGGATGCCAACCAATTTCAGGACAGGAGAGAGACGAGCACATGCCCGACCTCTCTTGCACGCTATGAAAGGAAAGAGGATGTCAAGCCGAGCGACGCAGTTTGCCCTGCCAGTTGATCGTCTTGGGCGACGGATGCTTGCCCGGTATGAGCCATTTTGCGAGGATCCTGGCTCTCCCTCAAGCCCATCCTCAACTTTTCGAGCCTGGATATCTCCTGGCTTTAGACAAGGATAATCGATGTACTTTGATAGTCGAGAGGATCAAGCGGAGGCACGTCTGATCCAGTTGAGACAACAGCGCCAGCGTCAGCAAAGCCAGGCCGAGCAGAGAGGTTCTCGGAACAAGCTTGCTTCGACCACTGGATATGCATCTGGTGCTGTCAAGTCCCCCAGAGTACCCATGCCCGGTATGTCGTTCATGACCCCTCCGTCCGGAGGAAACGTCTACGCAACAACGCAAATGCCAATGGGGCCTGCCGTTAAGCCAGTCAAGGAGTCAACTAGAGGTTCCTCTCTCTGGCAAAAGTTTGTGCAGCGCATGCTGAACGAGATCAGGCTGACTCAATTGATGCTGGCAATTACTGTGATCGCCAGCATCCTCTTTCTGAAGTGGGAGGTCCCGCTGGGTCTGGGCGCCTTCTCTACAGGCAAGTATTGGTTGGCCCTTGAAGATGGTGTGTTTGTGAGCATTGTAGGTTTCCTGATCTACGGGAATTTGATCTACCAATTCATGCGCATCGGCTATCTCACGCGCATCGCCACCCACAAACCAGCCCATCCCAAAGAGCTTGAAGATTTCCTGTATAAGCAGGGGGCCCCGCCGCTTGCGATTCTTGTGCCCTCGTATAAGGAGGATGTACAGGTGATTAAACAAACCTTACTCTCAGCCGCATTACAGGACTATCCTCACCGCCGGGTCGTGTTACTGATCGATGATCCGCCTTCTCCAGGCAATTGGGAGGAGAGCATGCAGCTGAGTGCAGCAAGAAATGCTCCCTCCCAGCTACACCTGCTCCTCTCAGAGCAGGATCAACGACTTCGTAGCGCATGGCAAAGCTTTGCCACACGGCTCAGCCAGGGGTGTCTTGATCGTGCCACGGAGATGGCTCGCCTGGCAGCTCTGTATGAGGAAGTGGCCCAATGGTTCAAGAGGCAGGCTGAAACCTACCCCATAAGAAATCACACGGATGATTTTTTTGTCCACCAGATTCTCCTTCCGCCTTTTCACGAATTCTGGCTCAAAGCCCAAGCACTCCAAAATCCGGAAGTCATGCTCTCACCAGATGAATGTGAGCAAGCATATCGACGCTTGGCTTCGCTCTTTCACGTCGAACTCAGCAGTTTTGAGCGAAAAAAATATCGCAATCTTTCCCATGAACCCAATAAAGCCATGAACCTGAATAGTTATATGGCCCTGCTTGGCAAAAGCTTGCAAGAAGTCCAAAAAGAGACCGGTCTCTTTCTTGAAGAGGTCACCCCTTCTGCGAACGCACTGCCTATTCCGGATGCCACCTATCTCATTACCCTGGATGCGGATAGTTTGCTGCTGCCAAAGTATGCTCAGCGTCTGGTCTATTTGCTGGAACAACCAGGCAATGAAAAAATTGCCGTGGCACAAACGCCTTATAGCGCCATCCCCAAAGCTTCCCGCCTCATCGAGAGAATCGCTGGTGCCACCACCGATATGCAATACCTCATCCATCAAGGCTTCACCTATTATCGGGCCACGTTCTGGGTGGGTGCGAACGCGGTGCTGCGCAAAGCCGCACTGGAAGATATTCGTCAAACCACACGGGAAGGCGACGTTGAAATCACACGCTACATTCAAGATAGAACGGTGATAGAAGATACCGAATCGACCCTCGATTTGAGAGAGAAAGGATGGCACTTGCACAATTATCCTGAGCGTTTGGCCTACAGTGCGACCCCACCAGATTTTGGCACCTTACTGATTCAAAGGCGTCGTTGGGCCAACGGCGGGCTGCTTCTCCTTCCGAAACTGCTGCGTTTGCTGTTGCGCAGATGGTATCGGTTCCCTACCCTTGTTGAGGGAATGATACGCTTGCATTATCTGATCGCCATAGGTGCTGCAAGCTTGGCCACGCTGCTGCTCCTCGTCTGGCCATTTGATAAGAGCCTGGACACGATCTGGCTTCCTTTGACAGCTGTCCCCTATTATTTTCTGTATGGCCGAGACCTGGTCAAGATCGGCTATCGGAAAAGCGATCTGTTAGCGGTCTATGCCCTCAACTTAATGCTGATCCCCATCCACTTAGGAGGAGTCTTCATGTCTCTTTATCAGGCAGTGACGGGCAAAAAAATTCCCTTTGGTCGAACCCCCAAAGTGAAAGAGAGAACCTGTGCGCCCAAACGCTATCTCCTGCTTGAATTTTTGTTGCTCCCCTATTGTCTGTTTGTCTGTCTGATAGACCTCCAAGCGGGAAGTTTTGTCCATGCACTGTACTCTGCGGTCCATGCACTGGTCTTGCTTGCTATTTTTACGTGGTTCATCGGATGGAAAGAAAGTACAGAGGATGTCTTCGGAGCGAGGGTTGCCAGTCATCGCGGCGCAGCAAGGGCGATGAGTGCTCGATCGCTTGGAAACAGGATGCTGGACGCAAAAGTAATCATCCTCCTCTTAGCTGGTTTCGTGTTGGTACTCATCACATTCGTGACCAGTATCCCCACAATCGCTCACTAAACCCACGAATTGCGCAACGAGATATAGTTTGTAGCGGGTAGGCATAAAATGTGCCTCCTTTGAGGGAAGGATACAAAACTTTCCCAACAAGGAGGTAGATATGACCAGTATCGCTGATTCTTCGGTGATCATCCAGACCACTTCCGAATCTGTCCCCTCGACCCCCTGTTGGCTGGGGGAAGTCGTGCTCATCGTGCAGCATCTTCGGAAACAGAGCGTCCTTTCTGCCATCAGCTCGCAGGTGCGCTTTGTTCGCCGCCGCTTTGGGCACTACGAGGTAATCGACTTTCTCGCCGTGCTCTTCGGCTACGCCATCAGTGGCGAACGCACCCTGGAGGAGTTTTACGAGCGGCTCCTCCCCTTTGCGCAGCCCTTCATGGCCCTGTTCGACCGCGAGCAACTGCCCTCCCGCTCGGCGCTCTCGCGCTTTCTGGCGAGCGTGAGCCTTGAGGCCACCGAAACCTTGCGCACCCTCTTTCTCGCCGATCTGCTCGCACGCCCTCTGGACAAAGAGCGACACACCGGCACCCTTGTTGATCGAGCAGGAAACGCCCGCGTGGTCTTTGACATTGATGGGACGCGGGAAGCCGCTCGGCAACGGGCCTTGCCAAAGGCAGAGGAATTGCCTACACCACAGCGTCGCTTGAATAAGGTCTGTGCTCCTGGCTACACGGGGCGCAAGCGCGGGGAGGTCGTCCGCACGCGCACCGTTGTCTCGCAGGCCCACAGTTCCCAATGGCTCGGCAGTTTCGGCAACCGAGGCAATGGATGCTACCGGGAGGAACTGCGCCGGGGGCTGACCGCCATTGGGAGCTATCTGGAGGCACACCATCTTTCACCGACATCGGCCCTGCTGCGGTTGGACGGACAATATGGAACAGGGGCTGTCATCACCGATCTGGCAGGCTTCTGCTTCGTCATGCGCGGCAAAGATTACAGCGTGTTGGATCAGGAGTCGGTCCAAAGCCGTCTGCACTTGCCAGCTGACCAGCAGTTCAGCCGCCCAGAAAGTGGCTTGGTGCGCCAGCTCTACGACTGTCCCGATGTCCCGGTGGGGAAGACGAGTTACTGCTGCCGTGTCGTGGTGGCCACCCACCCAGCAACCGAGAAAAAGAGCCGCATCGGTCACACCCGCAAGGGGGTGGTCTACGAACTCTTTTTCACCGATCTCCCGCAAGACGCATTCACCGCCTCCGACGTGGTGGCGCTTTACTTGCATCGTGGCGCCTTTGAAGCAGTGCTCTCCGATGAAGACCAGGAGCAAGATCCCGACCGCTGGTGTAGTCACTCGCCCGCGGGACAAGAAGTCTGGCAGATCGTCTCGCAATGGGTGTGGAACCTCCGGCTGGAACTGGGTCATCAGCTCTCGCCAACTCCGCTGCGCACAACTGAGTTTGCTCCCCTGGTCACCGAGACCACACCGGAGCAAGCACCTGTGCAGGGCTATGGCAAACCTGCGGTCGCCTTGCCCTGGAAAGCGGGTCGTTTCTGCGGGCAGGATTTCACTCTCCAGCCCGATGGGACGCTGGCCTGTCCGGCGAGCAAGACGTTGCGCCCCACCGAGCAGCGCCGCGAAGCTGATGGCAGTCTGCGCGTCCTCTACAGTGCCAGAATTCTCGATTGTCGTGGCTGCTCGTTGCGCCAGCAATGCCAGTGGCATGGAGAAGCCACCACGAAGCCGCGTCGGATCAGTGTTCTGCTGCACCCTCTCCCGGTGGGTCCCGCGCCGCTGCTCTGGCGGGACTGGAGCCGCAGAGAGCACCGGCGCGCCTGTAGGCAGTTCGTGCGACACCAACGCGTCGAGGTGAGCCTGCCGCCTCCCGCCGTCGCTTCGCCACGTCAAGCAGATGTGATCCTTTCCCGCGCGCAGCGTGCGCACGCTCGCCTTTCGTGGGCAGAACGCCTCGCTCGCAATGCGCGGGATCCAACGGCTGGCCAGGTCACGATCAAGCTGTTCGGCATCCCAGAACGCTTTGCCGCCTCGTTCGGGTTGGCAACGGAAACACCGGCGTAACACCGCCTCGTCTGCCACGGTGTCTCTTCTCCTCGGACAGCTGTGCTTCTCCGAGTGGAGCCTTGTGGCCTCTTTTCCTGGTTTTTCCTCGCTTCTCCTCATCTTCTGCCCTTTGCGCTCTCCTTCCCTCTGGATTTACCCTGCTCATGAGCAGGGTGTCCAGTTCTGCACCACTTTCGCTCACCCGATCAAGGATTAGCTCTTCCACAATCTCGTTGCGCAATTCGTGGGCTAAACAACGCTGATCTTTTCCTTCGCAGAGGACAATCTGCCCAAGATCCCTGGCGCCTGGCGTAGGTGATAGTGAAGCACTATGCTGAAGGACTCACGGACCGACAAGCTGCTGATCCACGCTTGTGACTGGATCACAGAACATCCTCCTGCCTATCCACCCACGTCTCGCTTGTGGGTTGCTTCTACTCAACAGAAGGGAGTCGCTGAGCTGACCGCACTTCACCACCACTATCTTCATGTGGTTGTCTCTGAGGTGAAAAGCGTCGAGATGATGATGCTCATTGTCCGCTTGGCCATTATGGTTTGGACCGAGCGAACGCAAGCTCTGTCACAGCAAGATGTCGTTTTCATTTTTACGTTCAACACACGCATTTCGTCGTGTCAATTCTTGACAAACCCTTTCAAACATGACCGAACCATGAGAGGTTAGGATAGCACATTTTGGATCAGCGAGGGTACGTCAGAGCCATGTAGCATTCACACTAACCTCTTTGAGAACCCCCACTTTTTACCCTATGACGTTATACCCTCCCCACTGTTTACGTCTTACCGTATAGATGAAGGGGTAGAGCTAAGAAAGAGGCCTCACCGTGGATAGCAATTTCATCTCGGCACTCGTAGGCGCAGTGGCAGGTGGCTCGTTGGCCCTCGCAGGGTCATTTGGGGCGATCTATCTGCACCAAAGGGTAGCCCAAACACGAGAGGAACAAAGGCAGTACCAAGCAAAAACAGAAGAGATGCAAGAGCTAGCTATCCAAGTGAGACAGTGGATGGATTTCGAATTCACGCAATGGTGGTGGCTGCGTCACGACAAGGTCCCGCGAGGGAAAAACACTCTAGCCTGTCCTATCGATAGACTGGGGCTCCTTGCAGACCGCTATGAACCTTCGCTCAGCGCCAGCATCTCAGAAATGAAGGAGGTCGTTTCTCAGTTCGAGCATGTCAAGGTGGAAGTCTATCTAGCCGTGACCGACTTACCGACGCTCTTTGAAGAAATTCGGGGCTCTTATGAGCGTTTCAAAGTGGCTGACCAGGCAATGGAGGTGGTTTTTCAGCCAATTAATCACCAGTTCGGCCACCAGAGGGCAGTTACACCTCTGAAGAAATCCGAGGCTCGTCGAAGCGTCTTGAAGTGGCTAACCAAACCACGAACACGCCTGTTCAGCAGATCAGTCAAGAGACCAGCAGAAAAAGAGGAATGAAACTCACGACCCTCCACCACACATTTTCGGTTTTCCACTGGTTTGGGCGAGTTGCACGGCCTCGTGCTTAAACTCGGCGGTAAATGTCGGTTGTGGTTTTGGCATGATGATCTCCTTTTTTCTAGAGACGCCTTCCCACATTCTACCACTCTATCAAACTGGGGGAGGATCAGCAATGAGCGTCACCCGTAACGATGTATGGGGCCGCACAAAATGATAGTAAGCTCGCCACCATTCCAGGTGTGCCAGTAACTGTGGGGCTTGTTGGGCCGTGGCCCATGTGCGACGTGCCAAGGCTGCTACCCCATGACGGACAGTAAGATTCACCCGCTCGATACAAGCGGTGTTCAGTCGTCCTGAGAGGCCCAATCCCTGCAAGGCGACCGTGAGAGCGGCGCCTGTCCCAAGGCGCATCACGTGCGTGACCCGCACCAGCTTGCGCCGCCGGTAGATTTTCTTCACCTGACCATAGATCAGCTCTGCCGCCACCTGCCACTGGTACACTTTCTGCCCTCGACGAAGCACTTCAAGCCATTGGCCAAAATGAGCCGTCAGAGCATAGAAGTACACATTCAGGCCATCGCTCGTGAAGAGCGGGAGGCAGCCAGGAGCCAGGATCTGTCGCAGGGAGTGGATGACCATGTGCGCCGTGTTTTGCGTGCGTGGACCCAGGTGGAGTACAGGAATACTCTTCGTGAGGGGATCGATGGCCAGCCAGAGCCAGAGCACCTGTGTGGAGCTGCGTAGCCTTGTTCGCAGTTCGTCCAACTGCAGGTGAGGAAGTTGGAGGTTGCAGAAATAGTGCTCGTGCAGAGTCTGAGCGTGCTCGCCAGCGCGCGACAGCCAGCTAGTGATGGTGGCTTGCCGGTAGCCGAAGACCCGCTCAGCGGCGGAAGGATCCAGCCCTTCAGCGAGAGCGGTCAGCACTACGGCGACCTGCTGAGAGGGAGTTTTCAAGCGGTACAAAGGGGTATGGCGCCGGGCAGTGAACGTGGTACGGCAAGCAGGGCCTCGCAATGTCTGGATGCGCTCGGCATGGCCATGCTTGCCATCGCCAACGAGAGCATGGATGTGAGCGTCTGTGATGCCGAAGTACGGGCACTGGTGGTTCGGACAGGCGAAGCCATCTGTGTTCACCCGCTTCGGTGCTCCTCGGCGGCTTTTGACCTCGCGCCAGGGGCGCACAGGCGGAGGCGCTGGCTCCACACTTGACCAGAGAGTGGAGGCGAGGCAACAGGCTGGACAATCGCGCGGGGAGCGTGGCTTGAGGAGACGTTGGACTGCGGTGTGCAACGCCACTGCTTTCGAGTGGGGAAGGCAATGATAGGTCCAGTACAGATGACAAAGCTGTGCCAGGAAGGGCATGAGGAAGGACAAAAGCAAGAGCACAAACACATGAAGCATCATAAGGATCCTCGCCGCTTGAAATGAAGAGAATGGGAAGTCTACAAGGAAGCATAAGTAGGGTTGAGAGAGCTTGTCAAACAGTTAGGAGAGAAAGCCGAATTATCCACCACCGAGAGGGGCAGTACCCATCTGCGCGTCTATGATCGCTGGAATCGCGTTGACCGGGCAAAGCTGCGTATTGCGGAAGCGTGGAAAAAGTACGTGAGCGTCTTTGAAAATATCTACGCTAACCGTGGAATAAAACGTGTACCATCAACCATACTTGACACCTGTACTTGCTATCTGGGATAGCTCCGTTAAATGACACACTGGATGCGCCACGTAGCCAGTACAAGCTCTCTGAAATTAAAAAAACTAGTGATGAGGAGTGGGAGAGCCACTTGGCTTACCTCCACCATTGCCGTTCCCATTCCCTCCACTATTGCTGTTGCCATTGCCATTACCATGTTCATCTGAAGTTTTCAGAGTAATGGCAGAAGTCTGGGCAGCAGTGCTGTCGGGGTTGAGTATGCCTATGCTCTGCGGATGTAGATTACCCACCCAGTCTGCTACGAAGACATACAAGCCGTTTTGAAGGGAACCCTGAACAATTACCAGCCGGCCATCCACCAGCAATTGCGCCCCTGGCTGTACACCCTGACCGGAAATGCTGATGGTGGCACGTCCCTTGGGATGTGCGGGAAGCGCAATCGCAACGCTCTTCAGGCGCGGCACGTTATCGCCAAGGTGACCCAGTTCGCTGGACGTCACCAGGCGTTCTGGTAAAGCAAGCTTGGGCAGCAGCCGCCGCAATGTGCTCCGCGCATCTGCTTCAAAAGCAGCGAGTTCGCCTACCAGACGATCATGGTGCCTTCCAGCAGGGAGGGCATTGATGGCTTTGGAAGCAGTGCTGATCTGCTGATCCAGGTCTGCAAGCGCCTGGTTGTAAGCCTCTGCTGAGTCGACGAGTTTGGCAAGTGTATTGAGCCGATCCCGGGCAGATTGCAGATCCATTTCAGCCTGATTTTCCGATGAGTTGGCAAGCGAGATCTGCACATGTTGCTCCAAGCGTTTCACCGCATAGAGAGGGTTATCAGGATTCGAGACCTGCGCAGCTACTACTAGCACTCCTGTTCCTAAGAGGAATAGCAAAATACAGAGACTGAGCACCACCCCAAAGAAAGGGTGCGCACCCCACAGGCGCGGGAATGACCGGCGGCGCCGAAGCTGCTGCAAGCGCAATGCCGCGTTGTGCATCAAGACACGCTGCTCCAACTGCCGCGCAAAGTCTGGATCTACCTCCAGGGGAGATGCCGCTTGAAAGCGATGGGCAAGGTCGACTAACTCGTCCACCTCTGGGTCGATGTGTGAAGTCTGGGCAGGTGGTGACAGTAGCCAGCCTGGCGACTCCTCACCTCTCGAGGAACGCGCATTTTGTCGCTCAAGCCGATCGTTAAGACGTTCAGGAAGTGGCTTCATGGTATTTCCTCCTTGCGACCTGCATGCGAATGGAACGCACGTTCGAGGAGATAGTGCTTGCCCAGCAAGCGTTGCAAGCTCTGCAGCGCACGAAATTGCAATGCTTTGACGGCGTTGGCGTTTTTCCCAATCATCTGTGCGACTGTTGCCACATCATATCCTAGAATGAGTCGACCAATCAGTACCTGGCGCTGCTCTTCCGTCAGCGTATTGATTGCACTGACCACGGCGTTCCATTCGTCGCGGACCTCTGCCGACAACACCGGGTCAGAGTCAGGATGATCTGCGAGCAACTCCCCGCTTTCTTTCTCTTCTTCCCGGTAGGCCGGTTCAACAAGAGGAACAAACGCTGGCTGTTTCCCGCGCTTACGATAATAACCAGCGACGGTAATGCGCGCGATTTGAAAAAGCCAGGCCGCAAACCCGGCTTCATCTTCTGCCCGCAGCCGACCGACGCCTTCAACCACCTTCAGAAATACCTCTGAGGTCAGATCTTCTGCCGTGGTCCGATCGGGAACACGAGCAGCGATGTAACCAAAGACCCCGGAGAGGAACTGTCGATAGAGTACACTCAATGCCTCAGAGTCGCCTCGCCGGGCGCAGTCAAGCAGATGATGAAATGCATGCACCCCATCTCCCTGACCAGTAGGGCTGCTCCCAGTCGTTCGCTGCCAGGAAAACATGGATACCACCTCTCAGAGGGTCCCTACAATGAGATTACTGGGGCCCTCGGCAGCCCAGAGACCACATGGGCCCTGTCGCCGCTTTGCTCCTAGCTACAGGCGGCGGAGTGCCTCCTTTGAGGGGAGGGTCTCTACCACTATAGTTGCAATGCGGCTAATTGTAGTTACGGGTAGGCAAAAGTGCAATAAACATAGTCCTTTTGGCTCAGTATGTAGCAACGATGGGGCTAGCAGGCCTCTTTTCCAGCCACTTCGATTCAGGAACAGATGAGGGCTACTGTGATACCGGTGCGTGCGAAGGAGTCAAACAAGTATCAGGGAGAGCGAGGCGGTAAACGCGTTGATCACCTGGCGCGAAATCGGCAACAGAAGACGGATATGCACAGGCCGTTCAGTACGACTTTCACCGAGACCGTAACCAATCGCTCTGGATTGACATCTCCCCATGGGTGAACCCAGGGGACTCCTACCTTCGCAAGTAGGCTTTCCTGCTTCGTTGGAGGCTGCCACCCCAACCCTACGTGGTTCGTTTGGTCTTACGCCGCCTCCACAGGCATCACTTTCCGCAAGCCCTGCGGTAGTTCTCAGTTTACTCTTCATCTGGTACGTGGTTCTTGTACCAGGCAAAAGAAAGAGAGGTGTACATTGGTTAACACGGTAGTGTTTTTACCCAAGGAACCGAATTACCTTGGAACCCGCAAGCACTATTCTGTTCTCAAGGTACTGTACATCTATTCTAGCTCAGAGGTCGAAAAGTGGAAATGTTTCTGCCTGCGGGCAGCCATTTTTCATCCCCATAGCTGAAACTAGGGGCTTGTGTCTGCACTCCGCCTCAACTCTGTACACCCTTGCGGATGTGCAGCTTCAGTTTCAACGTGCGACACATCAGAGGCACCCTGACAAAGTACCTGTACTACCCACCGGGGCCGAACTCTTTGCGAATAGGCAACCCTATCATCTACCAAGAACGTTTTACCCTATCGCGGTATTCTCGAGAGGAACCCGACCGTTCAGTTGGAAAAGAACCGCGTAGGCGAACTGTCTCTCTCTCCGCGATCAGAGAGTGCCTAAGCCTACAGAGACCTATTCTCCCACACAGGAGGAAAAGCGGAAATGGACAGCTACGCTGGTGGCACTTCCTCTCCAGCTCTGAAGAGCGGGGACTCCGTGTCACACGCAATTGAACAGCGCATTGTCCATAGGAGCACTGGCCCGACGAGTGCTACAAGCGTGGCAGTTGGGCGGCACGCAATTCATACGATCGCCGGTTCGCCAACTACTGTGGCCGCGCAAGATGCCAATGGTCACCCGAATGCATGCCCCGGCCTCCCAGAGGCCCAGCAGCTGGCCGCGAGATTTTCGCTGAGTACCGATCGCAACAGCGATGACTTACTGGCAATATGTGCACTTCGCGAGGGAGCCTTTCAGGGAACAACTTCCAGTGGCGCCACTATCTCTTCCAGCCGGGTTTTCGGCTATGGTGAGATCGAGGGGTTGCTCATCTACGCACAATATCTGGCAAGCCACGACAAAGCCGGAGCATACTGACGAGCGACGACACACGGAACTATCTGCCGGAGGCGCTTCACAATTGTGGCATGGACTCGCTGGAAACATGGCTGAAGACCAACATTCCCGTATTCCACCCAGGCAGTGGCAACGATGGTGGGAAGCCAGCCACCCTTCCCACTCCGGGTGAAGGAAGACCAAGCAGCACTCCCACTCCTCATCACTAGATGAGAGGTTACCTTCTATCCTTCCTAGCTCAGCTCGTGAGGGAAAAGATGAGCGACCTGCGATAGGAAGCTTGAAAGCGGCATGAACAATCGAAAACACACGGCAGGTGGGCTCAGTAGCCAGCATCGGAGCTTATCTGATCTCTACTAATCAATCGGAGGTATCCATGGCTGATGATCGGGAAGAATTGGCAGCAGGAAAACGGCCAACAAGGAAAACTCTCCTTCTTGTTGAAGATGATGCCAGTAATGGCATGTTCTTCGAGCAGGTGATTTCGCAAGAAACAGCTTATCTCACACGACTGGTCAAAACAGGTGCGGAGGCATTGGTAGTCGTGAAAGAGATCAAGCCGAACCTGTTTCTTCTGGATTATCACCTTCATGATATGAATGGCGTTGCACTCTACGATCTGCTTCATGATATGAAAGGGCTAGAGGACATCCCGGCGATCATCATGAGTACAAGCCTAGATCAACATGCTTTTGAGATCGCACAACGCCACCTCATTGGCATTGGGAAGCCAATCGAACTGGATGACTTCATCGCTGCGATTGAGAAGGTCATAGCATAGAAGCCTGGATAGCGCAATCGTGTCTATTGATGCCGTCGAGGAATGTAGAGATGAAAAACACTAGAGAACGTAGTACACAAAAAAAGTTCTCTCTTCAACAGATGTAAGGAAGGGTATCAAAATCCTGGAGAATGCAAGGACTGCGTCGTCAGGCTCCATCACTCTCTTCTGGGATGCCAGAGTGTGGACGGTTCAGTAACCAGGCCATCCATTTAGCGGTGCGTTCAAGGGATACCAGGTCAACTGCCTCTCGAGCTCTTGTAGCTGCATGCTCTTCCTCGCTCCTCTTGTTTTCCTGTATAGGTGCAGTAGAAGGAATTGCGAATGCGCAAGCAAATACACCACATCTGCTCTCTGCAACTACATCCGCCGCGAAACCTACGAGAACGCCTCCAGGCAGGCACTCTCCAACTCCCACCGCTCCAGCTCCTTCGCCAACGTTGGCTGCTACGCTCACGACGATACCCACGGTGTCGGCAAACGCGACACCCCCCGTAAAAGTAGCAACGCCACCGGCCACCCAGAAGCAGAGGGGCAGTCACTTGCCAACACCCATCTCAACACAGACAACACCCTCCACCACGAGCACAGTTCGGCAAACATCCTACTCTCAACAAAAGAGTAAGCTCCCACTTTCCCTTGTCATAATAGGCACTCTGAGTGGCAATGCGGTGTAATGCTTCTCCTGGTCATTGGATTGGTGTTGCTACGGAAATACCTTATGCCGTCTGCAAAGATGAGGCTGCCTCCAAGTGGTGTCACTCCTTGGCAGCGTGTGAGTATCAATAGCCTGGATGGCCACATGAGCAGCTCCGGTCACAGTTTGCAGACGCGACCAACTTTAGGTGGTAACTCCCCCACTAGCAGTGACTTTATGCCTACCACTGATGGCTTCCATCCCACCACTAGAAACGTGATACCCTCCCGAAGGGGCTTCTCATCTACCACGAGCAATTTCGCACTGAAAAAAAGCAGTTCATGTTGCCTACAGTGCATTTCTTGAGACCAACGAGGTTGAAAGCAATGCACAACAGTGGCATCCTGGCAGAACCCAAGAACAGCGCTTTAAACCTTTCCAGGCAAAACAGTCAACTAGGAGCAGTGCTGGGGGAGCCATGGGAGGAGAGAGACTCGGAGGAAGCACCTTCGCTCGATGATCCATTTTTACAGGAAACACTGCAGTACTACATGCAGATGGGGCAGCTTGCTCGGCAAGCTAACGCAAGCGAGCAATCGGGAGTATCTCCTTTACCAAAGCGCGGCGAAAGGCCCCCGCATTGATGCGTGGGGATGGAAGCCGCGCTGCACGCAGGCAGAACAGGCATTTCCACTTTTCGAGCGACAAAAAGAAAAAGAAGAGAGTTCTCTTGCACGTTTTCAACAGAAGAGCATTTCGGGGGGTTCCGCAGCGCAGGGCTATGGGTAAAAATGCGACCGAGTTCGTCGCACGTGCCATACCATACAGAAGTTGCTTTGAGCTTGTCTCGCGGGTGTCGCATGAACCGAGCGAACAGTGTGGGACGACACACCAGCGTCATTCCAGAAGTCCTCGGCTTGGAGCCGTAGGGAGTCGTCACCAAGTTAATGGGTTTCCCAGCATGAGAGAACTATTGTGAATTCCGATCATATACTCATCTCATGTTTCTTTGCAAGCAGGCTGAGTCAATTGATCTCAAGAGTTCAGCTTTTTGAAAAGATGTCGTATATAGCCACTACAGGATGCTTGTGGGCGCGAGAGAGCCCTGCAAAACTTGCTGATCATCGGCAGGAGCTTCCAGCTAGCGTTTGAGCCATTTCTTGACCTGGCCTACCGACAGGCCAAAGGCTGCCGTACACTGCATCTGCTTCCAGTCCGGGTGCAACCACATCAAGCGGCGTAAATTGGCTCGCGCTGCATAGTATACTACGTCCATGACGGTACCTCCTGGCTCTTGATGATTACTCTGCAACGAATGTACCGTTGGTGGATCAAGCCTTTTCTTCATTTCTCAGCAGGAACAGGCACTGTGAAGGTGTATCCCCTGCCTGGCACAGTCAGAATATGTCAAGGACTCTTCGCATCTCGCTCCACCTTTTGACGCAGGTGGCGAATATGTGTTTTGACCAGGCCGGTATTTCCAACTTCGTCGTAGCTCCACATGCGACTGCTGATGATGCCCGGTGTCAAAACTTGTCCTGTATGCGTCATCAGCAAATGGAGTAGGCGGCTCTCGGTGGGAGTCACTTTCACTTTGCTCGCATCTCGAAGGACTTCATGGTGCAGAGGGTCCAGCGTAATTGGCCCAACAGTAATCACTGGGGAACCAGCGTCTGGGTGCGAAGGTGACGAGCGACGCATCACCGCGGTGATGCGAGCCAGGAGTCGCCTGGGACTAAATGGTTTCCGAAGGTAATCGTCGGCTCCCATCTCCAACCCGCGGACCTCATCCTCCTCACAATCACTTCCGATCAGGATCAAGGCCATGGCATGCGTTTCACTTCGCATCTGCTGACAGACGTCGAAGCCACTATATTTAGACAGGTGAAGGTCGACAATCACGAGATCTGGCAACGCTTCATGCCAGCGTTTGATCGCTTGTTCGCCATCAAATGCCCGGACCACGTCGTATCCATGTCCCTTGAGCCAGAAGCTCAGCAGGTCTACCATGTCGCGGTCATGATCGGCCACCATGATTTTCATCGCGTTGCCCTCACATCCCTGTGTTTGTACGTGGAGAGGGCAAGCTCGTGATGGCCTGGGTTTCGCGCTTCGATCATGTGTAAGCTCCTATCTTCTTGAGCAATTCGGCTCGATAGGCCGGAGTGTTGCCACCTCTTACCTCTACTCGTCCAGACGTCGATCTCTAGCACATCCATGTCTGC
>WNFI01121724.1_pt1 | contig 18115 bp, 20 predicted proteins | sample 5400471 | NCBI WGS metagenome assembly WNFI01 (sample SAMN13153348, study PRJNA577476) | soil metagenome | isolation source: 100 cm saprolite on Douglas fir-dominated hillslope | place: USA:California | collected 2013-09-17 | reverse complement strand
ACCGCGATGCCGTACTCCCCGAAAATGAGCCGCACATAGCGTGATCGAGGACAGAGAGGATGGTGAAACAGTGTCAACATGGGTGCCCGGATTGACGCGGCGGGGCCGCTCGCGGCGGGAATCAATGTTGGCACTATAGAAAGGCGCGGAGGTGGCGCAAATCGTCACGAATTTTCGCGTTTTTTCGTTGCCTCGCTGGCGCGTTTGCGCCAAAAGCGCTGGCCCGCATCGCCCGCATTCCCGGAGCAATTCATGGATTTCGATGGCATCAAGGCCGTTTTTGGCCCGGCCGCTGCACATATGGACCTGATTAAGGCAGCCGTGCTCGGCATTGTCGAAGGCCTGACCGAATACCTTCCGGTGTCGTCGACAGGCCACTTGCTGTTGATGGAACACTTGTTCGGCTGGGGCGACGACGCCTTTGGCAAATCGTTCGCCATCTTGATCCAGCTCGGCGCCATTCTGGCCTTGCTGACAATTTATTTTGGGCGGCTCTGGGCGCTTGCCAAGGAAATGTTCACGCAATGGGCCGCGGCGCGTTTTGTTATCGGCATATTGCTCGCCTTCCTGCCGGCGGCGGTCATTGGCGCAGTGGGCTACCACATCATCAAATCGTATCTGTTCGACATTCGTATTGTCTGCGTTTCGCTCATTGTCGGCGGCTTTATTTTGTTGTGGGTCGACCGGCTCAACTTGCAGGCGCGATATCACGAAGCGACCGCGTTTAGTTTGCCAATGTATTTTGGCATCGGAGTCATCCAGTGCCTCTCAATGGTGCCCGGGGTGTCGCGCGCAGGCGCAACCATTGTGAGTGCAATGCTGTTCGGGGCCGACCGCCGCTCGGCAGCGGAATTTTCATTCTGGTTAGCGATGCCGACGATGGTTGGTGCATTTGCCTACGAAGTCTTCAAGAGCCGCGGAGAGCTTGCGCTCGGCAGCAATATCGCCGTGACGGCCGTCGGTTTTATTTTTTCGTTCATCTTCGGATGGATCGTAGTGAAGACGTTTCTGCGCTATGTGCAACGCCACAGCTTCGCGCTGTTTGCATGGTGGCGCATCTTAGTCGGCAGCGTTGGACTCGCGGCCTTGTACATTATGTAAGGCTCAAGCAATGTGGCTGCGGAATTGCCCAGTCTTGCGAAATCGCCAGAGATAAGACGGCACAATCGCCTCGATCGGCTCCGGCTCGATGCCGAGCCCCTGAACGGTTCGCTCTTCCGACTTGGCGGATTGCGACACCACATTGTCGGTGCGCAGCAGTTCAACCTGGTCGGGCGTGAGTAATGGTTTCGGAAGGTACTGCAAGAACGTCGCCTGCAACTTTGCCAGGAAGAACGGCAGCGAAACCAGCAATCGTTTACGTTCGATCGTCGCGAGTACAAATTGCATAAGCTCTTTGAACGTTCGTACGTCCGGGCCGCCCAATTCATAAACTGTGCCAGGGCGCGTCTTGCCATCGACGGCGTCGGCGACTGCGGTGGCAACGTCACCGACGAACACCGGCTGAAAGCGGGTAAGGCCGCCGCCGATCAGCGGCAACGCCGGTGAAAGACGCGCGAGCGCGGCGAAGCGATTAAAGAAGTCGTCTTCCGGCCCAAACAGGATCGATGGGCGCATGATGGTGGTCAACGGTTGCGCCGACAGCACCAGTTGTTCGGCATTCGCCTTCGAGCGGGCATAGGCGCTGGCCGAATTCTCGTCGGCGCCAATCGCGGACACGTGCACCATATGCGCGCCATGGGCGCTCGCCGCGAGGGCTACTTGCTCCGCACCATAAGTGTGCACGGCATCGAAGCGCTGGCGGCCGCGTTCGAACAGGATGCCGACCAGATTAATTAACACCTGGGCGTCGCGAGCTGCCGCATTTACCGAGGGTGCGTGGCGCAGATTGGTCTGCACGGCATGGACTTGGCCGACGCGGCCCAGTGGCTGCAGAAAGCCGGCGAGTTCTGGCCGTCGCACCGCCACCCGAATCCGATAGTTACGTTTGGCAAGGGCTCGCACGACGTGACGGCCGAGAAAGCCCGATCCGCCATAGACGGTAACCAAGGTGTCATAGGGGCTGCGTGCGGTCATGCCGCCCTCGATTCCATGCCGGCGGGGATGCCTCGAGACCCGGCAGATACAAGATAGGCCGAGGGCTGTACAGGGCCAAACCCCCTTCATTGACAAGCCGGAAACGGCTCCGTATCTGGTCCCGAGCAGCCCAGGTGGCGGAATTGGTAGACGCACTAGTTTCAGGTACTAGCGGTGAAAGCCGTGGAGGTTCGAGTCCTCTCCTGGGCACCAACGTTCCGAGCCTGAGAAACTGAATGACCATCCGCTTGCACCGCGGCGACCTGCCTGACCTTACCGCCTACAAAGGCGCAGTGGCGATCGACACTGAAGCTATGGGGCTTGATCCCAATCGGGACCGGCTTTGCGTCGTGCAGTTGTCGCCGGGTAATGGTTCAGCCGACGTCGTGCAAATCGGCGCCGGTCAGCGCAAGGCGCCTAACATAGAGCGGCTGCTCGCGGACAAATCCATTCTCAAGATTTTTCACTTTGCTCGGTTCGATATTGGCCTTCTCGCCAAAACCTTTGGTGTGATGGCCGCACCGGTCTATTGCACGAAAATCGCCTCGCGGCTCGCCCGCACTTACACCGACAAGCACGGGCTTAAGGATTTGGCGCGCGAGGTGCTCGGGGTCGATCTTTCGAAACAGCAGCAATTGTCTGACTGGGGTGCCGACGAGCTTAGCGATGCGCAGGTGTCCTACGCGGCGACAGATGTTTTGCATTTGCATGCGCTCAAAGAGAAGCTGGATACGATGCTCGCGCGCGAAGGTCGCGCAGATTTAGCCGCGGCATGCTTCCGCTTTCTGCCCGACAGGGCGCGGCTCGACCTCGCCGGTTGGGCGGCCGAGGATATTTTTTCGCACTCTTCGTAAGCCTTTGAATTAACGTTGTTATTGTTTACCGGCAAGCAGACCTTATTGCCGTGTCGGAGCCATATTCGGACGGCATGGTGGTTGATGGGGCATGAGATGATTTCCAAGACCATCTTTAAACGTAGCCGGGAGCTAGGCTTGCTATGAGTCGTGTAATTACAGCCAGAACCGATCCGGAAGCTCCGCGGTCCTATTGGACCACGAGCCGCGGCGATGCTGAGCGTGCATTTAAAGCCGCCCGCCGTCATAGCCGTCTGGTTCGCGTCTTGCGCATCGCTGTTCCGGCGAGCGTAGCCGTGGTGCTCGTCATCACGATGCTGATCACCTATCTCAATCCGCTGCGCATGCTCGCAAAGCTGCCGATCAACATCGACAACCTGGTGGTCTCGGGCACTAAGGTCACCATGGAGGCGCCACGTCTTTCCGGATTCACGAGTGACGCGCGCGCGTATGAATTAACTGCCGACACCGCAGCACAAGACATGACCAAGCCGGACATGGTCGAGCTGCACAACATTCGCGCCAAAGTCGAAATGCAAGATAAGACTACAATGGAAATGACGGCGGTCTCCGGCCTTTATGACGCCAAGGGTGAAACGCTCCAACTCGATCGCGACATCGTGCTTAACTCGTCGACCGGATATCAGGGCCGCCTGAGCGAAGCGATGGTCGATATCCGCAAAGGCAATGTTGTGTCCGAACATCCTGTCGAGGTGAGGATGTTGCAAGGCACGCTGAATGCCAATCGGCTGAACATTACCGACTCTGGAGACTTCGTTCGTTTCCATGGCGGCGTCGTCATGGACATGACGCTAAACCAGCCGACACCCCAAACTAAGCCGGCTGCGCAATGATCGTAATGCGCAATACAAACCGGCTATTGCTATTGCTGATTGGCGCCGCGTTGGTGATCTGCGGACCTGGTGTGCATGCACAGACAACCCCGCAGGGACCGCCGAACGCGTTGCAAGGCTTTTCGCAGAACCGCGATCAGCCGGTGCATATCGAAGCGGCTACGCTGGAAGTACGTGACAAGCAAAAAGAAGCGACGTTCAGCGGTGATGTGCGGGTGAAGCAGGGCGACACCGGCCTGCGCTGCAAATCGCTGGTGGTGTTTTATGAGCAAGATGCCGCTGACAAGACCAAGACCCTACAGGCGGCCGCGCCCGGGCCTGGTGGTGAGCAACGCATCAAACGGCTGGAGGCCCGTGGTGGTGTAGTGGTGACACAGAAGGACCAAACCGCTACCGGCGAACTTGGTATTTTCGACATGAAGAGCAACACCGTCACGCTGACTGGCAACCCCGTGGTTATGACACAAGGACAAAATGTGCTGAGAGGCGAAAAGCTGGTCGTCGATCTGACCAGCGGCGTGTCGCGGGTAGAAGGTGGCCGCGTGCAGGGCCTCTTCAACGGCTCCGGTTCCGATCTCAATCTCAAACCTGGCGGCAATAGCGCGGCTTCACCACGGCCAGCTCCGGTGCGGCCGTTTTAGTCGAGCTGCAGCGCGTGCTGAGCAACTCCAGCCAGTGGCGGCTTCGGGAATCAGCTAGAGTTGCGTTTCCAGTCTTGCGCCGCGAGGTAGCCCGGTGAATATCCTCTCGCTGTTTTGGCGCCGGCCGTCACAGACTCGCCGTGTTTTGACTCCGGAAGCTCGCGCGCACCAGGCTGCCGCACGCAATCCACAAATTCAGCCGTCGCCGCAAATGCGTGGCGCAGCGCAGACCCAGGGTAGCGCGAAACCGCGGCGCGACGGCGATGGCCGTCAGGCGACCCGTCACGCCTATCTTGCGGCACACGGCGTTGAGAAAAGCTTCGGTGGCCGCATGGTGGTGAGGGGCGTCACGCTTTATGTGCGGCGCGGCGAGGCAGTCGGCCTGCTCGGCCCAAATGGGGCCGGCAAGACCACCGTGTTTTACATGATCACCGGTTTGATCAATGCCGATCGCGGTCGCATCGAGCTCGATGGCTACGACGTTACAGCGCTTCCGATGTACCAACGCGCGCGGCTTGGCATTGGCTATCTGCCGCAGGAGGCGTCAATCTTTCGAGGCCTCAATGTGGAGGACAACATCCGTTCAGTGCTGGAAGTGGTGGAGCCTGACCGGAGACAGCGCGAAGCCGATCTCAACGCGCTGCTCGAAGAATTCAACATCGCTCGTGTGCGAAAGACGCCGACCATTGCGCTCTCCGGCGGCGAGAGGCGACGCGTAGAAATCGCACGGGCCCTGGCGACGCGGCCGAGCTACATGCTGCTCGACGAGCCTTTCGCCGGCATCGATCCGATCGCGGTCGGCGACATCCAGGCACTGGTTCGCCACCTCACCAATCGCGGCATTGGCGTCCTTATCACCGATCACAATGTGCGCGAGACGTTGGGTCTCACGGACCGCGCTTACATCATCTATTCCGGCGAAGTCCTGATGGAAGGTCGCGCCGACGACATCGTCAATAATCCAGATGTGCGTCGGCTTTATCTCGGCGAAGAATTTCGGCTGTAAGGCCGGCAATCCTCATTGGTTAATCCGCACATTATTTGTGCAATGGCGTTCTGCGAAATTGCGTATCGCTGACGCGTGCGACCTGATATGAATTTATACAAGCAAGAATTGGACCACTTCGGCCGGGAATTTTATGGCGCTTTCGCAGAGATTGGAGTTTCGCCAGACACAAGGGCTGGTGATGACGCCGCAGCTGATGCAGGCCATCAAGCTGTTGCAGCTCTCCAGTCTTGATCTGGTGGCTTACGTAGAAGGGGAGCTTGAGCGCAATCCGCTGCTCGAACGCGCCGAAGATGAAGGGCCGGCCCCCGGTGCGGAAGCTAACGCCGCCGTCTCGGGGGGTGAGGCCAGCGATGATGTTTCAGCCACGCCCGATTGGATCGGCGCGGATCTCGAGACCAGCCGCACGTCAATGGAGCAGGGGCTAGGAACCGAACTCGAAAACGTCTTTCCCGATGACAGCGGGGAAAAAACTTCGAAATCGGCTGAAGCACCGGCGCCTTCCTATTCGGAATGGTCGGGCGCAGGTTCGGCCGCTGGCGAAGACTACAATCTTGAGGCCTTCGTCTCAGCGGAAACGACGCTCGCCAATCATCTGGCCGAGCAGATGGCGCTGGCGATTTCCAATCCGGCCGGCCGTATGATCGCGCAATACCTGATCGATATGGTGGATGAAGCCGGCTACCTCACCGGAGACCTCGACTCGGTTGCCGAGAAACTCGGCGCCCACCACAACGACGTAGAGCTTGTGCTCGCAGTCTTGCAGACATTCGATCCGTCCGGGGTGTGCGCACGCAATCTCAATGAATGTCTCGCTATCCAGCTGAAGGAACGAGACCGCTACGACCCAGCCATGCGGGCCTTGGTCGAACATCTCGATCTGCTGGCCAAACGCGATCTCGCCGGACTGCGCCGAATATGCGGCGTTACCGACGACGATCTTGCCGACATGATCGCCGAGATTCGAACGCTCAATCCCAAGCCGGGCTTGGCCTTCGGCTCCACAACCGTACAACCAATTGTCCCCGATGTATTTGTTCGCTCTGCGCCGGACGGCACCTGGCAAGTCGAACTCAATTCCGACACGCTACCAAAAGTCCTGATAAATCAGCGTTACCATGCGCAAGTTTCAAAAACGACACGCAACGACAAAGAGAAAGCCTACATTGCCGATTGTCTGCAGACCGCGACGTGGTTAGTGCGTGCGCTCGACCAACGCGCGAAGACAATTCTAAAAGTGTCGAGTGAAATCGTGCGGCAGCAAGACGGCTTCTTTGCCAAGGGCGTGCAGTATTTGCGTCCGTTGAATCTGAAAACGGTCGCCGACGCCATTGGTATGCATGAATCGACTGTTTCTCGCGTCACCGCCAATAAATACATGGCGACCAGCCGCGGTATTTTTGAATTGAAGTATTTCTTTACTTCGGCGATCGCGGCAGCCAATGGCGGCGAAGCGCATTCGGCCGAAGCCGTGCGTCATCGCATTCGTCAATTGATCGATAGCGAGAGCGCCGCGGACGTCCTATCCGACGATACCATCGTCGAGAAATTGCGCGGCGCCGGAATTGACATCGCGCGCCGTACCGTCGCGAAGTACCGAGAAGCCATGCGTATACCATCCTCGGTGCAGCGCCGGCGCGAAAAACTGGCAGCTGGCGCTTAAATTCGCGTGTCCTGATACGCTTAAATTCGCGTGTCCTGATACATTGACGTCCGGAACATTTTTAAGCTGAAATCTTTACCGCCGGACGGGCAACTGGCGCCACTTACGCGCCGATGGAGGCAATCGATGCCTTTACGCGTTTCGGGACGGAACATCAGCATCGGCGCGGCGCTGCAACGAAAGATCACTGACCGCGTCGAGGAGGCAGCATCAAAATATTTTCGTGGTGGCTATTCAGGGCATGCCACCGTTGGAAAGGATGGTTTTGGATTTCGCACCGAATGCGTGCTCCATCTCGATTCAGGCGCATCGCTGGAAGCTGAGGGCATGGCCCCGGATGCTTACGACAGCGCCGACCAAGCAGCTGTTCGCATCGAAAAGCGGTTGCGACGCTACAAACGCCGCCGGAAAGACCATCAAGCCCGCCGCGGCCGCTGAAAATGCCCAAAAACGCGGAAAAAGCCGGCAATACTGGGCCGACTTCGCCCATTGACGACGGGGCGGACCACTCTTATGGTCCGCCGCCTTCAACACCCCCTTTGCAACTCGGCGCCGATATCTCCGATCATTGGACACGTCCATGACGCTTACCGACCTCGTCGCGCCGAACGCGGTTATCCCGGCCCTCAAAGTTAACGGCAAGAAACAGGCGATCCAGGAATTAGCCGCGCGCGCGGCCGAACTGACCGGCCAGAACGAAAAGGCAGTTCTGGAAATCCTGCTTCAACGCGAGAAGCTCGGCTCCACCGCGGTTGGCAATGGCGTAGCGATTCCGCACGGCAAATTGCCCAAGCTTGGGCGGCTGTTCGGCCTGTTCGCAAGGCTGCACAAACCAATCGATTTTGAGGCGCTCGACGGCCGGCCGGTTGATCTGATTTTTCTGCTCCTCGCGCCGGAAGCTGCTGGCGCCGATCACCTTAAGGCACTGGCGCGAGTCGCGCGGCAATTGCGCGATCCGGAGATCGCGCGCCGCCTTCGCGAATCGAGTGACGCGAACGCAGTCTACGCTGTGCTGGCGATGCCGCAGGCGAGTAGCGCAGCGTAATTATCGATAGTGTGAGAATGTTGCGCTTGGCCCTGGGTCCCCGCTTTCGCGGGGACGAGCGGGAAGACCGCGCACTCTCAACCGCTCATTCCCGCTTAAGCGGGAATCCAGTCAATTTGTTTAGTGTACGCTGACCGGTTCGAGCTCCTGGCTCCAAGCGTTCGCGATGGCGGCTTCACGTGTATCAGTGAGCATGATCGGCGTGCCGTCCGCTGCATGCAGCGCGAATAGTTTGATGCCCGGTTCGATTTTCGGCGCCTGCGGAAACAAATTAGCGACATCTTCGGAGCGGATCGACTTGACGTAGGCCAGACGGCCGTCGCCGAGCTGCGCCAGCGCTTCCTGGGTGATCGCCGGATGAGTCGTGTTCGGTTCAGTCTGTTTGTCGTTGGTCATGGCCCTCGACTCCTTTCTGATTCAACGCTTGACGCGGTCGAGTCCTGCTTCACGAGTCTGTCATTCCTGTTCATTGATCGAGATCGATTTCACGATTCGTTCCGGCTGTGGCCGCACTAAATCAATCGACAACAGCCCATTTTTCAGGTCTGCACCCATTACCTCCATGCCGTCAGCCAGCACGAATGTGCGCTGGAATTGGCGCGCGGCGATGCCGCGGTGGAGATATTGGCGGGTCTTGTCGTCCTGCTGCCGGCCACGAATCACCAACTGGCTTTCCTCGATACTGACATCGAGTTGTTCGCGGGTGAATCCGGCGACGGCAAGTGTAATGCGCAACCGCTCCGGGTTTTGCCCGTCGCGCGGCAACCGCTCGATATTATAGGGCGGGTAGCCGTCGGCCCCCTTGGTGACACGGTCGAGCACGCGCTCGATCTCATCGAAACCCAAGAGGAATGGGCTGGAGAGGGATGGAACTCGCGACATTGGTCTCAAAGCCCTCGCTTGAAGCGACTTTGACGGGGCCCCTTTCAGGCACCCCAACCGTGCGGCAACTGCCGACCGGTCGCTCCTAATATGGGCAGGGTCGGTTAATGGTTCAAGAACAGGCGGAAACAGGCCCGTAGTCCGCTATAATCAGCCGCCAGCAGGGTTTCTCATGCCTAAACAGATGCCGATCCCATCGTTGAACGTTCGCGCCGTCCGCGCCACGCCGGTCGAGGTTCCGCCCAATTTCGTGCTGGGTACCACCATGGGCGCGTTTCGCCAGGTGCCCTTGCTCCTGATCGATCTGGAGACCGAGGAGGGCGTCACTGGCCGTACCTACGTGTTTTGCTATTTGCGTGCCGCGGCGCCAGCAATCATGAGCCTGCTTGGTGAGGTCGAACGCGTCGTCAAGGGTGCGCCAGTCAAGCCGGGTGAACTCTGGGCGAAACTCACGCATCGCTTCACGCTGATTGGCGTGCAAGGTGTCGTGCGTATGGCCATGTCCGGGTTCGACACCGCATGTTGGGATTCGCTGGCGGTCGCGGCTGATGTACCGCTTGCCACGTTGCTCGGGGCGGAGCCGCACCCCATCCCCGCCTACAACAGTTGCGGCCTCGGCCTCATGGACGATCTCGGAGCGCTGGCGGCCGAAGCGGAGAAGCTGCTGTCGGGCGGCTTTCGTGCGATCAAGCTTCGTCTCGGCTATCCGACACTGCAGGCCGACATCGCTGCTGTTCACGCCGTACGCAAAAGGGTCGGCGCCGGCATTGCGTTGATGGTCGATTACAATCAAGCGCTCAGCGTGGGTGAAGCGCTCGCGCGCGGCCACGCACTCGATTCCGAAAACATATATTGGTTGGAAGAGCCGATCCGGCACGATGACTATGCCGGCGCTGCAGAGCTCGCGCGCGAACTCCAGGTCCCGATTCAAATCGGCGAAAATTTCTCATTGCCTGCCGCAATGACGGTCGCGATCGAACATCATGCGGCCGATTATGTCATGCCAGATCTTGAGCGTATCGGGGGTGTCACCGGCTGGCGTCAGGCCGCCCGGATCGCGCAATCGCACGGCGTCAAAATGTCTTCGCATCTTTTTCCCGAGGCGAGTGCGCATCTGCTCGCCGCGACGCCGACCTGCCATTTCCTAGAATATGTCGATTGGGCGGATGTGCTGGTCGAAGAGCCGCTGGCGATCATCGATGGCCACGCCGTGGTTCCAGCGCGCCCCGGAAGCGGCATGGTGTGGGACAAGAAGGCGGTCGAGCGCTACCGCATGTAAGTTGGGCGCTCAGCTACCTTTCAGCTTGAACAGCTTTAGGGCGTTGGTACGGCCGATCTTATGTCGGTCATTTTCGCTGATAGTGGCGGTGTCAAACCATTTCGCGGCATGGTCGATATTTTCAAACGGCCAGTCCGTCGAGAACATGATGCGGTCAGAGCCCACCACCATCATCGTATTGAGCAGTGCGGGCGTATGAAAATTGCCTGACGTCGTGATGTGGAAATTGTTCTGAAAATAATGGCCGATTTTTTTCTTTGCCGGATAGTTATGCCGATTTGGAATCCATCCGTTTGTATTGTCGACCCGCCACATTCCGAAGGGCAGGTTTTCGCCCATGTGTCCCAGTATGACCTGCACTTTCGGATATTGATCGAATAGTCCGGAACCCATCAGCCGCAGGGCGTGCACAGCTGTTTCTTGACCAAATGCCCAAGTCGGGCCCAGAAGCCAGCCGTGTCCCTCATAGATTTTGGCGTGCTGTGGCAGCGGATTGCGCGGATGGAGATAAAACGGAACATCGAGCTTTTCGAGCATCTCCCAGAACGGCCAGTACTGCTTCTGGTCGTAGTACGCGATGGTGTTGGTATCGCCCACTTGTGAAAATCCGTTGGCCAGCACCCCGACCATGCCAAGGTCCTTTACACATCGGTACACTTCCTTAGTTGCGAGGTCGGGATCCTGCAGCGGTAAGGCGGCGAGACCTTGAAAACGGTCGGGCCGTTTGCGCACGGCATCGGCAAGATAGTCGTTGGCCTTACGCGCAATGTCGTTGGCTTTTTTTGCATCGGGAATGGCCTGGATGGCAGGCGCATTGAGCGAGAGGATCATCGTTTCAATGCCGAATTCATCCATTAGACGAAGACGCCGATCGTGTAGGTCGAGAATGCGTTCGCGAACTTCGACCCAAACGTTTTCGGGAAAGAATCCCTTTGAATCCATCAGCGTGTCGTCGATAGCGAAATGTTCTTCAAGCGCGATCTTGCCTTGCATGTCGTGTCCCCGGTTTCCCGTGTATCATGCAATGCCGTGATATGACTTGTCAGCAGCGGTCAACGTTAAACGCGCGGCAACAAAAAGCCGCCCATCGGACGGCTTGCAAAACTATCGTTTGCGAAGGCTGGTGGAGCCAGGCGGGATCGAACCGCCGACCTCGTGAATGCCATTCACGCGCTCTCCCATCTGAGCTATGGCCCCAATCGTCGAATTCGATTGCCGCCTATCGAGAAACGCGAGCAGCCGCGCGTTGGACTCAGGTCTCCTCTTCTTTCTCGATGGATTCGCCGATGATGTCTGTCACGTCGGCATCGCCTTCTTCCTGCTCCTCGATGAAGGCGGCGTCGTCGAGGCTCTCATCCATCTCGACCTCTTCCTCTTCGCCCGCTGCAGTCGCGCCTTCGGCTGTTGCCGGCTTCTTGCCCTGCTGTTCGGCCTCGGCGTCTTCCAGCGAAACGAATTCGGCGTCCGCCGTTTCCGGGACAATGGCTTCGGTTGGTGCGACCGGTGCGGGCTTCACGGGCGCTGCGGGTTCAGCCCGTGCGCGCGAAGGCGTCGGTGCCGCTATCGGCACGACTTTACCGGTATAGGGTGAAATCACCGGCGTCTTGTTGAGATCGTAAAATTTACGACCGGTATCGGGGCAGACGCGCTTGGTGCCGAGATCGGGTTTCGCCACAGTCGAGGTTCCTCGGGACAGGGTCGTTTAAATCGGTGTTTCACTTGGCTAGTTGCAACGCCCCTGTCAATAGCGCACACGCGCCCAATAAGGCCAAAAGCGGCAGGATGACGGCGCGCGCGGCTGCGTGGTAGGACGGCGCAGATTTTAAGGATACCACCCGGTGAACTCCGCTGAATTCACGCCGCTGACCGCCCGCAAAAGCGGCCCTGTTCAGGGCCGCACGCGGGTCCCCGGCGACAAATCAATCTCCCACCGCGTCCTGATCCTCGGCGCGCTTACGGTCGGGGAAACCGTGATCGCCGGACTGTTGGAAGGCGAGGACGTCTTGCATACCGCCGACGCTATGCGTGCGTTAGGCGCCCGGGTGGAGCGCATCGGCGATCACGCCTGGCGCGTTCACGGTGTCGGCGTTGGCGGTTTTGCGCAGCCGGCCCGGGCACTCGATTTTGGCAATTCCGGTACCGGTGCGAGGCTAGCAATTGGCGCCGTCGCGGGCGCCCCCGTGACGGTTACTTTCGATGGCGACGATTCCTTGCGCAGCCGGCCGATGCGGCGCGTGCTCGACCCGCTGGAGAAGATGGGTGCGCGCGTCGTTCAAATCGCCGATGACGGACGACTGCCGCTAATACTGCAGGGCGCTGCCGATCCGATCCCGATTATTTACGAATCACCGGTCGCGTCGGCACAGCTCAAGTCGGCGGTGCTGCTCGCTGGGCTTGCGGCGCCGGGTGAGACGACAGTAATTGAATCAGAAGCGACTCGAGATCACACCGAACGATTGCTGAAACATTTCGGCGCCAAGATCACCAGCAAGCCACACGGTGAGCACGGCCGACGCATTGTTTTGCAGGGACAACCCGAACTTGAGCCAGCAAACATTCTGGTGCCGGCAGATCCTTCGTCTGCCGCATTTCCGCTCGTCGCTGCTTTGATTGCTCCCGGCTCCGAACTCATTCTCGAAGCGGTGATGACCAATTCGCTGCGCAACGGTTTGCTGACGACGTTGCTTGAGATGGGCGCTTCCATTGAAGCGCTGGAAAAGCGCGACGATGGTGGAGAGGAAGTCGCTGATCTGCGCGTGCGCACGTCGGCGCTCAAGGGCGTGGAAGTGCCGCCGGAACGCGCACCATCGATGATCGATGAGTATCCAATCCTCGCGGTGGCTGCCTCCTTCGCGGAGGGCGTGACGCGGATGCGCGGCTTGAAAGAGTTGCGTGTGAAGGAATCCGATCGTTTGGCCGCCACGGCCGAGATGCTGCGCGCCAATGGCGTCGCTGTCGAAATCGAAGGCGACGATCTTATCGTGCATGGCAAAGGACGTCCTTTCGGCGCTGGCGAGGTGAAGACCCACATGGATCATCGCATCGCCATGGCAGCGCTGGTGATGGGGTTAGGCGCCGAAAATCCGGTGCGTATCGACGATAGCGCATTCATCGCGACCAGCTTTCCGGGTTTCGTTGAATTGATGCGTTCGGTCGGTGCGGATCTCACATGATCATTGCGATTGATGGGCCGGCCGCCTCGGGCAAAGGTACGCTCGGCAAGCGACTTGCCGCACACTATGGCTTGCGTCATCTCGACACCGGACTGATCTATCGCGCCGTTGCCAAAGTGCTGCTGGATGCGGGTCGAAATCCTGCCGACGTCGCGGCCGCCGCGTCTGCGGCGAAAGCGCTCGATCCCTCGCGCTTCGATGAAGTCGCGCTCAAGGCGCACAGCATCAGCGAAGCGGCTTCGATCGTCTCTGCCATCCCCGAGGTACGCAATGCGCTCCTCGCGTTCCAGCGGGAGTTTGCTGCCAGACCGCCGGGGGCCGTGGTGGATGGGCGGGACATTGGTACGGTCATATGTCGTCATGCCGATGTTAAGATCTTCGTGACCGCGACCCCGGAGGCCCGTGCCCGCCGCCGTGCCGTCGAATACAAGGCGCAAGGCCGCAATATCGACGAAGCCGCGGTCCTGGCCGATATCCGCAAAAGAGACGAACGCGACCAAAACCGCACGACAGCGCCTCTAAAACGAGCACCCGATGCGCACTTGCTCGATACGACGCATTTAGATATAGACGCGGCCATCCGGGCCGCCATCGACATCGTCGAGGCCACCCGAGCGGGCCGAGGGCGCGGTTGACCGTCCCTCGTGTTGGAGGACAAAGCCCCGCTCGAGCCTCTGCGTAAGGCGCGCCTGACCGCTCAATCGTTCGACAAGCACGGTATTTGCGCCGGCCATCCGGGTTTCCGGAGGCCGCCTTTGGTCTTGCGGGACCAATGGCCCGAGCTTGTTGAACGCCATTCAAACCCGCCGGCGCCCGCTTACAGGAGACTCCATTGCCACCGCTACAGCACCCTCGCGTGAAGACTTCGCCAAGCTGCTCGATGAAACCTTCGGCGGCGGAAACCTGCAGGAAGGTTCTGTCATCAAGGGCAAAGTCGTCGGCATCGAAAAGGAATTCGCCGTCATCGACGTCGGTTTGAAGACGGAGGGCCGTGTGGCCTTGCGTGAATTCACCGGACCCGGACGACAGGCCCCTCTCAAGGTCGGCGACGATGTTGAGGTCTATCTTGAGCGCGTCGAGAACGCGCTCGGCGAAGCGGTCCTTTCGCGCGACAAGGCGCGGCGCGAAGAAAGCTGGGGCAAGCTGGAGAAGGCCTTTAACGGCAGCGAAAAGGTTCAGGGCGTCATCTTCAACCAGGTCAAGGGCGGCTTCACCGTCGATCTCGACGGCGCAGTGGCGTTCCTGCCGCGGTCGCAGGTCGATATCCGTCCGATCCGCGACGTCACTCCATTAATGAACGTGCCGCAGCAGTTCCAGATCCTGAAAATGGATCGCCGGCGCGGCAACATTGTCGTCTCACGACGTACTGTCCTTGAGGAGACGCGGGCCGAGCAGCGCCAGGAGCTGGTGCAAAACCTCGAAGAAGGTCAGGTCATCGACGGTGTCGTGAAGAACATCACGGACTACGGTGCGTTCGTGGATCTCGGCGGCATCGACGGATTGCTGCACGTTACCGATATCGCCTGGCGGCGCGTCAATCACCCGACCGAGGTGCTCAACATCGGTCAGCAGGTGAAGGTCAAGATCATCAAGATCAACCACGAGACCCACCGCATCTCGCTCGGTATGAAGCAGCTGCTGGACGATCCGTGGCAGGGCATCGAGGGCAAGTACCCGGTCGGTACCCGCTTCAAGGGACGCGTGACCAACATCACCGACTACGGCGCCTTCGTGGAACTTGAGCCGGGCATCGAAGGCCTGATCCATGTGTCGGAAATGTCGTGGACCAAAAAGAACGTTCATCCGGGAAAGATCGTATCGACCTCACAGGAGGTCGAAGTGCAGATCCTCGAGGTCGATCCAGTGAAACGCCGCATCTCGCTCGGCCTCAAACAGACGATGCGCAATCCGTGGGAAGTGTTTGTCGAGAAACATCCGCCGGGTTCCACCGTCGAAGGCGAGGTCAAGAACAAGACCGAGTTCGGCCTGTTCCTCGGGCTCGATGGGGACGTGGACGGCATGGTCCACCTGTCCGATCTCGACTGGAAGCGTCCGGGCGAGCAGGTCATCGAGGAGTACAAAAAGGGCGATATGGTGAAGGCCCAGGTCCTCGATGTTGATGTCGAAAAGGAGCGCATTTCGCTCGGCGTCAAGCAGCTGGCAGGCGACCCTATGGATTCCGCGAGCGATCTCAAGAAAGGATCGGTCGTGACCTGCGAAGTCACCGAGGTGAAGGAGTCTGGCATCGACGTGAAGATCGTCGGTACCGAGCTTCTCGCCTTCATCAAGCGCGCCGACCTTGCGCGTGAGCGCGGCGATCAACGCCCCGAGCGTTTTTCAGCCGGCCAAAAAGTCGATGCCCGCGTCACCCAGTTCGATCGCAAGACCCACAAGGTCGGGGTTTCCATCAAGGCGCTTGAAGTCGCCGAGGAAAAAGAAGCGATCGCCCAATACGGGACCGCCGATTCCGGAGCCTCGCTCGGCGATATCCTAGGCGCTGCCCTCAAGCAGCGGGCCGGCGACAAGCCCGAAGCCGAAGCCGAAACCGAAAAGGCTGAGGAATAGGCAGCGGGCGGCGCGCCGCATGGAACAAACGACCCCCGGGCATTGCTGCCCGGGGCTTTTCGTTTGGCCGGCCCCTTGACATTCTGGCGCGTCAGCGCGTTGGTGATAGCCCTGCTTGCCATCATCAGTGCGGCAGTCGTGCTTGTGCCCGGCAGTCGCTTGCTGCCGGCCGGCGCCTATATCGCGCGCATCAAGGTTCAAGGTTTGATCCGGGGCAATCAGGAGCGCGTCGAGGCCCTCGCGCGCCTTGGGCGCTCGCGCGCGCGCGCGGTCATCGTCCATATCGATAGTCCGGGAGGCACGACTGCCGGTTCCGAGCAACTCTACGACGGGTTGCGCGAGTTGCAGGGCAAGAAGCCGATGGTGGTGGTGGTGGATGGGCTCGCGGCGTCCGGTGCGTATATCGCTGCGCTGTCGGCCGAGCACATCGTGGCGCAAGAAACGTCATTGGTCGGTTCAATCGGGGTGCTGTTTCAGTACCCGAACTTCACCGACGTGCTCAAGACGATCGGCATCAAGGTTGAGGAAGTGAAATCGTCGCCATTGAAGGCCGCGCCCAATGGCTTTGAGCCCACCAGCCCTGAAGCGCGTGCCGCGATTGAGGCCATCGTGCTCGATTCCTATGCCTGGTTTAAGGGCCTGGTGAAGGATCGGCGGCAAATGGACGACGCGCAACTTGCGCAGGTGTCGGATGGGCGCGTCTTCACCGGCCGTCAGGCCGTCGGCCTCAAGCTGGTCGACGGATTGGGCAACGAGAAGGCTGCGCTGGCATGGCTGGAGAAGGAAAAGAAGGTGCCGGCCAATACGCCGGTGCGCGATTATTCGCTGCAACCGCGTTTCAGCGAGCTTTCCTTCCTCCATGTCGCCGCCTGGTCCTTCGAAGCGGTGGGATTGAGCGCCATGGCGCGTCGCATTGAGGAATGGGGTGCGGTGCAAGCGGTCGAGCGACTCAACCTTGACGGTCTCTTGGCGCTTTGGCACCCTCCCTCCACCAATTGATTTCCAGTTGACCGGGCAGGGCGGCGCCAATGATTAAGTCAGAGCTGGTCCAGCGAATTGCCTCCCAAAATCCTCATCTCTATCAGCGCGACGTCGAGAACATCGTCAACGCCATCCTCGGAGAAATCACGAGCGCCATGGCCAAGGGCGACCGTGTCGAGTTGAGGGGCTTCGGAGCATTTTCGGTCAAGCACAGGCCGGCGCGGACGGGCCGCAATCCCCGGACCGGGGCCCATGTTGCCGTCGACCAGAAGTCGGTGCCGTTCTTCAAGACCGGCAAGGAAATGCGTGAGCGGCTTAACAGGCCGGGCGCGATCTAGGAATCTTTCCCGGACGAGTGAGCGCGGAGCGCGAGCGAAGATCCGGGACCCAGGAGAAAATCCGCGAAGCACATTAATAACGATCGTTTGAAATGGCGGATCGGTTTTTTGTTTACATCCTGACAAGTCAACGCAACGGGACGCTCTACGTCGGCGTGACCAATAATTTGAACCGGCGAATTGGCGAGCATAAAGCGAGAACGATTCCCGGATTTACGAAGCGCTATGGCGTGGACAGATTGGTGCCTGTCGAGGGATATTCCACGATCGACGAAGCAAGAACTCGTGAGCGACGTCTAAAGCGATGGAAACGGGAGTGGAAACTGGAACTCATAGAGAAGACAAATCCCGCGTGGCGCGATCTAGTGAGCGAGATTTAGATCGACTGTACCGAAAATGACGCTTCGCGCCATTTCTCCTGGGTCCCGGATCTTCGCTCGCGCTCCGCGCTCGCTCGTCCGGGACGCGAGGCCAAACTTATGGTGCGCAGAATCATCTCGACGCTGATCCTTGTTCCGCTGGCAGTGGTGATCATCGCCTTTGCGGTGGCCAATCGGCAGTGGATCACGGTTTCATTTGATCCGTTCTCTTCAACAAGCCCGGCCTATGCAGCGACGCTGCCGCTGTTCGCATTTATTTTCGTGTCGCTTATTTTGGGACTCGTGATCGGCGGCGCGGTAGCGTGGATCGGCCAGGCCAAATGGCGGCGAACGGCCCGCAAGCTCGATAGCGATGTCCGCGTTTTGCACCAGGAGCTC
>WNFI01035406.1_pt1 | contig 18118 bp, 15 predicted proteins | sample 5400471 | NCBI WGS metagenome assembly WNFI01 (sample SAMN13153348, study PRJNA577476) | soil metagenome | isolation source: 100 cm saprolite on Douglas fir-dominated hillslope | place: USA:California | collected 2013-09-17 | reverse complement strand
CAAGGAGGACCAGCTGTTCTCGCCCTTCCTGCGTAAGCCCTTCAAACAGGCACTCGCCGCCGGCATCATCCCGCCGAGTCTGCATACCATCGCCGGCACCTGGGGCACGGTCACCGATCAGGGAGACCTCACGTATTTGAACCTCGTGCACGTGCCGGAAATCGACGGCACTGACCCGACTGACCTGACCACCGGCGAGATGCGCGGCAGACGCGAGGCGATCTACGCGCTGGAAGCGCTGCGCGGCTTCATGCCGGGCTGCGAGCACGCCAAACTACGCAACTTCGGAATGACTCTCGGTGTCCGCGATACCCGCAAGATCGATGCGCTCTACAATCTTACCGGCACCGATGTCCGTGAACAGGCCCGTTTCGACGACGCGATCGGCATCTTTCCCGAATTCATCGACGGCTACGGCATCCTGATTCTCCCGACCACCGGACGCTACTGGCATGTGCCGTATAGAGCCCTGGTGCCCAAGGGCGTCGGCAACCTACTCGTCGCCGGACGGTGCATCGGCGGCGACAAGATATCCCACGCGTCGGCTCGCAATATGATGTGCTGCGCCGTGAGCGGCCAGGGTGCCGGGACGGCGGCAGCCGTCTCGCTGCAGCGAGACGAAGCGCTCGATCAGGTCAACATCGGAGCGGTGCAGGCGGAACTTGCGCGGCAGGGCGCCCGCTTCCGGTGACCCAAGCCGCGACCGGGCCCGACACGAGCCGCAGCAGCGGCAACTCGCGATTGCGCTGGGGGGTGCTGGTGCTGGCGGCAATCGCCGTATCCAGCAGCTACTACGAGGACGACGTGATCGGGCCGATAGCCGATCTTCTGCATCGGCAACGCGGATTCACTCAGTCGCAGCTCGGGATGCTGAACGGCGTGATCAGCATCCCCAATGTGGCGCTCGCACTCTTCAACGGAGTGATGATCGACCGTTATGGACCCGCACGGATCGCGCTCTGGTCGGCGGCCATCGGTGTGCTCGGCGCGGCGCTCACGGCGATCGGCACTCCGTACGAGCTCATGGTGGCCGGCCGCTTCATCTTTGGTGTGAGTGAAGGTGCGATTTTCATCGCGCTGGTCGCGGGACTGGCGCAGTGGTTCTCGCGCAGCGGCATCGCGCTCGCCACCGCGCTCTATCTCAGTCTCGCCCGCGTCGGCTCCTACGCGGTGGACACTTCGACGGCGTGGGCGCGGCCGCTCTACGAGGGCGGATGGCAGCCGCCGCTCTGGCTCGGCGCAGGAATTACGATGGCAGGATTGGCAGCGGCAATGATCTTCTATTGGCTCGACCGCCATCACAGGCCGGGGGCACGCTCGGCTGACGCGGGTATTGCGGAGCGCGTGGACTGGCGCCACTTGCTGAAATTCGACATGTCCTACTGGTACATCCTCGCGTTGCACGTGCTCTACGCCGCGGTGTTCTTCCCGTTCCGAACGACCTATGCCATCGAGTATTTCCAGCACGCCAAGGGCCTCACCCTCGCCCAAGCCGGCGTCGCCAACAGCTGGGTGTTCTTCGCAGCCATTTTCGCCACGCCGTTGTTCGGTTTGCTCGCTGACCGTCTGGGTCACCGCGCGCTCATGCTGGCCTTCGGCACCTTGCTGCTGCCGCTGACCTTCGTGGTCCTCGGCCTGACGGACCTTAGTCTTTGGGTGTCGACCGTCATGATGGGGGTCAGCTTCTCGCTGGTACCGGCGATCATCTGGCCGGCCACGACGTTGATTGTCGAGCCGCGGCGTCTCGGCACGGCGCTCGGGCTCATCACGCTGATTCAGGCGCTCGGCATGGCGGCGTCCAATCTCGCCGCTGGTTGGCTCGCCGACCAGGCGCGCGCGGGAGCGCAGAATCCGGCAGGATATACGATTATGCTGTGGTTCTTCTTCCTGCTCAGTCTCACCGCATTGTCCTCGGCCGCCCTCCTCTGGCGCCGTGAAACGGGGCCCAAGAGCCACGGCCTCGAAGAGGCGCGCACGGGTGCCGCCGTTTCGGCGTGATTACGGATCCAGCGCCAGCAGCCCGTCGATTTCTCGCGCCGAAACCGGCGGACAATGATGTCCAGCAGCGAGGGGATTCGCCCTGATTCGCTTGCCGACTACTGCGGCTCCTCTTTCAGCACCATGGTGGGTGAATCGTCTTCCTCCAGCGGACGAAGCTTCACGGTTGCCGATGTCCTCTGTGGCGGCTGATAGGGGTGTTGGGCGGCCGGTATCACGATCGTGGGTGACCCGTCTTCTTCCAACGGACGAACCTTCACAGTAGCCGATGTCCCCTGTGGAGGCTGATAGGAGTGTTGGGCGGCGGCTGGTACCATGATCGTGGGCGAATCGTCTTCTTCCAACGGAGGAACCTTCACGGTCGCCGATATGTCCGGTGGAGGCTCGAAGGCCTGTTGGCTGCGCAGCCGTTGCAGCGCCGGCTCGGCCTCGAGCGGCTCGCTGAAATAATTGCCCTGCCCATAGTCGCAGCCCATTTGCTGAAGAGCCTTCGCGGCCGCCTCGGTCTCGATGATTTCGGCAATTGCCGTGAGATTCAGGCTGCCGGCCATCTGCACCATCGCGGCCATCATGCTCGTGTTGGCCTGATCCGAGGCCATGCGGTTCACGAAGGGGCGATCGATTTTCACGAAGTCGAATGGAAACAGCTGCAGATAACTCAACGATGAGTAACCGGTTCCGAAGTCATCGAGCATCAGTTGGAGCCCCAGGCCATGCAGCCGATCGAGAGTATCGCGCGCCGCGCCGACGTTGTTGATGAGCGCCGCCTCGGTCAGCTCGAACTTGAGGAACGACGGCGGCAGCTGCGTCTCTCGCAGCAGCGACGCGACGTATTCGCTCAAGCCGGGATCTCGCAACGCCGTGGGGGAGAGATTGACGCTGATGAAGAACTTCTGATTGGCCGGCAGACGCCGCAGCCAATCCCCCGCAACCTTCACCGCTCTGAGAATGATCCAACCTGTGATCGGCGCCATCAATCCGGTTTCTTCTGCAATGTGTAGGAATCTATCCGGAGCAAGCACGCCTTCAACAGGATGGCGCCAGCGCAAAAGCGCCTCGGCACCTACCATCTTGTACGTATGCAGATCGACGATGGGCTGGAACAGCAGCTGCAGTTCGTGCCTTTCCATTGCAACGTGCAGGTCCGCCTCCAAGCTCACGAGATTCGCCGTTTGCCCCGCCATGTTTGGCGCGTAGCGGACGATCTTGGCTGTCTCGTGACGCTTGGCGGCCGACAGGGCGATGTCGGCCTCCCGAACGATGTCCTCGGCTCGCTGCTGACCCGAATCCACGCTGGTGACGCCCATGTTCGCCGCGACGACGAGCCGGTGCCGGCGCAAATCGAAGGGCGAGCGCAATTCCTCTTGAAGATGGCCGGCAACATTCAGAGCCGCTTCAGGGGATGCCAGGTCCAGGAGCAACACGGCAAACTGGTCGCCGCCCCAACGCGCCAGCACACCTTCGAACGCCGAAGTTGATCTTTCGAAGCGGCGCGCGGCCTGGACCATCAGTTCGTCGCCGGCCGTGTGACCCAGAACGTCATTGATCAGTTTGAATCGAACGATGTCCACGATGATGACCGCGAGGCGCTGGCGCCGCCTCGTGCGCACATCGCGCAGCGCCCGGTCGAGTTGGTCCATGAAATAGCGCCGGTTCGGCAGTCCCGTGAATGCGTCATGAAAGCGCGCATGGTCGAAGGTCTCCTGCAGATCCAGCCGCTGCCGCATCTCCGCGGCGAGTTGCTGATTGACCGAGCGCTGGCGCCGGCGCGCGCCCGCCAAGGCCGCGCGTGAGCGTTGCAACGCCCGGCTCAAGTCGTGAATGCCGAAGGCGAGGAGCCACGCCAGGAACGCCAGCAGGCCGATTTCCGAGGCCAGCAGGGTGGCGGGATACCAACCGGCACGTGGACGGATCGCCACTTCCAGATAACTTCCAGGAATGGCTGCCGTCGTCGGAAGCCGGATCCTGGCCGCCACCGCGTCGGTCAAGTGCTCGGTACGCGAACCGGCGAAGCTGCGCGAGCGCGCGCTGCCGGGCTCGACTTGATACAGCTCAAAGTCGTAACCCATGCCGGTCAGCCGCGTCAGTTGGCTTGCGGCGATGAGGTCATTCAAGTCCGCATAGGCAACCGACCAGCCCCGCGATCGAGGTGCCTCCGCCGGGCTGTGTGCCTCTATCGGAAAGCGTACGGCTATGAGCCACCGGCTGCCTAGACGCATCGGACCCAGAACGGCGGAGCCAGGCAGGGTGCGGGTGGACTCAGCCGACTGCCATTCACTTGCAATGCCGCTGGCGGTGGCAGCCTCCTCCGGCCGGGAACTCAGCACTTTGTCGTCGCTCGTCATCCAGAAGGTGTTGGCCGCCGGTGGCACCGATTCGGCCCGCGCGGCCGATGCCGCCCGACGCTCGGCAAGATCGGCCAGCTTTTGCAGCAGCGGCTCAATCTTCCTGACGGAGGTGTTTGCCACCGTGGCCGCCGTCTCGCGAGCTACGGCAGCGTGGTGCTGCGCACTGAGGTCGATCAGGCGCGTCCCGGCAATCAGCACGACGGCCAAAACCACCACCGTGGGCAGCCAAGCGAAGTTGCCTTGGCGAATCGACATCGTCACCTCGAGGATGGACGTCGTCACCTTGCGGATCGACGCCGTCACGGTCGCTGCCGTTTCTGGCCGACGTGAAAAACATAGCCAAGCGTCACCGCGACGCGGTTGCTGCCCGCGAGATCCTGGTAGTCGACGACCAGAGTCAGATCGCCGCGCCTGTGTGGTAAGGTTTTGGTCATACCCACGTAGGCTTCCTTGAGCGTCTTTCCCGGAAGGACAATCTCCAGGCCGATGACACTCGGAGCAACCTGGCCGAAAGATACGCCCCCCAGCAAGTTCACTTGGGAGCTATACATGTCGATTCGAGCAGACGTCAGATGCGTTCCCAGATTGCCGCTCACCGAGTATGCGTAGGAGACCGCCGTCAGGACATGAGGATTCCACAAGTACGAAAGCCCGAGCTTCGGCAGATTCCCATGCGTCTTTTCGACTTCGAACTGCCGGTCTTCCAGTTGTACGGACCATCGATGCAAGTACGTGCCGACTACTCCGGCTGCCACGATCGAATATTTGAAGGCATGCGGTCCATCATCGCCGGCGCCTTCGTGCGCTTCGCCGTAAAAGCTGTAGCGCGCGTCGCCCAGTTCTCGGGTCAGGGAGCCGTTGACTGAACCGAAAGTCCAATGGGCAATGGAAATCACCTGGTGTTCCACCGCGACTCCCGCGAGCGTATCGGCATCGAAATTGTGCAGCCACGCGGCTGATCCGCCGCCACCCCCGTTGGTTCCCGGGAGAGTGGAACCGTTGGCGCTGAGTGCGATCCGATCGTCGGAAGCCGGGGCCGGGGGGGAATCCGCACCGAATGCCGTGCACGGCGCGAGCCAGCCGGCCGCCACCGCAATGGTGAGCCGTGCAGATCTCATCGCAGCTGCCTCAATGGGCCCGTGACCACCGTCGAGATCGTCCCGGACGGATCGGCCATGCCCCCTTTGGCGACCGGGAGAACCGACACCGAGAAGATACGTTCCTGCTCGCCCGCCAAGGTTATTGCAGAACTCGTGACCTGATAGATTCGCTGAGCGATCTCGATGTGCATCTTGCGCCGATCCGTCAGTCCGGGCTCCCACCAACGCGGGCCGGAATTCGGTTGAGACAGCAATTGCGCCGCATCCGCTCCGACTTCTGCCCCGCCGAACAGCCAGATTGCCGGCTTGTTGAACGCCAGCAGACGTCCCTGAGCATCGATCACCAGGGCGGCATATTCAGACGTGTCCAACGCCGTCTTCAGGCAGAAAACCTCGGTTCCGTCCTCGATGGTCAAAAGCGCCAGGCGATGTCCCTTGTGCACGAAGTGCAGCACTCGCACCTGCGTCACTCGCAGCTCGCCCGCAACGCGGATGACGGTCAACGGCGCTGCGCCGTCTGAACCCACGATGAGTTCGTGGACGATGTCGGGGTACGAGAAGTGCAGCGCTTCGAACAGATTGCGACCTTCGAGCGACGTTTCTTCGGCCCGCAAATAAGTGGTCGCGATGTCGCTGGACGCGACGACCCGCAGGCTGGCCGGATCGATCAGCAGAGCCGGCAGAGGCAGCCGCTCGATCAGGCTGGCCCACAGTTCCTGCCCGCGCTCAGCTTCGGTCCGTGCCCGTGCGGTATGCGCGTTCAGCCGCTCGAAAAGGATACCGACATATTCCGCCGCCACCGCACATGCGAACAGACCGAAGGAGAATACTTCGAGCAGTACGATCAGATAACTCGATGGCGCATAGAATCCCGAAAAGGACGGCTGCGTCACCGTGCTTTGACGGCCGAACAACCAGGCGAGCCACGCGTCACTGCCAAGCAACCCGCTCGCGTACCAGCGCAATTCCGGAGCCTGGGCGAGAGCCACGACCCCGACGACGCAGACACCGACCGCAGCGATGAGGTACGGGTGCCAGCGTGAAAGAAAAATTGCGCCGATCACCGGCAGCGCAAATACCATCAGAAATGTCGGATTTTGCAGCGCACCCACGTGCTGCCAGATGAAGCCGATCAGGATGACGCCGATCACATCCAAGAGCGTCAAAGTGGGATCGTGCCACCGGCCGCGCAATCGAGTTCGAGACGGCAGGATGGTAAACGCGATGTGAATCCCGCCCAGCGCGAGCAAACCCCAACTCGCTGCTCCAACATCCACCTCGAAGCCGCTGGCAAACCAGGGAACGCCCGTGGCGATCAAAATGACGACGATGGTCAACAGCCAGATGTCGCTCAGCAGATGAACGCGGGGGTTCTCCCAACCCGGGCGCGGTATCAACTGCGTGCTGCCGACATTCATTCTCACTGAATCACCCTTAGTGCGGATTGGGCTGCGCGGCGACGGTCGCGTTGCCTGCGCCGACCGGACCGTTGCCGAAGTTGTTGTTCTCCAGGAACGGTTGCGACTGCACCTTTCTTCCATTGGGTACCTGGAAATCCTCGACGTGCAGCGCGACTGCATGGGCGCGCAACACCTGGTTGCGCCGCAAGATCGGCGAGTCGCCGATCACATCGATTCCGTTGAACTTCGGTTCGATGATCGTGTTGCCGACCGCGGTGCTGACGGCACGAGCATCCCCGAGCACGAAGGCGAGACCGTAGCCGCAGTTGTGCAGCCGATTGGCCTTCACCAGCGTGTTCGACGACCCGCGCACCATCACGCCATACGCGGTGAGCCCCTCCAACTCGTTGCCATCGATGATGGCGCCGCGGGCGTTCTCGGCGACGATGCCCATCGACGCGCCGCCATTGATGCGGTTCGCCCGGATCACCGCCCCTGCGCCGATGAGGTGCACGTCAGCCTCGCGGGCATTGATGAAATCGTTGCGCTCTACCAGTACCGGAATATTGCCGGCGACGATCCCGATGCCGTCATCCGTAAACTTATTGTCATGGATGCCGATAACGTCATCGTGCGAATCGGGCGCGCTGCGCACGGCCCAAATGCCGGCGTCCTTGTTTTTCGTAAACTCGTTATTGGCGACTGCCGAATTATGGCCCGCTGCCCCGAAGCGCATTCCGATTCGGTCCTTGACGAAGTGGTTGCGCTCCAGCAAGGTGTCGCTGGCATTTTCCGCAACTTCCACGCCGACGTCGCACGAATCAATCGTCGATGCGGAAAGACGAAATCGCACGGCACGCACCAAGATGGCGGCGCCGGAACAATTTTTGATCATGACCCCGTCGATCGAGGTGTTCGGGCCCGAGATATCGAGCACCGGTCCGGCGCCGAGCGCCTGAGCATCGATCTGCACTCCCGAGGCTTGTCCCAGCAGTCTGACGCCATGCCCGTTGACCAACGCAGGCAGCGCGGTTTCTAGGTTGATCTTGGGCACTTCGATCGAAATACTGGTCGGGCCGGTTGCGGTTGCTACGACGAACAAGGCTTCGCGCAGCGTGCCGGGTCCTCGGTCGCCGGCGTCGGTGACGTGCACCAGGACGGCCTTCTCGGTCGGGCGCAGCGGCTGTGCCCGTGCCCGCTGTGTTTCGTACCAATGGCCGAGTGCGACCACGGCTCCAAGCAACACGAAAACACCCACAGCTGCTATCGAGCGATGCCTGATTTCCATGGTCACTCTCCCCGATTCTTGAATTCCAGTACAAACACGGCATGCCACGAGCGGGTCACGGCGCGACGCCCGAAGAATGCATCGATCGGCAATGAAAGCATGGTCGCGAGCGCCAGCAGACCGAGCGACAGTTTGCCGGGCAGCTTGCGGACATACGGCAGCAGCTGCGTCCTGAAGGGCGCCGGATCAACGCCCATCAGCGCCCGCAGTTCCAGATCGCAATCGCGGATCAGATCCAGATAGACGTCGCGATGCCGTGCCGTGAATACCGTCGAATCACAACGGTCTACCCGGGTGGTGGGCGCCGCCTCGAGCAGAATCATGCGGGCGCCCGCGGCCAGGTGCGCGGCCATCGCCGCGAGCGCGGCATGCAGTGCATCCGGATCGAGAATGTGCTGAAGCACGGTGACGCCCAATACCAGGTCGAACTGCTCGCCCGTATCAAGATTCGATACATCCTGAACTCGAAAGCGGCAGCGGTCGGCAACACCCTCGGCGACCGCTCGCCGTTGGGCTTGCGCGATCATCGTCGGACTCAAGTCCACGCCCAATACATCGGCGCCGCGCGCAGCCAGCAGGCGGCTCCAACGGCCAACGCCGCACCCGACATCCAGTACGCGGGTTCCCGCGCCGACTTTCAGCCATGGTTCGAGCGCCAGCCGTTGCTCCAGGTGAATCGCTCGATTGTAGAATTCGGGCATCCCGTAGGCACATACCGCCGCCAGCCCGTCGCCTTCGGCCGCGAATCGCCGCGCGCGATCCTCCCAATACAGGCTGGGCCTGTACAGCTGCGGAGCGGGAATTCCTCGCACGGTCATTCAAACGTCCTCACGTTCCGCGGCGACGGCTAGTTCCACGGCATTCTCGTAGTGATCCTGATAAAGGCGCCGTCGAAACAGCCTGAGCGCAAAAAAGTTACCGAAGCCCACCGTCATCGGCACGATATGCGTGAGCGCGTAACACAGGTACAGCGGGACGATGGGTGCCGTATAAGCTCGCTCCGCCTTCGGCACGCAGGTGAAGAGCGCGATCACTCCGAGCGCGAGATAGCTGCCGATCGCAGCAGTGAAGTATTCAGGATTGCCGAGAGACCCGCGCGGCACGAAGTCATCCAGCAGCAACGCGCCGAGCCCGCCCAAAAAACTGAGCAGCAGCAGCATGGCGCTCACGATCTTGATCAGATGAATCGCGAGCGACAGGCCGCCGATATAGGCCAGGTAATGATATGCGGCGAACGGCGAGCGACGGCTGATTCGCAGCACTTCTGAAAAGCGTTCGATATAGACTTTGATGAGACCGTGGTACCAGCCGACGCGCTGCGAGAACCAGCGCTGCAAGGTACCCGGACCTTCCGTGCTCACCACCAGGCGTCCGTCGTAATAGATACGCTCGCCTTGGCTGAGCAGAATCACTGCGTTCTCGAAATCCTCGGCGTAGACGGAGAGCGAATGTTCGCTGAGCGCACGTACCAGCGCGCTGCGCCGGTAAAAGGACACGCCGGAGGTGATGCTGAAGTCTGCGAGGCTCTCACGCCCGACACGGAACGCCAGTGCGTACTCGAAGGCCTGGAATCGCGCAAGAAATCCGTCAGGCTCGATCATGATCCTCGGACAGGCCGCGGCTGCGCCGGATTGCTGAAAGTCTCTGACAAACTCATCCATATCGATCGTGCTGCCATCGTTCAGCCCGCGTATGCGGATGTCCGGATCGATGACCATGACGGTTTCGATATGCGCCGGCAGAAGCTCGAGCAGGCGCCGCAAGGCGCCAGGTTTGCGCCGGTTCACACCGTCGTCGAAACATCGCCATCCGGCCTGGCGCAGCCGCAGAACGGTGTTATCCGTCGACCCGTCGCTGATGAGCCACACGCGGTGGCGGTGGGGCCCGAACGCTTCCTCGAACTCTTCGAGGCGATCCTCGAGATTGAATACGGAAGCGATGATCGCAAACGGCAACGCCGGGACGACGCGCCTCGGGTCATGCGGCAAGATGGCGGCGAGATTGATCGAGAGGTTGCCGTTCTGGCTGCCTTCCGAGACGCCGCCCGGGGCGACCGTGTGGCGACGCCGCATGTACAAGCGCAGAGCAAAATCGAGCGCGTCCGTGTACACGATGAGATTGGCGACAGCCAGCACGAAGATCGAGAATCCCGCGGCCCGGGCGTTGGCGACGGACAACGCGATCCATCCTGCCAGCAACCCGCATACCGCAAGCGGCGCGAGAACCGGCCATGTCCGCCGGGTCTTCACGCAGTAGCGGCGGCAAGCGGCGCCGCCTCCGCCCGGAGCGCGGGAAGCCGGGAGTACAACTCCCCCCGAACCTCACTCTCATCGGCAATATACTGACCGCGCTCCGCCATGATTGGCAGGGAACTTAGAATCCACAGCAGCGAGCGCAGTCGCGACGGCAGGTGCGCGACTTGCCGCTCGAGCGGACCGAGCATCGAATCGAAGCTGCGTTCCATGCGCAGAATCGCGTCGGTGACGCAGGGATCTATCGGCAGAATTTTCACCGGTTGTTGCCAGGCGATGCCGGTCCCCGCGACGTGCCGACGGGCGTAGTGCGTGTGAGGCAAGAGGCTCGGATCCTTCGCAAGCATCGCTCCCGAAAAGGGAATGACGTATGGATACATTCCGATCTCGCATCCCTGACGTAGCCAGCGGTACGCTTCGCGCAGCGTTTGCGCAACATCTTCCAGAGCGGCATGCGGCGAGCTCAGGATCAGATCGAGGAACGGAGTCACTCCGCTCGCCAGAGCGGCGGAGAGCATCGGCTCGATATGACGATGGATCTGCGCCTTGTTGAACTCTCTCAGCACTCTTGGCGAGAAGCTCTCGATGCCGAAGCCCAGCACGCGAAAACCCGCCCGCCTCATGGCCGTCAGGCGCTCGACCGACATGGCATCGATCCGATTCGTGCTGATGAATTGCAGGTGCGCCGGAATCCGGCCGTTCTCTTTCGCCGCAATGATTCCCTCGCACAGCGGCAGAATTCGGCGGTCCCGCGTGAAAGTGAATATATCGTCCTGAAAGATGATCGTGCGCGCGTGCGGATGCGCCGCGACGATGTGCTCGATCATGTGCAGACATTCGTCCGCCTCCAGGCGTGCGATGGATGCAACACTCCCCTCCGCCTCGTGCAGAAAGTTGGTAGCCGAGCAGAACGTGCAGCCCATGGGGCAATAATTGAGAGTGATCAGCCGCACCGAACGAATTTCCGCAAGATGCGCTTCTCGCGCGGCTTTGCTCGGCAGTGCTCCGACGCGATACGCCGACTCCAAGCGTTCCCAGTAGGCCGAATACGGCATCTTGTCGTATGGTGTGCTGTAAATCGCATCGCGCAGCTCTTCCCGATTCAGAGCGCGCTGCGGTATGGAAAGGATTTTGCCGTCCTTGTTCCGCAATGCCGTACCGGCGATTCCGTCCACCGGCCGACCCGCACGCAGGCGCATCACCAACTCCAGCAGCGGCCGTTCGCCTTCGCCGAGAACGATCAAGTCGAACGGGCCGAGCTCGAGCATCAGCTCCGGACGAAATGTTGCCTCCATGCCGCCTGCAATTATCAGTGCTTCCGGCCGCACCCGGCGCACGATGTGCGCAAGTTCCAAATCGAATCGCAGCGTCATCCCCGTGGTGGAGACACCGACGATGCTCCATGGACTGCTGAGGAGCTCGCGCTCGAGCGCTCGTTGCGGCGGCTCGCGACAGCAGTTCGGATCGAAGACCTTGGTCTCGACCCCGGACGATTCGAGTACACCCGCAAGCCGCCAGACACCCAGCGGCGGGGCGAGAAAGGTGTATTCACCGCAATGCGGATCGTAGGGACCGATCAGCAATACTCTGGGTGAGCCTGAAGTTATTCTTAGAGGCTGGCCCATGGTGATTTCTCTTATCCCCTGGTGTTTTTGTTAGTCAAAAAATGCGCGTTTCGCGGGAAAAAATCATCAGGTAAACACCCATCGACCATCATCAGGTAAACACCTCATCGACCCGCGGCGCCGCGATTTCTAGAATCCCAGTCACCCCACTGCAGGCGCTTTACATAACTTTACCTGCCGCACAACTGCGCCTAACCGACTCCGCGCAGACTTTGCATCGTGTTCTTCCCACCACGATAAAAGGATTGACCATGACTACCCCATTGTCGACCAGCGGCGCACCCTCGTTCCGTCGTCTCCTGTTCAACCGCTACACCCTGGTTGCCTTCGTCGCCGGTGCCGTCCTGGCTGCCGGCGTCGGCGCCTCGGCTCTTACCGGCATGGGCGGCTGCCATCACGGAATGATGATGGACGGTACGCACAGCGCCGCCGATGTGTCCGCCCACGTCGATCACATGCTCAAGCATTTCTATGTGGAGATCGATGCCACCGAGGCGCAGAAGGCGCAGATCGCTCCGCTCGTGAAACAGGCCGTGGACGACCTGATGCCGCTGCATGCGCAGCTGCACACGGCACATACCCATGCCATGCAGGCGCTGACGCAGACCACCATCGACCGCGGTTCGCTCGAAGCCGCGCGCGCGGAACATCTGCAGCTGGCCGATCGGGCCTCCAAGCGTGTGACCCAGCTCATGGCGGACGTGGGCGACGTGCTCACGCCGCCGCAACGCAAGACACTGGCCGACCACCTGGAACGCATGCACGGGATGCCGCATTCCTGATCTCCTCTGGTGTACTCGCCCCACAGGCTCTACAGTCGTTGCCTAGATGGCGGAGCGCATACTGTTGGTCGAAGACGATCCCCGCCTGGGCGAAATGCTCTCTGAGTATCTCGGCCAGGCGGGATTCCGCATGACTGTCGCCCCGCTCGGCGCCACGGCCCTCGAGCTATTGTCCGGCACGGAGTACGACGCCGTGGTGCTCGACTTGATGTTGCCCGACATGGATGGCCTGGACGTGTGCCGGCGGCTGCGCACCACATCCGACACGCCGGTGCTGATGCTGACCGGGCGAGGCGACGCGATTGACCGTATCGTCGGCTTGGAAATGGGCGCCGACGACTACGTTCCGAAGCCCTTTCAGCCGCGCGAACTGCTCGCGCGGCTGCGGGCCATCCTCCGGCGCCGCGTTCGCGCGCGAATATCCGCCGAACCATCGCTGCACTTCGGCCGGTTGGAAATCGACATCGCGGCGCGCGCTGTGCGCCTGGACGGCGTTCCGTGTGAGCTCACCGGGTATCAGTTCAATTTATTGGTGGCGCTCGCGGAGAAGGCTGGTCGCGTGCTGTCGCGCGATGCGCTGATGGACCTGGTCAAGGGGGAGCGACTGGAAGCCTTCGACCGCTCGATCGACGTGCATATGTCGCGGATCCGCGCGGCGATCGAGGACGATCCGAAGAAGCCGCGGCGCGTCATCACGGTGAGGGGGGCGGGCTACGTGTTTGCCAAAGTGCAAGACTGATGCTGCGCCTGTACTTGCGATTCTACATCGCACTGGTCGCGAGTCTCCTCCTGTTCGTCGTCGCGATCGTCGCATTGTGGCACTTCACCGGCGGTCCCGTAGAGCAAGCAGGCATCACCCTGGGCAGGCTGGTGCAGAGTGTGCTCCCGCCGGCCGACTCACCGGCTGCCGAACAGCAAGAGGCGCTGCGGCGCCTGGCGACGGGACTCAATGGCGACGTGACCTTGTTTGACCGGGACGAATCAACCGTCGCCGCAGTCGGCCGACCCCTGCCCCCGCCCGGACCCACGCGCCACCGGACCACGATGGCTCACTCGGACCGCGGATCCATCTCTTACGTCCAACTGACCGACGGCCGGTGGTTGGCCGCCAGCGTGCCGATCGGGTACGGACACACGAGATTCATATTCCATCTCATGTTGGTGGTGCTCGCGTTGGCGATCGGTGTCGGTGCCTTTCCCATCGTGCGGCAGATCACCCGGCGTCTGGAGCGCTTGCAGCATGGGGTTGAATCGCTCGGCGCCGGCGACCTCACGGCACGAGTCGCAGTGGAAGGCCGAGATGAAGTGGCGCGGCTGGCCGCGAGCTTCAACCGTGCCGCAAGCCAGATCGAGCAGCTGGTGCAAGGCCACAAGGCCCTGCTGGCCAACGCTTCGCACGAGCTGCGCACCCCCGTGGCCCGCATCCGATTGGCGGTGGAGCTGATGAAGGATTCCGCCGACGCAAAACGCAAGATTGGCCTCGAGCAGGACATCGCGGAGCTCGACTGGCTGGTGGACGAGATCCTGCTGGCCAGCAGGCTCGACACCGTAACCGAAGCTGTGGCGAGCGAAGAGCTCGATCTCTTGGCGCTCGCCGCCGAGGTATGCGCCCGCTACGACGACGCCCAGCTCGAGGGTGCAATGATCAGCATCCGTGGTGACGCTCGCCTGTTGCGCAGGCTGTTACGCAATCTGCTGGAAAACGCCCGCCGCCATGGTGCCCCGCCCACCCGGGTGAAGATCGCGCGCGATGCCGGCGCCGCCGTCATCACGGTATGGGACAGTGGTCCCGGCGTACCGCCATCGGAATTTGAAAACGTGTTCCGGCCTTTCTATCGCCCCAAAGATGCTCCCGACCGCGGCGGCACCGGCCTGGGTTTGGCATTGGTGCGGCAAATCGCGCGCCGCCATGGGGGCGATGCTCGCTGCAAAGTGATGGATGATGGCCGCAGTTGCTTCATCGTGACCTTGCCGGCGTGAATCGTTCTTCCATGGCGATGCCGCCCGCCAGAGAGGTCATGCGGCTGACTACGCTGGTCGTCTCGGCCGCAGCTCCACACCATTCGAGCCCAACGCCAATTGCATCTTGGCGAACGACACTCGCCGCAATGCGTCTACTTTGGATTTCCCAGAACGGTGCGGCTGCCGGCTCCAAGTACACGAGCGAAAGGGGACGCAGGCGCGCCGTCGTCGCCAAGAACGCGCCGGGGATATGCGCAATCAATGCGCGCTGTTGTGGCGGAGAGGGCGAGATTGACTCGGGCCTTCGGCCCTCGCCCTTCGGGCGCCCTCCGGGCGTCCAAAATCGCTGCCGCGATTTTGTCGAACCCAGGCTTCGATTGGCGGAGAGGGTGGGATTCGAACCCACGGTCGGATTGCTCCAACGCCGGTTTTCAAGACCGGTGCATTCAACCGCTCTGCCACCTCTCCACATCATAACAATCAATCAGTTACAGTGCTTATCGCATGTTTTTCTTTATACGCTGAAAAGAATTTTACCTGACATGCGCCGTGAGTGCGCGGTATCGCCGTCAGGAATCCGCGAGGTCGACGGCAAGCCTCGTATACTCCCGCATCCAAAATCAATCGGGGTATGGAATGCAGATCGTCAACCGCTGCGTCATCGGGTTCATCGCTGCTTCAGTATCCGCCTTCGCCGGTGCGCGGGACTTGCCGCCGGATCAACCACCGATATGGAGCACGAAACCCGACGTCAATGCGTTCGAGAAGATCGAGATCGACAGGCTCGAAGCGGCACAGCGTCGGCGTCCTGCCTCCGCATTGACGCGAGCCCATCCTGGGCTCTCGCCCTGCGGGCGTCGGCTTCGGCATCCTGCCTCCGCATTGACGCGAGCCCATCCTGGGCTCTCGCCCTTCGGGCGCCCTGCGGGCGTCGGCTTCGGCATCCTGCCTCCGCATTGAACGCGCCGCCAGTGCCCCCATATCGCTGCTTGCCAGGCTAATTCAGCGCCCCTGCCGCAGGGATGCTAAAATGCGCCGGCGAGTATTACCGGAGGATTACATACATGGCCAATTTCCCAAGCAACAATGCCGCCTTTCCAGGTGTTCGACCGGACAGCCGCAGCGTGTTCATCACGCGCACCTACACTCATCTGGTGGGGGGCATCCTTGGATTCATCCTGGTTGAGTTGGCTCTGTTCGAATCCGGCCTCGCAGGGCAGATCGCGCAGTTCATGCTCGGCTTCAATTGGTTCCTGATTCTCGGCGCCTTCATGCTGACCGGCTGGTTGGCTTCGCGCACCGCGCAAACCAGCTCATCGATCGGGATGCAGTACTTCGCCTACGGTGCGTACGTGGTTGCGGAAGCCCTGATCTTCGTGCCTCTCCTGTACATCGCCGACGCAAAGGCTCCAGGCGCGATCGATAGCGCCACGTTGGTGACGGCAATGGGCGCGGGTGGACTCATGTTCGTCGCGCATCGCACTCGCAAGGACTTCTCCTTCCTGCGCGCGTTACTCATGTGGGGCGGCGTCCTGGCCTTGGTCGCAATGATCGGCGGCGCCATTTTCGGCTTCCAGCTGGGTACCTGGTTCTCCGTGGCGATGATCGGCTTCGCGGGCGTCGCGGTGCTCTATGACACCTCCAACATCATTCACAATTATCCAGAGGATCGTTACGTATCCGCTGCCATGCAGCTGTTCGCCTCGATCGCACTGATGTTCTGGTATGTGTTGCGGCTGATGATGGGCAACCGCAACTAGTTAGTCCCACGGTACCGTGGCGCGGGCGCTCTGAGCCGCCCGCGCCACGCGTTGGCCCTAGGTCGCGCGATACTCATTGCAGCGTGCGATACTCACTGCAGCAGAGTCACCCCTCCCATATAGGGCGCGAGCACGGTCGGGACGGCGATGGTGCCATCCTCCTGCTGATAATTCTCCAAAACGGCGACGAGCGCGCGTCCGACGGCGACGCCGGACCCGTTCAATGTGTGTACCAACTCCGGTTTGCCGGTGGCAGGATTGCGCCAGCGCGCCTGCAAGCGGCGCGCCTGGAACGATTCGCAGTTGCTGCAGGATGAAATCTCGCGGTAGCGCTGTTGCGAAGGCAGCCATACCTCGAGATCGTAGGTTTTGGCACTGCTGGGGCTGGTATCGCCGGCGCATAGCGCCAGCACGCGGTACGGCAATTCCAATGCCTGGAGTACCGCCTCGGCATGGCCCGTAAGCTCCTCGAGCGCCGCGTAGGAATCTTCAGGACGCACGATGTGCACCAACTCCACCTTGTCGAATTGGTGTTGCCGAATCATGCCGCGCGTGTCCTTTCCGGCTGCGCCCGCCTCCGACCGGAAGCAAGGAGTGTGCGCCATGAACTTGAGCGGCAGCCTCTCGGGCGGGAGTATCTGATCGCGGACCAGATTCGTCAGCGGAACTTCGGCCGTGGGAATCAAGTAGAAACCAGGATCGCCGCGCACGGCGAGCGCGGTGGAGCTTCGCCAGTCCTCCCATCATCACTACGAACCGCGCTCCGGAAATGCGCCCCGCGGCCTCAAAATCCATGCCGATCCGTTCACCGAGCGCGACATGGTCCTTGGGCGTGAAGTCGAATTGCCGCGGATGACCCCAGCGCCGCACTTCGACGTTTGCCGACTCGTCTTGTCCATCGGGAACGCTCGAGTGCAGGATATTGGGCAGTCCCAACTGCAGACTCGACACCTGCGCTTGAATTGCCTCAAGCTGTTTCTCGACCCCTTGCAGTTGCTCGCCCAAGGATTCGCCCGCAGCCATCAAGGCGGCCGCGTCCTGGCCCTTGGACTTGGCCTGTCCCACAGCTTTGGCATTGGCATTGCGCTCGGCGCGCAGCCGATCGGCTTCTATTTGTACGGCTTTGCGCTGCTCCTCCAGCGCGGCGAAGGTCTCGACGTCGAGCACAAAGCCGCGCCGCGCCAGCGCCGCGGCAACCCCGGTCAAATCGCTGCGCAGCAGCCTCGGATCGAGCAAGATGAATTCCTCATTTTATAGAAGACCTGAACCATATCCGCAGGTCGGACGACGTTTCCGCGGAAACGTCGCGGTCGTCCGAAGGCCGGATGCTTCAGCGTTTCCGCGGAAACGCGCACCGTTACATTGTAGGCGATTGCGTAGGCAGGATGCCCAAGCAGCGGCCCGCAAGATCACGATCCACCGGCACCTCGCACCTGCCGGTCGCGCTCTCGCCTTTGCTTGAGCGCCTCGCCAATCTTGATCTCGAGCCCGCGCGGCGCCGGCACATAGTAACGCCGGTCCGGCATGTCATCGGGGAAGTAGCGCTCGCCCGCGGCGTAGCCGCCCGGTTCGTCATGGGCATACCGATAGCCCTTACCGTAGC